>JGI12635J15846_10002970_pt1 | contig 14793 bp, 18 predicted proteins | sample BlaSpr_A8_OM2_M2_FD_15846 | JGI IMG/M metagenome (IMG submission 15846) | reverse complement strand
AGGACGTACGAGCCTTCCTTCTGGTGCTTGACCTCGTAGGCGAGCTTGCGCTTGCCCCAGAGGTTGGTGCGCTCGACTGTCCCGCCCGACCTTTCGATCAGCGTGTTGACCCGCTTCACCGCGTCCTGGACCTTCTCGTCATCCAGGTCAGCGCGGACTATGTAGAGAACTTCGTAATCCCGCAATGGGGACCTCCTTCCTATGGGTTCAGGCTCCGGTCGATCGGGGGCATGTGCCTCCGGCCGAAGCCAGAAAGGGTAGGTCGGTATTCTACCAAGGGTCATGGCAACCAAAACGAAGGCGCCCGTGCGCCCCGGCAGCGGCAAAGGCAGCCGCCGGCCGCCGGTCAGGGTCAAGAAGGGAAATGACGTCCCGCTGCTTCCCATCGCCGTCATCGCCATCCTGCTGGCGTTCTCGATCGGGCTCATCATCTACTACCTTGCTAACAACAAATCCACCGCCCCGACAGTGGCGGCGGGGATCCCCTGCGACCAGCTCGAGCACACCCAGGTGCACTACCACGCCGCCCTACAGATCGTTTACCAGGGCAACGTGCTCCCAATCCCCGCGAACATCGGGATCGTCACCGATCCGGTTTCCGGGAACACGACCTGCTTTTACTGGCTGCACGTCCATGCGGCCAACCCGAACGTCATCCACATCGAGTCGCCCGCGAACCAGACATTCACCCTCGGCCAGTTCTTCACCGTGTGGAGCACCTGGAGCAAGGCTAATGGGGGTTCCAACGAACCGCTGGACGCGACGCACGTATCGACCTTGACCCTGACTCCCGACGAAAAGCTCGTGGCCTACGTCGACCTCCAGGACGGTAAGGGCGCGACGGTCTACGCGGGCGACCCAAAATCGATCCCCCTCAAGTCGCACGAGGTGATCACGCTTGAGATCACACCGCCGGCGGTCACGCCACCGCCGGCATTCACCTTTACGAGCGGGCTTTAGAGGCTCGGCCTCTCAGCGCACCTCTAAAAGGACGCGAGCCGCGCGATAGTGCTCGAGCGCGTCGCGGCTGTTGGCGCTCCGCTCCGCTTGATCTGCGAGCTTGAGGTGAGCCTTGACGGCCGACTCCAGCGCGCCTTTCGTGCCTCCTTCGCCATAGCCGACCCGCTCACCTTTCTCGATCGCTCGTAGACGCTGCAGCCGGTGACGATCGCGCCGCGAGGCGATGCTTTCCTTTTCTCGGGCCAGGATGCCTTCCACCTCGGCGTTGCGCCCGAGCGCACGCAGAGCCTCGGCCTGGCTGAGGCGAGCGTCACTGCCCAAAGGCCATTCGGTGGAATCGGCGGCCGGCTGCAGCGCGACGAGCGCGCGGCGCGCATCCCCACGTGCCAGGAGCACGCGCCCCTTCTCGAGCGCGAGCTCACGCTCGACACCCGGCAGGCGCCCCTCCAGCAGGTAGTCGACCTCTGTGCCGAGCCGTCCCGCGATCACCCTGAGGACCCGGGTGGAGGGCTGGCTCATTCCGTGCTCGACCTGGTGGAGGAAGGCGCGGCTGAAGTCGGGGCCGCTCACCTTGGCCAGGCTCATCCCGCGCTCCTGGCGCACGCGGTGGATTCTCTGCCCTAGCGTCTCGTCGTCAGGCATTGTCAACGGCTACTTTACAGGTAATCGCGGGGATCAAGGCTGCGCGTGAGCGTGGTGAAGTTCTTGAACCCGCCCTTGGTGACCATCCCCGTGTCCTCAATGCGAACTCCGCCGAGACCGAGGAGATAGAGGCCGGGCTCGACCGTCACGACGTCGCCCTCCTGCAGGAAGTTCTCGTCCGGCCCGCGCAGCGCGGGTTCTTCGTGCACGTCGAGTCCGACCCCGTGACCGGTGGAATGGTTCATCTTGGCGCCGCCGTCGACGCCCTCGAAGCCCTTGGTCGTCGTCCCGTAGCCTCGATCCACCAGGACCTGGCAAACGCCGTGATGAACGTCGCGACCGGATGCCCCGGCCTTGATCGACTCGATCCCCGCGTCGAGCGCCTGGAGGACGGCGGCGTGCATGGTGCGGATCTCTTCTGGAACATCTCCCACGACGACCGTTCTCGTGAGGTCGCCGTGGTAGTGAGTATTCCTGTTGGCGGGAAAGATATCGATGATGACCGGCGAGTTCGCGCGGATCGGACCCTCGCCGCGGTAATGAGGCATCGCGCATTCGGGGGAGCCGGCGATGATCATGTCCGGGCACACGAAGCCACGCTCGCCAAGCAGCAAGGAAGCCCGCGCGTACAGGCGCTCAGAGGTGAGGGGTTTTTCGTCGAGCCACAGGATCCCGTCCCTGATGTCCGCCTGTGCGAGCTGGCTCACGACCTCGACCACAGCGGCTTCAGCGGCGCGCTGTGAAGCCTCGATATGACCGGCCTCCGACGAAGACTTGCGCCTCCGTTCCGCCTGGAACAGCCGGATGTCGACCTCGACCTCGAGCCCGGCTTCGCGCATCGCCTCGAGGTAGCCGGCCTGCAGCCGGGGCGACACCTGGGCCGACTCGAGCCCACGCTCGCGCAGCATCCTGGCCGCCAGGCGGGCATAGGAGGCGTAAGGGCCGGCGGCTTCATAGCCTGCCTCTTCGAGCAGAAGCTTGCGAACGGCCCTGCTTTGCACACGCGCACGTTCGATCTCGAGCGGGGTCGTCACCAGCACGTCGTCGCCCTCGCCGAAGCGGATGTAGAGGCTCGTCTCGACCGCGAGGCCGGTGGCGTAAATGAAGTCGGCGTCGCCTTCGCCGCTGGGGATGAGGACGATCGGTTTCATGAGGTCGTCCTGTTGTGCCGTTCGATAGCGGTCGCGAACAGGGAGGCCAGCGCAGCCGGCGCCAGCGAGTCGACCTCCTCGGTGACCTGGGCCGCCAGCCGCTTGGGGAGTTGCTTGCGCAGCAGGTCAAGGTGCTGTTCATAGACACGGCCCAGCGAGCGGTGGCCCGCACGGCCTTCCAGGTTCAACTTCTCCTGCACCTCGTAACCCCCCGTGTACGCCACCTCGTAGCCGAGGTCGCGCAGCTGCACCAGGTCGCGCCGCAACGTCCGTTCGGAAACCCCCGCGCGCTCGGCCAGCTCGAGGGGATTGAGCCCGGGCTCAGCGATGACGACAGAAAGGATCCGTAGAAGTCGAGCGAGCCGGCCGGCCCGATTCACGCCGGAGCGTGGTTAGCCGATTTCTTCCCAGGAGGTCGCGTTGCCCTCAAACGGGTCGGCCTCGGCCTCTTCCTGGTTCCCCACCTTCTGGTGGAACCTGCTGGCGATCATCTGATATGCCATCGCCTTGGGAATGCCGAGCTTGGTGAGCGATTTCACCTCGTCGGCCATGACCTTGTCTCGGGCAGCCTCGACTGCAGCGAGAACCTCTTCGATGGACGCCGTCTTCTTGGCCATTGGTAAATGATGATACCCAAGCCAACCCGCTCTTAACCGCGCCTTAGACTTGTCGTTGCTGAACGCGGCGGGCCGGGGAAGGCGCGCAAGCGCGAGTAGGTTGGGACCTACTGATCGCAAGGGGGTTGGATGGCCACTGAGTACGCTTCCGACAAGATCAGGAACGTGGTCCTGTTGGGCCATTCACACGACGGCAAGACCCTGCTGGCGGAGGCGATGCTGTTCGCCTCGGGAGCGATCCCGCGGATGGGCGGCCCCGACCAGGCCACCGCGACCATGGACTTCGAGCCGGAAGAGCACAAGCGCAAGATCTCGATCAACCTTGGCGTCGGCTTCGCCGAGCACAACGGCTTCAAGATCAACATCCTCGACGCACCTGGGTTCTTCGACTTCGCGGGCCAGGTGCTGAGCGGCCTCCGCGTGGCCGAAGGCGCCGTCGTGGTGGTGGGCGCGGGCCCCCAGCTGGCCGTCGGAACCGAGGTCGCATGGGAGCAGTGCAACCGGACGAACAAGCCGCGAATCGTCGTCGTCAACAAGCTGGACAAAGAGAACTCCGACTTCTACGGCGCGGTGGCCGCGATGCGCGAAGTCCTCTCGCCGCGCCCTTTTCCTCTGCACCTGCCGATCGGCGCGGAGCAGGACTTCCGCGGCATCGTCGACCTGCTCCACCTCAAGGCGTTCGTGACGACGCCCGACGGCAAGGGAAGCGAGGTTCCAATCCCAGACGACATGCAGAAGTTGGTGGAGCAGTACCGGGGCCAGCTGATCGAGGCGGCCGCCGAGAGCGACGACTCGCTGCTTGAGAAGTACCTGGACGCGGGTACGTTGAGCGAGGAGGAGATCCAGCGCGGCCTGCGCGAAGGAATCCTGGATGGGAAGGTCGCGCCGGTGGTGTGCTGCTCGGCGACCAAGCTGCTGGGCGTCCGCACGCTGATGTCGACCATCGCGGAGCTGATGCCTCCGCCAGAGGTCGAGCCGGAGAAGCCACCGAAAGCCTTCGTATTCAGCACTGGAGGCGACCAGTTCGGCCGCGTCAGCTACTTCAAGGTGGTGGCCGGCACGATCAAGGCCGACGCGCATCTGCCCAACCTGACCCGTGGCGGCGAGGAGCGGCTCGCGCAGATCTTCTTCCCGCGCGGCAAGGAGCACGTCGCCACCTCCGAGGTGAAGGCCGGTGACATCGGCGCGGCCACCAAGCTCGCCCACACTCTGACCGGCGACACGTTGGGCATGAAGGACGGAGGTCCCCTTCCGCCGCTGGACCTGCCGGGTCCCGCCTACACCCTCGCCATCACTCCCAAGGCGCGGGGCGATGAGGAGAAGATCTCGAGCGGACTGGCTCGCCTGAGCGAAGAGGACCCGACCCTTCACGTTGAGCGGGTCGAGGAGACCAAGCAGCTCATCATCGCGGGCCTCGGCGACGTTCACCTCGACGTCATCCTCGAGAAGCTCAAGCGCAAATACGGCGTCGAGGCCACCACCGAGGTGCCACGCGTCGCCTACCGCGAGACCGTGTCGGGCCACAGCCGAGTTGAGGGCCGGCACGTCAAGCAGTCCGGGGGTCACGGCCAGTACGGGATCTGTGTCATCGAAGTCGGCCCGACCAAGCGAGGCGAAGGCTTCGTCTGGGAGGACAAGATCTTCGGAGGAGCGATACCTCAGAACTTCCGTGTTTCCGTACAAAAAGGAATCGTCGACAACATGGCCAAGGGAGTGGTCGCCGGCTACCCGATGGTCGATGTCAGGGTGACCCTGGTTGACGGAAAGTTCCACCAGGTCGACTCCAACGACATGGCGTTCCAGATCGCGGGCTCGGTGGCAATCCGCAAAGGGGCCCTCGACGCGGGGCCCGTCTTGCTGGAACCGATCGTGGAGGCAAACATCCGGGTACCCGAGAAGAGCCTCGGGGCGATCATGTCCGACATCAACGGCCGGAGGGGCAAGATCCTGGGGACCGAGCCCGACGACGGCTACGAGAATGTCCGCGCGACGGTGCCTGAACACGAGATGCTGCGTTTTGCCCTCGACCTGCGTTCGATCACACAGGGCCGCGGAACCTTCCACAAGAAGTTCTCGCATTACGACGAGATGCCCGCGCACCTCGCGAAAGCGATCATCGAAGAGTTCCAGAAGCAGCACGAGGCCGCAGGCTGACGGCGGCAGGCTGACGGCCGCCGGCAGCCTGCACAGCTAAGCTTCGAGCGTGATCCTCGCTTGAGCGCGCCGAGCGCTCACGACGTCTGCGTGATCGGCGGCGGCGTGACTGGTGCGGGCGTCGCGCGCGACCTCTCATTGCGAGGGCTGTCGGTGCTGCTGCTGGATAAGGGCGACTGGGGCGCCGGCACGACTGGCGGGTCGAGCTGGATGATCCACGGCGGCCCGCGCTACCTCGAGTTCGACTGGGACACCACGCGCCTATCCACCCAGGACGCCGGCTACATCGTTTCGATCGCGCGCAACCTCGTCTACAGGGTCGTCTTCATCATCCCGGTGCTTCCGCACGACAGGAACAACATCGAGCGGATGGAGACGGCCATGGAGGTTTACGACCGCTTCCAGCCGCTCAAGAAGGCCCATCCCCACCGGCGCCTGACGGCGGAAGAGGCGCTGCAGGCCGAGCCCGGCCTGACGCGGGAGCTGATCGGCGCGGTGACGATGGAAGAGTGGGGTGTCGACCCGCATCGCCTGGTCTACGCGAACGTCGAGGATGCGGTGGCGCATGGAGCGCGCGCTCTGAACCACACCAAGGTCATCGACCTGGTTCGGGATGGCGGGAAGGTGATCGGTGTGCGCTACCGCGGATCAGACGGCGCCATGTCCGAGGCCCGCGCCCGCGTTGTCGTGAACGCCACCGGTCCGTGGTCGCCGCAGACCAGCGCGCTGGCGGGCGTGACCGTGCAGCTTCGACCGGCCAAGGGAATCCACATCGTGTACCCGCACCGCATCTCGAATTTCTCAATCAGCGCCGAGTCGGTGGACGGTCGTGACCTGCTGATGGTTTCGCACGCAGGCTTCACCTTGCTCGGGACGACCGATGACGACTTCTACGGTGATCTCGACTCGGTGGACGTGCTCGAGGATGAGGTCGACTATCTCCTCCAGGCATTCGAGCGCGTCTTCCCTTCGATCAGGGATTACCGGCCGGTGCGCACGACGACCGGCGTCCGGCCGACCTTGTTCAAGTGGCGGCGTTACGAGGACGAGCTCTCGCGACGATTCGAGGTCATCGACCACGCGGCCGAAGGAGTCGAAGGTTTTGTGACCATCGCCGGAGGCAAGCTGTCGATGTACCGGCTCATGGCCGAGCAGACCTCCGATGCTGTATGCCGCAAGCTCGGACACCAGGCCCCGTGCACGACGGCGACGACTCCCCTCCCCGGCAACGAATCGGACATGGAGCCCGCCGCTGAGCTGGCCCGCCGCTGCGGCATACCGGCACTGGCCGCCGTCAAGTTGCAAAGCCGCCACGGCTCGCGGGCGGAGAAAGTCCTGGACGGCGGACGCGCCGGACGCCTCGTCTGCCGTTGCGAACCTATGACTGAGGCAGAGCTCGCCTACTCGGCGCGCCANGAGCAGGTTCGCTCGCTCGCCGATGCATTCAGACGCGTCGGCCTGGCCGCGGGTCCATGCGCCGGCGCCGCCTGCGTCCTGCGCGCGGCGGAGGTGATCGGCGCCGAGCTTGGGTGGAGCGCCTCGCAGCGATTCGATGCAACGCGCGAATTCTTCCGCGGCGCATGGTTGGGACGAGCACCTGTCATGGGTGAGGCAGGGTGGGCTCAGGAAGAGCTGGCGCAGGGCGCGATGCGAGGACTCTTCCACTAGAGATGGGCCGCACCGACTCTCTGGCGAAGCTTGCCCTGGCCTATGGCGTCCACCTCGCGCGCCAGCGGCTCACCCGTCCTCGCTCGCAGCTCGAAGAGCTGTTCGAGACCTACGCGCCTGACGGAATTTGCGCGCTGCAGCCGGCGGAGCGCGAACGACATGCGCAGCTCATCGGCTGCATCAACTGCGGGTTGTGCGCTCTCGCCGCCGGGCGCATTGGGAAGACGCGTCTTCCGGACCTGGCCTCTTCATACATGCGCCTTTACGCCCGGTTGGGCGACGCATCTTCCGATATCGCCGGCGATGAGCCGGACTTCGAAGCCGCGGCTGCGGCTTGCCCGGTGGGCGTGCCGCTGCCCGAGGTGGCGGCAATCGTGCGTCGAATGACGGTCGGCTGAGTCCGCGGAGCGACGCGCCAGGCGGAAACGCCGATCCGGATCAAGAGCTGATCCGCTTGAGATGAGGCCGATTGGTGCGGCGCGGGCGAAACGCCAGGATCCAGACGCCTTCCCAGCGATGCGGATGGCCGCAGCCCGCCGGACGCTGCCGGCTCGCCGGCCGGCCGCGACGGCGACAGTCAGTCGAAGGCCAGGGGTTGCGAGTTATCCACATTCTGTATACAGTCTGGGGACATCACACAACATCTAGCGCCAATGGTCAATAGGCTTCTTCGGCGGCTCCGCCGCTGGACGGCCGTGGAATCGGTCGTGGCGCGAGTCGCCGGCCAGTTCACGACATGGCCGGCGGACGACTTCGGAAAGTTCGTCAGCGCATCGATCGGAACGGGGATGGCAGGCGCAGTCGCCGCCATGCCGCCGCTCACGGAACCCCTGCGGCCCGCCCCGCCCACGTCGATCGCGCCGGCGACCTTCGAGATGCGCTTTATGAAGCTGCACGCTGAGGGGCGATTCGACGAGATGTGGGAGATGCTCGCCGAAGACGCACAGCGCGCATGGGGCGGACGCGAAACCTTCATGCGAGACATGCCCCGTCTTGACGATGACGTCGAGCTGCTGGACATGCAGGTCGTCAGCGTCAATGTCATCGAAGATTGGACCGATCAAGCGCATCAGCGCGCCTACAGCAACGTCGCACGAATGGTTATGCGTTATCGCGTCCGGCAGCAGTGGCGAGAGTGGACATTCGATCGACAGGTCCACCTCGTGCCCGCGGCCGGCGGATGGCGAACATTGTGTTATCCGACAAGAGTCAGAACTGCGGTGGGGCGCTGATATAGTGGATTGCGAGCGATGCTTCAAGAAACGATTGAAGAGCAGCAGCGGGACCTGCGCTGGCATCGGAGGCGTCAGCGCAAGATGACCCCGCGGCGTTTGCTCCAGGAATCCGATGAGCTTCTGTTCTGGGTCGAGGAATGCCTCGTACAGGAAATTCGCATCGTTCCCGGCTGGTTGGTCGCTCGGCTGATGGTCGTGCTGCGGAACGCACACCCGGAGCTGCCCGGACGTCTTGGCCGCGAGCGACGGCCCGAGCAGGTGATGGAGATCATCTACGACGCGCAAGCAGCTTTGATGACGCAGTCATGCAAGAACCGAGGTCCCGCGGAGGTGATCCCGCTGTTTGCTCGCGCCCGCGAACGAATGCTCAGAGAAGCCGCCACCGTCTAGCTGTATCGAGCGGTGCGGATCGATCTTCATCTGCACTCGCGCTACTCGCATGACGGCCGAAGCACTCTCGAGGAGCTCATCGAACGCTGCGCCGAATGTGGGCTCGACCGCATCGCATTGACCGATCACAACACCGTGGAGGGAGCGCTTGCGCTGGCCGAGATCGCACCTGACCTGGCCATCGTCGGCGAAGAGGCCAAGACGCGTGAGGGCGAGGTGATCGGATTGTTCATCACACGCCGGCTTCCTCCGTATATGCGGGCAGAGGATGTGATGGACATGATTCACGAGATGGGTGGCCTTACCTATGTGCCGCATCCCCTCGACCGTCATCGTTCGAACTTCAGCGCGGAACGCATCGCCGAGCTCGCCGGCCGGATCGACATCATCGAGACCTACAACGCTTGGTGTGAGCCCGCGGAAAACCAGGCCGCCGCCCGGCTGGCCAAAGACCTGGAGAAGGTTTCGGCGACGGGATCCGATGCTCACGCCGCGAGCGAGCTCGGACGCAGCTGGATGGAGATCGACGACTACACGACTCCCCAGGACTTTCTCGAGAAGCTGCGGACCGCGCGGCACGTGATCACTCCGAGCAGCGGCACGGGTCGACGTGCCTGAGCAGCGAGCGGAGCTTCTTGTCGCGGGCTCGGTCGCGCTGGACACGCGCGACGGGCCCTTTGGCAAGGTGGATGAAACGCTCGGCGGATCGGCGGTGTACTTTGCGCTCGCCGCGAGCTTGATCCTACCGGTGAAGGTCCTGGCTCCCGTCGGAGTCGATGGGGCCAAGCGTCTCGCTCAGGCATTCAGTGGACACACGATCGATGTCGAGATGCTGCAGATCCTCGAGGCTCCTACCTATCGCTGGCGTGCCCATCAGGAGCATGGGCGCAACATCGATCTCGGAAGCAACGACGACATTTACGACAGCTGGACGCCGGCTGTGCCCGCGGACTTCACCGGGTGGGCGTTCGTTGGTTCGATGCGACCGGATCGACAGGCGCAGCTGATGGCATTGCTCGGCGGCGCACAGTTTCTGGCCGCCGACGCCATGCTGTCGTATGTGGAGGCGCGGCCCCCTGAGGTCAGGGATGTCTTACGCAGGGCGGGCTGGTTTTTCTGTAACCAGGAGGAGTTCGCCGCCCTCGGGGGCAAAGACCCCGAGGAGTTTCGCCGTCAGTGGTGGCTCAAGGGCCTCGTGATCAAAGGAGGGGCTGAAGGGCTTGCCGCGTACACGGAGTACGGAGTGGTGCGCGTGCCCGCCGTAGCCGAGGCGCCCGTGGTCGACACCACAGGAGCCGGCGACGCGCTGGCTGGCGGAATGCTCGCGCGGTGGTTGAGCACCGGCGCCGAGCCGAGCGGCTTGCAGGATGCACTTGTGTGGGGCGTGGCCTGCGCGTCGATCACCATTGGGTCGATTGGAGTCAAAGGCATCGCGAAGGCCACCCCCGAGGAATTGGCCAAGCGTGTGGCTGAGGTGGAGGAATCCCGGCGCCGCGAATCGTGATCATCAGCGGCGACCTGGTCGAGCAGGACGTGGACGCGATTGTCAACGCGGCCAACAACGACCTCGTGCTTGGTGCAGGTGTCGCGGGCGCAATTCGCAGGCGGGGCGGCCCGACGATTCAACAAGAATGCGATGCGCGTGGACCAATCAGAGTCGGTGAAGCCGCCATCACCGGCGGTGGAGATCTGCCCGCACATTTTGTGATTCACGCCGCGAGCATGGGCCTCGGCGGAATCGCAACCTCGCATGCACTGCGGTCTTCAATGGACCACGCATTCCGACTCGCTCGCGAGAACGGTGTGCGCACGATTGCGATTCCGGCGGTGGGGACGGGAGTTGCGAGGTTCCCGATGGATGAATGCGCGATCATCATGGCGGACTGTCTTCGCGACGCGATCACCGGCGGGTGGACGCCCGAAGAAGTTAGATTCGTGCTCTTTGACGAGGCCGCAAAGGGGGCTTTTGAGGGTCCTTTCGTGGCGTTTTTCCAAGCCCCTTTTGACCCTTGATTCTGAATTCAGTTTGAATTGGGGTTGTATTGGGGAAAGACGCACCCCTAGAATGGGCACGTCCGGGCCCCCGAAACAGAATCTCGTATAAGGACGGTGACTACTTGGAAGGCTACTGTTTGAAGGATAAGAAGAAGGTCGAAATGGTCGACCCTCAGGCGATCACAATGAAGAACGGCAAGCCGGCAACAGTTGGAACTTGCCCTAACTGCGGCACGAAAATCTACAAAATCGGCAAGGCCGTATAACCCGAATCGATTAAGGGCCGCCTCAGCTGCGACCCCTTCTCTTTCGGATCAACACTTGATTGGATGGTGAACGAATGGAAGGCTACTGTTTGAAAGACAAGAAGAAGGTCGAGATGGTCGACCCTCAGCCGATCACGATGAAGAACGGCAAACCCGCAACCGTCGGCACGTGTCCGATTTGCGGGACGAAGATCTACCGGATCGGAAAGTCCACGTAATCAGTCTTGTATAGAGGGCCGCTCCAGGGAGCGGTCCTTTTTATTCCCGGTCAGTCAGTGATCGGTGGCTCGAGCGCCGCGAGCAAGACGTCGGTTGCCGACACCGCATCGTCGACGCCGAGCATCTTGAAGATCTCGACGTTGGACGGATTGTTGACCCGAGCGATCGTCTTCTTGACATTGAAATGCTTCTTCGCCATCTGTAGGGCGATGAGGTTGTCCTCGTCGTCGGCGGTGACCGCGAGGATTGCGTCCGCGCGTTCGATGCCTGTTTGCGAAAGAAACTTCACCTCGCATCCATCTCCGCGCATCACGATGCTGCCGAGCTGAGTCTCGAGCCAGTCGGCCCGAGCTGAGTTTTTCTCGATGAGCGTGACTTCGTGCCCGCGCTCGAGCAGGTCGCGCGACATGTAGTAGCCGACCGTACCTCCGCCCACGACAATCACGTACATCTAGTGGGTCTCCAGCAGGGTCTTCTCGATGTGTTTGGCGCCTTCGATCGTCGGGCAGATGGTGTGGAGGCCGAGCTTCTCGTAGGCCTCCGCCCGCTCGGGGTCGTAGATCCGGGCCACGACGCGAGGGACCTTGAAGACGTGCTTTGCGACCTGCGCGGCCATGATGTTGCGGTTGTCGCCTTCCGTCACGGCGACAAAGCCGTCGGCGTCTTCGATCCCAGCCCGGCGCAGGACGTCGGCGTCGGTGCCGTTACCGACAACCTGGTCGCCTTTGAAATCCGCTGTCAGCACGCCGCGCGAGGCGGCTCGCGAGAACTGGTTGGGATCCTTGTCGATGATGATCACCTGGTGGCCGGTCCGGTCCATGTCCGCGGCGATCTGCGAACCGACTCGCCCGCACCCAACGATCAACAGCTTCAAAGCTGGTTGATTATAGGGAGGCCCTCGCAGCGGCCCTCCGCCGGGTTGTTAGGATTTGGACGCTTGCGCTTCCCATTCACGTTCATGGGCCTCATGGCCCTCGGACTGGGTCTCTGGGTGCTCGTCTACCTTGCCGTGCACCGGGGACTCGATCCTGCCTCGCAAGGGGTCGGATTGGTCGCGGTCGCCATCTGCCTTGGCTTCGGGGTGTACGTGCTGGTGCGTAGGATCCGGCGAGGGCCCCAGCACTGATGGCAGATCACTCACACCCGACCGCCTCCAGGAAGGTGCTGGTCGCCGTGGGCGGGCAGGCGATCGACACTGAGACGGTGCGGCTGGCCAGCCGGATGACGGATCCACATGGCGGAAAGCTGTATGCGGTCCACATCATCGAGGTGAACCGGTCCCTCCCGCTGGGGGCGGTGTTGGACGATGTCGTCGAGCGGGGGGAGAAAATCCTCGACGAGGTCGAGCAGCTGGTCTCGCAAGCTCAGCTGCCGGTGGAGACGGAGCTGGTCCAGGCGCGCGACACTGGCCCGGCGATCGTGGATGAGGCCGCAGAGTGGGGCGCCGACCTGATCGTGATGGGCCTGCCGTACAAGAGGCGATTCGGCGAGTTCAACATGGGCAAGACCGTGCCGTACGTGCTGAAGAACGCGAACTGCCGGGTGATGCTGTTCCGGGAGCACCGCGAACACCCGGTCTGAAAAAACGACCCCTCCCGGGGCCCTCCCTCTCCCAGCCGCTCCCTCCCCCAGCCTGCCGAGCCTGGCATATCACGTTAGGCAGCTCAAGCGAGCTTGACAACCGAGGTTGTTAAGGTCAGGTGGATGACTCAGGCGACCTCACGCCGGCCGCACTACCTCCGGCGTTTCTGGGCCGAGCTTGGCCGCATCGGCGGAGAGCACGACGCCTTCATCAAGGTCATCATCGTCGAGCGAATCGTCAAGTCCATTGCGCTGATCGCCCTCGCCATCGGGTTGCTCGTCGCGGGCGAAAAAGGACTGCTCACCACGTGGGCGCAGTACGCCCAGGACCAGCTCAACCTGGATGCCGACAACGGAGTTATCGCTCAGCTCCTGCTGCGGGGGCTTCTCCTCATCGGTAAGTTCAACCACATCACCATCCTGGCGATCGGGGCAATTGCCTATGCCTTGCTGGAAGGCACCGAGGGCGTGGGTCTGGCGATGCGCCGGCGCTGGGCGGAATACCTGACGGTGATCGCCACTGGAATCCTGATCCCCTACGAGGCGTACGAGGTAATCCACCGAGCGACACCTTTCAAGGTCGGAGCCCTGTTGCTCAACCTAGCCGTGGTGGGCTACCTGGCTTACCGCAAACGCCTGTTTGTCGGCATCTGACGCTGGGGTCAGCCACCGGCACCTGAACCCGGCGCGATGCGTGACGTACCTCACTAGAGCGGCCAACGTCTTCAGGCCGTAAACAGTGGAGGTCCAGAAGCTCACCGAGCTCGCGTCATCGTGGTATTTGCCAATGGCGGGAACCTCGCCGATCTTGAATCCGAATGCTGCGGCCTGGATCAGCACCTGGGTATCGAAAACGAAGTCATTGCTGTTCTCGAGAAATGGAATCGCTTCGAGAAATCGTCGCGAGTACGCGCGATAACCGGTGTGATACTCCGACAGCTTGAGGCCGAGCACGCGGTTCTCGGCCGAGGTCAAGAAGCGGTTGCCGATCCGCTTCCACCAGGGCATCCCCGCTTTCGCCGGGTCGATGCCGAGCCACCGCGATCCGAGCACGATGTCTGCCTCGCCGCTCTCAACGACACGACACAGGTTGGGGATGATGGCCGGGTCGTACTGGCCGTCCGGGTGCAGCATGACCACGACATCGGCGCCCATCTTCAGAGCCTGGCTGTAGCAGGTCTTCTGGTTGCCGCCGTAGCCCAGGTTGCGGGTGTGCCGAATCACGTCGAGGCTCAGGGCAGTGGCTACGCTGACAGTGGAGTCCGCGCTCGCGTCGTCGACGAGCAGGATGCGATCCGCATGACCCGGCGGGATGTCCCCGACCACCTCTTTGAGGGTTTTCGCGGCCTTATAGGCTGGGAGGACGATGACTCGACGAGGGCGCGGGCCGCTCCATGTCAGCTCACCTAGAGGAACGGGATCCGGGCGCACCGACATTCGTTCGAATGTGATGTAGCCGGCGACCAGCAGCGCTCCCAGCGCTGCGGACCAGAGATTGATCGCGAGCGTCATGTTGGTGGCCACGTACCCGATCACCAGCACTGCGGCGGCCGCTCGCGGCGAGCGCAGTTGGCCGGCCAGGGCGAGATCGGCGAGGGCAAAGCCGGGGATGACCATCAGGGCGAGGTCATGCACGTTCTGGTGCGGGCTCAAGACGAGGGATGCGGCCACGGCGAGGGCGAAGTCGAGCCGTGGCTTGTCGGGTCGCCAGCTCAGGGATAGGGCCGCCAGGACGAGCAGAAGGACGAGGACGATGAGTGCGATGTACTTGCCGGCGCCCGGTACTGCCTCAAGGATGTTGCGTAAGGAGTAGGCGGCCGTGTCGGTGTAAACAAGCTGGCCGTTGGTCGGAAGCTTGCCGCCGATCGCCCACGCCCCGACCAGGCCGAGGTAGGTGAGAACCGCATTCAGCCCA
>JGI12635J15846_10002969_pt1 | contig 14795 bp, 11 predicted proteins | sample BlaSpr_A8_OM2_M2_FD_15846 | JGI IMG/M metagenome (IMG submission 15846) | reverse complement strand
AAGCCCTGCAAACTATTCCCTGGCGTTATCACCGCAAGGGGCTTCGCGACTAGCCAATCGTCCCGTCGTCTCGTCCTTTTCGAATCCCTTTTATTCTTTGCCCTCCGCCCCTAGATCCCCAAAGGGCCAAAGATGAAAGGCCTTCAGCATCTCGTACTGGTGCTGCGCTCGCAGCATCTTTGCGGTCTTTTCCGCAGGCCATGGCGAAGCAAATCGCTCCGGCCGGTCCGCGATCCAATAGGCCGTGAGCGCCATCAGCGTGGCATTTTGCGCCAGCACTTCGGGCTTCACCGCCTCCAGCGCGTCGGCCGCCGAGTGGTGCGTGTATTTATAATCCGGTGAATCCTGATTCATGTTCATCCCCGGCAGTCCCGCCATCGAGAAAGGCAGCGTGTCGGTCCCGCTTTCGACCTTATCGTTCACGGGAATGTTACGAATCGATGAAAGCGACTGCGCGAAAGGCCGGAAGCTCGCCACCAAATCGTCGCGGCCTCCCAGCATGAACTCCTTCACCGGCCCCTGGCCTTCATCCAGCACCAAGTCGCCCAAATGATTGGCCAACTCCGATTGATGTTGCTTCATGTAGGCAAATGATCCGTCGAGTCCTTCCTCTTCACCTGTGAACAATACGAAGCGGATCGTCCGTCGCGGCCTCATGCCGGAGCGCACAATCGCTTCCGCTGAGCCCAGTACGCTCGCCGAGCCTGTGCCGTTGTCCGTGGTGCCCTCGGAAAGATCCCAGGAATCCAGGTGCGCTCCGACGACCAGCACCTGCTCCGGGTTTTCGCGCCCGCGAATCTCTCCCAGCACATTCGCGGATTCCACCGGCCCGTTCGTAAACGTGTTTTGCACGTTGAAGCGCGCTCGCACTTTTTTCCCGCTCTCGACGTACCGTTCAAGCTGCCCTTGATCCTCGGCGGTCATCGACAAGACCGGGATGGCAAAATCGGCGTCGAAACCCAGAATCCCGGTGTGCGTAAGGTTCATTCCCGAGGCCTTCGATCCCGCCTGGCCTCCGATCACCGCGACTGCTCCTGCTTTGCTGGCCGCCTTCAGGAAATCTCCGAAGATGGCAAACAGGGAATCCGCATTTTTCTTTGGCGCGCCCTGCATGACTACCAGCACAATCTTCCCAGAAAGCCTTGAAGCGTTTTTGACCTCTTCCTCGATGTCGAAGAGATTCGCGGTTACCACCTCGCCTTCCGCGCCTCCCGCCGGTGTCGATCCCGTCCACCCCATCGCGTCCACATGCAGCGGCCTTCGAATCGGTTCGAGCAATTCCCCTTGCGCCATCCCGCGCATCCAGCCGCGCCAAAGCTGATATTTTTCCGTGTGCACATTTTCGAGGCCGATGGCTTTCATCTTGGCCACGCCCCACTCTTCGGCTTTTCTCTCCGCGGGCGTTCCCGTCACGCGCGCGCCAATGTCATCGCTTAGCTCAGTCAGGTACTGAAACGTGTGCGAATCCATCATCCCTTCGCCTGCAATCTTGACGAGCGCCGGCTTCGTTCCATCCTCATCAGGCCCTTTCGGTGCCGGCCGATTGTCAGCCCGCGCCGTCCATGCTCCGCCCAAAGAAAATCCCAATGCCACCGCTGCCACTCCCGCCAAAACACGTCGCATCCGCTCTCTCCTCGCGCCTTTCGCGCAGACAAACTCTAACACGCACTCAGACGCACCAGCCTCAATTCGGTTTCTTCGAACTCTCCTGCCTCTCGTCTCCTATGAAATCTCCGCCTCGAATCCCATCTGGCCCGCGCCCCCGTCAAAAAAGATTGCCAATTCTTCTCGCCTCTTCTCTGCGTACGGCGCCTGTCCCGGCCCGGTCGGGGCGTCTCTGCGTTATTCCTTTCTTCTTTTTTGCGACCCTTGCGCGTTTGCCATGCGGTGCATATCCGGAAACGCGGCCGCAGCCATGTCTTTACGCACCTCCGTGCCCGCCCTACACTGCCTGCGAGGCCATCTTGCGACTCCATCTTAGCTTCCATCCTCTCTGGCGCGCACTCGCACTAACTTGGCTCCTCGCCTCCTTTGTTCTTTCTTCCACGCAAGCGCAACAAGCAACCCCAAAGCCAGCCGAAAAACCCAGCGCGAAGGCCTCGACTCCCACCGAACCTCAAAACCCCGCTCAAATCGAGCTCCTCGAAACCAAGATCCGCTTCGAAGCCGACGGCGATAGCCGCAAAGAAGTCCACACCCGCGTGCGCATCAATAGCGAACTCGGCGTTCGCCAGTTCGCCCGCCTCAACTTCGACTACAACCGCTCCTTCGAAAATGTCGAAATCCCTCTGGTCCGCATCACGCACCCCAGCGGCGGCACCGCCGACATCCTCCCCAGCGCCATCACCGACAATCCCAATCCCGCCGTTATCAACGCCCCCGCCTACCAGGACGTCCGCGTCAAATCCGTCCGCATCCTCGGCCTAGCTCCCGGTGACAACCTCGAATACCGCGTCGTCACCACCATCACCCACCAGCCCCTCGCCCCCGACTTCTGGCTCGACCACTCCTTCGACCGCTCCGGCGTCGTCTCTCAGGAAATCTTCGACCTCGACCTGCCGGCTTCGCGCCAACCCGAAATCCGAATCAACCCTGCCACTCCCGCATCCTCAACACACAAATTCGGAGGGGGTGACGCCGCCCGTACAACTTATCGCTGGGAACGGGCAGCAGCAAATCCGCCCGCAGGATCCCAAATCCCGACCAAGGAATCCCAGGAGGCCGAACCCGACGTCGTTCTCTCGACCGAAGGCTGGGAACCGCTTTCCATCCGGCTCGACGAAATGCTCATGCCGGGGGCGAAGCCGCTGGAAAAAATCACCAGCCATGAAGAATCGATGCAAGAGCTCTCTCGGGGGCGCAATATCACTCCGGAGATCACAACAAAGGCATTTGAACTAACAAGAGCAATACAAAACGACAGGGGAAAGCTCGAAGCGATCTACGATTTCGTTTCGGAGAAGATCTCTACGACTGATCTGCCGCTCGGTGCGACCGGGTTTATCGCAAGACCCGCAAACGAGATTCTTGCCGGTGGCTATGCCACACCTGAAGATAAGTTCGTTCTCTTCGCCGCGCTAACTGCAGCAGTAAAGCTAAACGCGGGAGCCGCTCTCACAGGCTACTGCGACGCAAGGGGAGTGCCACGGCCTTCCGTGTTCAAGCATTTGCTGATTTCGGTAAGAGACGAGGACTCCAGTTTTTGGCTCGATCCGAGCCTTGAAGTTGCTCCGTTTGGGATGATTCCTTCAACGCCTCAGAAGTGTGTGTTTGTATTGAATCGCACTTTCTTTGTGATGAATTCGACCGGGCACGAATGGCAGGCATTCACCAGAAAGCTTCCGTTTCCCGCTCGTCAGAATGTGGAAGTGGATGCCTCGCTCGCTTCAGATGGGAAGTTAACTGCCAAAGTGCACTACTCGGTGCGCGGCGACAACGAACTACTCCTCCGCGTCGCCTTTCACCAATCTCCGAAGGACAAATGGAAGGACCTCGCACAGCTTCTCTCGCTCTCCGACGGCTTCCGTGGCCAGGTAACCAACATTACCGCTTCCGATCCCTACGCCACCCGCGAACCTTTCAAAGTCGACTACGAAATCACCCAACCCAAATTTGTAGACTGGTCAAAAAAGCCCGTGCGCATCTCTGCTCTGCTTCCCCAGTTGGGTTTGCCCGATCCGCCTGCAAAACCCGTCCCCGGCGCCGCCACGTCTCCCATCGAACTCGGCACCCCCCTCGAAGTCGAAACCCACATGTCTCTCCATCTCCCCCCCGGCACGAACACGGCCACGCCGACCGGCACCTCCATCCAACGGGACTACGCCACCTTCACCTCCCAGTACTCCGCCACGGGACCCATCGTCACGGCCTCCCGCCACATCCATTTCCTCCTGAGGCAAGTTCCCGCCGAACGCGCCACCGACTACAACGCCTTCCTCCGCGCCGTCCTCAACGACGAATCCCAGGACTTCACCCTCGACCGCGAATCGCCCCCAGCATCCGCCACGAAGCCCGCCGCCCCAACCGCCACCCTCACGGCAACTCCGAAACCGTAAATCCCAAGCGGGCCCCACTCCGGCTATCCTGCCGCCACCGAAACGCTGGCCGGAGTCCTGTAGAGGCGGCCTTCGGGAGAACCAGGGGCAGCGAGAGGCCTTATTTCTAGCCGGCCAGAAGGTCCGGGGCAACCGAGTAGCCCTGGCGTGAAGGCACACGATAGTAGAATTGACCGGCCCCGGTTTGGGCCTTGTTCTTCACTAGGTATTTAAAATTAAGACTTATAACTGACAACTACCTTAGTTCGAGAATCTCTTTTTCCTTGCCGGCGGACAAATCCTCGATCTTCTTGGTCTCCGCGTGTGAAATCTTTTCCATCTCATCCAGCGCCCGTTTCTGTTCGTCCTGGCTGATCTTCTTTTCCTTCTCCAGCTTGTCAATCGTTTCCTTGACGTCGCGCCGGATGTTGCGCACTGCAGTGCGGTGATTCTCAAGCACTTTGTGCAAGTGCTTCACGATTTCTTTGCGGCGCTCTTCGGTCGGCGACGGCATCGGCACGCGCACCACCTTGCCGTCGTTTGTGGGGTTCAGCCCCAGGTCCGAAGTCCGGATGGCTTTGTCAATCAAAGGCACCACGCTCGGGTCCCACGGCGAAATCACCAGCAGCGTCGCCTCCGGTACCGTCACCGTGCCGAGTTGATTCACCGGCATGGGCGTCCCGTGATAGTCCACGCGGATGGCGTCCAGAATGGAAGCATTGGCGCGCCCTGTCCGCAGGGTTCCCAGTTCCTTGCGGAAATCCTCGACCGCCTTTTCCATCCGCGTCTTGCCCGCGGCAATCGCTTCTTTCGTCGTCATGTTCGAAGTCCTTAGTTCTTAATCCTTAGTTTATAGTTCTTCGTTCCCAGTTTTGGTTATTGGTCTTTGGTCCCAGTTTTTTGCATTTGGTTCTCGGTTCTTGGTTTGTGGTCCAGAAAAAGATGTAAGGCCAAGAGGGCGCAAGGAACGATTCTACTTTTGGCCTGGTTTTTAGACTCTTGCTAACAATTAAGAACTTACCACTAAAAACCGCCTCACCCCGGTGTCACCTTCGAGCCCACGCGCTCGCCGAGCACCACGCGCTTGATGTTCCCCGCCCGGTTCATATTGAACACCACGATCGGCATGCCGTTGTCCATGCACAACGAAATTGCCGTCGAGTCCATCACTTTCAGGTTCTGGTTCAACACCTCGCGGTAAGAAATCGCGGCAAAAAATTTCGCGTCTGGAATCTGTTCCGGATCGGCATCGTAAACTCCGTCCACGCGCGTGGCCTTCAGGATCACGTCCGCCTTGATTTCCATCGCGCGCAACGCCGCCGCAGTGTCCGTCGAAAAATATGGATTCCCGGTCCCCGCAGCAAAAATCACCACGCGATTCTTTTCCAGGTGGCGCACCGCGCGCCGCCGGATAAACAGCTCGGAAACCTCTTTCATCTCGATGGCGCTCAACACACGCGTAAACACGCCTGCTTTTTCGAGCGCGTCCTGCAGAGCCAAGGCGTTGATGACCGTCGCGAGCATGCCCATGTAGTCGCCCGTCGCGCGGTCGATTTCAAATCCCTTCTGTCTGGCGCCGCGGAAGATATTACCTCCCCCGACCATGATCGCCGTTTGCACCCCCAGTTCGTGTACCTCCTTGAGTTCGCGCGCGATGGCCTGAATCGTCTCGCCGTGGATGCCGAATCCTTGCGGCCCTTGAAACGCCTCTCCGGAAAGCTTCAGCAGGATCCTTCGATATGCCGGCTTGGCTTTTTTCACGGCCTTCTTCCCAGCTTTCTTCGTCGCCGCCATGAGTCTCCGTTCCCGCGATCTAAAATCCCGGGAATTGTAACAAACTATCTCCGCCCGCGCACACCGCGCATCTCGGAGCGTGGCGGCATGGCTGCTGCGCTCCAAACAAAAAGAGCGCCCCAGTCAAACCGGGACGCTCTGCAAGGTTGCTATCGAAGATTTTGTTCTTTACGCAAGCACGGGTACGGGCGCCGTCTCCGGCCCCGCCGTGCCGCCGCCGACTTCCCCGACCTTGAACCGCACGAAGCGCCGGATCGAAATATTTTCGCCCAGCTTGATGACGGCCTGGGCGATCATCTCGCCGATCGTCACGCTCTCATCCTTGATGTAGTGCTGTTCGTAGAGGCAATTTTCCTCGTAAAACTTCTCCATCTTCCCGTTGACGATCTTCTCCACCACCGGCTCCGGCTTGCCCGTCGCCAGCGCCTGCGCCTTGTANATNTCGCGTTCCTTNTCGAGCATCTCCGGCGTCACTTCTTCGCGCCGCACGTAGCGCGGATCCAGNGCCGCNATGTGCATCGCGATNTCGTGCGAGAGCTGCTGGAANGCTTCNGTGCGCGCCACGAAGTCGGANTCGCAATTCAGCTCCACCAGCACGCCGATCTTTCCTCCGGCGTGGATATAGTTGCCCACGAGACCTTCGCTGGCTTCGCGCTGCGCTTTCTTGGCCGCGGCCGCCTGGCCCTTCTTGCGCAGAACGCTGATGGCTTTCTCGATGTCACCGCCTGCTTCCACGAGCGCAGCGCGGCAGTCACTGAATCCCGCGTTGGTCCGCTCGCGCAATTCTTTCACGAGTTGTGCTGGGATTTGCATAGCTGGCTGTTGTGTACTCATCCTTTTTCTCTTTGTTCGTTTGGATTCTCTCGGTTGATGCCGTTAGCTGTAAAGCGGCCCGCCCCCATCCGCTCGGGGCGGGCCTCACGAAATTCCCACCCGCACAATTTGTTTAGCGTTTTTCCTCGTCGTCAGGAGGCACGGTGGCTTCCGCAGCCTCGGCAGGCTCCGCCGGGGTTTCCACAACAGCCTCCACGAAATCGCCTTCCTGCTTCTCGTACCGTTCGTACGCGCTGGTATCGACGTACTCGACGCCGTCCACCAGCGCCTGATCTTCGGCGGCCTTCTGATCCGCAACCTGCGATTGCTGGTACGCGGTGTGGCCCTCGAGCACGGAATCCGCAATCTTCGTCGTAAACAGGCGGATGGCGCGCAGCGCGTCATCGTTCCCGGGAATGATCCAGTCCACCACGTCCGGGTCGCAGTTCGTATCCACAACCGAAACCACCGGCACGCCCATGCGCCGCGCCTCTTTCACCGCGATCTCTTCCGCGTTGGAATCGATCACGAACATGGCGTCCGGCAACTGGGTCATGTTCTCGATGCCTTCGAGATTCTGAAACAGGTGCTTCATTTCGCGGTCCAGCCGCGCTTGCTCTTTCTTGGAAAGCTCCTTTATGCGGCCGTCTTCGTTCATGGCCTTCAGCAGCTTCAGCCGTTTGATGGATTTCTGCAGCGTCGCCCAGTTGGTCAGCGTGCCACCTAGCCAACGGTGATTCACGAAAAACGCACCGCAGCGTTTCGCTTCTTCGGCGACCGCTTCCTGGGCCTGCCGCTTGGTACCCACGAAAAGAACCGCCCTGCCTTGCCCGGAGAGTTCGCTCACGAAGCGGCTCGCTTCACGGAACATCTTGAGGGTTTTCTGAAGATCGATAATATGGATGCCGTTGCGTTCGCCGAAAATGTACTCCTTCATTTTCGGGTTCCAGCGCCGCGTCTGGTGACCGAAGTGAACTCCGGCCTCCAGCAACTCTTTCATCGTAATNTCTACTGCCAAGTTTCCTCCTAATAGGATAGCTGTTTGCGGTGGCGGCTCGCGTCGCCACAGAACAGCCTCTTGCCGGCTCCTTGCCGGCCGTGATCTCGGCAGATCGGCTTGCGCCCACCTGCCGGAGTTCGCAGAGGCGGGGCTTGCCCCGCCCGAAAAATTAACGCTTCGTGAACTGGAAGCGCTTGCGCGCGCCCTTCTGTCCGTACTTCTTGCGTTCCTTCATTCGCGAATCGCGCGTCAAAAATCCGTTCTTCCGCAGCGCCGGCCGCAGCTCCGGATTGAATCGCGAAATCGCCCGCGACAATCCCATGCGCACCGCTCCCGCTTGTCCGCCCACGCCGCCGCCATGCGCCGTCACCACCACGTCAACCTGGTCGGCGATATTCGTGAACTTCAGCGGCTCGATGGCGTCATGCTTCCAAGCGTGATTCGGAAAATACTGCTCGACCGTGCGGCGGTTCACTGTGAACTTGCCGGAGCCCGGACGCAGGAACACGCGCGCCACCGACTCCTTGCGCCGTCCCGTTCCCAGAAACCAAGTTTGTGTGCCCGCAATGGGCGTACCAGTAGAACTCAACGTTCCTCCTCAAAGACTCCACACTCGGTTTGCTCCCTGCGATGGGTGACCGCTTGACGGTCAGACACAACGGAGAACCGCAACGTGCGGAAAAAAATCTGGAACTCGCTTACAGCGAAACTGCCTGCGGCTTCTGCCCCGCGTGCCGCGCCAAACCCGCCGCATCCCGGTACACGCGCAACTTCTTCGCGCGGCGCGCGCGCAACTTGTTCTTCGGCAGCATCCCGAGAACCGCCTCGCGCACCATCCATTCCGGCTTCGTTTCGCGTACTCTCTTCGCCGGTACTTCCTTCAGTCCGCCCGGATATCCACTGTGGGAATAATAAATTTTCTGATCGACCTTGTTTCCGGTCATGCGAATCTTGTCGGCGTTGATCACCACCACGTGATCGCCCGAATCCAGGTAAGGTGTAAAGCTCGGCTTGTCTTTGCCGATCAGCATGCGCGCCACCTTGGTCGCCAAGCGCCCTAGCACCACGTTCGTCGCGTCCACCACAAACCAGTTTGCGCCCACCTTCAGCGCTTCGGCTTCTTCACCTTTGGCTACGTACGTCCTCATTGCGCTCAGTCACACCTTTCCCTCTAGGGATAAACTCAAATCATAAAGTACCGCGCTGATCTTGTCAACGAACTTGGCATTGACCTATCGGTTCAGTTTCCCGATTGCGCGCAAACCGGGAGTTGGCCTTTTATAGTCGCAGCCTCTTGCCGAACACCGTTTACCACAAAAGACGCGATAGAAAGAGGCGCGGTTTACAACGGCCTTCGATGCAGTACTGGCTTTACAGATTTGATTGCAGAAATCATGAAAGCCCGCCATTTGATTTAACAGATGAATCTTCCTCTTCGGTGCCCACCTTCCACGTGCCCCATAGTGTGGGGAGCTGGACGCCCTCAGATTGCAGGCTAGTCGGGATTGACCACCTCAGGCAGTGAAATGCGCCGGTTCACATAACCGTCTAGGATCTGATCGAGTTCCTGTGGTCGGATGGGTTTCGTTAGGTAACCATCCATTCCCGCGGTCAGGCAGCGAGCGCGGTCGCCTGTCATGGCATGGGCGGTCAAGGCAATGATTGGTTGGTGCTTTCCGGTCTTTATTTCTTTTTCACGGATGATCGCGGTCGCCTCAAGCCCGTCCATCTCCGGCATCTGCACGTCCATTAGAACCAGGTCAAAGCTTCCTTGGTTGAGTGCCTCGATGGCTTGTCGCCCATCGACCGCCAACACCGCGCGATGTCCTCTCTTCTCAAGCAAACGTATCACCAACCGCTGGTTCACGGCGTTGTCTTCAGCGACCAATATCCGCAGGACCGTCAGGGGGTCGCGCGCGTCTTGCAAAGAGTACCGCGTGACCAGTGGAATCGCGCCGCTGTGTTCTCGCGCGCCCAGGACTCGCGCAATAGATTCGCGCAATTCCGATTGCCGGATGGGTTTCAGAAGGTAAGCTGCCACGCCCAACTCTCTGCACCTATCCGCATCTCCTCGATGACCCGCGGAGGTCAGCATCATGATTGTTGCGGTGGACAGCTCCGGCCTCTGCCGGATCCGCTCTATCAAGGAGAAACCATCCATTTTCGGCATATGCATGTCCGTCAAAACCAGCCCGTATGGCTCCCCAGCCTCTCGCGCAGAACACAATTCCGCGAGCGCTTCTTCTCCCTCTTCGACCAGAGTCGGCTTCATCTCCCAGCGTCGCAGCATGCCATCCAGAATTCGCCGGTTTGTACGGTTGTCATCCACCACCAGGACCTTTACGCCGCGCAGAATCTCAGGCGGAGCGATGCTTCCAACCTCGATTGGCATTTCTGAAGTTTTCATCTGGACGGTAAAAAAGAAGTGAGTTCCTCGCCCTAGTTCACTTTCTAGCCGAATCTTCCCGCCCATCAGTTCTACGAGGCGCGCCGAAATCGTCAAGCCCAATCCGGTTCCGCCATACTTCCGTGTCGTCGAGGTATCCGCCTGTGAAAACGGATCAAAGATCAGAGCTTGCTTCTCCAGAGGAATACCAATCCCCGTGTCCGACACAGTGAATTGCAGCGTGCGGTTGTCGTCGCCTTGCGACTTTGCCTCAACTTTCATGGCCACTTCACCTTCATTGGTGAACTTGATGGCGTTCCCCACCAAATTAGTCACGATTTGCCGAAGCCGGCTGGAGTCTCCCCGCACAACCTCCGGAACTTCTGGAGCTATCTCGCATAGCAGTTCCAGCCCTTTTTCATCTGCACGGAAGGCGAGAATCTTCAAGGTAGATTCCAGGCAATCGCGGAGATTGAAGTCGGCCAATTCAAGATCGACTTTCCCCGCTTCGATCTTGGAAAAGTCCAGGATGTCGTTAATGACGACCAGCAGGGAATCCGCTGACTGTTTTACCGTATCCAAATATTCGCGCTGTTCCGTGGTAATTTCTGTTCCGAGCGTCAAATCCGTCATCCCCATGATGCCGTTTAAGGGCGTCCGGATCTCATGGCTCATGTTGGCCAGGAATTCACTCTTTACGCGGCTGGCTTCTTCGGCGGCTTCCTTTGCCCTTCGCATCTCTTCAGTTCTCTTCAGGACACGAGTTTCTAGTTCTCCATTCGCACTCTGCAGGTCGGCATCTCGCTGCTGAATGACCTCTAACATTTGGTTGAATGAGCCTACAAGCGCGCCGACTTCATCACTTCCCTGTGGCACCGCCCTTAATGAGTAGTCTTTCTGTGTGGAAACCCCGCCGGCAATCCGGGCAAGCTCCAGAATTGGCGCGGTGATCACCCGGAGAAGCTTGGAAGAAACAACAAACGCCAGGAATATTGACACCAGGAGAACGAGCGCGGAGATTCGGGCATATTGCTGAAAGGCGGTATGAAGCAGACCAAGATCCGAAATAATGGTGATCGAACCCACCTTGGTCCCGTCTAGTGAAACATTGTGTGACAGCCTCAGGTGCTCGGAGTCAAACTGCGCGCCGTCTCCCTGCCAAGCCGGCATTTCAAACGAGCTTGCGAGTTCCGGCCGGCGGTATTCTGTAAATATCTTTCCTTGGTTATCGTATAAGCAAGCAGCGATGATATGTCTCTCGCCCCCCAGTGCACCAAGCATGTCGTGAGCCGACTTCCGGTCGCTAAACATTAGTGACGCAGCCGTATTGGCACCCAGGGTGTCTGCCAGCGTCGAAAGTTCGCTGATCATCGTGGCGCGAAGGCTGGCGCGTTCGTAAACCGCAAATCCCGCGCATGCCAGCGCAAGTGCCAAACAGCTCGTCCCCAGGATCACTGCTGCTAATTTCCGCTGGATCGACAAATTCCGGAACGATTTCATTTTTGTTGGCTCCCGGACGTCTTGCGTGCAGTATTCGCGGGAATCTCGCCGCCGGCCCTATGTTCCGGCCCGGCCGATGTCGGGAAGACGGCGCGTGCCGTTGCGACTGGCGCGCGAGCCGCGAGTTCTCCCGTGCTATCGGCCTTATGCCCTTGGTCTTTGACGATTCGCGCCAGCACCAGCAGCCTTGAACTGATCTTCAGCGCCATTCTAGAAGCCGCGTCCAGATTGATCTCGAACCGCACCTGTTTGTCCTCTAGCGTGAACTGAATAATCCCGCCTTGCACGGCGAACTGAGACATCTCTCCGACCGTCAACACGTTCGATCCCTTCAACCTTGACAAAATCTGTGCGACGATTTTTCTTTCCGATGTGCTGATGTACAGCACGTGGCATTCGCGAAATTCGTTCTCGTTTTTCAGCTGCCGGATCGATACAGGTCTGCCGTTGGCATCTTGCTTTTGTCCTAGCGTTTTCAGAGAGTCGCCGTACGGATCTTGCCCGAGGATGCAGAGTACTGTGGGAGCTTGGGAATCGGGGTAGGCCGAAGGGGGCCACTCGACGAATCTGCTGAGATTCAAGAGTATCGCAGCTTTCAGTTCGTATTCACCGACTTGATCCCTCTGCGCGGACGCTGGCTGCGCGCTGACTGCCAATGCGCTAGCTACGGCCAAGAGAGTCACCATTGCACCAGGCCACCTTGATGCGCTATACGCAAGTCGTCTCCACGGCCACTTCTGGCATCGCCCGCTCGTCCTTCGGATTGGCTGCTCGAAATTCATTTCATCAATGGAAATCGCCCGCTCTACCTATCGCTAAGATGTGGCCGGTAGACCAGCTGCACGCGAAAGCTGCGCCCGTCTTGCGGAATCGATGCTTGCACATGTTCGGTACCTCCAGATTCCGCATACTGCTTGTTAAATAGATTGTAGAGGCTCGCGGAAAAGTCGAAATCCTTGTTCAGCTTTCTCGTCAGGAGCGTGGCGTTCAGAAGCAAGAAACCACCCAGATCGGTTCCCGCAATCGTTCTTCTCTCACCTGTATATTGAGCTTCCAGGTTGGCGAATAGTTTGTGCCGCGCCAGTGGAAGACTCAGGTTGGCTTTCGCAAACTGTTTGGGTGAATTCGTCAGTACATCCCTTGTTTGCAGGTCTCGAGAGTTCTGTATCGAATGCGAGAGTGCCCATTCCAGACCTGCGGGCCACTTCGCTCCCAACTCCAACTCAATTCCCTTGGTGCGGATATTGCCCGAATTTGTAAACNCGGTGCCGCCTGTGGAAGGGTTGAGCTGTTGTTCTATCAATCCCGTAATTCGGTTGTCGTACGTCGCTATCGTCCCATAGAAGNTCTTGCCGAAATGGTGTTCCAAGTCCAGTTCGTAACTGCGNATTTGTTCCGGTCCTAGCGATGAGCTTCCGGTGTCGCCNTTGGAATCGGAGTAAAAGCTCTCGTAATCGTTCGGAGGGCGAAAGGCACGGCTGTAGTTGGCTTTGATGTTCGTGTTTGGGGTCGGATTAAAAATCAGACCCAGCCGCGGGCTGAGCGTGTTTCCGGATTTCTCGTACCAGTCGCTGCGCAGCCCGGCGACAAGAGCTAGCTTCTTATTGAGCCGGAATTCGTCTTGTAGATAAAGCGCGAAAACACGCGCGGATCTGTGGTCATTCAGATAGCTGACAAAGGGTTGCACGTCGTAGTTGGCCTGGTCTTGTCGGAGGTCCTGGCGAAATTCGCTGCCCAGCGTGACGCTGTGACGCTTGAAAAACAAATGGGACGCGTCCCATTGCAGGTCCACCCAATCTCCGTTGGCCAGATCCTTGTTTACGGTATAAGGAGGAACGCCTCTGTTTGCATAGTCGTAGATGTACGTCCCGTTGTAGCCGTACCAATCGTAGGATATCCGGCCGAGAGTCTCCCAGTTCCCGAATGCGTGTCTGTATTGCGCGTCGACATAAACATGGGCATCGGTGGTTTGCGTTCGCGGATCGTTGAAGACGGTGCCGAACGAGGCAGTCGGAATATGTTTGGTGCGCGACACCTGAACGAAATGAATGTCGAAATCCTTGTAAATGATGTCGGCGAATGTGTCGTAGGCGCGCTCCCCGTCCGCACTGTCCGCAATTCCGTAATTCGTGGCGGGGCTGTTGAATTCAGGATAAAACAAGCTCGTGTGTCCCTGGCTGTTATAGAAAGAAGCGGAGAGCAGCGTCTCCAACCCGTTGTCGAAGCGCATTCCGTAGCTGACTCTTTCTTTATAGGAATTCCAGCTTCCGGCTGTGGCGGAGACTTCCACCCCGCCCAGATCACGCCCGCGTTTTGTGATCACGTTGATGACTGCGACGAAAGCTCCGGTACCGTAGACCGAGGAGCTTGGGCCCTTGATGATCTCGATCCTCTCAATCAAATCCATGTTTACGGGGAATTCCGTGCCGATGTAAGCCCCGTCAAAAATGTCGTCGTTCACGCGGTGGCCATCGAGCAGAAAGAGAATGCGAGCGTTGTAGTCGCCAGGCCGTGAGAGCCCGCGTACCCCTACATAGGTATAGTTTCGGTCGTAAATTACGTAGAAGCCGGGAACACCGCGGAGGATATCCGCCAGCGTGCGATAGCCGTATTTCTGAATTTCCTCCGCCGTAACTACGGTTACCGAGGCGGGGGCGTCGGCGGCTTTTTGCAGAAACTTCGAAGCGCCGTACACCGCGTCCACTTTGAGTTTCGCAAGATCTTCAATGCTCATTCCGCTCAAGTCGGGTTGCTTTGATTCCTGGCCCAGGGTTGAAACGACACACAAGACCGGAGCGCAAAGCAGCCAGCCGGCCGCAAGAAAGTACCTGTACGCTTGCATCTTCAGTTTCATAGCCTCCGCGTGCAGGTGGAACATGCCACGGACCTCTATCTCATCTGCATACGGGAGACCATTAACCAGGTGCTATGTGGCCATCTTGGTTTGTAGAATCAATGAGATAGCAGGGACGGACGAGGGCCCAAGGTGCTTCTTGGCGCGGGCTGTTCCAGTTGGGATTTGCTGTGCCCATCTGGAATAGCTAGCCTGTGGTTCGCGAAAATGATATCGGACGCAAAGAGCTTAAGAATCAGCGACATCCATATCGACGTGAGAGCGTGGGAAGGCATGTAACATTGTTATACGATCTTTTTTGCGGCCAGAGGAGATTTTCGGTAGGCACAATAGGCTGCACAGAATTCTCGGTAGGGACAGGCTTAAGAATCAGCGGCATCCAGATCGACATTTGATGAGAGCTTACAAAGGCAA
>JGI12635J15846_10002967_pt1 | contig 14801 bp, 23 predicted proteins | sample BlaSpr_A8_OM2_M2_FD_15846 | JGI IMG/M metagenome (IMG submission 15846) | reverse complement strand
GACTATTACAATTGCGTCAGAACGCATCGATCCTTGAACAAGGATGCGCCGATTTCTCGCCCGGTTCAGCGAACCGGTGTGATCAATTCACGCGCCATCCTGGGCGGACATCATCACCGCTACTCCCGTGTTTAGGTTTTCGGTACACACACGGGCGCACCACGAGGCGTGGAAGCGCAGCGACTTGAATCTCTGTTAAAACCGGCCGCCAGTTAGCTAGACACCGCTCGAGTACACACGAGAGGAGCCTCTCGTGACGAGTTGGAAACCCTCAATACTTTGCTGACCAGGAATATCCGGACGTCAACGAGAGTCTTCTTATCGGAAGCGCTTGTGCGCAACGACGAATGGAGCCACTCGATGACCAAATCCAAGCTTTTTGGCCTGGCCGTAATCCTGTCAGCAGCGATCGCCACGCCTGTGCTGGCGGCGGGTGAAACTACAACCAGACCATGGTCGGCGCCGGTAGGTCACCGCCAACCGCGCGCTGCGGATGTTCCGACATCTGTTTCCGCATCTCAGCAAACCCTTGATCAAGAAGATGCGAACGTCGACCGCAAGATAAGCAATGTGTGCCGCGGCTGTTAACCGCGGCTATTGGCACGATCTCCACAAAGCAAGGAACCTGACAATGAAGATTATGCACGTTATTGCCGCGCTGTTGCTCATATCGTCACTGGCAACACCGACGACGGCCCACGAGCGAACCAACAAGGGTGCAGCAAGGGCGCAGGCACACGGAATATTCGAAGGCCGTGAAGTCGCGGCACCGCCCTGGAGCGCGGCCTGTATGACCGACCACGGCCCAAGCGAATGCGGCGAGCCGATGTGGGTCTACGGCAGCAGCGACGCACTCGCACGATACAGAAATGCATTCTGACGTGCTCGTCAGGCACTCGCGACGCCTGTGAAAGAGAAGACCATGCGTCGGCCCAGAGAGTAGTTGAGCCGGTTGAACTCCAATAAGCCGCCATGTGTCGCACCGGATGTTCCGACCGACAACGCACGTTGTGGGTTTTACTTTCGCGGCCTGCCCCGCTTTGCAAAGATCAATCCCCGTGCGTCGGCCGTGCAACGAAGCCGGCTTGCCAATTTCAGCGCCTCGTTGCGTTCCGGGCCTGGGGGCATCATGCGCGCAAGCTCCAAGGCGTCCGCTGCGAGGTTGTCCCACTCGAGCCTGCCAGGCAGGCGCTGTGTTTCCATGCTCATCGCTTCGCAGAGCTCCCGCTTCAAAGTCATTCGATAGCAAGACTCTGACAAAAACGATGTTATTCCCGCCCTAGCGAGACGTCGCCTCATTGGCAAAGGGCGCGAGAATCGCTTCCTGCGTATGGCTGATGCGGCCGCGGACGAGAAAAGCGGCGCGCGGCGTATCGCGGGCCTTGAATGCTTGTATGATGTCGTCGCATCCGTGCGCGGCGCGCTCCGCAAATTCCGGGCTCACGCTTGCGATTGTGCCACAGAGCTGGATTTGCAGCGCAATCCGCGCCAGCACCTCGATGAGCGCGGAATTTCCGGATTGCTCGGCGATATTCTCGTAAAACTCCCGATCGCGCATGGCAAAGGCTTTCGCATCTCCGCGCTGCAGCGCGACCACGACCCCAATCAGGATATTCTCAAATCGCCGGATGTCGTGGTCGCTCATTTGCGGTACGGCGAGCTTGACTGCGAAACATACAAGCAGCTTGAATAGCTCGTAGAGATCCGCGGTCTCGCTGCGGGAAAATCTGCGCACGTAAAAGCCGCGATAAGGCTTGATCTCGACCAGACCTCCCTTTGCCAGTATCCCGATCGCTTCGCGGAACGGCGTTCGACTCACCCGCAGTCTGTCGATCACCCGCTTCTCGTCCACCCATCCGCCGCTCGGCAGTTCGCCGGCCAGGATCAGGCGAACGACTTCTTCATAGATCCGCTCGCGCAGAGTTTTCTTGTGCAGTTTTTCAAGAGTCTTGATCAACATAAATGATGCGCCTGCCAGCCGGCCCATCTGGGCTTACGGATCGCGACGTCCCAGCCGGGCATTAGACGATTTCGCTCGCCTATTTGATTTCCAGCGCCGGAGATCCCTCAGAGAATGCACGCTCGAATGATGCAAGATCTTCGGGGGCAATGTCCGAAACCGCAATGTAGGTGAATTCGGCATCGCTCCAGCTTCGGACATTGTATCCAGCAATCGTTTGGTCGGAGACGGATTGACCGGGCGACAAGGTCGTCAGGCTCACCGTATGCTTGGCGTGCTTGTAGACGATCGTTGCAACCGGATCGTGGCCAACGACATCCACGCGGCCGCCCACGAGCACAAAGCCTTGGGCCGCGAGGTCAGGCACCTGAGGCGATTCGGGCAGGTGCGATGTGAACCATGGCTTGACCGTATGGCGGTCGGAAGACGCAACGTCGAAGGGCTGCGGGGCCAATAGACCCCGGATATGGCCTGCAACGACTTCCCGGGCGACATCCTGGTGTCGANCGTAACGCTCCATCGTCAGCATGACGGAGCTCGAGATCACCGCGCCAAACACCGCTGCCGCGGCCAACGCCTGGAACGACCAGCTTCGCTGACGCGGACGTCCCAGCTGCACCGGACGACCAGCCGGACCCGGCCGAACCGCCTGGACCGGCCGATCGGCATCCAACGCCGATTGGATGCGGGCCTGCAGACCTGCAGGTACGTCGTATAGCGGAAGCGAACGAACGGCGCGGCGCAACGACAGCAACCGGTTATACCGGGCCTTCAAGGACTCGTCGCCAGACAACCGCCGCTCGAACTCGATCGCGGAAGCCGGATCGAGCTCGCCATCGCAATAGGCGTTCATCTGCAGTTCGTCGTTATCTTTCATCAATGCAATCATAGCCTTACTTTCGATCTCCTAGAAGCGCAATCAGAAGTTGCCTGCCCCGGGACAAGCGGGACATTACCGTTCCGATTGGAACGTTGGTGATCTCTGCGATATCGCGGTAATTCAACTGATTGATTTCACGCAAGACGATAACTTCGCGAAAATGCGCCGGCAGCTTTGCCAGGGCGCGCTGAACGTCTTCCGCTTCCTCCTTGAAAAGTGCGATCTCCTCCGGTGTCTCTATCCTCGTTCCCTGCGAGCCTTCATGCTCAAGTTCCTGCTGCTCGGCAACACTGAGGTCGTCGGTGAAAACCACCGACTTTGGCCGGTTCTTCGTCAACCAGCTGTAGGCCGTATTGCGCACAATCGTCAGGGACCACGCCCGGGCATTGACGGCGCCGAAACTCTTGATGCCGCGAAACGCCCGCAAGGCGGCATCCTGGACGACGTCTTCGGCGTCGTATGAATTGCCGGTGAGCCATTGCGCAAGACGATAGGCCTCGGCCATGTGCGGCAGAAAGACTTCGTCGAACACTGCGCGTTCATCCTTGTTCTGCACAACTACGACCGACGCCTGCTCCTGGCCAGCCAAACGATCTGGACCATCCAGTCGTTCTTTCAACGCGACTTCGTTGAGTTCGGTACGCCGGAAATTCGACCGGCGTACTGATAAGGGTGTCGTCGTCATGTTCGCTACATTCTCAAGGCACTACCATCACTTGACGACGATCTTCCCGACCATGTACGGATGCAGGCCGCAGAAATAGTCGAACGTTCCGGCGCTTGCGAACGTATAGGAATAGGAGTCGTCGGTATCGAGCGCCGCCGACCGGAATAGCTTGTCCTTATTGGCCACGGTGTGCGGTATGTCGTCGTGATTGACCCACTTGACCGTGGTTCCCACCGGGACTGTCAATTCCTTGGGCCCGAACGTGAAATTGTCGATCGTGACCACGTTCGGCTCCCCTTGCGCCGCTACCGCACCGTAGGCCAGCAAGCCTCCGACGATTTGACCCAAAAGCATTGCGATGATTACGGCACGGCTGTGAGGTAACCGGGCCACCACGTTTCGACTCTGGCTGATCAGATTTTTCATGTACGATCCCCGATCAAGCGGCCAACGTCCCGTCGATGATGGCGAGCGGCTGGTTGCCCTGCACCACATTGACGGTAGACAATCCCAGGAAGGTGCGAAGCTTGTCGGCGGGGACGAGCATCGGACCCGGCGAAGGTGCGGTACCGGGAGCCGGCTGAGGAAATGCCGTCGATCGCGCGGTGTGGAAGGTCATGTTGCCCTCGACCTTCTGGGCCAGCTGATGAATGTGCCCGTTCAGAATGGTGACCGAACCGAAGCGCTTGAGCAGCGAAAGCGCTTGCGTGCCGTCCTCGGTGCCCCAGCCCCAGTCCTTGTAGATCACCTGCAGCGGGATATGCGCAAACACCACGATTGGCATGCTGTTCGACCTGTCCTTGAGGTCGGCTTCGAGCCATGCGAGCTGCTCGGCGCCCAGGTTGCCGAGTCCGCCGCCCTTCAGATCGACGACGTTGACGAGGCCGATGAAGTGAATGCCGTGATCGTCGTAACTGTACCAGCCGGCGCCCTTTGAACCCCTGCCGTAGCGTTCCAGATAGGCTTTGCCGCGGTCTTCATCGATAATGTCGTGTTCGCCAGGCACCCAATGAACCCGCACGCCGGTCTCGCCGAATACCTTGTCGGCGTTATCGAACTCGGCAGGCTTGGAAAGATGCGTGATGTCGCCGGTGTGAATGATGAAGGACGGTTTGACTGGCATCGCCTTTACGATGGCGACAGCCTCGCGCAGCGTGCCGAGCGCATCCGGGTTCGCCGCCTTGTCAAAGCCGATATGGCTATCGCTCATCTGCAGGAACGTGAAGCCCTTGGGCTCCGCTGCAAGCGCATCGCCGATCAACCCCACCGAGTGGGGGACGCCGCCGCTCACGGTCCAAAGCACCCCGGTACCCGCCCAGACCATGCATTCCAGCACTTCCCGGCGGCCCAATCCCCGTCCACGATCCTCAAAGCCTTTTTTGGTCATGTCTCACTCTCCCCATGGGCCGAACGGCACCAAATGGCACCGGATTGCGCCGCTAAACAGGAGACTCGGCCGGCTCGAGCTTTATTCCCAGAAATATACAGTTTCTCCGATCCGTGAATGATGCCGCTGCTCGCGCCCTCTTCCGCCAAAATCCGCAGCGAACGCTCTCCTCGAACGACGCGATCAGCCGATTCGATTTCGCAAGGCGTCTGGCGCAGCCGACCTGACGGCGGAACGCCTGAATTTCTGCCTCATCAATTTCAGATTTTTCATTTCGCCGGAGCAACCTTGGCACCGTTCGAGATGCAGCTTGCAGGCCGGCGAATCCGCCGCGTCCAATTCTCCGTCGAAAAACGCGTGGAGAACGAGTTCCCAATCCGAGCAGGCGCCGGCCGTGCTCATGCTGGATTCGGGCGCAGGCGGCGGGAGCATGGCAATGCGCACCATTTCGCTGAGCGAGGACATTAGCTGGCTGGCTTGACGATGACTTTGCCTTTCATGTTCGGGTGGATCGAGCACAGGTAGTCATATTCGCCCGCGGTTGCAAAAGTGAAAGAGAAACTGGCGTCCTTGGCGAGGGCCTTCGATCGGAACCCTTTGTTCGTATCCACCACGGTGTGGGGCATGGTTTCCTTGTTGACCCAGGTTACGGTGGTGCCGGGCACGACGGTGATTTCGCTGGGAATGAAAGTGTTATGGTCCATGCTCACGGCCGCCACCGGGCCGGCGCCGGCATTATTCGCCTCCTCCGCCAGGCAAGGCGCGGACGTCAGAACGGCGAACAGGACGGTCAGTCTCAACGCACGCAGAACGCTTTGCGCCTTGCAGCCGGCCTCTGAAGAGGTTTTCGAATTTGCGACGAAATGCATTGGGTCACGAACTGTCACGGCCAATCTCCTTGTTTGGGTTGAAGCTGTGCCCGAGGCGCGTCGATCATCGCACCCCGACAGAGAGACAAATCAAAATGGTAGTCGCGCAGCTGCGCCTTTTTGCGAATTGGGCGCGCGCGCTACTTCTCACAGAAGACTCACCTTCGCGTGATGAAATTCCCGATTTCGCGCACATTTCTTCATTGAGAGCAGACTCCTTTAGCCGGCAAAAAAAGGTGGCCCCAGCTTCGGGAGAAAAGCTGGGGCCCAGGCGGCGCATCAATACGGATCGGCTCAACACGACGGATGAATGCTGCATGCTGTGCGTGCGCGTTTCATTCGACACCACAACTTGCTTCACCACGGAAAGGACTCCGTGCAGGCGCGCTTTATTACCCGTTTTTCAAGGGTCATCTAAACCGCATTAATCGTTCGTGCGCAGTCGCCAGTTCGGCTTCGGATCAAGATCTGGCCAAGTCAGATCATCTCCTGCCCCGTCGAAAGCGAGCGGAGTCCCACCGGAATAAAACAATCGCCGGTCTGGTCTCCTGATTTGTGCAAGAGAGCTTCTTTCGGCTTTGTGACCTAACTGCAAAGCCCGACAAGAAGCCGATCAGTCTCACCAACTAGAGAAGAGAGTATCCAATCATGACAAATAGAGCAGAAGCCCCGGCGACGACCCGTTACCACCTCAACGGCTTTGCCCAGGTCATGGAAAGGATCGGTCTCGCCATCATGGGTGCGCTATGCGGGCTTTTCGTTGCAGCCATGGTAGCTAAAGCAGATATCGAGGAGATCAACTCTTTGGGAGCTCTCTTCTCCGCAGTGCTGTATGGCTCTCTCGGCTTCTATCTGGGAACCAACATTCCCTCGCTGTCTTCCAGCAGCACTTTATCCAACGCTGGCTCAGGTCCGAAGACGACCCCGATAGCGCTGGCAAGCGCCACCGGCACATTCGTCGCGGCTGTTGCAGCGCTCGTATCGGTCTATATGATCATCTTTGACGAGACCCCACCCGCCATTTGGAATGTTGGGATCGGTTTCGGGTGGGCGCTCGGCGTTCTGCTGCAACTCGCCGCTGGTACAGCGGCGCGGCTTGGACAGTACAGCAGCCCTCCTGCTAGGGTGCAGGGAAGACGTCAAGCTGGATAAGGTTGCAGCTCGATATGCCGGCGAATTTCGGATCATCCTATCGATCTCAACGTGAGGCAACCGGGATAAGCAATCGCTCGGTGTGGTCCGGATTGCGCCTTACTTCTTCTAATTGCGTGGGGCTATGGAGGCGCTTCCCCATCCGCCGCGCAACTCCCATGACCACGGCAACTGCAAATAGGGCTGCGCGCCGGGGCCGGCTATGCCAGCTGATCCGGTCGGCAATGCCACACCAAACACCGCTGACAAATCGACTTTTCCTGGGACTGGGCTGATCTGCCACTTCAGCGCCGGTGCTACATCGGGAAAACCGGAATTTTGTGGACTGCGGACATTTGCAAAATATGTCGGCGTATCCACGAGAAATTCGAGACAGCCTGTAATTTCAGCGCGCAAGCACGTATTTGTGCCATCAATAACTCGATCGCCGTCTCGCGCGCCGAAATTGACGCCGTTCTCGATTTGCAGACTGCCCGAGGCAAAATGACAACGCTGGAATTCGTGATATCAGGCCGGTCGGTACTAATCTCGTCCTTGATGCTCGGACAACTGTCCGCCTTCGCGGAGATTGTACTGTGATAGACAAGTAGCATCGCCAGGATTGTTGCGCGCTTGCCAATGGTCAGGGGCGCGCAAGCGAACGCCATCGCAGATCGTGCAAGGATCGAACCCGATTTGTCATCTCGCATTCAATCTCCCGCGTCAGCTAGATCGCGAGACAGCGGTCTGACTTGCGCTTCAACGACTCGCCTCAACCAGCAGGAGCCGACCGCGGCCGGCCCTTAGCTGCGAAGCGTTGTATTGACCCAGTCTCAAAACTGGAAGCGCAGGCCAACAGTCGGATCGATCGAGGACCTCTGCAGGAAGCCGTTGGCAAGACCATTCGACACTTGCGACCACATGATACCAAAATATGCGTCAAAGCGCTTCGCGAATCTGTAGTCCGCGACGAAGGAAACTGCGTCCAGCTGTCCGCTGCATTGCCCTAGACTGGCATTCGAGCAATGCGCCGCGTTCAAAGTAGCGGGTGTCCCTCCTTGAAAGCTGTTCTGCTCTTCGTGGTAATAGGCGAAGATCAGGTCAACATCAGACCTGACTGCGTACTTGGCGCCACCCCAGAAAACTTGCAGAATTTTGTCGGTGGCAAAGTTGGTGTTATTAACCGTACCGAGCGTATAGCCGCCGGTGATGAAACTGCCGGCCGCCAATGGGTTGTTCGGGTTTGCGAAATCCATGTGCTCATAACCGGCAAAAAATTTGACCGGCCCGTAGGTGTACTTCGCAAGAAGCATAACGCTGGTGTTGTCAGAGACGGTTCCCGCAACAAATCCGTTTCCCGGATTTATAAGTGACGCCGGGAGCAACGTCCCCACCGGGAGCGGAGCTGAGGTAATCGCATCCGTGACGTGACTGACGATCGCGTCAACCGACAGACCCATATAGTCCGCGCCGACTTGACCCTCGACGGCATTGCCTGGGGCGCTAAAGGCGCCAGACCTAAGCTGAGTTTCCACGGCGGCCCGGAAGGGCCCAATATTCACGGCATATTTGAAAGAATTGTCGAAGATACGATTCTCGGTATCCCCGGCACCGCCGGTAGCCCCCTGGAAGCCAATCAAGGAGAAAGCGCCAGAATTGCCCATGGGATCATAATTGATCACGCCGTCCGAAGTTAGCGCGTTTTGTCGGCCGTAAGTCAGCGTTCCATATGTCGGTGAGCTCAGACCGGCGTAGGCTACGTAGAACGCCTGGCCGTCCTTGGCGGAATCGGCAAACGAATTCTGCATGCTGACCGGCAACCCATTGTTTTGCACGATGGATCCGAGTCCGTCGGAAAGCCTGCCGGACTGTGGATTGAAACCGGTCTGAAGATTGAATATGGCCGACAGACCATCGGCAATCTCCTGGTTTCCCTTGAGACCGACATATGACGAGGTGAGCGCATTCGGGCCGACGCCGAAATACGAGCCGTTGCTGTTCNTCGAGATCAGNTAGTTCAATCCNAGTCCGGCGGTGTTGCTCAACGGGGCGCCGTGATTTTGGTACGTCACGCCCATGTCGACCAGGCCGTATAACGTAATGCCGTGCCAGGTCAGACTGTCATCTACTGGCGGTTTTTTTAATTCCGCCTTGTAGGCCAACTCAGCAGCCATCGAATCCCCCGGATTCGCCGGCCTTGCCGCAACAGCGGGCTGTCTTGCGGGCTGCGCTTCCAGCTTGCGCTGCCGCCTTTCGAGATCCGCGAGTCGCTTTGTGAGCGCCTGGTTTTGCTCGCGGAGTTCCTTGGACTGTGCCTGGATGTCCGAAAGTTCACTGGCATGCGCGGCCGTTGCGACGGTGAAGACCGCCGCTGCAGATAAAATGGTCCTTTTCACGAGCGTCCCCCCAAAAATAGTGCGGCGCAAAATATCCGCGACTCCACCAAGATTACGGGAGCCTCAGGATGATGGCCCCTGATAGCCAGACTCGGGCTCGAGTTTGGAAATTCCCGATTGCGCAAAATTTTTTCTGACGGCGACCACGCAGGTACGCACATTCAATCAAGACACTTCCGTACGCCCCTGTTGCTTGCCGGTAACAGGATTTTGCGCGTCATGCTGAAACGCGTACTTGCCACCACCTGCGCCCGGCACCTTTGCGACACACTCGCAGAGTCCAAGAGTTGGCAATTCTGAATCATTTGCACTGATACATCCCGGCGATCGCGCAATGCAGACGCCTCTTGGTGCCGTTCGACTGGCGACGTTGCCGCAGGAATTCGGGATTGCCAAACACTCGCCGACCGAATGAACAATTTAACGCGAGCACACGTCGGCATTTGAATAATCCTGCTGACGAAATGGTCTTAGCACCTGAGACCATCTCGTCGGAGGAAAGAACAATATGTTGCGGAACAAGATCATCTCGATAGTGGCGTTGGCAGCGATCGGCCTGGCTTCACCCACCGGGGCATTCGCTCGCGGTGGAGGCGGCGGGCACGGAGGTGGCGGCTTCCACGGGGGAGGAGGCGGTTTTCACGGCGGCGGCGGCTTTCGCGGCGGCGGATTTGGCTTTCGCGGAGGCGGATTTCGCGGACGCGGGTTCGGCTATTTCGGGCCATACGCCTACGATGATTACCCCTACTACTATGGTGGTGACTACGGGGGTGGCTGCTATCTAGCCACTCGGCGAGTCCTAACTCGCTACGGCTGGCGCAGCCGTCGCGTCGAGGTTTGTGACTGACTCTCCTGATTAAAGGGCCCCGCCGGCGCGCCGGCGGGGCTTTGACCACAAAGCACCTCCCGAGGCGCTCATGTACAACGGTTCAAATGCCACTCTCAGGCGGTTCAAATGAGCTCCTTGTGGGAATTCGTTGTTCTCGTGGGCGGTGCGACCGACCAGGTTCTCGGCTACCTGGATCATCACCACTGGTTTTTTGGTTTCGTCGTAATCGGCTACATATTTTACCTTCACGACAAGAGCCTTCACGCCCGATTTGACGCGCTTGATAAACGGCATGATGAAATCCGAAAGCGTCTTGCCTGCGGTAGTTGACCGCCGGCGGCGCGCACGATGAGGGCGCTGCTTCAGTGGGAAGAAGCGTGTGAATCCAAATAGCATGGCCGATACATGGCCGCGAGCTCGCGACCGCTCAGGAAAATCACGTGTGGAGTCAATCCTCCGCGCTGGTCGATCCAGTGCCGGACCTCAAATGGATAAATGGAATACAGACTCTGCGTCGCTTCGGGATTGGTGATCTTGCGACCGTTGGCGCCGGGATCCCAGGCGGCGTGAAATCCGAGCCTGGCGCGGGAGGTCACGCATATCCTGTCATGAGGTATGGTCGCGAGAACGATGGTGCAGGCCGAGGCACAATAACCATCGATGATCACCTTCTCGCCCGAGATTCGCACGCCTTCATATCTGTCGACGTAGGTTCCAATCCGGCCGCCAGGGTCATCCACAATCCGAACCGCTGCGTCGCTTGCTGTAATTCCAGCGAGCAGGGTAATCATCGCGAGTAACACCGTGAGGCTCTTCATTACCATTCCAGTCTCAAACCGCGGGATATGAATCCGACCACCTCGAGTAAGATCGAACTGACTTTACCTGGTCGCGCGCCGCAGACCAAGCTGGCATGCGGACTCAATTGCCATCCACGAATGTATATTTCCCGGACAACAATATATTCTTGCGCAAGCTAACATTCGTCCGGTTCACGAGGCTCGTAGAGCAATCGATCACGGGCTCACATGACCGGTGTCGAATAGCATCGACGGCAGTAAGGTGCGCAAGGACGCCGACAGCTCGAGCGCGACTTCACGAGTCCGCGTGCTCGGGGAATACCATAAAGCAGATTCGAGTCTCTCTATCAAAGGCCCGCGCTTAGTGGGCATGGGTCAACAACGTGGAGGGATTCGAAAATGACTGGCTTCAAACTTCTAAGCGTGGCTGCGATTCTTTCGGCGGCGATCACGACCCCGCTATTTGCACAGCAAGCTGTCGACGAACCCGGCTTACAGGCTTTTTACCAGAGCCTGGGTGTTGGATCCCATGACGGTCTGACAGCGCGCGCCATGGCATCGGTACGCAGCGACTCAAATGCGAACGTTCGGGTGAAGCGCGTCTCAGCGAAGCGTTACACCACCCATCACAAGATGTGACAGGGCCGCGTCGGCAAGTCGACGCTCAATCCGCAGCAAGGGCGATCCACCAGATCGCCTTTGCTGTTGAGCCCGACGTGGGTTCCGACACAGCCGACGTGGGTTCCGACACAGATCGAGTGGCCCGGGTAAGATTGAGGGCCGCAGCCAACTCCGATTTGGATCGACTTCACAGTTAAATCGAAGGAGAACAATATGTCTGCCTCGGACTCGCTCTTTTGCTTCACGTCCAACAAAATTGACTTTCATCCTTGCCAAAATTGCCGTGCCCCAATGCTCGTCCGGATCAAGTCGGCCGGACTGGACTTGAGCATACGAACGTTTGAATGCTACAATTGCGATACCGTGGTGGTGATGCCGGACGACCATTCGGAAATCTCTCTTTGAGAGTTGGAGCGGAGATACACGATCGACTTTCCGCGCATCCGAAACAACACGCAGGACCTGTGCCGGGGATTTCCCGCTCACTGCACCGTCCAAAACAATGAATCTCCATCGGTAAACTCGTTAGATCTCGGACGACAAGCCCGGAAATATTCATGGGCGCGCCATTCCAGCAAGACCTGGACGGTGGCACCTGGATGCGTTGCCGCCAGAAGTCGAGATACTCACCTAGCGGAATAGAAAAGCGTCTCAGCCAAGGGACGGTGGCTGAGACGCGTGGAGGTTTCGCCGGTCATGCGGCTCCGGCGAACGTACTGCTAAAACGCCGTCACGCTGCCTCCGATAACAAGACTAATATTCCCGTGCCGATATTCCCGATTTCTCGTTTTTGCTCAAAAAAAGGTGCGGCGACCGCTGCTTCCATGCATGACCGCGTCGCGTGGTCGCGAAACTTGCCGATTTCTTTTGAACTCACGACGGCACACCCGACGAAGGATTTTCGACTGCCTCACACAATCGTTTCAATACGGCATGAACGAAAACCTGAAAAGTTGGAATAAGAGGTTCTCGCGGCAAGTCTTCTCACTGGCTACGCGATCGCGTTTCGAGCCAATGCGAGAGAGAAAACATGCATCAAAATTTTATTGAGTACGAAAACGTCAAGTCTGTTCTGCCATTCCTTGTTCGAGCAGGGTTTTCGCCTTTGCCGCCGGCGCATTCAGTACGTCTGCTTCTTTGTCTCCTGAGACGGTTCACGCTCAGGAATATCCGTGGTGCTTGTCGCGGGAAGGCGGTCTCTATTGCCTCCATAAAACATAGGAAGTGTCAGCGGACAGCGTCGGGCATCGACGGCTGTTCGCTTAATCCGCGTCGGCATTTCCGACCAAGCCGCGCGATTCCGATCAAGACCCGTTGAGTCACATGAAATAGATGCGTCTCCTGACTACAGGGAGCGCCTCATCCAGGATCGATGAAAAAGCTGCGGACAATGCTTGTCGCTTTGCAAGCGAACACCAGCTTCGCGAACCTGGCTCACACGACGAAGCAGCGCCAGACAGCCGAAGGAATATCATGGCCAAGCAACTACGCTATGGAACGACTGCGAAGGTATTTCACTGGCTCGTCGTTGCCCTCCTCGTCGTGCAGTATCCGCTCGGCAAGCTCATGCCGCACATTCATCATGGGATGACGCCCGGCGACGCGATGACGTTCCATATTTCCTTTGGGATCACGATCCTCGCACTCATGGTCTTGCGTCTCATCTGGCGCATCACCAATCCCGTCGCGCCGGCAAGTTCGCTTCCGGCCTGGCAGCAGTTGTTATCGGAGGCGGTACACTGGTTGCTCTATGCGCTCATGCTTGCGACCACGATGACGGGCTGGATCTTTGCGTCCGAGCGTGGCTGGTCAATCTCGCTGTTCTTTGCGACCCGTCTGCCGATGTTGCCGATAGAAGGCTCGCTGCTGGCACGTGCGATCGGTAACTGGCACGGGACCATGGAATGGGCGCTACTCCTGGTGATCGGAGCTCACGTGGCCGCCGCCATGGCACACACGTTCATTTTCCGCGACCGGATCATGCAGCGGATGCTGCCAGAGAAACCGATGACCGTTCGAACCAAGAACCTGAAGCCGGAGGTGGTGGCGATGAAGCCCGCTCAGGAAGCACGAATGAGCTGACGATACAGGTTGCCGAACCGGACAGGAAGCGATCCCGGTTGAACAATTGATCCCTGTCAGCGGCGATTGGCTGTCGGCTCAGCCGCCATTCTCTGTCTCGCGGCGCCAGGCGTCCCCAAAGGCCCTTCGCGCGCGCGCCAGACGCGACATGACGGTGCCGATCGGCAGGGCTGTGATTTCCGAAATTTGATGATAGGAGAGCTCTTCTATTTCGCGCAGAACCAGTATTTCGCGCATCGGGCGAGGCATCGCATTGAGAACGAGGCGAACGGTCTGGGCTTCCGCCTTGCGCACCAGCATCGCTTCCGGAGTGGCCTCGTCCGAAGGTATACTGGCGATGAACTCTTCAGCATCGCCCTCGCCGTCGTAGTCCACCTCCACGCGCGACTTTCGCCGCCGGTCCATCAGCCAGCTGTGATAGCAATTTCGCACAATCGTGAAAATCCAGGCGCGGGCATCCCCGCCGCGATATCCGGCGAAGCTTCGATAGGCTCGAAGAAATGCCTCCTGTACGATATCCTGGGCTACATCGGCATCCCGGCTGAGAAAGCGCGCGAAATTGTAGGCCGCGTCGAGCTGAGGAACGATGTTCTGCTTAAATCTGGCAAGATTGGTATCCGCGCCCGGTGGCCTGCTTTGCACCAGCAGGCCTAACTGGCCCAGTGCCGACGTTGGCGTGAATGCGACGGGCCGGCCTCTCGCCGCGGCCGCGGCAGGTTTGCGTCGAGGATCGATGACGCCGTTCACGATCTGCACACGCGGCCTCCCACGTCTTGCTGCGCTGCGGACGCGACGGTCGCACTGCAGTTGCGGCGAACAGCCAAGGCGGGCATCGGCAAGTTCCTATGACGAGCGACATTGCAAACCCGCAGATTGTNTGATTGGAAATGTATATTCCTTCAATGGACCGCCGGTTCCATTTTCCTGAAATGTGAGTACCCTGAAAAATNTAGTAGAATAAACGACTTAGCTGCAGCGATCCCNCGCAAACGGGAGGGTTTTACTCCGGCCTGCGATGCGGCAAACTGATGATTCCTCGGAATGCTCGGGTTTGCCATGAAGCAGGACACTCAACCCTTCAGGCGTTTTAAGTTTGGGGTTTTCGAAGCCGATCTCCGAACCGGCGAACTCACGAAGCTTGGTAAACGGGTCAGGTTGCAAGAACAACCGTTCCAGTTG
>JGI12635J15846_10002966_pt1 | contig 14801 bp, 12 predicted proteins | sample BlaSpr_A8_OM2_M2_FD_15846 | JGI IMG/M metagenome (IMG submission 15846) | reverse complement strand
AGGCCGCCGATGAAACGGGGCGCGTCGTCGACGCGATCCAGTATTGCGATCCGGACCGGCCGACGACCTTTGTACCAATGCCAGGAAACCGGCATCGCTGGGAATTCATGCTGATGCCGGGTGACGACCCGGCGACGGTTACAAAACCGGACCGGATCTACGAGATGCTCAAACCCTGGTCCATTGATCCGGCCACCTCGGTAATCGAGCGTGCGGTAGTCTATACGTTTCATTCTGCGCTTTCGACGTGCTGGCGACGCGATCGTTTGTTGCTCGCTGGCGATGCCGCGCACCAAATGCCGCCATTTCTCGGTCAGGGCATGGGCTCGGGACTTCGTGATGCCGCCAATCTTGCGTGGAAGCTCAACACTGTGATCAAGGGCGGAGCACAGAACACTCTGCTTGATACTTATGAAACAGAACGATCCGAGCACGTCCGCGCGTTTATCGAGCTCGCCGTCGAACTCGGCGGTGTCATTCAAACGACTGACCCCGAACGCGCGCGAGTACGCGACCAAGAACTCATCGCCAACCCGACTATGCTTCGGCCCATCGCGCCCCGCCTCGGTAGTGGTCTTCACGGCGATGCACCCGCTCCGGCCGGCACGCGCGCCGCCCAGCCGCGATTAGGCGATGGAATGCTTCTTGACGACAAGGTCGGGTACCGGTTCGCCGTGCTGGCGAATAAACGCCTCGCTGAGGCGCTCGGTCCGGCCGTGCGTCACGTCCAGTTTGGCGATGAGGTCGCTGTCGTCACAGCGACTGGGCCCGCGGAAGAATATCTCACCGAGTTGCGCACCGAGGCGGTGGTAATCCGGCCTGATCGCTACATCCTGGGCGTGGCGTCGACCCCGGCTGACCTTAATGCCCTTCTTGCCGGGCATCCGTCCCGCATTTCACCAATACCTTCGAGTTCGTTGCGAACGGCGTCCGTCAGCTAGACCATCCAGGAGATTTGCATGGCGACCTCACGATTCCCTACCAACGCAGTTGACCACGTCGGCAGCCTTAAGCGGCCACCTGAACTGGTGCAGGCATGGCGCGCCTGGGAAGACGGCAAGCTGCCCTTCGAGCAATTGCGGCGCGTGCAGGACGAAAGCATCCGAGATGCTGTCGCGGTGCAGGAGAAACTCGGCTTGCCAATTGTCACCGACGGCGAATTCCGCCGCGCCGGCTGGTCGCGCGGCTTCCTCAATGCGGTCGAAGGTTTTGAATTCCGCGGCTCGAAGCTCGTCTTCCGAAACGAAGAAGGATTCTCAACGCAATCTCCCGCACCACTCACGACCAGACCGATTAGGCGCACAAAGCCGATCGTTACCGAAGACTTCAAATTCCTCGCGTCGGTCGCGAAACATCCAGTTAAGGTGACGATGCCGACGCCGTCCCACATGCACTTCGGCCAGTTCAAGGATGCTGTGGACGCTACCGTCTATCCAGACGTTGAACAGTACTGGGACGACCTGATTGCGGTTTTCAGCCAGGAAATCACGGAGTTATACGCCGCCGGGTGCCGATATCTGCAGCTTGACGAGGTTCCCCTAGCGCTGTTGTGCGACGACAAGATACGCGCCTTAGCGAAAAGCGAAGGCGATGATCCGGACAAGCTCGCGGCGCGCTATATCGACGTGCTCAACCGTGCCGTGGCGGGAAGGCCGGCCGACATGACGATCGGCATGCACTTGTGCCGCGGCAACATGGAGAGTTTATGGATTGGAGACGGCGGTTATGCACCAATTGCCGAGGCACTGTTCAACCGGAGCGACGTCGACGCCTTTCTCCTGGAATACGACTCTGCCCGTGCGGGCGATTTTGCGCCGCTGCGGCACCTGCCTGCCGGCAAGCGTGCCTATCTCGGGATTATCAGCACCAAAAATCCCGCGTTGGAGAGCGCGGACGACCTGCTGCGCCGGCTAGATGAGGCGAGCCGCTTTGCGCCGATGGAGCGGCTCGGCATTTGTCCGCAGTGCGGCTTTGCTAGCGCTGCGATGTCGAAATTCGCAGTCAAACCCAGCAAGCTGACGCCCGATCTTCAGACGTTGAAAATCGAGCTATTGCTCGAAGTTGGCGAGAGGGCCTGGGGCCACGCATGAGCGCAACAGCGGATGAACTCGACAGCTACGGACTGTTCACGGCGGCTGCGGTGCAGGACCCTTATCCGTATTACCGGCGGATGCGCGAACGAGAGCCGGTGCATTGGTCGGAAAAGGCACAAGCTTGGTACTTTACCCGCTATCACGACGTCTACGAGCTGCAGGACCGGCCCGATCTGAGCGTCGACCGGATCGAGACGCTTTATTCGTATCTGCCGGGGGCCAACCCGGAGCGCTTCAGCGACGTTGTCGAGCATTACAATCGATGGCTCCTTTATCGCGACGACGCCTATCACGATCGCCTCAAGGCGCTGTTTCTAAAAGCCATGACGCCGCGCGCCGTCGATCGGCTTCGGCCGATGATGCAACGGCGCGTCGACGTCATCCTCGATGCGCTCAAAGGTCGCGACGCCTTCGACGCTTACCTCGATTTCGCCGCGCGGCTGCCCACTCAAGTCATGATCGACTTGCTCGGTCTTCCTGATTCGGACGAAGGCATGATGCGGCATTGGAGCGACCGCTGCTCGAATTTCCTGTTTCAGCCCGTTGCGCCTGACAAGGAAGCAATGGCCAAAGAGCAGCGCGACATTCTGGATGCCCAACAGAATTATTTCATGCCGTTGATCGAAGCGCGCCGACGAGCGCCCGGGGAAGACATGATTTCGGCGATGGCCACGGCCGAGGTCGCCGGCGAGCGTTTGTCCGATCTCGAAATACTTGCGACCTGCAACATGATGGCAACCGCCGGCGGTGGCACCTCGCGCAGTGCTATCGCCATGTCGTTGTGGTGGCTTCATCAATTTCCCGGTGAGCTCGCCAAGCTGAAAGGCCGACCGGAACTGATCGATCTTGCCGCCGAGGAGTTCTTGCGTTTCGACGCTCCGACGCAGCGCGGAATCCGCACAGCCCGGCAGGACTTCCGGACGGGCGGCAAGGACATCCGCAAGGGGCAGATTCTTCACATTATGATTGGTGCCGCCAACCGCGATCCGGAGCAATTCGAAAACCCGGACCGCCTGAACATAGCGCGGAGCCCCAACCGTCACGTCTCGCTCGGTCGCGGCGTGCATTATTGTCTGGGCGCCGCGCTAGCGCGGCTCGAACTGCGCATCGCGCTGGCGAGCTTCCTCGCTCGATACCCTGACTACCGGCTCGCCAGCGAAAGGATCGTCTTCATGGACCGTACCGCTAGCCGCCGGCCAACAAGCGTCCCGGTATTTGCGCACTGACGGTCGACAAGACAACGACCCATCCGCTGCCTGAGCCCAGATCGCGCTAACCGCACCGACACTCAAGAAGGAAGAGTCAAAACCGTGCAAGAGCCCTACAAAAGCGTTTGGACCGAACTCCTTGATACGCCTTTCCGCCAAGCGTGGATCGACGCTGGCGGATTAAAGACGCGCTTTGTCCAGGCCGGCGATCCCGCACATCCGCCGCTCGTCTTGCTGCACGGTACGGCCGGAAGCCTCGAGAACTTTGCCGCGAATATCGCTGCGCATGCCAGGCATTTCAATTGCATCGCCTTCGACATGATCGGCTCGGGCATGACCGATAAACCGGACTTCGACTACGAGACGGACCACTACGTCAAGCACGCCGTCGACTTTCTCAACGCGATGGGCATCGAAAAAGCTTCCGTTATCGGTCTCTCTCTTGGCGCGCGCGTCGCAAGCCGGCTCGCTATCGATTATCCGGACAAAGTGGAAAAGCTCATCCTGTTGTCGGCAACGGCATACTTCCCCGCAAAGCCGATACAGGATGACATCAAACGCTCAAGGTCGGCAGCAGCGGCCAATCCGACTTGGGACAGTATTGTAGAAATCTTCAAAGGCCTGTTTCACGAACCGGGCAAAGTGTGGGACGACCTCATTGCCACGCGTCTTTCGATCTACCGCCGCGCCGACATGAAGGCGGCGATGTCACATATTCTAGCGCTGCTTGATCCCGCCGTTTACAACCGCAACCGGATACCCGACGAAGACTGGAAGCGTTTGCGCGCCCCGACGTTGATCATCGCCGCGGTCGATCACGAGGACGTTTTTCTTGAGACGGCGCGCACCATCGTCAAGTTGATCCCGAACGCAAAGGTTATCGAAATGAAGCGTTGCAGCCATTGGCCGCAAATGGAGGACCCTGAGACGTTTAACAGGTTCAGTCTCGCGTTTCTGCGGGCGCGCCAGCCATAGTTCGATGCGCGCTTAAGGGGGGACCACGTTATCCGCTAAACGCCAAGAACCGAATGGTAAGCGCCCGCTCAATTTCTGACGATGTTGCCGGCGGCCCGGTCGATGAGATCGATTAAATATCCGGCTGCGGGGGAGGGTGGCACGGCCGCCCGTCGCACGAGAATAATGGGAGGCGCGGACAACTCTTCCCTTACCGGGATTGCGGTCAACACGCGGTTCGCGAACGGCGCCATCGTCCACTGCGCCGGGGCCATCGCCAGAAGATCGGAATGCGCCAGGCAGGTCAACAATGTAAGAGCCGATTGGCTGCGCAGCGCGAGCTTCGGCTCCGATAGTCCGTACCGATTGAACAGCGCACCCAGTTCTTTTTCCGCTCTCGGTGTTATCGAAGTGGTGATCCATTCTGCGCCGACCAAGTCCTTAAGCGAGGTTGCGTGGGCCAGCGGGTGTTTCGAACGGCATAAAACTACTCGCTGCCCGGAGAAGAGAGTGGTCTTTTGCAAGACACGCGGCAGTCTTTGTCCGGGATCCGGGCCGACGTAGAAGTCGACACTCCCGTTTTGCAGATCGAGTTCGAGGGTCGGGTAGAATCCCTCGATGATGTGTAAATGAACATTGCCGAAACGTCGCCGAAAGGGCTCCAGCACTTTTGGCAAAAGCCACAAATGCGCGGCGATCGAAAGTCCGATCGTCAGATGGCCGACGGCGTTGCCGCGCAGCTGTTCTATTTCCTCCTGTGTCCGGCGCACGTCGTTGAGGATTGCTGCTGCCCGCTTGACGAAGGCCTCACCCAGCGGTGTCGTTATCATGCCTTTGGGGCGTCGTTCGAACAGCGGGGCCCCGACTTCACGCTCGAGTTCGGCCAGGCCGCGAGTAAGGCTCGGTTGCGCAGTGCCAAGCTGACGGGCAGCCGCGCGCAGGCTGCCGTGCTCGGCGATCGCCACGGCAGCGCGGAAATGGCTGAGTTTCATCCTGACCTCGCAGACTGACGAATACGCAGCTGCTGATAGCAAACCGCTATCGCAGATGCGTACTCGCTATCTTACTATGATCACCATCCCGTTCTAATATCCAAAGGCAAAAAATCGCCGGGGTTCATCGGCGATCGATAATGGGGGGAGGGCCAAATGACTGAGTTTTTATTAGTTCACGGCGCGTTTCACGGCGCTTGGTGCTGGCGCAAAACCGTCGCCGAATTGGAAAAGCGGGGCCACCGCGCCAAGGCAATAGACCTGCCGGGTCAAGGCGAGGATCGAACCCCGCTCAAGGACGTCACCCTGGACACGATGGTCGACAAAATCATCGCGGAAATGGCAAATCTGCCCGGCAAAGTCGTCTTAGTCGGCCACTCGCTCGGCGGAATTCCCATCACAGCGACGGGGGAGAAGAGGCCGGACCGCATCAAGGCGCTTGTTTATCTGAGCGCCTTTCTGCCTCGGGATGGCGAGGCCTTATTCGACATCGAAGGTCGCAATCCAAAGCCGATCGTGCCGGTCAGCATGACATTCGATGCCGACCGGATCAGTGGAACGATCGCGGCCGACAAGGTCGGCGACATTTTCTACCATGACTGCTCTAGCGAAGACGTCGCGGACGCGAAGGCAAGGTTGCGCCCACAGGCGCTCGCCGCATTGATGACCAAGGTGCATGTAACACCGGAACGTTTCGGGCGCATTCCGCGAGTCTATATCGAGTGCACCGAAGATCGGGCGCTGTCGATCGACATGCAGCGTGATATGATCGCCAAGTCGCCACCCGTAGATGTCCGCAGTCTGCCCGCGAGCCATTCCCCGTTCCTGTCGATGCCGGACAAACTTGCGGATGCCTTAGCGGATTTGTGAGAATGCTCTTTTGGCGATGAAACTACCGGCTGCACGGGGAATAAGATGATCAAACCAAAGCTTCACCACGTCACCATGAAGACGAGTCATCTCGACGAGATGATCGCGTGGTACGGCAAGGTCATCGGCGTTAAGGTGCAGTTCCGCGATCAGGTCGCGGCGTGGACGACCAACGATGCGGCCAATCATCGCATCGCCTTCTTGGCCGTGCCAGGTCTCTCCGATGATGCGGAAAAGATCAGCCACAATGGCATGCACCACACGGCCTTCGAATACGACAGCTTCCATGATCTGATGACGTCGTATGATCGGCTGCGTAAGGAAGGTATTGAGCCCGCCTTCTGTCTCGACCACGGCCTTACGATTTCGCTCTACTATAAAGATCCGGAGGGAAATTACGTCGAGCTGCAGAGTGACAATTTTGGCGACTGGAGTAAGTCCGCCGAATGGATGAGGACATCGCCCGATTTTGCCGCAAACCCGATTGGCACGTTTTTCGATCCCGCCAAGGTCTACGACAAGATGAAGAGCGGAGCTGATTTCATAACCCTGCAGAAATCGATCCGCTCCGGTGACTACTTGCCGAATCCGGTACCCGCCCACATCGGCTTGCCGACGCCATAAAGACTGCGACAGCAGACGATGGGCGGAATATCCGAAGCAGAAACCGACGTGTTGATCGTCGGAGCTGGTCCGGTCGGCCTTGCCGCGGCTATCGAGCTAGGGCAACGCGGTGTGCGCTGTATCGTCGTCGAACGAAACGACCGGGTCGGCTATAGTCCACGCGCCAAGACAACCAATGTGCGCAGCCGAGAACATTTGCGGCGCTGGGGTATTGCCGACGCACTGCGGCGTGCCTCGCCGATCTCGCCGGACCGTCCGTCAACGGTTGTGTTTGCGACCCGGATGAACGGGCCCCTGATCGCCCGTTTCGAAAACGCGCTCAACGGCAACCGTGAGCGGAACAATCTTTACTCGGAAGAAGCGCAATGGGTGCCACAATACGTGCTGGAAGAAGTCTTGCGGCAATGCGCGCAATCGCTTCCCGGGGTGGCGATTCATTTTGAGACGGAATTCGTCTCATTGACCGAGACGGCAACCGGCGTAACTGCGCGGTTGCGGCATGTCCGTGACGGGAGCGCGGTCACGGTCCAAAGCGGTTATTTGATCGGCGCCGACGGCGCGCGCAGCGCCGTGCGCGATGCAATCGGCACGACGATGGTCGGCGAGGGCGCGTTCTCGCGGAACTTCAGCATCATCTTTCGTGCACCTGACCTAGCCGCGCGGCAAATCCATGGTCCGGCCATCATGTACTGGATGCTGAACGAGGAAATGCCTTCGGTTTTAGGCCCCATGGATGAAGAGGGCCTGTGGATGTTCATGGTCACCAAACTTCCCGACAACATGGATCCGGCGGCGATCGACGCCGTGGACCTCGTCCGGCGCGGCACCGGGCTGAGCGATCTGCCCATCGAGGTTGTCGGCACCGACGTCTGGGTCGCGCATCGCCTCGTCGCAGACCATTATACACGCGGGCGCGTATTTCTTGCCGGCGACGCCTGTCATCTCCATCCGCCGTTTGGCGGCTTCGGCATGAACATGGGAATCGGGGATGCCGTCGATCTCGGCTGGAAGATGGCCGCGCGTTTGCACGGATGGGGCGGCGAGGATTTGCTGGCGAGTTACGAGATCGAACGGCGGCCGGTGCACGAGCGAACCATTGCGGAGGCGGTTCACAACTTCGGTCAAACGGGCAGCCAGATCGTCCGGCCCGATCTGGAAGCGCCCGGTGTGGTCGGCGAAGCCACGCGCAGCGAGGTTGCCGATCTGATCGAGGCGACCAAGGTGCGCGAATTCAGGACGCTCGGGATCGTGCTCGGCATGCGCTACGTGGACTCGCCGATCATCGCTGCCGACGGCAGCGCGCCGCCGGCGGAACATTTCATGCTGTACCTACCCTCGGCGCACCCTGGATGTCTGGCGCCTCATCTTTGGTTGGCCGACGGTTCATCCCTCTACGATCACTTCGGGTCGGGCTTCACAATTCTGGTGACCGACGGCGATGCAAGCGCCGCGGACAGCCTCGCCAAGGCCGCGGCAAAGAAGGGCATTCCTCTAAAGGTGCTGGCCGCGATCGACGCGCGGCCGCGCGAGCGCTACGAAGCAAAGTTCGCCTTGATCCGTCCCGACCAGCATGTCGCTTGGCGCGGCAATGATTTACCCACCGACTGCGATGGCCTCCTCGCCCGAGTGACCGGTGCAAAGTCGAAGGTTTAACACGCGCGTAACACCGCTTAGCTGAACAACCCTTTGTGATCCTCGACGAACTGTTCGGTCGTCAGCGGCGCCCGGCCGGCGAGATTGAGAATAGGCTCCGTTACCTCGCTACCGAGTCCGCCGTTCGCCGCGATCTGGCCAGCCGTCCGTTGGTGGCCAATGAGCCAATCCGGCAAGCCGCGCGATTTCATCACCGGCTCGGCTTGCTCGAACGTTATGGGAATATAGGTGATCTTCCGGCCCAGGACTTGCGAGAACACATCGGCAAACTCCCCGAAATTGCTGCGTTTGCCGGTAAATTCATAGACCTTGCCGGCGTGAGGCGCGGGATCGAGCAGGACCCGTGCTCCCACGGCGCCGGTGTCGCGCACGTCGATGAAAGCGAACGGTAGATCGGCCGGGAAAGGCAGCACGATTTTGCCGTCATTTTTTATCGACGCTGCCTGCCCAAAAGTATTTTGCATGAAGAAGCCGGGCCGCAATATGACCCATTTGATGCCACTAGCGCGCAACCGCTCCTCGATTGCGTGGTGACCGCGGCCGATTACGGAAGGTGAATCCGGCAGGATGAAGAAGCGGCTGCCGGAAACCCGCACCAAGTACTGCACGCCAGCTTCGAGAGCGGCGTCGAGTACGTTGTTCTGTTGCTCGACCATGTTCGGGTTGTGGCCGGTCACCACGAAAACGCTGGTCACGCCTTTAAGTGCCTTGGCGAGCGCTGGCCGATCAGTCAGCTCGGCGATGACCGTTTTTGCGTCCTCGCCCAAAACCTCACGGGCTTTGTCCGCGTTGCGAACAACGCAGATTGGCGCGTGCCCGAGTTGCTCGAGCTCTTTGACAACGGCGCGGCCTGTGTTGCCAGTAGCACCAACGACGGCAATCATGGAGTCCTCCCTGATTCGTTCGTGGTCACTATCTTGCTACGCGCGCCGCCGACTAACTCGCTGACCAATCGATGGGGTCAAACAATGCTCGCATCCACGGGACAGGGCTAGGGCGAAGATAGGCGGCATGGCCGCCGACGATCCGCGGTCGGTTGTCGTTCATGAAATCGCTCCAATCGGCAAACTCGGCGAGCCGCCGGTGATGAGCCTCCGCCTCGGGCCAGCTCTTGTGCCAGTGATAAGCATATGCGCGGTGAAGGCTGCCGACGGTAACAAAGAAGACGCCGATGAGGCGGCTGCAAAATGCGTCCAGCGTCGCGGCATTCAGTTTGCGAAATCCTTCCCAATACCCAAGCAAGCCGCCGGGAAGGAAATCAAGAACACGCTCAGAGACCGCGAGTTCGGCTGCGTTGCCGACATTCGGAAACGCCGGCTGACCGGGCAACCAATCGCGTTTGTCGTTCCAGAGCGGACTGAGCTGAGCTACTGGCGCTGGATCGAGATAGGTGTTTTCCTGCCGGAGGAGGTGGCTTCTTGCCGAGATAAAGTATTCCATGCGCTCCGGCGTGACGATCGCCGCTAAGCGCTGCTTGGCATCGTCGTAACTGTCCCAGCGGTAAAGGTGAACAATGCGCTCGCCGTCACCGGCGGTCATTGTGAAGAAGCTGAGGTTCCGTTCAAGAAGCGGGCGAGCGGAGGCTGGCTTGTTCCATTGGCGTTGCAGCGCCCAATAGGTTGGCTCGGAGCCCGGTCTGAGCGTGTAGGCTCTTCTTTCAAACAACATCGTCTCCCTCCCGGCCCCGATCCGTGTTTTTTGGCGCGTACTCGCTGACTCTCGTAGCGGCCTCTGCGGCTCCCAAGTGTGCGGCATCACGGCCCGATGCACGGAGCCCAGGCCGGCAACAGGTGCCGCATGCCCGTCTTTCTCTGCGCTTAGTCCGCCCGGCGCCAAACTTCGTAGCCAATCTCTCTCGAGATCAGGCCGTCGCGGATATGAAAGTTATGGATGAGGCGCATCTTTACCTTGGTCCCGATCGGATAGGGGCAATTCTCGAACGCATCGCCGGTAATCTTGAAGCTTGCGTAGGAATCGTCGAACACCCTGTCCGGAGTCGCAAAACGCTCCACGGGTGTAAATTCAAAATCGACAACGCCGTTGAACACGCGAAGATACATTTTCTTGATCAACTCGCGGCCCTGATACGACACCTTGCGCGCCGGCGCTTCCCAAACCGCGTCATCGGTGTAGAGACGGATGCATTCGTCAATTCGCTCAGGATTTTCCTCCTGAAGGTGCATTCCCACCACATCGAGCGCATGTTGAACCTTCTCTTCATAAGTCCGCGGCTCTTGACGCTTTGCGATAAGGCTATCGACCGTCATTTTCGATTCTTCGACGAGTGTCGTCATGGGGCGTTCTCCACCTATCGGCGCCTATTCGTTGCGGCGGGTTGGGCGCGAACTTCCGCCGAGTTCAGGATGCTATAGTGAGCGAGTGCTGTTTCGCGTTCAAGGGTTCGTGGCCCGGACTTCGCCGCCGTGCCGCCAGGAAGCGGGACTGGTATCCATCGCGCGGCTGTCAAGTCTCGGAAAACGATACAGCGGAACGGCCGTGCTCTATTGCACGATCGTGATCGATCTTTTGCACGATCGAGGCGGCTTCGGGGGTTGAATATTCCGGCCCTAAGGCCGCACTAACGCTCCCGGCGGATAGCGCCAGGCGTGCGGCCAGTCATGCGGCGGACCATGCGGGTCATATGTTGTTGGTTGCTGAACCCGCATTGAAGCGCGACCNGCGCCAGCGATAGATCGGTCGACGTCAGCAATGCNTTGGCGCGTTTGACGCGTGCATTGACGACATATTGGTAAGGCGCAAGCTTCATGGCCCGTTTGAACTCGCTGTTGAGNCGCCCGGTGCCGACACCGGCGGCCTTGGCGATTCCGGCAAGGGTCAGATTGTCAGCCAGATGCTCATCGATATATTCAATTGCNCGATTGCATTGTTGAAGCGTCAANTGCCGAACATTGTCAGCGCTTAGGGGTCGTCCCGAAATGTAGTTTCGCACCAGATAGGCGGCCGCGGCGCGGGACAAGGTTTCGGCATAAACACCATCGGCGGGATCAGGCGCCCGCAGCATCTTTCGTATCTCTCGCGCGATTGTCAGGAACATTTCGTCCATCACGCCGACGCGCGGCGCCAGTGTAATCGTGGCCTGCGACCCGAATATCTTGGCATGAATTTCGCGAACAAGCTCATCGCGAATATAAAAGTGCATCGTGTCGTACTGTCGATCCGGCGATGACGTGCGGATGCTGAAATCGGCGCCACCTGGCGTAATCGTTGCACTGCCCGGCAATAAGGTTTGTTCCTGAAGCTCGCCGCCGATTCGTCGCGTGAAGCGAACCGGTTTGTTTAAGGGGATGACGACCAGGTGGTCCTTAACTGCGGCAAAAGATCCCTCGTAAGGAGCTTCCGAGCAGATACAGGCAAACAGCGAGGCCCAACCCGAATTTTCGCTCGAGTTGTGCACGAAACTGCCCGGCCGACGTACCACGCGGTGGGTTTCCACGTATGAGAAGGGCGCGTGCGTCATCCTCCGACCCGCGGATAGAAATGCCTAAGGTGTTTTTCTTTTGAACTTACCACGGTTTTGGTGCCAGTGACACTTTGAAATTCGTCACTTAATCGTTGGCCGCTCGATCAAGCGATGGGTAGGACGTTCGAGTATTTTGTCTGTTCAAGCGCAAAGCTCGAATCGATGGATGCGATGCCGTCGATCCGCGTCAACTTCTGTTTCAGGAACTGTTCGTAGGCGCCAAGATCGGCCACGACGATGCGCAATAAATAATCGCGCGGGCCGGTCATGAGGTAACATTCGAGCACTTCCGGCCATTTTTCTATCGCACGCTTAAATCGCTCCAACGCTTCGACGCGTTGGCTCTCGAGTTTGATCGAGACAAAGACGCTTACTGGCAGCCCGACTTTTGCTTGATCGAGTACTGCCACATAGCGAGCGATGATGCCCGTACGTTCGAGCCGCCGGATTCGGCGAAGACAGGGCGAGGGCGACAAATTCACTTTTTCCGACAGATCGGAAAGGCTGATCCGGCCATCGCCCTGCAGTATCGCCAGGATTTTGCGGTCGATGGCGTCAAAACCTGATTTTGGCAATTTCTGCCCCTCTTTCAATATCTCGCGCCAGCTTCTGCCATTTGACAGCGGCGATCTGCCATATTTGGCATTTCTTTGCCGAGACGTCTCGACATAATTGCTGACACCGGATCGTCTCGATGAACCAGAACCTCGGCAATAGCCATGACTTGCGCCTGCTGACCGAGCTTGAGCGCAAGGTGCTGTGGCTAGCGAGCTGGACCATCCATCAGGCCAGTCATGTGCGCGAGAATGTCGACGGCTTGAAGGTGGGCGGCCATCAGGCGTCGTCCGCATCGCTCGCCGCCATCATGACGGCGCTCTACCTGCGTGCTCTGCGACCGGAGGACCGTGTCGCTGTCAAGCCGCATGCGGCACCGATCTATCATGCCATCCAGTATCTGCTCGGTCGGCAAACTCGGGGAAAGCTGCAGGACTTCCGAGGCTATAAAGGCGCGCAGTCCTATCCGTCACGCACCAAGGATACCGACGATGTCGATTTCTCGACCGGTTCGGTAGGATTGGGGGTTGCACAGACGCTGTTCGCGTCGCTGGTGCAGGATTATGTGCGCTCCCACCATTGGGGTCTCGATCGGCCCGAAGGGCGCATGATTGCGCTCCTCGGCGACGCCGAACTCGACGAGGGCAATATCTTCGAGGCGTTGCTTGAGGGTTGGAAGCAAGACCTGCGCAATTGCTGGTGGATTGTCGACTACAACCGGCAGAGTCTCGACGCAGTGGTGCGGGAGGGTTTGTGGGAGCGCTACGAAAATCTGTTCCGCAATTTCGGCTGGGACGTCGTCGTTCTCAAATATGGCTCGTTGCAAGAACTCGCTTTTGCTGAGCCTGGCGGCGAGGTGCTGCGCCAATGGATCGATAATTGTCCGAACCAGCTATACTCGGCGTTGATTTTTCAGGGTGGCGCGGCGTGGCGCAAGCGGCTCCTCGACGAGATTGGGGATCAAGGACGGGTTACGCGGCTTATCGAGTCTCGTAGCGACGATGAATTGGCGCGCCTCATGGGCAATCTCGGCGGCCACGACCTTCCCGCGATCATCGACGCCTTCGATCGTATTGATCACGACCGGCCGGTTTGTTTTATCGCGTACACGATCAAGGGGTATGGCCTGCCGTTCGCTGGTCACAAGGATAATCATTCCGGCCTGATGACGCCGGCGCAGATGGAAACGTTCCGTGCGACGATGAACATCCGTCCCGGCCACGAGTGGGACGCGTTTGAGGGCTTGCGCGCCTCAGCCAGCGAGCTTCGGGCGTTTCTCGAGCGCGTGCCGTTTGCAGCGCCAGGCGAGCGTCGCCTGCGTGCGCCGATGATCGAGGTGCCGGTCGAACTTGAGGTGAACATTCAATCGACGATGTCGACCCAGGTTGGCTTCGGAGCATTGCTTAACGAGATTGGCCGTAATACGACGCCCTTTGCCGCACGCATCGTCACAACCTCCCCGGACGTTACCGTCTCGACCAATCTTGGGGCGTGGGTCAATCGGCGGCGCTTGTTCGCTCGTGAGGCGATGGCCGATACTTTCAAAGGCGAGCGCATTCCCTCGACATTCACCTGGGAGTTTTCACCCAGCGGGCAGCATATTGAGCTCGGTATCGCGGAGATGAACCTCTTTATTCTTCTGTCGGCCCTCGGACTATCGCACAGCATAAACGGCGAGCGACTCCTCCCGATCGGCACGCTGTACGACCCGTTCATTGCCCGCGGGCTCGATGCGCTCAATTACGCTTGCTATCAGGACGCGCGTTTCATCGTGGTGGCGACTCCGTCGGGCATTACGCTATCTCCCGAAGGCGGCGCCCACCAATCGATCGTCCAGCCGCTCATCGGCATGGCGCAAGATGGACTGGCGTCGTTCGAGCCGGCGTTTGTCGACGAGCTTGCCGTCATCCTTGCGTTTTCGTTGAGCTACATTCAGCGGGACGGTGATGGCGAACCGAGTGAGCACAACTGGCTGCGCGACGAAACCGGCGGCTCTGTGTACCTGCGGCTCTCAACGCGCACGATCGAGCAGATCAAGCGACCGATGACGCCGCAGTTGCGTCAATCGATCGTCGATGGCGCATATTGGCTGCGCGAACCTGGTCCCAATTGTCAGGTGGTAGTTGCTTATACCGGAGTGGTCGCGCCGGAAGCGATCGAAGCCATAGGACTAATGGCTGAAGACCGGCGCGACGTTGGCCTTCTTGCCATCACGTCGGCAGACCGGCTGAATGCCGGCTGGAGTGCCTCCTGCCGTGCGCGCGAGCGTGGTTTCGTGCACGCGCGATCTCACGTTGAGCGCTTGCTCGCCGGTTTGCCGCCGCATTGCGGGATCGTTACCGTGCTGGACGGACATCCGGCGACGCTCGGC
>JGI12635J15846_10002965_pt1 | contig 14805 bp, 13 predicted proteins | sample BlaSpr_A8_OM2_M2_FD_15846 | JGI IMG/M metagenome (IMG submission 15846) | reverse complement strand
CGGCCGCGACCAGCGCTTCGCGGGCCTCGACGACGGCGGCGTGCGTCGAGCCGAAGGCGATCAGGCCGATCGGCGACTTCGTGCTCTCGTCGACCAGCGGGGCGGGCAACGCATGGCGAGCCGTCTCGAGCTTGCGTGCCAGGCGATCCATGTTGCGCGCGTAGGCGTCGGCGCTCTCCGTGTAGCGGGCGAACTCATCGTGGCCAGAGCCGCGGGTGAAGTATCCAGCCGCGGTGTGGTCGGTGCCCGGGAGCGTGCGATAGGTCACGCCGTCGCCATCGATGTCGCGGTAGCGCGCCCATTCGCCCGCGAGGCGGTCGAGGTCGGCCTTGGAGAGGACCTTGCCGCGGTCGAACGGCTTGTCCGGATATTTGAACTCCGGCGTCATCCAGAGATTCATCCCGAGGTCGAGGTCGGACAGCATGAAGACCGGGGTCTGGAAGCGGTCCGCGTAGTCGAACGCGTCCCGCGCGAACTCGTAGCACTCCTCGACTGTTCCGGGAAGCAGCACGATGTGCCTGGTGTCGCCGTGCGACAGTGTGAACGCGAAGGCGACGTCCGCCTGCGACGTCCGCGTGGGAAGCCCCGTCGATGGTCCGATGCGCTGGATGTCGAAGATCACCACCGGTACCTCGGCGTAGTAGCCGAGCCCGACGAACTCCGCCATCAGCGAGATGCCGGGTCCCGAGGTCGACGTCATCGAGCGCGCACCGGCCCAGCCGGCGCCGATCGCCATCCCGACAGCCGCCAGCTCGTCCTCGGCCTGGACGATCGAGATGAGCTTCTCGCCCGTCTTCGGGTCCGTGCGGAACCTGTCCGCGTACGCGATGAGGTTCTCGCAGACAGACGAGGAGGGCGTGATCGGATACCAGGCGGCGACGGTGACGCCTCCCATCAGGGCGCCCAGCGCCGCCGCCTGGTTGCCTTCGACAAGCACCTTGCCCTCGACGGCTCCAGTCATCGGCTCGAGCAGGTAAGGGTCCTGCTTGGAGAAGTTGTCCTGCCAGTAGTCGTAGCCGACCTTGATCGCCTCCACGTTCACCTGGACCGCCTTGGGCTTGGAGTTGAACTGGCGAGTCACGCCGTGCTCGAGGGCCTCCAGGGGAATCCCAAGCACTCCCGCGACGACGCCGACGTAGATCATGTTGGCGAGCTGCTTGCGCAGTGTGTCGTTCTGGATCTTCGCCTTGGCCAGCTTGGCGAACGGCACCGGGTAGTAGGTCACATCAGAGCGCACGTCAGCGGTCGAGAACACCTCTTCGTGGATCACGACGCCGCCGGGACGCACCGTTTTGAGGTCCTGGTGCCAGGTGGCTGGGTTGAACGCCACGAGGATGTCGACCTTGTCCGACCGCGCCATGTGGCCTTCCGGTGTGACCCGGAGCTGGTACCACGTGGGCAGCCCCTCGATGTTGGAGGGGAATACGTTCTTGGGGGCGACTGGGATCCCCATATGGAAGATCGCGCGGGTCAAGACCAGGTTTGCGGTCTGGCTTCCGGAACCGTTGACCGTGGCTGCCTGGATGGTTAGGTCGTTGATGATCTGCTGGGTCAATTTCTATTTTCCGCCGCGGATAGAGGATTTTACGCGTGTGCAGCAACGAGCCTCGATTCCTTAGAGTGGCCAATCTGTGAAGGTCGCCATTCCGAAAGAGAGGGCCGCCGACGAGCGTCGAGTAGCCCTGACACCCGACACGGCGACCAAGCTCGAGGCGGCTTCGCTGGAGGTGAGTGTGGAGTCCGGAGCGGGCTCTGGCGCCTACATTCCCGACGAGGCATATGAAAAGGCCGGGGTCAAGGTCGTAAAGGGCGCGGATTCCCTGCTCGAGGATGCGGACGCAGTGCTCAAGGTCCAGGCACCCGAAGCGAGCGAGGTCGGCCTGTTGAAGAGCGGATCGGTCCTGGTCAGCTTCCTCCAGCCCGCCACCCAGGCGGACATCGTCAGGGCGCTGGCCAAGCGCGGCGTGACCGCGTTCAGCCTCGAGCTCCTGCCCCGCATCTCGCGGGCGCAGTCGATGGATGCGCTTTCGTCACAAGCCTCGGCCGCCGGTTACAAAGCTGTCTTGATGGCCGCCGGGCGGCTCGGCAAGTTCTTTCCGATGATGATGACGGCGGCCGGAACCGTCGCCCCCGCGCGAGTGCTCGTCATGGGCGCCGGAGTCGCCGGCCTGCAGGCGATCGCCACGGCGCGCCGGCTTGGCGCGGTGGTCTCCGCCTACGACGTGCGCCCGGCGGTGAAGGAGGAGGTCCAGTCGCTGGGCGCGACCTTCATCGAGCTGGCGCTCGAGAGCCAGCAGGGCGAAGGCGGCTACGCCCGCGAGCAGTCAGAGGAATTCCTCCGCAAGCAGCGCGAGCTGATCGGCGAGCATGTGGCGAAGTCGGACGTCGTCATCACCACCGCTGCAGTGCCAGGCCGCCGCGCCCCACTTCTCGTGACCGGCGAGATGGTGCAGGGCATGCGCCCGGGCTCGGTCATCGTCGACCTCGCCGCGGAGACCGGAGGCAACGTCGAGCTGACCCAGGCCGGCAAGGACGTCGACGTGGCGGGGGTCACCATCATCGGCACGCGCAACGTGCCCTCGACGATGCCGCTGGCCACGAGCCAGCTGTTCGCCCGTAACGTCGCAAACCTGCTTCTCCACCTCGTCAAGGACGGGGCCATAACTCTGGATTTCGAGGACGAGATCACCAAGGGCAGCTGCGTCACGCACGGCGGCGAGATCGTCAACGAGCGGGCCAAGCAGCTCCTGGAACCGGCGAAATGAGCAACGAGCTGCTCAACGAGCTGACCTTCTTCGTGCTGTCGATCTTCGTCGGGATCGAGGTCATCTCGAAGGTGCCGACGATTCTCCACACGCCCTTGATGTCGGGAACCAACGCGATCCACGGGATCATCCTGGTGGGAGCGATCGTCATCGCGGCGGGGGCGAGCTCGCCGGTCAATATCATCCTGGGGCTGCTCGCTGTGACTCTCGCCACCACCAACGTGGTCGGCGGTTTCGTCGTTACCGACCGGATGCTGGAGATGTTCAAAGGGCGCAACCAGGCCGCCGGGCGCGCGCAGGGCGCCCAAAATCAGACGCAGTCGAACGCGACCAAAGAATCTACCCCGGCTAAATGACCATGTGCTCACGGCCAGAGACCCGCCCGTGAGCACGCTCATCGAGCTCGCGTACCTTGTCGCCGCCGTCTGCTTCATCCTCGGCTTGAAGCAGCTCAGCTCGCCCAAGGGCGCCCGCAACGGCAACCGCATCGCAGCGGTCGGCATGGTGATCGCACTCGCGGCGACGCTGCCGCTGCTCCGCTTCACGACCTCCGGTGTGATCATCATCGCGATCGGGGTGGTCATCGGCGCGGCGGTCGGCAGCATCGGCGCCCGCATGGTGAAGATGACCGCCATCCCGCAGATGGTCGCCCTCTTCAACGGCGTGGGCGGCGGGGCTGCAGCGCTTGTGGCGGTGGCCGAGCTGCTGAGCTTCGGCCAGCATCCCTCCTTCGCGGCAGCGTTTCCCAGCGTCTTCAGCATCGTGATCGGCTCGGTCTCGTTCGCCGGCAGCATGGTGGCCTTCGCCAAGCTCCAGGAGCTGATGACCGGGACGCCCATCACCTATCCGGGCCAGCAGGTGGTGAACGGGATCCTGGCCGCGGCGATCCTCGGCTTCGTCATCGCGGTGCTCGCGGTGGCGTCGATCCCGTTCTCCTTCATTTCCTTGATGGTCCTGGCGCTCGTGCTGGGCGTGGCGTTCGTGCTGCCCATCGGGGGCGCGGACATGCCTGTTGTGATCTCGTTGCTCAACGCGTTCACCGGGCTCGCGGTCGCCGCGAGCGGGTTTACCCTCAACAACTTCGCCCTGATCGTCGCCGGGACGCTCGTCGGCGCCTCAGGCAGCCTCCTCACAAAGCTGATGAGCGATGCCATGGGCCGGTCGCTCGCAAACGTGCTCTTCGGTGCTTTTGGACAGACCCGTGCCGGAACCGCCGCGGTCGCGGGAAAGGAAGGGCGCAGCGTCCGGTCGGGCTCGGCCGAGGATATCGGCACGCTGCTCGCTTACTCGCAGCGAGTGATCATCGTGCCTGGCTACGGGCTGGCGGTGGCCCAGGCGCAGCACGCGGCTCGCGAGCTGGCCGAGGTCCTCGAAAAGCGCGGCGTCGAGGTGACGTACGCGATTCACCCGGTGGCCGGCCGCATGCCGGGGCACATGAACGTGCTGCTCGCCGAGGCTAACGTGCCCTATGAGCAGCTCAAAGAGATGGACGAGGTGAACGACGAGTTCAAGAACGCGGACGTGGCTTTGATCGTCGGAGCCAACGACGTCGTCAACCCGTCGGCGCGCAACGCACCGGGCAGTCCGATCTACGGCATGCCGATCCTCAACGCCGACCAGGCGAAGAACATCATCTTCATGAAGCGGTCCATGCGACCGGGCTTCGCGGGCATCGACAACGACCTCATGTACGACCCGAAGACCCTGATGTTCTTCGGCGACGCCAAAGACTCTTTGACCAAGCTGGTGGCCGCGGTCAAAGCCGCTTAGACCCGTTACAGGCGGGATCCTGGGGGCCGTATACAAAACGAGCCTCCTGCCATGCAGCAGGAGGCTCGCGCCGCGAAGAGGGTGTGGTGGGATGAATCCTAGCCTCGGAATTTACATTTCGTTAGTGAGCGACGCACAAATAATGGCGCCCGTCCTTGTGCTCCCTACAATGCCCGAAATGGACGCACGGACCCTGCTCGTGATCACGGTGGCGCTGCTCACGGTGTACACCGTGGGAATCGGTGGAACGACCGCGGCGGCCATCGGGGCCTGGGATGCCTGGCGGCACCGCGAGCGGGGCACGCCAAACCTGGACCCGCGGCGCGGAGAGGTCGTGCTGGTCGCGCCGACCCTGGCTCGCCCTGTCGGCTGGCTGCGGGTTGCGGGATGGATCGCGTTCCCGATCGCCCTCGTGCTCGCCCTCTTCGCAAACCCCGGCTACCCGTGGCTGGCGCCGCTGACGGTTGTGCTGATGGTCGGGCTCAACGCCTACTACTTCACCGCGATGCAGGGAATCGGCGAGCAGCTCACCTTGACGGCAGAAGGTTTCCGCGTGGGGCTTCCCCAGACCAGGAGCATCGTCCGGTGGGCACATGTGACGGATTTCATGGGAGCGCACATCGGACCGTTCCGAGGCATTCGCATGTCAGAAGGCGGCGAATGGCAGGACCCCAAAACCGTTCCCAACGTGATCTTCTACCGGTTGAACCGCGCGCTGGTTCGACCGCGCAAGTCGCCGCTGAGCCGCTTCACCGGCATGACCTACTTCGACGGGGTGATCCGCAACCGATTCGGGGTCACCACCCAGGAGCTGATGCAGGCGATGCGCACGTGCCATCGCCTGGCGTTGGAAGAAGAAGCACAAAAGCTTCGGCGTCCCCGTCAAAACCAGCCGCTCACGAATCCCGACGCTTGATCAGCCGGGCCAGCGCCCCGGTGTCGAAGGGATGGACCAGCCTGACCACGAAGTGCTGAAGTCCCACACTCAGCCACTCCTCCACCAGCTTTGGCGTGGTGGCGCCGACGTTGGCGGTCCGTTCAACCTCGTTGGGATCTCGGCCGGCGCGCCGGCACCACTCGTCGAGGACCGCGGACTTGTGCGCGAACTCGTCTGGGCGCCCGCCGCCGTTCCACATCTGAGCGTGCTCGGCGACGAGCCTTAGCGTCACCTTCTCGCCGCCACCGCCGATCAGTATCGGCAGCGCACCCGCCGGGCCCGGCTTGAGCCTGGCGAGGCGGTGCTTGATGCGAGGCAGAGCTTCCTTCAGGTCTCGAACGCGATCTCTTGCTTCCCCGAACCTGTAGCCGTATTCCGCATAGTCGCGTTCGAACCATCCCGCGCCGAGGCCGAGCACGAGCCGGCCGCCGGACAGCTGGTCGACGGTGCCCGCCATGTAGGCGAGCAGGTCGGGATTGCGGTAGCCGATGCACGTCACCATCGGTCCGATCTGAGGCGCCCGCGTGTCCAATGCGGCCGCGGCCAGAAGCGACCAGCACTCGAACTGGTTTCCCTCGGGATTTCCATAGAGGGGGAAGAAGTGATCCCAGAACCAGATGCTGTCGACGCCGAGGTCGTCCGCGCGGCGCCACGCATCGCGCAGCTCAGCAATCGTGCACTGCTGCGGGTGAATCGTCACGCCCACCTTGAAGGGTCGCGCACTCATCGTTGTGAGATTATCGGTCGATGGCAGTCGCGCCCGAGGCACGCACCGTTGAGTTCAAATCAGCGGACCGCGATTTCTGGAGGCGTTACCACGAGTACCGCCGTCTGCGGCACAAGGAGTCGCGTCCCGACGATCCTCTTCGCCCGGATGACGTGGAAGAGAGGTTGCTGAAGCGCGACAGCCCCTTTGACATCCACCACCATCACGAGGTCGTTCAGGACGGCCGCCTGGTGAGCTGGCTCTCGGGTTCCACGAGCAAGCCTGGGACACCTGGGCACGAGTCCAACAAGCATCTCTTCTGGGCCGACCTCTATGTTCGGCCCGACGTGCGGCGCCGAGGCATCGGCTCGTCCTGGCTGGCGCTGCTGGTCGAGCTGATGGAAGCGCACGGGTGCACAGTCGTCGGCCTCGGAACGGAGGAAGCTTCCGGCCATGCGTTCCTCAAGTGGCTTGGCGCAGAGGCGAAGTTCTCCGGGGCGGAGAACCGGCTGAAGCTGGATGACGTGGATTGGGAGATGGTCGATCTGTGGATCAGCGAAGGGCCAAAACGCTCACCCGAGACGAAGCTCGAGAGCTACGAGGGGCCGCTGCCCGAGGCGATGTGGCAGGACTACGCGCCACAGCTCTCGAGCCTGCTCAACACCATTCCGTTCGAAAACCTGGACTACGGTGAGATCGTGCTGACCCCTGACCATATGCGCGACTACTACGCCCGGCTGGAAATCGGCCAAGACAGGCTTCACACGATCCTGACCCGTGAACCCAACGGCGTGATCTCGGCCATCACGGACACGAGCTGGGCGCCTCACCGGCCCACCGTCATCGAGCAGCGATTCACCGGAGTGCGGCGGGACGCGCGCGGCCGTGGATTGGGCAAATGGATCAAAGCCGCAATGCTTGCGCACGTTCACGAGCTGCACCCGGAGGCGGAATGGGTGACGACCGAGAACGCGGGCTCGAACGCGCCGATGCTTGCGATCAACAAGAAGCTCGGCTTCAAAGAGTTTCGAGCCGCCACCGAGTACCAGATCAGCCGCGCCGGCCTCGCCGCGCGAATCAAACGGCTACCGGCTGGACGTCGCTAGCGATCTACTAGCGTTGCCGTGGCAGCCGGGTTCATCCCGGCTGCAACTTTGTCTAAATCACTCCCAACGTCGCGAGGGGAAATCCTTCAGAAAATCCAATCAGCGGGAAGATGAGCGATGCAATCAGTAGGTCACATCCTGCTCGCGCTCGCGCGCAGAAGGAACCGTCAGGTTCCTTCTTATACTTTTCTCGTTCTCTGAATGCTTCGGACCAGCAGGATGATTCCGATCACGATCAGAAGCCCGGGTAGGGCCGCCTTGCCGAAGATCCCGTAGTCCGTCCCGCTGATGCCGAGGATCGATTCGAAGAATACGAACCCGATCATGAAGATCAGCACGGCGATGAACATCAGGGTCCGGCCGCGCTTCAGCATCACGGGATCGCGGTCCCGCAGGGCCTGCAGGTAGAGTCCGAGGCCAACGCCCCCGGGAGCGACCAGCGGCCACGTAAAAGCCCAGCTCGCCCAGTCGCCGCTGCTGCTCTGGTACGCGAGCACCAGTCCCAGCATCGTGACGATGCCTCCTGGGACTGACGCGCCCACGCCGCCGCCGACGAACCCGACCACCAGCAGGGTAAGGCCGGGGATGATCACGAATAGAGGCCAGCCGTACTGGGTGAGGTCGATGCCGAAAACAACGACGCCAAGGGCGAAGAGGCCGACCACGACCAGGACGATGCCCAGCGCCATGCTGGAACCGCCGCTGCGCACTCCCGCGGGGCGAACCGTTGGCGCCACGTAGTGAGGTGGTGGAGAAGTGGCGCTGACCGGGGCCGCGAGCGCCGGCGCAGGCTCCGCCGGCGTCTCGACACTTTCGGCCGGCGTCGCGACACTTTCGACCGGCGTCGCGACACTTTCGACCGGCGTCGCGACGCTTTCGACCCGCTCGTGCGGGGCCTCGGTGGCCACCGGCTCGGTGACAGCCTCGGGAGCGGGAGCAGCGGGCGGTTCCTCTGTCCACTTGGGGGCGAAGATGTCGGGGCTGCCCGAAAGCAGATCGGGGCTTACGTGGGCCATGTCTTCCTTCGGCGCGTCGTCGGCGGCGGAGGTTGTGCTCTCGTCGCCGGCCGGCTGGTTGGCGCCGGTCGAGGACTTGGTAACCCGCTTTCGCTTGCTCATGACGGCACAGCTTAACCCGCTCCGGCGACCCCAGACTTCCTTAAGAAACGGTGCTCAGCCGATGATCCTGAACATCGGGTTGACCGGGCCATGACCGCGGCCTACCTCCAGCGAGCGTTCGATGGCGCCGGTGATGAACTCTTTGGCGATCAGGACTGCGGCGATGGAATCGCTGCCCTTGGCCAGGTCGGCCGCGATCGCGGCGGAAAAGACGCAGCCGCTGCCGTGCGTGTTTGTAGTCGCAATGCGTGGGGACCGGAGCTCAACCAACTCCTTGCCGTCGAAGAAGTGGTCGATCGCGTGTTCCTCTTGGGTGTGGCCTCCCTTGACCACCGCGGCGCGCGCTCCCAGCGCCACCAGGTCACGTGCGGCCTGGCGGCGGTCGTCGAGAGTCCTGATCGGTCTGCCGAGAAGCACCTCGGCCTCTGGGAGGTTCGGGGTCACGACTGCGGCAAGCGGAAGCAGGCGCCGCCGCAGGGTATCGACCGCGTCGTCGCGCAGCAGCCGAGCGCCGCCCTTGGCCACCATGACCGGGTCGACCACGAGATTCCTGATGTGGAAACGCGCGACGGAATTCGCGACCACCTCGATGATCGCGGCGCTCGAGAGCATGCCCGTCTTCGCCGCCTGGGCGCCGATGTCGAGCATCACAGCCTCGATCTGCGCCGCGACCAGCGCCGGAGGGAGCTCCATTATCTCGGCCACTCCGAGGGTGTTCTGCGCCGTGATGGCAGTTAGCGCAGACGTTCCATGCACTCCCAATGCAGCGAAGGTTTTGAGGTCCGCCTGGATGCCGGCGCCCCCGCCGGAGTCGGAGCCCGCGACGGTCAGGGCGACGGGCAGCTTCAACCGAACCTCACGCGCCGCCCCGTCCAGTAGACGGCAGCGGCCACGGCCACGCTGACGAGCCCGCTCAAGTCGGCTCCGTGCAGAGCGCTCACCAGCCCGTCGTTGAAGAACTTCGGCGTCCCGGCGACGTTGCTGAAGAGGTTGACGTAGTTGACGAACAACAAGCTCGTGGCCGTGCCCGCGAGCCAGGCGACCAGTGCGAGCCGCGGTCTGGGCTGAGATTCGAAGAAGAAGAATGTCAGCAGCACGACCCCCGCCCAGGCAGGCGCCCAGAGATAGGTGAGGATCAGGAAGTCTTCGAACGCCAGGTGGAAATCGCTGACGAGCACCGCGTATGACGCGAGCGCGGTCCCGAGCACGCCGCAGGCCAGCGCGGTCTGCCAGCGGCGGAGCCTGATTCCCATCGCGAGCGTCACCAGCCCCGCCGTGTACACGTCGAAGTAGTTGGCCCAGACCTCGCCGAGCACCACGAAGGCGAAGAACGGGACGGCAACCCACGTGGGAGCGTGCCGGCTGATCACCGCCAGCACACCCTGGCCGGCGGCGAGGCCGGCGTCGATGGTCGGAAGCAGCAGTCCGAACAGGCCGAGCAAGAGCATTGGTACTACGACTCCGGCTGCCGCCCACAACGTGACCGAGCGTGCGGAGCTGGACTTCGGCAGGTAGCGCGAGTAATCGCTTGCGAACGGGTACCACGACGCGACCAGGGCGAAGCACGTCATGAATCCGAGCACGAACGCACCTGGATAGCCGGCGCCGGAGACGGCAGGGCCCTGGGTCCAGTGGAACTGGGGAGCGAGAAAAATGAAAAGCACAGCGGAGAGGGCCGCGAACGCGATCGCTCCATAGGTTGCGAGAACCTTGATCGTTTCGTGACCGAGGATCGCGACCGCGACACTGACCGCGGCGATTGCGAGCACGAGGCCGAGGGTCACCCAGCGATTTCCGCTGCCGACGAGCTGAGCGCCCGCCTGTGCCGCGATCACGCAGTCGACGGCAAACCAGCCGATCGCGAGCAACAAGGTGAGGCCCGCGCCCACGTTCGAACCGCGAAGGCCGAAGATGTGCCGCGTGTAGACGATCTGCGGCTCGCCCGAGCGCGGCCCGGTGTTGCTCAGCAGCCCGAGGATCACCGCCGCGGCGACGGTTCCCAGGGCCGTGGCGAGGAGGCCGTCCCAAACTCCGAGCCCGTAGTAGGTGGTGAGGAGGCTCGCGGTGAAAAGGCTCGCGTAGTTGACGAACGCACCGGCCCACAGGAACGCCAGCTCGCGAGGCGCGCCATGTCTTTCGGCCGCGGGGATCGAGTCGATGCCATTGGTCTCGACCCTGCCGAAAGAATCCGAATCGCTAGCGCGAACGGCGACGTCGCTCATGCCTCTCCCTCCGCTGGCATTACCCAGTTCAGGTTCATGCGGTCGGCGTCAAGGCGCCCTCTCAGCCCGCCTTTCGTTCGGAGGCGAGCTCCCGCTGATTTCGATGTTAGCCGGTCAGCTCTCCCGCCACGGTGCAGGCAGCAGGTAGGCCAGGATCCGGTAGACGTCTGGGTTCATCGCGAGGCCGATGTGGCTGCCCTGCACCTCGATGGCGTTCACGTCGTGTCGCAGGCAAGCCTTCCAGTTCACGACGCCGTCGGAGCGCGAATAAACCGATGTCGTCGGGACCCGTGGCTCTGCCGCGAGGTCGCGCAGGAAGCGTTCCTCGACCGACGCCGGGTGTCCGTACCGAAAGACGTTGTAGAGGTGCGCGGCCCGCACGCCGGCCATCGTCAGCGGATGAATATCGAACGGGTCGTTGAGCGGTGAACCGAGTGTGATCACCTGCTCGACCAGGTCGGGCTTTCGGTGCGACAGCACCTTGGCCAGCACACCGCCACGGCTGTGACCGACGACGGAGACCTTCGCGCCCGTCCGGCGTCGCAGCTCGCGCAGCGTGTCGATCAGCGGCCTGAGCATCACCTCGGAGTACATGACGTTGAACGTGACGCCCGCCACCTGTGGACGGTATCCGATGCGCCGCAGCCACTGGAAGGGCGTGTGGAGCGTCCAGTCGCCGGCGAGAAAGCCGGGGATCAGCATCACCGGCTTGCCGAGGCCGGGCGGAATATCCACCCCGCGGAAGACGGGGTCGCGGATCAGGCGAAGGTACTCGAGGTAGATGCGACCCTCGAGCCACATCGGCGGAATCGGATACCAGCGACCCAGGTGGCGGAGGTCGGGAATCGCCGACATGGCGATGCCAAGCCGGCCGCGGCGCTTGCTGCGATGAAGTTCTCGGACCGTTGCCAAAGTTTTGCTTGAGCGCGTTCTCCGTCTAGAAATTAACTGCGAAGTGGCGGCCGTCGGCGGCGATTCTATACGCGCTCCACGCGTTTAGAGCCCTCATGAACAGATCCGGCGTTTCCATCATCGGTACGTGACCGACGCCCTCCAGAACCTCCAGCGTCCAGTCCGGCCGGCGTCGCACCAGCTCCTTTGCCGCGGCAAGCGGGATGAGCCGGTCGAGGCTTCCGTGGATCACCAACGTTGGGGCGCCCACCTTTGCGACCTGGGTCCAGAAACGCGGATCGGCCATGCGCAGGCCGATCGATCGGCTCGCCTGTAGGAAGGCGCGGCCGGTCTGGCGTCCCAGCTTGTCTCTTTCGCGCATGAGCTGGACGTGCGCCTCCACTACCTCGGTTGACACGCGGGAGGGGTCGGCACAGACGATGGAAAGGGTTTCATGGACCAACCCCGCCGGACCCAGCACGCGAGCCCGCCGGTCGAGCAGGATCTCGGCGAGGCCGGGGACTGTGAGGCCCGCCATCACGCCGAGCATGGCCGGCTCGGGTCGGGTGACGTGAACCCCGGGGATCGCCGGGTCGACCAGGATCGCTGCTGTCACCGATGCAGGATGAGCCGCGGCCTCCAGGAGAGCGATGTGCCCACCCATCGAGTTGCCCATGATCACGGCCGGCTCGCCGATCACTTTCTCGATGAACTCGTGAACCAGCTCGGCGTTGGCCCCGACCGCCGCCAACCGGCGGAAGAGGGGCGTCTGCCCGAAGCCGGCCAGGTCGATGGCCAGGGCGTGGTAGTCCTCGGCGATCTTGGGTCCGACCGCCATCCAGTTCAGCGCGCTGCCGCCCAGCCCGTGCACCATCAGGAGCGGCGGGCCCGTGCCCCCGAAGTCCAGGTAGTGGACCGGTCCGTCGAGGTCCGCGGTCCTATGGCGCATTGCGTCAATCCTAGACCTGCGAGCGGGCCGTGATTAACCCCGACGCCATTCGAAGCAGGATCTCGGCGACCGCGGTGACCGAGCGCCTTCCTTCTTTGTGCAGGCGATCAAAAACCGGGAACGAGGTGAGGGCCCCGATCACGTCCTCTGCTTCCTTGATCGAGCATCCCGGCCGAAGGCGGTCATGCGCGGCCAGCCTCACGGCGAGGGCGTGGTCGTGGTCGGAACGCTCGTGAGTTACCAAGCCTGCTGCGCCGGGTGCGCCGAGCGAGCGACCCGCCAGCTGCCGGTGCAACCGAGGATCGGCGGCCCAGGCGGCGCACGCCTGCTCGATACGAAACCTGAGGTCGGCGGCAGGGTCGCCGGTCGCTTCCTCGGGGCCGGCGCCGGCCGGTGGGGGCCCGGCCTCAGCCGAGAGCGCTTCGAGCAATGCGGCTTTCGAGCCAAACTGGTTGTAAATCGTGATCCGGGACACACCCGCTCGTTTCGCCACCTTTCCCACGCTCGAGTCGGGACCGAGCTCGGAGACCAGGGAGCGGGCGGCGGCGAGAATCCTCGAGCGCGTCTGTTCGACCTCGGACTGGCGGCGGCCCAGGCGGTATTGCCGAGCGCTCACGCCAATCAGCTTAACAGACAGTCTGTTCAATTAATCCGGGACTGCTAGGCGAATTCACAGGAGAGGCACAGGAAGCACGCGGCGGTTTCCGGGTAATGTCCCTTAGTCTTGGCCAAGAAGTCGCAACGCCAGCAACCGCCGCAGCGCCCGCAGCCGTCCGACCGCTGGATCACCTACGGAACCTTGCCGCTGCGCCTTTTCCTCGGCGTGACCTTCGTTTACGCCGGCCTGCAGAAGATCTCGGATCCCGGGTTCCTGCAACCTGGCGCCTCGACCTACATCGGAACGCAGCTGCAGTCCTTCGCGGCGCACTCTCCGATCGGCTTCTTGATCCAGGTCTTCGCCCTGCCGGTCCCGCAGCTGGCCGGAATCGGGGTGATCGCGGTGGAGCTGACGATCGGGGTGCTCGTGCTGCTTGGCCTGGCAACACGCTGGGCGGCCGCGGCGGGCGCTTTGGTGAGCCTCGTCTTCTTCCTGACGGCAAGCTGGTCCGTGCAGCCCTACTTCCTCGGGTCCGACAGCATTTACGCCGTCGCGTGGATCACGCTGGTCCTCGTCGGCGACCAGGGAGTGCTCACGATCAGGCCGTTGATCTTTGGACCGCCTCAGACGGATCAGCGAGGCCGGCCGGCGACCACCGACCTCAGCCGGCGCCGTTTGCTCCTACAGCTCGGCGGTGCGTCCGTCGCGCTGATCTGGGTGCTCGCGCTGTTGCCGCGCACCCGTCCGTCGATCCAGGGCGCTTCCAGCAGCGCGACGCCGGCGGCCAGCCCGGTTGCCTCCCCCACCGGGACCAGGATCGGCGCGCTCGCCGACATCCAGGCGCAGGGATCGATCACCTTCCAGGCGCCGACCAGCGGCGATCCGGCCGTCGCCGTGTCGCTTGGCGGAGGCAATGTCGTGGCATTCGACGCGGTATGCACTCACGCCGGCTGCACGGTTACGTATGACTCGGGACAGAAGGTGCTGACGTGTCCGTGTCACGGCGCGACCTTCGACCCGGCTCATGGTGCGGCGGTGACCGGCGGCCCGGCGCCCACACCGCTGGCGGCGATCGCTCTCCAGATTGGAACCGATGGAGGGGTGTACGCGTCTTAGTTAAGGGGCACCGCACTCGCTCGGGCGAGCCCACAACCTACGATCGCTGCCGTGAAGTTATGGGACCCGCTCGCGTTCCGCGAGATGTCGGCGCTCCTGCGGGACCCCGTCTTTCGCGGTCGCGGCGTGCCCCGTGGCGATGGCCGCCCCGTGCTGCTGGTCCCGGGTTTCCTCTCAGGTGACTGGTCTCTCACCGTACTTTCCAACTGGCTGGAACGGATCGGCTACAAGCCGCACCTGTCGGGCATCCTCTTCAACGTCCAGGACTCGGAGAGCCTGCTGGCCGGGCTTCGGCACCGACTCGTCAAGATCGAGTCCGCCGCCGGATCGCGCGTCAGTCTCGTCGGCCACAGCCGCGGCGGCTTGCTCGCCAAGGTGCTGTCGCAACGCAGGCCGCAGAGCGTCGAGCAAGTGATCACCCTGGGCGCGCCGCTTGCCGACACGACCGACCTCGCGCTCGTCACGCGCCATGCGGTTGGAGTGGTCAAAACGGCGAACGAGCTCGCCTATGGGCGCCGGCTTAGCGCCGAGGGTCGCTTCGCCCACGACCTGCGCCTGCCGCCCGCTGTGCCGACGACCTCGATCTACACGCGGTCGGATGACGTCGTGAACTTCCGTTCCTGCCTG
>JGI12635J15846_10002964_pt1 | contig 14806 bp, 19 predicted proteins | sample BlaSpr_A8_OM2_M2_FD_15846 | JGI IMG/M metagenome (IMG submission 15846) | reverse complement strand
CCCGCTCGCTTCCACAAATGCCGGCCACGTAATCACCAGAACCCCGTGCGCCGTCGTCCCGTCTGCCAGGTAAACGGTATCAACCACACTTGTCAGCGTAGGCCCGCCCTGGGGAGTTGGCGAAGCTGCCCGCGGCATCGCTCTTGTACCAGTCGGCCTCGCCCCGGCGGAAACCGCACTCCTCTCCATCTTTGACCCCGAACCGTCCTCACGAGCCGCCACCCGCAGGCTCAATGCCACTACCAGCACCAAATAAATAAGCCGCCCCGCCGGGCGGCATGTCTGAAACATACTTCCTCCTCACATTCCAATAATGTGGCGCGGGCGCCCTCGCCCGCGAAATGTCTGCGCCAATATCACTTCTTGAAGCTGTCCCCAAGGGCAGCTCAGCGCCGCTAACTCCTCACCCTCGACCGTTCAAAAACCTCTCCACGCTCCTTACATACACCTCAGCGAAATCAGCCGCCGGACGTTTGCCCTCGATCAACTGCATCGCATCCTCCATCGACCACCCCATCACTCCCAGCAGCGCCAGCGTCATCATCGGCGCCCGGTGTACTCCTGCCGCGCAGTGCACCAATAACTTTGTCCCGTCGTCTTCCAGCGCCGCTATCCCAAACTCTACTCCCCGCGAAAACACCTCCGCAGGCTTAGGCTCAAAGTCATCGTCCACCGGGTTCCAGCAAACCGAGATATCGTGCTCCTTCGCTAGAGGCGTATCATCGAATTCGATTTGCATGTCGATGATGTGCGTAATTCCCGCGCGCGACACCGCCGCCATATTTTCCGCGTTCCAGATCCCGCCTCCGACTCCAATTCGGTCGGTCACCCATGTAATGTCCATCCCCACTCTTCGTCGTCTTACCTTTCTATCCGTCCCCGTCTTCCGCGGGGATTCGTGCAATTGTTTTCCCGGAAACGTTTCTCGCGCTTTTTGATTGCGCGATTCCAATCGAGGCGAAACCGATAGTGCGGGCGCAGGTCTCATCTTCCCCGCGTCAAAGCTCCGCTCCATTTTACGGTATCCCTCTAATCCCTCACCATTCCGCAACTTTTCCCTAAATCCCAACAACCGAATCGTCCGCTACGGGATCGGTCGGCAGCCCCAACTGCTTCAGCAGCGAATAAGCCAGTGAATCCTCTTCAAGAGGATTGCTCTCCTCCACAGCCGGATGCAGCCCTACCGCTTCGAATAAATACCTCGCCAGCGCGAGTTCTCCATTCATCGCGGCTCCAATCAACACCACGACGATCTCCTCCGCCGAATTTGCCACCATGTTCTTGATGTTCTCCCGCACCGTCGCCATATCTGCCGGCTTCTTTGAGATCGTCTCTGCACCCTTCGCGGATATCGACACCGTCACTTTGCTCTTGCCTCGTGCCCGACCCGTGTGGGCGCGGGCAACTCGCCCGCGCAGATTTTCGCGTTTCTTTCTCATGATCGGCTTCCTTTCCGCATTACAACCAAAAACACAAACGGCGCACTTTTCAGCGCGCCGCACCAACCATCTCGTTTTCTTGACTCTATATATTCAGAATAGCATTTTGCATAGACCAAATGTGACACGAAAACCAAATTTATATTTCCAACGCCATCAGCCACTTGCAAACTTTTGGCACGTTTCCCCCTCTTGACAACTTTGAGAACGCCAAATTCTCATGCGACAAACATTCGCACAAAATAAAAAAACGCGCTCCCTAGCGCGCCCTGACCAGAATTTCTTTTTCTTACTCTCTAATTTCAGAATAGCATTTCGCGACGGGTAATTGTGACACACAGCTGAACTTTTTATTTGCCTTCTGGTCAGCCACTTGCAAAGAATCAGCCCCTTTACCCCTCTTGACAACCCAATTTCATCACTGCGTCTCCCTTCTTTTCGGAGGCAGCTCAGTTAATAGCCCTACTCTCAAAAACTCTTCACTAACCAAATCAATCACTTCCGGCACCCTGCGTTGGATTGTTCTGCGACTGCAGTGCAGAATGCGCGCCGCATCGTCCTGCGAATGCTCTTGCAGAATCACTCGGGCAACTAATTGTTGATCCAAGTAAGCTAGCCGATTCAGACAAGCCTCCACATCACGCACGAAGATAACCCGGTCCTCGAACGTCACTGCCCGGTAGAATGTGATCTTCGCCCGAAAGAATTCGCGGCCGACTAGTGAAGGTAATCGTCCGGTCTCCAAAGAAAACCTCATATAGCGCCGCAACAGACCAACCGTTCGCTCCCGGTATAGCCACAAGTCCGGATTGCGATCAAGCGGATCTTCTTGCTGCAATGCCGGTTCGTCTTCAACGTGCGCCAGAAGGTCGTGCACCGCTAACTTTTGCAATGATTCGGTGCTCGGGAAAGGCTCAATCGCGTCTTCGGGCTCACTTTCATTCCGGGGCGCACCTCTCGGAGATCCAGCATTGGCGTGCCTTTCGCCGTCGTCCACCTGTGCTCCTATCCATTGCACTAAGCTGTTCATGCGACACCTCCCGCCGCGTCTAAATCGTTTTGGTCATCACTTTCATATCCCTCATAGCGGTCATCATCCGTACCCCATTGCGGCCCCTGCGACATTCTTGCCGTTTCCGGCACCTTCGAAACTGGAGGAAGTTGCGACATTTGCGGTGTGCAACCAGCACAGTAAATCTGCCCTCCTCCCACCGGTCTCAGCCACAACCCTCCACATCGTTCGCAATACTTCAATTCCAATTGCGCCTCGTTCCCTGCCTCCCTACTTCTTTCGCTCCTCATCCGTCCTCCGGAACAGGCCCCTTTGCCGCAAGCCTGAATTGGTTGTGGTTCGGCCTTTCTGCCGTCGACACGCCGGCAGAAAACAAAAGCCCCGCGCCGGCTTCCGCTTTAAGCGGAAGCCGAACGCAGGGCTCGTTTCTATTACGATGACCTGCTTGAGCTATTTACTTGTAGAACTTAGCGGCGAAACTGAGAAATGCATCAAAGAACAAATGGCACCTTGCTAACCTTCGATCGCAACTTCCGCCTCCATTCCAGATCCAGACTGGCGATGGCGAAAGAATCCCTCTTCGTATCCTGATTTCAGCACAGTACCATTTTGCACAACCACGCTGATTCGTCCGCTGAAGCGCAATGCCCTCAATAACTGTTCCATCGACGCGGATAGCACTTCTGCCGCCCGCACTTTCCGGCGAAATTGCACGAAAGCTTTTTCTTCGCTGCCGTTATCCGCACCATTCATGTAAGGAATCCCCTGGGAAAGGATTTGGATCATACAATAGCGCGATCGTATAGCTGCTGATTTTTGTAGTCAAGATTGTTATACCAGAGCTGCTGTGGAAATCCGACATCACTTAGCAAATTGCTATACCGCCATGTTACACTCTCGCTTATGAAATTCCGCGTACTGCAAGAGAAACTCCGCAACACTCTTTTAGATCGCATCGATGAAGGAGATCTGACCGGCCTCCGTCTGGCTCAACAGACCGGATTCAAACAGGCTCACATCTCCAACTTCTTGAACCGCAAGCGTGGCCTCAGCCTTGAGGGCATGGATCGTGTCTTAGCGGTTCAGCATCTTTCGGTGCTCGATTTGCTCGACCCCACCGAAGTCAACAAGCGCGCCTCGATCGTTCCTCCCAGCAACGACGATTTTCAGAACGTTCTCCTCACCGACGGGACCGTCGCCGCCACTCATCCCCTCATCACGAGCATGAATGTAAAAGAAATTCTGAAATTCAAAAAAAGCTTTCTCAAGAAACTTAAAACCGAAATCGAAGGCGATCGCGAGCAGTGGGAGCGATTCGTGCTCATCAGAGTCGACGGCCGCGAAGGCATGAGCATGTACCCTCGCCTTTTGCCCGGCGCAACGCTCCTCATCGACCGTCATTACAATTCACTCAAGTCTTACCGCAAGGGCGAGTTCAACATGTACGCCGTGCTCAAAGACGCAAGCTGCACCGTGAAGTATGTGGAAACCGCGGATCATCATTTGATTCTTCGACCCCACAATCAGGCGTTTCCCATCGAAGTCATGACCATGGAAGAGGGCAAATCCGCCTCCGACTACCTCGTCGGTCGCGTCTGCCACGTAGGCATTGAAACCTAGAAAAATTTGAACCCCGCTGGAGTTCGAGAACTCAGAACTGCCCTCTACTCCGCGCCCAGGGTCTCAAACATCCTGAACAACTTGTCCCCCGTGGGGCGATAAATGACATACCCTTTGCCCGCGTCGCTAGTCTCGCGAAACAATAATTCACCCCGGCCGTCGCCATCCGCATCCACTCCATCAATCAACTCCAGCTTTGGTGTCACGTCCAGGTGAAATTTATCCGTCACTCCTGAGTACAACTTGCGTAGACTGCCATAAATGTCCGTTCGGCTCACCAGCGTAATACTGTAAGTCTCAGGAGCAGACGCCGCTCCGGGCTCAGCCGGAAAATGTGCGTCCGCACTCAATATCATCACCGCCTGGTTTGTCCTCCATACATCGAGCGCCCGAAACTGAATATTCTCAAACACCGGCTTCGCTGCCGCCCTGCGCTTTGCAACTCCAGCCTTGCTGGCCGCAGGTGGCTTCACTCCAATCGCTCCCTTAGCCCGCGCATTGATATACGCTCGCACCTCATCCCCAGCCAGCGCAATCATCTGCTTCCGCCTCTCCTCTTCTTCGCCTTCCTTCCAGAAAAATTTGTAGGATTCCGGTTGCGGTCCCCCCGCATCCGAAATTGCGGTCATCACCACTACTGGTTTCGCATTGGCCGCAGCCGCCGTGCTTGCTGGCAATCCAGCCGCAACAATTCTTACGGGCGTATCTTCTTCCACCGGCGCCGCTTGTGTAGGCTTGCCTCTCCGCAGCGTAGGCCGATAATAGTTATCCGACGCTTGCGCCTGTACCTGTTGTCCTTGGCTCCCCTGCGCTTGAGCCGCCCCACCGGACGCCGGCGGCCCCGCCGAGGATTGCCCGGATGACTGCCCCGCAGAAGTTTGCCCTGACGACGATTTCTGCTCCGCGGTCGTTGATTGCTTCTTGTCGCTCTCGTCCCCAGCCGATCCCGCTCCCTTGCCTGCGTCTCCGCCAGAAGCCCCGGCTGCAGAACCCTTCGCCCCAGGGGCACTCGCACCAGATTTCTCAGTCGATTCTTTCCCCCCCCCGCCGGAATCATTCGACCCCGAACTCCCACTCGGCGTCGCTCCCGATTTCCTCGTCAGCCTCGGCGGTTCGTCGCTGCCACTGCTATCCAATCCCACCGGAACATCCTCGGCCTTCCTCGTAGTCTTCGCCGCTTCGGTTCCATTCGCAAAATAGGATCCCGTCCCCATCCACGGAGTCGCGCTGACCGCCGACTGGCTGTGCAGCGCTCCCGCCACCGTAAATAATCCCTGGGATTCGCCCGCCTGCTCGGCCTCATACACGGTTCCGCCTTGCAGCGCCATCGGCACCGGCTCCGCCTTATAAATGCTGGCGTCGTAAAACTTCCCTTCCACCAAAATGGCTACCGGAATCAGCGTCGCCTTTCCATCGCTCAGCAGCAAAAGCCCCACAGCGCGCGGCCCTTTCACTTTCTTCTTCTTCTTCGGTTCGGGGGGCCGTGGCTCCGAGTTATCCTGGTTCGGACGCTTCAGCTGCGGTCTGTCCTGCGCAGCACTTGGCTCAGAAAGGCCGCCGCAAGTCATCAGAATCACGATGACGCCGTACCCCAATCTCCTGTATAAAAATCCTCTGGACATATATCGGCTCGCCCTCAGCTTTAGAAAAGCCGATAACGGGGCCATCTCCAACCCAATTTTCTCAAGAACCGAGGCGATCATTCCCATGAACATCAATGATAAGGCTCCCGACTTCACCCTGCAGGATGAAAACGGAAAAGAGATATCCCTGAAAGGTCTACGCGGCAAAGTCGTTGTCTTGTATTTCTATCCCCGCGCCGACACTCCCGGATGCACCATCGAGGCCTGCGAGTTTCGCGACACCTACAAACAGATGCAGAAAACCGGCGCCGTGTTACTCGGCATCTCCCCCGACACACCTAAGGCGCAGAAAAAATTCCAGGATAAATTCAAGCTCCCTTTCTCCCTTCTCGCCGACGCCGATAAAAAAGTCGCCAATGCCTTTGGCGTCGTCCAGGAAAAGAACATGTACGGCAAGAAAGTCATGGGCGTCGTCCGCACCACTTTCATCATCGGCCCAGACGGCAAGATCCATCACATCTTCCCCAAGGTCAAGCCCGAAGGCCACGCCTTCGAAGTCCTCGCATACCTGAAAGAATCTGGAAAAGCCGCATAAACGAGCGACCACGGCCGAAATCACGCCGCATCCCTTAGGTGATTCGGCTTTGAAGGGGCGCGGCTTCGAGCCGCGCCATAAAGCCAAATAAATTCAACCGCGGCTTTAGCCGTCCTTCATTTTGACTTTCACCTCCCAACCTCTGCATTCTGATTCTTATCCCATGCCTCCTGCACCCATACATCCACTCCCCCGCGCCTTCTACGCCCGCAATCCCCGCCGCGTCGCCCGCAACCTTCTCGGCAAAATCCTGATACGCGAAGGCAATCCCCGTCTCTCCGCCCGCATCGTCGAGGTCGAGGCTTACCTCGGGGAAAACGATCCCGCCGCCCACGCCGCCGCCGGCAATACCGCCCGGACCTCAGTCCTGTTCGGCCCTCCCGGCTATGCCTACGTCTACTTCATCTACGGCAATCATTATTGTCTGAACGTCTCCTGCGAGCGCGAAGGCAAAGCCGGATCAGTTCTCTTCCGCGCCCTCGAACCACTCGAAGGCATCGCCGAAATGGCTCGTGCCCGCAAAATCACGTTGCAAGGTCCTCGCGACCTTCCCAAGCTTACCTCCGGCCCCGGGCGCCTTGCCGAAGCCTTCGGCATCACGAGGGCTCGAGACAACGGTGTCGACCTCACCTCGCCCACTTCTAGCCTATGGATTGGCGAAGACGGCTTCCTTGCCAAAAAAATCCTCATTACTCCACGCATCGGCATCACTAAAGCCGCCGACCAGCGACTCCGCTACCACCTCGCTCAGAACCCTTGCATCTCCGGTCCCAAAGCCTCGATTAGAACGCCCACGCGCCCAAAACTTGACACGCGGGTGTAGACTTCTCGGCGGGTCGAATGGGCTTAGAATCCTCGTCGGTTAAGCCTTCGGAACGGCCTGCCGTTTCTATCTCCAATCTCCCGATCGGCAGTCCGTGATCGCAAGTCCTTGGCCATAAGAATCGGCAATAACGGCTCAGCGAATCGATCGCCTCTTTTTGCAGCATCCCCCGGACGAGACGATTCATCTCATTTCTTAGGACTCCGCATGCGCGGGATGGCTCCAGTTCGTGTTCTGGCCGTGACATTCGCGGTTCTCGGTGCAATCGCGCCCCACCTCTCGCGCGCTGTCGATGCCGCCGCGCTTCCCTCCGAAAAGTCCGCCCTTCCTTCCAATATTGTGATTGGTTTCGTGGGTGGCTTCGTCGGTCATGACAATCAGCACCACGGCCCGGTTCGGCTGGCGCAAAAAATTCGCCCAGAGTTTCCCAAAGACACGTATGTGAAAGTCTTCGAAAACCGGCGCCGGAAGCGTGCCTACGAGGCCATCCTCCGTCTTCTCGATACCAACCGCGATGGCCTTCTCTCCGCCGAAGAGAAAGCTCGCGCCCGCATCGTCCTCTTCGGTCAAAGCTGGGGAGCCTCGGCGGCAGTGCTCTTGGCTCGCGATCTACGCCGCGAAGGCATTCCAGTTCTACTCACCATCCAAGTGGATAGCGTGGCCAAACTCTGGCAGCAGGATTCCATCATTCCCGACAACGTCGCCGAGGCCGTCAATTTTTATCAGCCGCATGGCCTCATCCACGGCCGCCCACAAATCACCGCCGCTGACCCCGCCAAGACAGAAATCTTGGGCAACTACCTCATCGATTACAAAAAACATCCCGTCCAGTGCCCGGAAGCTTCCTGGCTCGACCGCGTCTTTACTCCCGACCACATGCAGAGTGAATGCGATCCCCATCTCTGGTCACAAATCGAAACCCTGGTCCGCCAGCGTCTATCCCCCGGCCAAACTTCGGCAAATACTTCCGCCGCCACTGTCACCGCAGCGCAACCCTAACCATAGATTATCTTTCCATTGTCATCCCGAGCGCAGCGAGGGACCTTGGTTCGTCTCTGCCCCGCCCGCCGCTAAGAGCACCAGATTATCGATCAGCCGCGTAGTCCCCACATATGCTGCGACCGCAACCAACGCTTCTCCGCCGGCTACCTCCACGGTCTCCAAACTGTCCCCATCCACAACTTCAAAATAATCAAGCCGGACGGATCTCTCTTTCCCCATTTCCTCCCGTCCCGCCACCTCCAACTTACCAGCCTCTCGCTCGCCGGCTTCCCACAATTCCTTCACCCGCTCCAGCGCTCGATGCAGCACCAGCGCCTGTCTTCTTTCCAGCGGACTCAAGTACACATTGCGTGAACTCATTGCCAGCCCGTCCGCTTCCCGCACTATCGGACACGCAACCACTTCCACCGCAAAGTTCAGGTCGCGCACCATCCGGCGAATAATCGCCACTTGCGCTGCATCCTTCTGTCCAAAGAACGCCGCATCCGGCTCGACAATGTGAAACAGCTTGGCTACCACCGTCGCAACTCCGCGAAAATGTCCCGGCCGCGAACGCCCGTCCAGCCTGTCGCTCAGCCCTTCGACCGTCACCCACGTGACCNCTCCGGTCGGATACATCTCCTCAACCGCCGGAGCAAACAACAGTTCCACTCCCTCTTTTGCGAACAACTCGGAATCTCTTTCAAAACTCCGCGGATATTTCGCCAGATCTTCCTGCGGTCCAAACTGCAGTGGATTCACAAAAATGGACGCCGCCACCGCGTCACACGAACTTCTCGCCGCCCGCACCAGCGATAAATGCCCCTCGTGCAGCGCCCCCATCGTCGGCACAAATCCCAATCGCTTTCCCCCGTGTTTCAGCGCATCGCATGCCGCGCGCATCTCTTCGGTGGTCTTGCAGATTTTCATCGGGATTGTCCAGCGTTGGAAATTTTCAGGAGGCAGGGATCCAGCGGATTGCCACATGCGCGCCCTCCAGCTCGCCTTCGACAATACCGCGATTCCGTCGCAACTCGATCTTCTCTTGTTCTGTAGCTTTGGGTTTTTGTTCTACTAAAACCGCAACCGCGCGCCCGTACGGCCAAGCCGTAGCCGGCAACCCCGCCAGCGCACTCATCACTTCTTCCGGCTTCAGCATCTGTTCTTCGTTCGCAGCAGCCCCACTTAACAACCCAANNCGATCGCCGCGAATCACCAAATAAGGATTGCTCCAGTGCTTGCTCGATCCCAGCGCTGGATACTTCCCCGGATCGGCCGCAGGGATCCCCNGCAGAATCGTGGCCGCATCCGGCGGCGCCGCGTTCGGCNGCGAGCATGCTGNAAACNCANCCATCAGAAAAAATATTAAAGCCGGCCTAACCACACTGCGCGGGCGAACAAAACTCACCGCACCACCGCAGGAACNTCCGTCTTCACCGCCCACACCAACGCCACNACCCAGCCAATCATCGTCCAGCCCAGAAAAAAATTCAGCAGCACAATTCCCGCGATATCCCTTTTGCTGCGCGCCAAGGCGACGATCGACGGCAGAAAATACATCACAAATCCGAAACCAAAGAAGGGAAAGAAAAACGCAGGCAAAAAGAAAAACGCAGCTAAGAGGTGAATCATAACTACCTCCCCAACCACCAGCCTAGCACCGCAGCCACTCTAGTTTGAACCCCGTTAGGGTCTATCCGTTGAGATCCGCGAAAATCCGTGGCGAAAGGTCTTCTACCGCTGCATCGCCCGCTTTCTCTCCAGCACCGTATCCAATGCCTCCTTCGTCTCCTTCGGCAGATGGTACGACTGCTCATCCAACGGATACTGCAGCGACTTCACGTCCGCACGAAACGCTCGCACCGCCTGCCCGATCAGCGCCGCCCCGTCGCCATACCGCCGCACAAATTTCGCCGGCGGCGCAAATGTCAAATTCAGTATGTCGTGGAACACCAGCACCTGCCCATCGCACTCCGGCCCCGCGCCAATGCCGATCGTCGGCGTCGCCACTTCCGCCGTAATCATCGCGGCCACCTCGCGAGGAATCCCTTCCAGCACAAGGCACGCCACGCCCGCGCGGTCCAACGCCACCGCATCCCGCATCAGTTGCTCAATCCCGCTAAGGCTCTTTCCCTGCACCTTGTAGCCGCCCATCACGTTGACCGACTGCGGCGTCAACCCAATATGTCCCGCCACCGGAATCTCTGCGTCAATGATCCGCCGGATCAACTCCGCGCGCTTTTCGCCGCCCTCAATCTTCACCACTTCCGCCCCGCCTTCTTTCACAAAGCGCGTCGCGTTTTTCAGCGCGCTTTCGGCGTCCACGTGATAAGACCCATACGGCATATCCGCCAGCAGCAGCGCGTTCTTCACCCCGCGCCTCACCGCCTTCACGTGATGCAGCATCTCGTCCACCGTGACCGAGAGCGTATTCTCATAGCCAAGAACAGCCTGCGCGAGCGAATCCCCCACCAGAATCATCTCGATTCCAGCCTCATCCACCAGGCGCGCCGTGGCGTAATCGTAAGCTGTAAGGCAGGTAATAGGTTCGTGTCGGAGTTTTAATTCCCGCAGAGTTGCGGTCGTGACTTTGCGGCGGAGCTCATCCTGCGGACGCCCGCCCATCGGCGTGATACTCATGGACCCTCCAGTGCCCCTCCAGCCCAGCCGGATAGAGCCTGTTCAGCATCTTCTTGGATGCTGAAACGATCTTACCCTCAATGACTCGCCATGACTAGTCCCTTTACTCAGGGACTCTCTTTGATCCTAAATGTCCTAATTTCATGAGATTACAGCCTCTACAAACGGGCTGGCAGAGTCAGGGTTCTCGGGCGACTTCCAGAGTCGAGTCGTGGATTTTAACCAGATAGTGAACTCGCGCAGTTCTTATAGACCGTGAGATCCCGAGAAGGAAAACGAAAGGAGAATGATATGAAACGCGAAAGTCCCACACGACCGCAACCGAAGAACCTCCCGCCCCATTATCTTTCAGAAGTGTTGAAGAAGGCGATGGAACAGGCAAACAAGCAACCTCCAGACCCAGGCAGTTTTATTGACCGCTTACCTAAAAAGTGACCGTGGCTTTCGTGCCGGACTGGCCGGAGACACTCCGGTCCCTGGCCGGGGCATACCCGCTGCCGCGTTTCTACGCAAAAGACGAAAGCGAACTTTAGCTCGACCCCAGCACCCATGACTGATGAATCGGCAGGAAATGGTCGATGATAGCTAGATACAAAAAGCTTTTCCGCTCCTCACCCGAAGCCGGAATCCTGGCTGTCTATGGACTCTTTCACTTAATCCTATCGCTGACGGCGGCCGAGGTTGAGCCTGTGAAGGCCCTCCTCCACTCCTTAGGCATCAAGTAAGAGGGAAGAAAAATTCTTATGCGCCGTGTCGTTATTAGTTCGAAGGGTCGAGTGACAATTCCAGCCGAACTGCGGAAGAAACTCGGACTCAACCCCGGCACGCACGTCAACTGGAGCAAAGAGAAGGAAAAGTTGCTGCTTACCCCTCTGCCCACGCGTCGAATGAGAGAGGTCAGGCTTCTCTCAAGACCTAAGCCAACGACCAACGGCTGTTCTTAGCCTGCCCTGAGCCGAGCGAAGGGACCTAACGACGCTCTTCAAGCCCCCACCGCCTCCTGCCCGCCCAGCGGCAAGAAATATTGCGTCCCCTTAATCGGCTCCGTCACCTTCCGCAACAACTCCTGCAAATCCTCATTGCGATCGACAAAATCGATATCCGACGTATTCACAATCAGCAGGTCCGACGACGTGTAGTGAAAAAAGAAGTGCTCGTACGCTTTCACCACTTCCTCAAGATATTCATCGCTCACCGCGCGCTCTCCGGGAGCATTCTTTTTCTTCAGCCTCTTCTTGAGCACTTCAGGCGTCGCCTGCAAATAAATCACTAGGTCAGGTGTCGGCAAACTTTCGCGAAAATGATTGTAATAACGGTTATAGGTTTCCAGTTCCTGGTCGGTAAGGTTCAGGCAGGCAAAAAGCTTGTCCTTCTCAATAATGTAATCCGCCACCACCGTCTTCTGCGACCGCGGACCTAAATCAAGCGCCTGCAATTGCTCAAACCGCCGCACCAGAAATTCGAATTGCGCCTGAAACGCTGCCCCCCGCTCGCCCTCATAAAACGCGCTGAGAAACGGATTCGAATCCGGCTCCATCACCCTCTGCGCATTCAACCGCTCCGCCAGAATGCGCGCCAACGTACTCTTCCCCACCCGGATGGGACCTTCCACAGCAATATAGCGGGGCAGTTCAAAAAGATTAGCCATGGTTTCGCAAAATCAGGACCAGCAACAATTGGAATTGGCAGGATATCTCGGATATCTCTCACTGGCAATTGCGAGAAGAGTTAACAGCAAGAATTACGCAACCACAATTTCGTGGATTACCGAAACTCCAAACTACGCCAACGGTTTTTAATCGCTCAATCACCCGATTACACAATCGCTCAATGAAATACAATCCCAACATGCTCGCCCTAGCCCTGACCGGCGCAGCTGCCGCTACAGCCGCCATCACCGCGAGCTATCAATCCATCGCGCCAACCGCCCAGTGGTGCGGAAAGACTTTCACCGGCCTTCGCCACGACTCCCGCCAACTCGCCCTCACCTATGACGACGGTCCCAACGATCCGCACACTCTCCGCCTTCTCGAGGTTCTAGCCAAACACAACGTCCACGCAACTTTTTTTCTCATCGGACGTTATGTCCACCAAAAACCTGAAATTGCCCGCGCCATCGCTCAAGCCGGCCACGTCGTCGGTAACCACACCTTCACTCACCCTGCGCTGATCTTCAAGAGCAACCCTGAAATCCGCCGCGAACTCGAGCACTGCCGCTCCGCCATTCACGATGCAATCGGCGCCCATTCCAACCTCTTCCGCCCTCCCTTCGGAGCACGCCGCCCCGCCGTCCTTCGCATCGCCCGCGAACTCGGCCTCGAACCCGTCATGTGGAACGTAACCGGCTACGACTGGAACGCTCCGCCTGCAGCGGTAATCGAGAGTAAGGTCGCAAAGCAGACTCGCGGCGGCAACGTAATCCTATTGCACGACGGCGGCCACAAGCGAATGGGAACTGACCGCTCTCAGACGGTAGCCGCTTCAGATCAAATGATCGCTCGGTTCAAATCTGAAAGTTATGATTTCGTGACCATTCCACAAATGATGAAGAACAACTCATCTCTGTCATCCTGAGCGAAGCGAAGGACCCCTTGCACGCTAGTCCCTTCACCGGCGTCGCAAGGCATTCCCACTACGGACGATTTTTTTAACGCTTCCCCGCAAACGCCCCCTTCGCCGCCGCAATCGTCCGCTGCACATCCTCCTCTGTATGCGTCGCCCCCAAAAACACCGCCTCATACTGCGACGGCGGCAAATAAATTCCCGTATCCAGCATCGCTCTAAAAAACTTCCCAAACGCTTCCGTATTCGACTTCGACGCCGCATCCCAATCCCTCACCGGCCCCTTCGTAAAGAACCAGGTAAACATCGATCCCACGCGATTGAAACACAGCGGCACTCCCGCTTCTTTCGCCGCCGCCGCAACTCCCTCCACCAGTTCCTTACTCAACTTATCAATCCGCGAATAAATCTCCTGCTTGTGGTCGCGCAGATGCCGCAACATCGCGCACCCCGCCGCCATCGCCAGCGGATTCCCCGAGAGCGTTCCCGCCTGATACATCGGACCCAGCGGCGCCACCAGATTCATGATCTCGTTCGATCCTCCGTACGCGCCCACCGGCAACCCTCCGCCAATAATCTTCCCCATCGTCGTCACATCCGGACGGATGTTATAAAGTTCCTGCGCCCCACCAAAACTCACACGAAATCCGGTCATCACCTCATCAAAAATCAGCACCGATTTTTCCCGCTCGGTGATCATTCGCAACCCCACCAGATAATCATCCGTCGCCGGCACACAGCCCATGTTTCCCACCACCGGCTCCACGATCACGCAAGCAATCTGGTGTTTGAATTTTTGAAACGCATACTCCACCGCCGTGACATTGTTGAATGGCAAGGCCAGCGTGAATTGCGTGAACTCCTCCGGGACGCCCGCCGATCCCGGAATTCCCAGCGTTGCCACTCCCGACCCCGCCTTCACCAGCAGCGAATCGGAGTGCCCGTGGTAGCATCCCTCGAATTTCACAATATATTTGCGCTTGGTGTAAGCCCGCGCCAGCCGGATCGCCGACATGGTCGCTTCCGTTCCAGAACTCACAAAGCGCACTTTCTGCATGGAAGGAAACGCTGCCAGCACCAACTCCGCCAGGTCCGCTTCCGATGGCGTCGACGCGCCAAAACTCGTGCCATTGCATGCCGCTCCCACAATCGCATCCAGCACATCCGGCGCCGCATGGCCAAGAATCAGCGGACCCCACGACCCCACGTAGTCAATGAATTCATTCTCATCGGCATCCCAGATGTGCGATCCCTTCCCGCGCACAATAAACGGGGGGTCTCCCCCCACCGCCCCGAACGCTCTTACCGGTGAATTCACTCCACCCGGAATCATGCTCTCGGCGCGCTTCTGCAGACGACGCGACTGCTCGACTTTTCGGGAAATGGTGGATGGCATGAGTACTCCGGCAAAAGAAAGTGCTAACAATGACTACGCGACCGACCACTATAACAGCGACCGCGCCGCACAATTAATCAGATATTCACTATTTCGCCATCATTCTGCAACATCGCCAAGATACCGTAGGTTCATCAATCCCCTTCTAACCGGGA
>JGI12635J15846_10002962_pt1 | contig 14810 bp, 16 predicted proteins | sample BlaSpr_A8_OM2_M2_FD_15846 | JGI IMG/M metagenome (IMG submission 15846) | reverse complement strand
GATCGTCGAGCGCGACATCGGGCGGCTCGCCAAATACACGTTCGACATGGGCGGGGCGGGCGATCTGTTGTCGCTGTCGCTGAACGTGCCGCCCTGGGACGACCTGCACGAGTTGTCGCCTACGGAATTGCGTCTGACCAACCTCGTGACCACCGATGCCGTTGCCGAGGTGCTGCCGCAAGCCGAGGTTACCGCGGTGCCGGTGGCCGCGCTGACGGCCAAGCCGGTGCAGGATCGCTTCGCCAATACGGCGGTGGAGGCGCAACCAGTTCCGCAGCCGGGAAAATCCACCAAGACGGCCGAAGCGATGGTCCCGACCGGCGGCGTCGGGGCGCCGGCCAAGTAGCGGTCACATCCTCGTCATTCCGGGGCAGCCCCAACGGGTCGGCGCTCCGCGCCGCCCGATGACAGGCTGCGGGCTGAACCCTGAATCTGAAGATCAGGAATTACAAGTTCGAGATTCCCCGATGCGCAATTGCGCATCTGAGGTTCGCGCTGACGCGCGCCCCGGAATGGGGTTTACCCCTGCGCCGATGCCAACTGCTTGGCCTTCGCCTCGATCTGGCCGATGGCGTCGACCACGGCGTCGAATGTCAGCATGGTCGAGGCGTGCCGCGCCTTGTAGTCACGCACCGGCTCGAGCAGTGCGATGTCGGCCCATTTGCCTTGCGGGGGGCTGCCGTTTTCCTTCAGCATCTTGCGGACGGTCTCGCGCAATTCGCGCAGCTCGCTTGAGGTCGAGCCGATGACGTGGCGTGCCATGATCGAGGAGGAGGCCTGGCCGAGAGCGCAGGCCTTCACGTCATGGGCAAAATCGGTGACCAACGTCCCATCCATTTTGAGGTCGACCTTCACGGTCGAGCCGCACAGCTTGGAATGCGCCGTGGCGCTGGCGTCGGGGGCGGGAAGCCGTCCGAGCCGAGGGATGTTGCCGGCCAATTCGATGATCCGCTTGTTGTAAATGTCGTTCAGCATATGATTGAGGTCTCGGGTTTGCCGCTGTAATCGCCCTTGGCGGCCGCGGGCGACAGTCCTATATATGGGGCGCGATGGCGGAAATACAGTCCAGCCATTCGGGCCGTGACGGTTGAAATCGAAGCCAAAACCTCCGCCGTGGTGTTAGAATTGTGGGACTCAGGCGTCCGGCGGCAAACCGCCCCGTCTGCCGGTGACACTCCGGTCGCTTGCGACCGGTCGAACGGAGTTGACATGGACGCTTTGATCAAATCCCTCCGCCCAGGCAAGCCTTCTGATGTAAGGCCTTCTGAAATAAAGCCTTCCGAGGCGAAGGTCCCGGAGGCGCGCCCGGCCGAGCTCGATCCCGCTGAATTCCTCGCCGCCGCTGTCCGCGCCGACCAGCCGCGTCCGTCGCGCGCCGAAGCGGAAGCAGCGGTGCAGACGCTGCTTGGCTATATCGGCGAAAACCCGGACCGCGAGGGTCTGCTGGACACGCCGCGCCGGGTGGTCGAGGCCTTCGACGAACTCTATCAGGGCTATCATCAGTGTCCGGCCGAGGTGTTGGATCGCACGTTCGGCGAAACCGCCGGCTATGACGATTTCGTGCTGATCCGCGATATCGAATTCACCTCGCAATGCGAGCATCACATGATGCCGTTCTACGGCAGGGCGCACATCGCCTATACGCCGGTCGAGCGGGTGGTGGGACTGTCGAAGCTGGCGCGGCTGACCGATATCTTCGCGCGCCGCCTGCAGACCCAGGAGCATCTGACCGCCCAGATCGCGGCCGCGATCGACGAGATCCTGAAGCCCCGTGGCGTTGCGGTGATGATCGAGGCCGAGCATACCTGCATGTCGGTGCGCGGCGTCGCCAAGCACGGCGCGATGACGTTCACCAGCCGCTATACCGGCATGTTCCGCGACAATCCGGCGGAGCAGGCGCGTTTCCTTTCCATGGTGCGAGGGCAGCAGCGCTAACCCTCGCCTTATGTCCTTTTTTTAGCGTTTTCTTCACGCGAACCGGCGTCCACTTCGCTCGAAAACGCTATGGATTTGCAAGGGCTGTCCGTGTCCACTTCACCAGACATCAACGACATCGAGGAAGGGCTTTCGTTCAAGCCCAAATTCGACGCCTCCGGCCTTGTCACCTGCGTCGCCACCGATGCGGCGACCGGCGATGTGCTGATGGTCGCGCACATGAACGATGAAGCCCTGCGCAAGACCATCATGAGCGGCGAAGGCTGGTATTTCAGCCGCTCGCGGCAGGCGCTGTGGCGCAAGGGCGAGACCTCCGGTCACGTCCAGCGCGTGGTCGAGATGCGGCTCGATTGCGATCAGGACGCGATCTGGATCCGCGTCGAGCAGACGGGCGCGGCCTGCCATACCGGCCGCCGCTCGTGCTTCTACCGCAAGGTCGAAGGCGGCGAGGGCGGGGCAAAGCTGTCGTTCGTGGATGCGGACCGGGTGGTCGATCCGAAGACGGTCTACGGCAAATGAAGCCGTCATTCCGGGGCGCGAGCAAAGCGAGCGAGCCCGGAATCCATAACCACGATTGGGGGTTATGGATTCCGGGCCTGCGCCTAACGGCGCATCCCGGAATGACGCCCTTGAGGTTTGGCCCTCCTTAACCCCGCGTTAACCATAATTGCCGCAGTGTGACGTCGGCCTGAGCGTTAGTGGGAGCTCTCGAACAGGCCAGGCGGGGTCGTTTCGCGGGGAGCGAGGACCAAACATATGTCGGTTGACACGTCTAGCGCCACGCCGAGGGCAGGGATCGACCCCTCGCGCGTGCGGATCGCCGGCGCCATCAAGCAGGCCGCCAGCACCACCGGCACCAGCTTCGAATATCTGCTCACCACCGCCAAGATGGAATCCGATTTCAACCCGAAGGCGGGGGCTTCGACCACCTCGGCGCGCGGACTTTTTCAATTCATCGAGCAGACCTGGCTCGGAACGGTGAAGGAGGCGGGCGCGCAGCTCGGCTACGGCAAATATGCCGACGCGATCAGCAAATCTCCCTCCGGCAGCTACTCGGTCAGCAATCCCTCGGCCAGAACCGCGATCATGAAGCTGCGCGACGATCCGGCGGCCAGTTCTTCGATGGCGGCGGTCCTGACCCAGTCCAACAGTTTCAAGCTCACCGGCAAGCTCGGCCGGCGTCCGACCGACGGCGAACTCTACATGGCGCATTTCATGGGGGTCGCCGGCGCGGCCAAGCTGATTTCCAATGCCGAGGATAATCCGCAAGCCTCGGCCGCGCGGCTGTTTCCGAATGCGGCGGCGGCGAACCGGTCGATCTTCTTCGATCGCTCCACAGGGCGCGCGCGCAGCGTATCCGAAGTCTATTCGGTGCTGTCGGCGCGCTACGCCGGCGCCGCCAGTTCCCCGGCGACCCGCAGCGCGATGGCGGCGGTTGGCGATATGCAGCCCACCATGGCGCTCGCCAGCGCGGCGCCAGCGGCCGCGCCCGCCATCGACAATGCAGCCTATCTGTCGACCTTTCCGGACGTCCGCGCGGTCGCGCCGGTCACGGTCGCTTCCGCGTCGAGCCCGACCAACACCGCACCGCCGACCGACCCGATCTTCCGCTCGCTGTTCCAGGCCGGCGATCGGACCCAGCCGGTCTCGCCGGCGGTGCAGGAGTTGTGGGGCAACTCATCATCGCTGACCTCGGTAGCATCAGCGACATCGCAAACGCCGAACGTCCGCGCCCCCCAACCGCTCGATCTCTTCAGCGATCGCAACGGCACTTTCAGCAGCTAGTAGCCAAATACGGGGCGGCGACCCTGGGAGTGCTAAGGCGGACTGGATGTGCGACATGCCGAGATAATTGCCGCAGCGGCTTCATCGGCCTGGACGCCCGACAACTGCCGCACGAGGCAAACATGATAGCCTTTGCTGCTTTCGTCCAACAAGGAGTCGCCGTTGAGTGCAAGCCAGTTGCAGGCAGAACGAATGAACTGGATGGCCAGGGCAGATCTCGTATCGCGTATCGCCGACAGCTCGCATTGAGCCTGCTTTTCCATGCTGGTTTGTGCGATGACCGATCCGGAGGATGAAACAAGCGTCCCGGCAACAACAATGGCTGTCAGGATGGCTAACGGCGCGTGAGCCCGTCGTTTGAGCCAAACCGGGACCACCTGGGCGTCCGTGGTTGGGTCCGTCCGTTTTTCGCACATCGTGCCGTGCACAAGCCCCTCCAGTCAGCGGCGTGATCAGCCTCATCAAGGTGCCTTGACGGCACCAGTCCGGCAAAGCCGTTGACCGCGGTTCGGTGGAGCACGCGCAAAGGCCAACGGCCGGAATTTGGTAGTTCGCACGGGAGGAGTCAAAAAGATATCGTCGGGAAACGAACGACTGCTTTTGGCGTGACACTTTCCGGACCTGGTGCGATGTCTTGAGTCCGTTCGCACCCAAGCGGACGTCGGCCAAAGCCCCGCGCATTTATGAGTTTTCGCCCAGTCATTGTTGACACCTCCCGCCTCGCACCCTTAACAAAACGTCAATAAAACCAGCCATTTATGGTGAACGCTTTGTTAAGCGTCATGGTTTATTTTCTATGACAGTGGCACCGCGTCACGGTGTCGTCTCGGGTTTGCGTAAGCCGGCAGGACAATGATCGTTCGGCAGTTCATCAATTGGATCAGGACCGCGCCGGCAGGCGAGCGGGCGGAGGCAACGCGGTCGCTGGCGCGGGCGTGGCTGATTTCCGATCTTGGTGAGGACGACCGCGCCGCCGCCGAAGGTGCGCTGCTGATGCTGCTCGACGATGCCTCTCCGCTGGTGCGGCAGGCCATGGCCGAAGTATTCGCCCGCTCTACCGAGGCGCCGGCGGCGATCGTACAGGCGCTGTCGCTCGACCAGCCCTCGGTCGCGCTCCCGGTGCTCGAACATTCCCCGCTTCTGATCGATGCCGATCTCGTCGACATCATCGCGACCGGCAATTGCCAGATGCAATGCGCGATCGCCCGCCGCATCCATCTGCCGGCCTCGGTCTGCGCCGCGATCGCCGAAGTCGGTTCCGCGGCGGCGGCGCTCGAGCTGATCGAAAACGCCTACGCCGAGCTCGCGCCGTTCTCCTGGGACCGCATCGTCGAACGCCACGGCCATCTCGCCGCGATCCGGGAATCGATGCTGGTGCTTGAGGACCTTCCGGCGGCCACGCGGGCCGCGCTGGTGGCAAAGCTTTCCGACACGCTGGCGCAATTCGTCGTCGCGCGGAACTGGCTCAGCGCCGATCGCGCGGGCCGGATCGCAAGCGAGGCGCGCGATCGCTCGACCGTCAATATCGCGGCGCGCTCGCGCGGCGAGGACATGCGCGGCCTGGTGCGGCATCTGCGCGCCACCGGCCAGTTGACCGCGGGACTGATCCTGCGGGCCCTGTTGTCGGGCAATCTCGAACTGTTCGACCATGCGCTGGCGGAATTGTCCGATCTGCCGCAGGCGCGCGTCTCCGCCCTGCTGCACGATCGCGGCGGCGCCAGCCTGCAGGCGCTGCTCGAGCGCGCCGGATTGCCGCCATCGACCTTCGCCGCGTTCCGCGTCGCGCTCGAAGTCAGCCATGAAACCGGTTATGTCGACACGCTCGGGGGAGCTGCACGATTGCGGCGCCGGATGGTCGAACGCGTGCTGACGCATTGCGAGACCGATCCATTGGCCGCCGAGCCGCTGTTGATCCTGCTGCGGCGCTTTGCGACCGAATCGGCCCGCGAAGAGGCCCGCATGTTCTGCGACGAGCTGATGACTGAGGAGGCCGTGGCGCCGATCCAGCACGAACTGATCGCGGCGTAACTCTAGTCCGCGGGCGCGATGCTCGGCGCCAGGATCGCTTCGAGGTGTTCGGGGCGGTCGCGGTTGACCTGCATGAGATATTCGTCCGCCACGCCGCGCAGTTGCCGGCTGAGCGCGCTGGCGGTGCTGACGGTGTCGAGCTTGGTGCGCTCGCGCACGATCGCCTGAATGGCGTTGATGTGATAGACGATCAGTTCGGACGGCACTTTTTCGAGATCGGGCGCATGCTCGATGATCCGGCAGAGACTTTCGGCGGCGGCGCCGGCCGAAGGATAGCCGAACGTGGCGGCGTCACCCTTGATGTCGTGGGCGGCGCGAAACAGCTCTTCGCGTGTTTCGTCGGTAAAACCATGCTTGAGGACGACAGTATAGGCCGCCGAGAGCCGGTCGGCCTCGATTGCCATCCATTTCTTGAATTCGCCGGACAGGCCGGCAAGCGCCTTTTCCGCGCGGGCCACCGGATCGTCGTGATCGGTTTCGGTAACGCGCCGCAACACCTTGCGCAACGGATTGGGCTGCGTGATCACGTGATGATCGGCGAAGGCCTTGATCTCGATGTCGCGCTTGTCGTTCGCCATGATGGTTTCCTGAAGGGCGCCTCGCGCTAGACGGAGGAGCGGGCCTTGTCGAGCAGCGAAGGCTGCTGGAGGACTTCGACCTCGCCGCCGACCCGGCGCTCGGGGCCGATATAGGCATTGCTGGTATTGCGGCGGCGGTCCGGTCCGAAATAGGTCTTGGTCTTGATGAACGGGCGCGGATTGGCGACGACGTTGAGAATGCGCTGATAAAGCCCCTTGGCCGAAATCGGCTTGGCGAGGAATTCGGTGACGCCGGCATCGCGCGCCACCGTGACGCGGCGCTTTTCGGAGTGGCCGGTCAGCATGATGATGGGTGCGAAGGGATTGCCCTTCGACTCCGGCTGCCGGATCATTTGCGCGAGTTCAAGGCCGTCGAAGATCGGCATCGACCAGTCGGTGATGACGATGTCGGGGACGTAGTGGGTGTACATCTCCAGCGCGGTGGCGCCGTCCTCGGATTCATAAACCTCGCGCGCGCCGAACGAATGCAACAGCGTCCGCAAAATGCGGCGCATATGCGGATTGTCGTCGCAGACGAGAAATCGCAGCTTGTTGAAATCGATGCGAAACATGGCCGGGCCCCGGAGCATGCCGGTGATGGGCGGTATACCCGGCGTTAACCATATCGCGGCGCAGGTTAAGGAATGGTTGCGGCTGGCCCCGCGGAGAGGCGGAAATCAAACCCCGAATTGCTCGCTCAGGATGCGCTCTTCCAGGCTGTGGCCGGGATCGAACAGCATCCGCATCGAAATGGTCCGGTCGGAAAGCACCTCGACGCGACGGACGTCGCGCGCCTCGTCGTGATCGGCCACCGCCGCCACCGGGCGTTTTTCGCTCTCCAGCACCTCGATCACCACATAGGCGGTGTTGGGGAGCAGCGCCCCGCGCCAGCGGCGCGGTCGAAACGGGCAGATCGGGGTCAGCGCCAGCAGCGCGGCGTTGATCGGGACGATCGGCCCCTGCGCCGAAAGATTGTAGGCCGTCGAGCCGGCCGGCGTCGCCACCAGCACGCCATCGGCGATCAGCTCCGCCATCCGCTCGCGCTCGTCGATCAGGATGCGCAGACGCGCCGCCTGATGGGTCTGACGGAACAGTGCGACTTCATTGATGGCGTGGTGAAGATGCACCACCCCGTGCACATCGGTGGCGCGCATCAGGAGCGGGTGGATCACGGAATCCTTCGCGGCGGCGAGCCGGGCATGCAGATCGTGGGTCGAGTACTCGTTCATCAGAAAGCCGACGGTGCCGCGATGCATGCCATAGATCGGCTTGCCGGTGTGCATGTGCTGATGCAGCGTCTGCAGCATCAATCCGTCGCCGCCGAGCGCCACCACGACATCGGCCTCGGCAGGATCGTGATTGCCGTAAAGCTTCACCAGCTGCTTGAGTGCTGCTTGCGCCTCGGCGACCGCGCTCGCGACGAAGGCGATCCGTTCATATCGCTTGGGGCTGGTCATGGGATCGCGGGCTCTTGGCGCCAGAGTGGGATCGATCGAAGTGCGTGGAAGGTCGTCTATACGACCTTGGCTATCCTTGTCGAGACGGACTAGCCGTGCCGGGCCATGTCACCGGATCGTGCGATGAGCTTGACCGCAAAGCGAGCTATGTCTCTCGCGCTTGCCAACCACGGCGGGGTGTCGCAGTTTTGAGCTACAAACCCGCAGCCATTCGGGAAATCCGGCTGGATTGCGGGGCGCAGGGAGAAGAAAAGACATGGCCATCCGTTTCGCCGCGCCGCGCCATGCGCGTATCGCCATAGCTCTCGTTGCGTTCTTCCTCACCGCATCGGCGCGCGCAGACGAGGAGCAGCAAGCGCCGGCGCCGCAACCCTCGGCCACACCCTCCGGGCAGAAATCGGGCGGTCCGGGCGCACGCACCACCCCGAATGCGCCCGCTGCCGCCGAGCAACATCGCCTGCCGCCGGATTCCACGACCAAACAAACGCTGGCGCTACCCGGGCGCACGCTCGCCTTCGCGGCCACCGCCGGTTCGATCCGCCTGTTCGACGGCAAGGGCGAGCCGCAGGCCGATATCGCCTACACCGCCTATCAACTCGATGGCGCCGATCCGGCGACGCGGCCCGTGACCTTCCTGTTCAACGGCGGGCCGGGCGCTGCCTCCGCCTACCTGCAGTTGGGCGCCGCCGGACCCTGGCGGCTTTCCATCGACGGCGACGCGGCGGTGCCCTCGGCGTCGCCGGTCTTGCAGCCCAACACCGAAACCTGGCTCGACTTCACCGATCTCGTCTTCATCGATCCCGTCGATACCGGCTATAGCCGCTTTGTCGCGTCGGGCGAGGATGTACGCAAGAGATTCTTCTCGGTCGATGGCGACGCCAGTTCGATCGCGGTGACGATACGCCGCTGGCTGGAAAAGTCGGCCCGTCTGGCCTCGCCCAAATATGTCGTCGGCGAGAGCTATGGCGGCATGCGCGGGCCGAAGATCGTTCGCAATCTGCAGGTCGATCAGGGCGTCGGAGTGAGGGGCCTGATCCTGTTCTCGCCGGTGCTCGACTTCCGCGAATTTAGCGGCTCCAGCATGCTGCAATATGTGTGGAGTCTTCCCACCATGGCGGCGGTGGCGCGCCAGGCCAGGGGTGCGGTGACCCGCGCCGACATGGCGGATGTCGAAGCCTACGCGCGTGGCGAATTTCTGGCCGACCTCCTCAAGGGGCAGGCCGACCGTGAGGCCACCACGCGCCTTGCCGACAAGGTCGCCGCCTTGACGGGGATCGACCAGGCCGTGAGCCGAAGGCTTGCCGGGCGCTTCGACGCCATCGAGTTTCGCCGCGAATTCGACCGCAAGGACGGCAAGGTGACGGGACGCTACGATGCGTCGGTCCTGGGTCTCGATCCCTATCCCGACTCGAGTTTCTACCATTTCAGCGATCCCTCCGGCGAGGCGATCGCAGCACCCCTGACCAGCGCCGCGGTCGACCTCACCGCCCGCAAGCTGAATTGGCGGCCGGACGGCTCCTACCACTTGCTCAATGGCGCGGTCGAGAAGGGGTGGGATTTCGGCCACGGCATCAATCCGCCCGAGTCGATTTCCCAGCTGCGCGAAATCCTCGCGCTCGACCCGAAGCTGAAGCTGTTGGTAGGGCACGGGCTGTTCGATCTGGCGACGCCGTATTTCGGCACCAAGATCCTGCTCGACCAGTTGCCGGCCTTTGCCTCGCCCGAACGCGTGAAACTGGTCGTCTATCCCGGCGGGCACATGTTCTATTCGCGTGACGGCGCGCGCCAGGCGTTCCGCGCCGACGCCGAGGCGCTGATGAAGTGAGGCGTCAAAACAAAACCGGCGCAGCAGAAGCTGCGCCGGTTGGAGGCGTCAGCGCAAACTTCAGTAAACCAGGCCCGTACCGGGCGGCTTTTCCAGCGCCGCCGCCAGCGAACGGTATTCCTCGCTGCTGGTGCCGGCGAGCTGCGCGATGCGGCTCAGATGGTACTGCGCCTGGTCGCGGTTACCCTGTTCGACCTGCCATAGCCCATAATACTGCCAGGTCTTGACATGGTTGGGGTCGGCCTTCAGCGCGCGCTCGTACCAGATCTGCGAGACCTTGTAGTCGCCGAGCTTGCGATAGGAGTAGCCGATCAGATTGGCGACCGCGGCGACGTCGTCATGGCCGAGCGCCTTCAGCTGCCCGATCGCGGAGGCGTAGTCGTTGCGGTCGTAAATCGTGGCATAGGCCTCGCGATAGCCCTTGGCGAACGCCGTGTCCTCGATGCGGGGAGTCAATTCGCTGGTCTTCTTCTTGCCCTTCTTGGTCGGGGAGGGTGCCGGCGCGTCGGTGTCGGGCGCGGCGTACACCTTGCTGATCACGGGCGCCGTGACCAGCGCCAGCGAAAATGTTGCCAGCGTCAAAAGCCGGATTGCAAATTTGCTCATGCATCGCTCCTGTTGGGTCGTGAGGGGCTTGGGTCGTGAAACTTTGCCTGCATCAGTAAACCAGACCAGCGCCCGGCGGCTTTTCGAGGGCGGCCGCGAGCGAGCGGTATTCCTCGCTGTTGGTGCCGGCCAAAGCGGCGATCCGGCTCAAATGATATTGCGCCTGGTCGCGGTTACCCTGTTCGACCTGCCACAATCCGTAATACTGCCAGGTCTTGACGTGGTCCGGATCCGCCTTCAGCGCGCGCTCATACCAGATCTGCGAGACCTTGTAGTCGCCGAGCTTGCGGTAGGAGTAGCCGATCAGGGTGGCAACCGAAGCGTTGTCGTCATGGCTGAGCGCCTTCAGCTGCGGAATCGCGGAAGCATAATCATTGCGGTCGTAGATCGCCGCGTAGGCCGCGCGATAACCCTTGATGAACCCGTCATCGCCAATGCTGGAGCTCTTGTCCTTCTTTTCCTTCTTGGTGCCCGCCGGCGGCGCCGGATTTTCGTCGCCCGAGGCATGGGCCGGTGTCAAAAGCGGAACCGCGACCAGCGCCATGGCGAACATCGCCAACACCAGAAACCTGGACGCATATTTTTTCATGGGTCGCTCCTGATTTTTGCGGCGGGCTGATCCTATACCCAAGCCTGCTGACTTGAACACCCAAGCCATCGGAACATTCCCGGTTCATCATCTTTATTTGAACGAACTGCGCCAGGGCCGACGCGCGGCATCGGGACGCCGAACATGGCGAACATGTCATGGAGATGAACGAAATCCACCAATGCGCTTCAGGTCGGGTTCAGCGCGCCACGTCTAAGGTCTCCGGCATGATCGACGGGCCCGGCCATCCGACCGGCCACCTCGTGATCCCGTTCAAAGGAGACGACCATGTTGAAAACCATTTCCGCAGCACTGCTCGCGGTATCCGTTCTCGCCGCACCCGCGCTGGCCGCCAGTCAGGAGAAGACGGCGCAGGCGCCGGTGATCAAGACCGAGCAGGTGAAGCCGGTCAAGCCGGCCCTGCGCAACGCCAACGCCAGGATGGGCCGCCATCATGTCCGGCACGCCCGCCATCATCGCTCCCACAAGCATGTCGCCGGGCTGAAGGCGCACAAATATTCGAAGGCCACGATCAAGCACACAGGCTCCGCCATCAAGCGCGGCTGAGAGTGATCCGCGGGAGCTATTCATTGCCCCCGTAGCTCCCGGCGGATGTCAGGCCGGCCCGCGCCATTGCTTCCCCAATGGCGTCGGGCCGGACCTGTTTGAGAACGCAATGGCGCGTCCGCATCATCGAAATGCAGATTCCCTTTGATCGGCGGAAGGTCTAGAACCGTCTGGGCGTCAGATCTTCAAACGGGTTGCTCTTGGGAATCTCGGCAAAGTGTGTGGCTATCCTGCTGCTGTCAGTCGCGCTTGCGGGATGCGCGGGCGGCGACGAGGGCAGAGAGATTGCTTTCGACAACGGTACCGCCATCCAGCCGTTTCCCGACAATTACCGTTCCGAACTGCTGGCGTTCATGAAAGCCTATCTCAACAATCCCGTCGGTGTGCATGACGCCGCGATGGCCGAGCCGGTGCAGCGGACGGTCGGCGGGCGGGTGCGCTATGTCAGCTGCCTGCGCTTCACCCCGCGCGAATCAGATGGCAGCTATCACAGCTCGCGCGAACGCGCCGTGCTCTATGTCAATGGCCGGCTCGACCGCCTGGTCGAGAACGCCAGCGACATCTGCTCAGGCGCGGTCTATGCGCCGTTTCCCGAACTGGAGAAGCTGACGCGCTAGCAGATGGTCCGGCTTCGAACCATCGAGCCGAGAATCGCGCCGGGTCAGGCAACCGCCTTCGTGATCGAACACGCGCCGATAATGCGCGTATCAAATCAGCCGTCACACGCGCGTCTTTTTTCTTTTAGCGTAGACTGTATCACAATGTCGCGATTCGCGGTTGCAGTAACAACGCGGCATGAACATTGCTTGAGACAAACTGGGGGTAGGTTTTGACATTCAGGAGCGTGACTCATGAAACGCATCGTGTTTGGTCTGATCCTTACTGTGTTGGTTGCTTCTCTCGTTGGCGTTGTAAGAGCGCGCGACCTTGACGGACGCTACGCCAATTCGCCGCTCAAACCGTGGTTCGATCATCTCGCAAGCGGCAAGGGGCTGTGTTGCTCGATGGCGGATGGCGAGAGCGTCGCAGATCCCGATTGGGAATCGAAGGAGGGCCACTATCGGGTCCGTCTCGAGAACAATTGGGTCGACGTTCCCGACGATGCCGTCATCACCGAACCCAACCGCGCCGGACGCACGATGGTTTGGCCGATGCGGTTTGACGGTCAGATCTCGATCCGGTGCTTCATGCCGGGCAGCATGACCTAGCTGTCGTTGGCGTCCGCTGTTTGAAAATGGTCCGTCATCGCGCGACGGACCGTGCGGCGCTGCCGTTCCCGCCTGTCAGGTGTTCGCGGGACCGGGCCTTGGTTGAACCCTGGTTGAAGGGAGCTTTCAGCTGGCGTTCAGGAGAAGTGGGCCACGATGGCGGGGCGTCGCTTTCCGGAGTCGTGTCGTGAGCAATCTGCTGTTTCTCCGTCGTTCCCTTGCCTACCGCAGCGCCGCGGTCGAGATGATGCGCAAGGCGCGCGGAAAGCCATTCGGGCCGGAACGGCGCTCAGCGCTCCAGCTGGCGTGGGCGCTGAAAAGTTTGGCAAAGACCGAGGCGTGGCTGGAAGGGCAAACGCCTTGCCGCCCTCCGGTGACGTACAGGCAGGACCGTGCAGAGTCGCTCGCCGAGCCTGCGCCGGCGGATTTCGTGGCGTCCGGTCGGCCGGCTTGCCTATAGAAAATATTCTGCGATGGCGTCAAAACCGCGCCGCCAGCCGCGCACACGATCGAGATCGAGCGGCGTGGCCTCGGATGCCATCCGGATGATGACCAGTTCGGCCTCGGGGTGGATGTAGATCCACTGGCCGTGAATGCCGAACCCGCAGAGCACGCGCCTGGCGCGGTCGATCCGGTACCATTGGTTGCGGTAACAGGCTTGCGGGAACATGTCGGCGAATTCCCAAGGCGACCAGGCCTCGGGATCGCCGCCCTCGTTGATGTCGTCGATCCACACTCCCGGCACGACCTGCCGGCCGTCGGCGATGCCGCGACGGCGGATCATCTCGGCAAAGCGGACGAGATCGTGTGGTGAGACGCAGATACCGCCGGCGGCACGCATCGCGTTTCGGGCGTCGACGGTGATATAGGCCTCGTGCTCGGCGCCAAGCGGCGTCCACAGATACTCGCTGAGAATGTCGGCATAGGCCCGATCGCAAGCGCGCTCATAGACCCAGCCGAGCACGTCGGTATTGGTCGAGACATAATGAAACGCTTCGCCGTGCTTTTTTCCGTCGGGCTTTTGCTGGCCTAGAAAGCTGCGCAGATCGACCGGCGCTTGGCCCGCGGGCAGGGGATCCCACCCCGCGGCGTGGCGGTAGCGGACCACGTCACCCTTCGGATCGTCGTAATCTTCGTTGAAGGCGATGCCGACGGTCATGTCCAGGAGGTGCCGGACGGTGCAGCCGGCATAGACTGACGACGCCAGTTCGGGGACGTAATCGATCACGCGGTCATCCGGATCGAGCAGGCCGCGATCGACCAGGATTCCGCCGAGCGTGCCGCAGATCGACTTGCTGACCGAGAAGATAATATGCGGGGCGGTGGCGCTCATGCCGCGGCCGTACCACTCCATGGCGATTTGCCCGCGCCTGAGCACGACGAAGGCGTCGGTCAGGGTGGCGCGCAGCGCCTCGGCAACCGTGGTCGGGCACCCGTCATGGCCGCTGAAACCAATGTGTCCGATCTCCTCCAGCGCCAATTCGAGCGCTGTGGTGCGGCCGGAGGCAGGAATATTGGCGGTCGGGATCAGCCGGCGAACGTTGCGCAAGCCCCAGCCGTTGAAGGGTGCCTGGCGCCAGTTCGCAAGTGTCACCAGGCGGTCGGGCGCGGGTGGGAAGTCGTCCATCAGGGCGCCGGGCATTGTTTCTCCCTTGATTTTCTCGGCAGGCTCCCGCTTGGCGCAGCTAACGGAACTGCGGGAACCCGATCACTTTTTGGCGAGCATCGAGCCGGATCACTGGCAGCGACGACTAAAGCATAGCCGTAAACCGCCTGCTTTCCGGCAAATCATGATGGCGGCAATGGAACAAAAAACCGTTGTTGCCGCGCCGTCACAGTTACGAACCATCACGGCTCCGGCATTGCCGCGAAGCAACCAAATTGAGGCCACGTTGTTTGACTTGAACTCACTACGAAATAACGGGGATCCCTTATGAAGAAATTTCTGCTCGGCGGAGCTGCCCTTATCGCCTTGGCTGCGCCCGCGTTCGCGGCCGATATGCCTGCGCGCACCTATACCAAGGCGCCCGTCTATACGGCGCCGGAGGTGGTCTACAACTGGACCGGTTTCTACATCGGCGGCCATCTCGGCGGGGCGTTCGCGGGCAACAACAGCCTCGAGGGCAACGGCGGACGATTCCTGGGCGGCGTACAGGGTGGTGTCGACTATCAGTTCGCAACCAATTGGGTGATCGGCGCCGAGGCCCAGTACAGCTGGCTTGCCAACGGCAA
>JGI12635J15846_10002960_pt1 | contig 14813 bp, 12 predicted proteins | sample BlaSpr_A8_OM2_M2_FD_15846 | JGI IMG/M metagenome (IMG submission 15846) | reverse complement strand
CGGGGACCGACCTCTTGCAATGAGACTGGACCACAGATCAGCAAGGACCGGGCCATCCGTCGCCATAAAAAATATTCATATATTTCAATATGTTGCGAGCGGCCACGGCAAACAACCGAGGCGCCTTGGCGGGCCCCTTTCTGCCCGGCGGCAAGATTTGCCGTTCGCCGCCCGCAAAAGCGGGGAGCGTGATTGCCTGCGGCGAATACGGCCTATATTAAAGAGCGGCTTTTCAGCCGTTTCCGATTGGGGAGGCTCGCTCCGACGGAACCGCGGCTTTCCCGATCGCTCCAGGTGGTGGCCGCCGCCGCGATCGCTACTCTGACCGGAACCATGCTCAACAGTCTCGATCTCAAGGGCCGTCCGCAGGACACAAGGGTCGTCGTCGCCATGTCGGGCGGCGTCGATTCCTCGACCACGGCTGCGCTGTTGAAGTCGGAAGGCTACGACGTCGTCGGCATCACGCTGCAGCTTTACGATCATGGCGCCGCTACCCATCGCAAGGGCGCCTGCTGCGCCGGGCAGGACGTCCACGACGCCCGCAATGTGGCCGAGCGGATCGGCATCCCGCATTACGTGCTCGACTACGAGAACCGCTTTCGCGAATCGGTGATCGACAATTTCGCCGACAGCTATGCGCTGGGCGAGACGCCGGTGCCGTGCATCGAGTGCAACCGCTCGATCAAGTTCCGCGACCTGCTCGCCACCGCGCGCGAGCTCGGGGCCGCCGCGCTCGCCACCGGCCATTACGTCGCCTCGCGCCGTCTCGCCGACGGCTCGCGCGCGCTCACTTGCGCCGCCGACGCCGATCGCGACCAGAGCTATTTCCTGTTCGCGACCACGCGCGAGCAGCTCGACTATCTGCGCTTCCCGCTCGGCGACATGAGCAAGCCGCAGGTGCGCGAGCTGGCGCGGCGCCTCGGGCTCGAGGTCGCCGACAAGCAGGACAGCCAGGATATCTGCTTCGTGCCGACCGGGCGCTATACCGACATCATCGGCCGGTTGCGGCCGAACGCAATTCTGCCCGGCGATATCGTCGATCTCGACGGCCGCGTCATCGGCGCCCATCAGGGCATCGTGCATTTCACCGTCGGCCAGCGCCGCGGACTGGGGATCGCCTCCAGCGCGCCGCTCTATGTGGTGCGGCTCGATGCGGCGAACCAGCGCGTCGTGGTCGGCCCGCGCGAGGCGTTGCGGATGGATCGCATCGCGCTGCGCGACATCAACTGGATCGGCGACGGCGCGCTCGATCGCGCGGTCGGCGAGGGGCTGGAGATTTTCGTCCGCGTGCGCTCGACCCGCGCGCCGCAGCCGGCGTGGCTGCGCGCCACCGATGGCGGATATGAAGTCGAGCTGGTTGCCGGCGAAGAGGGCGTTTCCCCGGGCCAGGCCTGCGTGTTCTACGACGCGCCCTCGGGCCAGGCCCGCGTGCTCGGCGGCGGCTTCATCCAGAGCGCGACCGCGAAGGGCGCGGCGGCCGGAAACGCGCGACCGCTGGTCGAGGCGATGCGCGGCTAGAACATTCAGGGCGGGGGCATGGCGGCAGACATCGACCGCGCGGGGGTCGCGAAAGCTTATGAGCGCTGGGCGCCGGTCTACGATCTCGTCTTCGGCAAGGTGTTCGACCACGGCCGCCAATCCACCATCGCCGAGGCCGACCGCATCGGCGGCCGCATCCTCGATGTCGGCGTCGGCACCGGCCTGTCGCTGTCGGACTATTCGCCGGCCACCAAACTGTGCGGCGTCGACATCTCCGAGCCGATGCTGCGCAAGGCGCAGGCCCGCGTCCGCGCGCTCGGGCTTGCCAATGTCGAGACGCTCGCGGTGATGGACGCCAGGAATCTCGCGTTCGCGGATTCGTCTTTCGACGCGGTGGTGGCGCAATATGTCATCACCGCGGTGCCCGATCCGGAAGCCACGCTGGATGATTTCATCCGCGTGCTGAAACCCGGCGGCGAACTCATTTTGGTCAACCACATCGGCGCCGAAAGCGGCCCGCGCCGCGCCTTCGAGCTGGCATTCGCGCCACTGGCGCGGCGGCTCGGCTGGCGGCCGGAATTTCCCTGGGCGCGGCTGGTCAACTGGGCCGCCAAACACGGCGGCGTCATTTTGGCCGAGCGCCGCCCGATGCCGCCGATGGGCCATTTTTCCCTGATCCGCTACCGCAAGGCCTGACACCGGTCTCTCACTCCCTCGCCCCGCACTTCGCGGGGAGAGGGTGGGGCCTGTCCGCCGAAGCCTGCGGCGAAGGCGGATGAGGGGCAAGCCACAAACTCGCTGGCGATGGGAACCTCCGCGCCGGTGGACCGTTTTCTTCGCATGCAGATGAAACACCTGGCTCTCATATCGTGCGCCCTGATCGTGTTCCCGGCTGCGGCGACCGCGCAAGCCCCGCCGGCACCAGCAACGCCGCCGGCCCAGACCGCGCCGCCTGCGCCCGCCAACAATTGCGAGCCGATGCGGCCGGTGCCGCCGCAGGGCACCATCGCGCCCGAAGGCTCGACCACGGGCCGCGCGGCCGAGCCGCTCGGCGATAAACTGGCACGATCGAACGGCGTGTTGTGCCCGCCGGCCGGCGTCGACCCGGAAATCCGCGCGCCGACCCCCGATGCCGGCAATACGCCGGTGATCCCGCCGCCCGGCAGCCCCGGCGGCGATCCCAGCCTGCGGCCGAAATAACCGCTGTTTGCAGGCACTTGCGGCAGAGCGTTTTCGAGCGAAGTGGGTACCGGTTCGCGTGAAGAAAACGCGTCAAAAAAGGCTCTTCGCGTTTGCTTGACATGCCCTTGCACGACTTCTTATATGCCGCGCGTTCGCGACCGCGGTAGTGTGAGAGCCGCAATGACGAATGCCGTGGCGGGGTAGCTCAGCTGGTTAGAGCACGGGAATCATAATCCTGGGGTCGGGGGTTCGAGTCCCTCTCCCGCTACCAACCGTAGCACGGGTACCAACTCGCAAAATCCATCAACGAAATCAATGAATTCGTGGCTTCGACGCCTCTCTCGGCGTGCCTTGTGTCGCATGGTTTGGACACAGTGGGATGGTTCCGCGTGGGACGCTCTGCATTCATTTCGCGCCGCGACGGCAGATACCTGTTTAGAGCGCGGTTGCCGGCTTGCCTTATGCCGGGTTCCAGATCAGCGTTTCGGATCAGCCTCCGGACCGCCGACTACAAGGTCGCGGTTGTCCGGGCGGCACGAATAGCTTCGTGGATGCTGAACGTGAAAGCGGCGGAAGATCCGAAAGCTGCATTGCTGGCGTTGTGGCCCCGGCTGCAAGCGGTTGCGGTCGAGCCGGTCCGTGATGAAGCCGATCTCGTTGAGCGGCGCGCGCTGCAATATGTTGCTTTCGATGCGCAGTTTCTCGCTCGGCACGCCGGACTGAAGCCAAATGACATCGCGCCAGGCTGGGACGAGCACTTCGTCGCCCTGTTGCGGGAGAACTCCAAAGCCGCCAGTGTCTGCGAGAAGGCTGCCACTCTGGAAGGGCAGCTCGAGCGGCGGCGCGCCGAATACGCCCGGCAAGCAAGGCCGGTTGTCGTTCTTCCACCGGAGCGTTCGTTTGAGACGTTCGGCGGATTGCCTGAAGTGAACGCGGCCGAGAACCAACCCGGGCGATATATTCGCCGGCCAATTTCGGAGGTATTGGAAGATTTTCTAACCTTCAGGGAGGGGCAAGACGGCGACCGGCGCGCCGAGAGCGAAGTCGCACCAATCGTCCGTTTTGTCCGTGATCTGTTGGGCGATCCAGCTATGATTGAAATGAATGGCAGACATCTGCTGCAGATTCGAAATGCGCTGCCCAATATTCCGACGAGGTTCGGATTTTCTCCTTCGGAGCGAGACGACCTACATTTTCGGTGGAATGAAGCTCAAAAAAACGGGTGGACCAGACAACGGAACGGCGAAGCTGTTCATCTCAAGCGACCGACTGTGACTACCTTGACCAGTCGGTACGAGGGTGGACTGACCGCTTTCTGGCAGTTCGCGATCGATCAGCGGTTTGCATACGGCCCGGTACCAAATTTCAAGTCTAGCTCGCCATTGAACCCGCCGCCTGCAGAACGGGACGCTCTGCGAAGTGACGAGATATTCAAGCTCTGCGGCTCGGCCCCCTTCACTGGCTGCCACAGCATCGCGCGCTGTTGGACCCCCGGCAACATGCTAGTCCAGGGCGCTTTTTATTGGGGCCAGTTGATCGAACTACTTTGCGGTATGAGGCCAGGCGAAATCGCTCAATTGCGCTGCAGGGACGTTCTGGAACTCAACGGCCGACCGCATTTTCGTTACGCCCGATTTTCCGTCGCACAGGAGAAGGAAAACCAGTTTGCGCCTAAGCCCGGCGGCAATCGTGGCAAGACTCCGGCAGCCTTTCGCTGGGTCACAATCCACTGGGTACTGTTGCGGCTTGGGATTGTCGATCGACGTGATGCGATTGTGGAGAGCTATGTAGAGCGTAAGATCGGAGAAGGCGGAGGAAGAGAGAAGTTTACAGCGGCGGAATTGGCAGTGCTCTCGGCGGAGGCATACGAGCAATGGTTGTTTCCCGACTGGAAAGTCTACGTCAAGAAGACCGGCGAAATTAAATGGGCTCACTCGTTGACGAAGGCATTCACTTACGGTGCAGAGAAACTCGAAATGCACCGAGAGGGTCTGGTGCAGTATTCGGCTCGTCACACCTACAAGGGCTTTGTCGACGATTTGCGCGGTTTGAGCGAAAGAAGTCGACTGATCCTGTTTGGGCACTCGACGAAAAAGGACGTTTCTTCCGGATATGGACCGAAGCAAATTACCGAGGAGCAGGCTGAAATAGCTCAGAAGCTCTCGAATCGCGCAATTTGGCGGATGGCTTTGATCCTCATCCGAGCAAAGCGAAAAGCAGAGCGCGGAGAACTCAAGACAGTAGAGGCTTGGCGCATCGATGAACGCGGGGGCGATGCGAAGTTTCAGGCGGCCGTGAAAAAGCGGGCCCTGCAGTACCGATGATCGTGCCCGGCCGCGCGGCGCTTCAGTCCAGACCGAAGCCTCGCTGCTGAAAAAATCTTCGGAAGCCGTCCTACGACTTGATCACGGCTGCAAATATCAGCTGCTCTTGTTCGGCGCCGCGCGAGTTGCCCGAAACTTGCGCCCATGATCGCTGACTTCGTTCGTCGCGTCCGCAATACAAGGATGGTGAAGGAGGCTGTCGGACGTCACTATGTTTGCGCCGCAACCTTGAGCGACTGCGATTGATCTCGCACAAAAATATTTCCAGTCTCGAAATATCCGGTCGCAGAGTGTGCATCGCATCCTGTCAACAACTTTGGCCTCGATCCATGCAGCGTCATGCGGTAAATTCCGCGCCGGAGGATTTCGACATGGCGGCATATCAATTCTGGCATCTGGGTGAGTACGTCGCGTGGCCGCAGGCGGGCGATCGACTCGGCGATGCAGATCTCGCGCCTTTGGTCGCAGATCGCGAGGCGGCGCGCCGCCGTACTCGCGGACGTCCTCAAACCAGTGGGGGGCTAGCTTGTTAACAAGTAAGCTTAAGCCCACAACCCCGCGTTTCGTTGGCCCGCAAGGGGCAGCCTCGGTCGACACGCCGCCGGTCAAGCCTTTGGCCGGCAACGCGGCCACGAGCAAGAAAGTCCCACTGCTGTCGAGCGTCGCCTTGATCGGCAAGGGCGGCAGCGGCAAGTCGACCATGTGCATAAGCCTCGCGGTGATCGCGCGCATGGCAGGCCTTCGGGTTGCGATCCTCGATGCCGATCCCCAGCAGTCGAGCTTCGTCTGGAAGTGCGTGCGCGGCCGGGGCGACATTCCGGTCTGCCGCTGCAGCCCCGAAGCTCTCAACGATGCGATCGAGGCGGCGCGGCGCGCCGGCATCGAACTGCTCTTCATCGACATGCCGCCCGACCTGCGTCATGCGCCGGGCGTCGCGCGCCACGCCGACCTGGTGCTCATCCCGATGCGTCCCACGCTGTTCGACCTGCAGGTCACGCGCGCACTTGTCCCGCTGTTGACCTCGGTCGGCGTCCGCTACGCGGTGGTGCTCAACGCCGCTCCCCCTGTCCGCGACCACGCTGAATCGCCGATGGTGCGCCAGGCGCGCGACGCTCTGGCCGACATCGGCCCGCGGTTGTGGCGGCGCCAGATCACCAATCGCGTCTCGATCCCCTACGCCACGGTCCGCGGCGCCGGCGTGATCGAGACCGAGCCCGCGGGCCCCGCAGCCCATGAATTCCGTTTCCTGTGGAATGCGGTCCGCAACACCCTGAAGCTGGAGGAACGCGTCCATGAAGTCGCCTAACACTCTGAGCGCCGCGCTCGCCGCCTGCGCTGCCCCCGCGCCTGACGACGCCTTTGGCATCGAGGCCGCCGACGCCCAGGCTGAAGCCGGCCGTTGCGGCGTTCTGGTCCGCGTCAGCCCGGAACTCCGGCGCGAGCTGAAGCTCGCCGCGATCGCACGCCACACGTCCGTGCAGGACCTGATGCTCGAGGCGATCGCGATCGTGCTCAAGGGCCCCGGCGCCGTTTTCAAGCCGTAGCGTCGGATGGCGCATGGTTCGAAGACCTGTCCGACAAGAAGGACCGACAACAAAGGCCGACAAGAGGTCCGTAAAGCGTCCGACAATAACGAGGATGGCAGCGAACAGAAGGGTGGCAACAGATGACTGGATTGGACATTATATTGAGGGCGCAGGCGTGCTGTGCACGGGTGCCGGATCGCAATATCAGCGAGCGGACACGGCAGTCCTATGCTCAGGAATTCTCCCGGATGTGGCGGGAGGGCTGCCTCGATCCGCTGCGGGACGGCATCGCGCGCGACACCTATAATTATCGCCGCGCTGCGCTGCTCACGGGTAGCAAGCTGTTCCTGGAAAGCTTGATAGCGAACCTCATGGCCGCCGGTGACAGACGGGATGTAGCGGCAGCCAGGCAGCACGCCGGCGAACTGCTCCGCGCTGTCAAAAAAATCGAGCAGGCCTTCGAGCTTGAGCCGCCGCTGCCCGCGGGCGCCTCACCCTTCGACTCTCCTGCTTCGCGCTGGCGCCAATCCACAGGCGCCGATCGCGAGCGGGGGGAAAACAGCAAACGGCACTCGCTCGCCTATTTGCCCGAGGATTGGGACAACCGTCTTTGGGAAAAGGCCACCGAAGCCTGGGGCTACCTGGAACCGCTCGCCGTCCATATGATCGCCGCGGTGCGGCCGGAAGAACTGGTGCCGGGCCAGCGTCCGAGCGGCTGGTCGCCAGGGGTGAGCGTTGAACTCCGTTCGCCCCGGCGTCTCGCGATCACCTTCGCGCCTGTCAAATCCCATCAAGGCCTGTTCGGCACCGAGCTCACGACGATCTGTGTCGATCCGACGGTCGTGGGCGGGCCTGCGGCTTTTCTCGCCGAGAAGTGCCGTATGTCACCGGACCACCGCATCATCGTCAGCATCGAATCCAAGGACGCGGTGCGGAAGGCGATCGTCCGTCTGGGCCGCAAGGCATTGCCGGAACTCGAAGTCGCCATCACTCCCTACGTGTTGAGGCACCAGCGCCTCGCCGATCTCAAAGCAACCTTCGGAGCGGGCGAACTCGTCGCCTCGGCCGGCGGTCATTCCACCGACCGCACCCAGGCGAAATACGGGTCGGTCCAGCATGGAAGGAAGCTCAAGGGCTACATCAGCATCGTCGCTCTTCGAGCGCCCCGCTGCGGAAATGTTGAGCGCGCGCGACAGCTCTTTCGCAATAAAGGTCCGCGAAAGAAGAAATGACTGCTGGAGGCCTTGCCGCTTTGGGTCGCGACTTTGCGCTCGTGGCGGATATCGGTGCTGAATGGGCCGCTGTTGGCGCGTAAGCGACCACCGGCATAATGCGGTGGTCCAGGATTAGAGCTCGATCTGCTCCGCGATATTGAGAGCGTCATCCACCTCAATTCCAAGATATCGGACGGTGCTCTCGAGCTTCGTATGGCCGAGGAGGAGTTGCACGGCGCGAAGGTTGCCGGTTTTCCGATAGATCTGGGCAGCCTTCGTGCGTCGCATCGAGTGCGTGCCATAAGAGGCCGACTGTAAGCCGATGCTTTCAACCCAGCGATGAACCAGCCTCGCATATTGGCGGGTGGATATGTGAGGCCTTGCATGAAGTCGACTTGGGAAGAGATATCGGGAGCCAATGGTCCCAAGCATTGGTAACCAGGCTTCAATGGAACTCCTGGACTGCTCCGTAATCTCGAACTGGATTGGTCGACCTGTCTTCTTTTGAACGATCGTCGCTCGATGCCGTACCTTTGCTCCTGAGAAAATGTCGTCTAATCGAAGTTTGACCAGGTCGCAGGCACGAAGCTTGCTGTCGATTGCCAGGTTAAAGATGACAAGGTCACGCCTTGATCGGGCGATTTCTAGGCGGACTCGAATGGACCAGACGTGCTTCGGCTCAAGAGGCTTCTTCTGGCCGATGAGCAATCCCTTATTCCAAGGTTGTTGGCCTCTTTCGATAGGACGTGCGGGCATAGGGCGATCTCCGCCACCCCGCCCTCCGCGTCGCTCTATCGCGAGCGTATGATTTATACCGACTGGCACTCCCAAGTAAGTACCTGCGACCGACCACTTCTGGTGCAAAGCAGTCGCTCAAAGGCAAGCAGCGCCTCGTGACTGACTTGGAATAAGTAAAAGGCTTCTCAGTTGTTGCATGACCGCTTTTGGCGGATATTGTTTAAGAAGTCTAAAATCCCCATGCTATGAAAGAGTCGTGAGAGGCGGTTGGCCCAAGCCAGGGGATACTACGAGGAAACGGGACGTACGGCAGCGCGTCACAGAAGCCATCGAACGTTGATTGGCGTGAACCGGGCGTCACATCTGGGAGGTTGCTATGTCGACAGCGCTACGAATCGCGCACGGAGCCTTTGGCCGGGTCGCACTTCTCGATATGGACTGGTCGCTGGTGCGCCATGCCCACCCGCATTGTCACGTGCTTTTGAAGGTCGAGGGAGCCGACACCCAGTTCGTCGTCGGCGATACCGTCTATGCGCTCACTTACGACACTGCTGTGCTGGTGAACGGCTGGCAGCCGCATTCTTATGTTCACGATCCGGACAAGCCGCGCACCGTGATTCTCGCGCTCTATATCGAACCGAAATGGCTGATGGCGTTTCGGCCGGGCTGGGCTGCCAGCGGCGCGCCGGGCTTTTTCAGCCATCCCTCCGGCGAAGTGTCGCCGCGCATCCGCAACCTCGCCATGAATCTGGCGGCCGACATGATGACTCGTCCCGAAGCGCGAAACGCGCACGAATCGGGACTATCCGACCTGATGATCGCGGTGATCGAGCGCTTTACGCCATGGCGAAGTTTCCCAGCTTCTATCAGAGAGATGAGTGTCCGCTCCGGTGATTGGCGCATCCGCCGCGTCGCTGCTTCGATGCGGGCCGAAACCAGGCCTGGCGCTGTCCTTGATACGTTTGCGAAGGAGGCAGGATTGTCGCGCGCGCATTTCTTCCGGCTGTTTGAGTCCTCGATCGGTGTACCGCCGAAGGTCTATCTAAACGTCGTTCGCATGGAGCAGGCGGTCGATGCGGTGCTAAATCAGTCGGCGAGCGTCTGCGACATCGGCAACCGGCTCGGCTTTACCGAGCCGGCTCACTTCACGCGCTTCTTCCGCAACCATGCCGGCGTAGGTCCTCGTGAGTTTCGAAAGGTTTCCCGGCTTGCGAGTTGATGGTGCGTTGCACCAAGCCCAGCGAAATGAGACGGGATGGTAAGTCCTGAGATGGGCGGGTATGGCCGCGACCCGGCCGAATAAGGTCTCCTGACGCACTCAGATTGCGCGGGAGGACATTTCGGGATGGCGGAAGCCGCCANCCACGCACTTGCCAGTCACAAGCCGGGCCCGCCATGGGTCGGGCAGTCGATTCCGCGCGTCGAAGATGCGGCGTTGCTGACCGGACGCGGCCGCTTCATCGACGACCTCGGGGTTCGCCCTGGCACGCTCCATGCTGCAATCCTGCGCTCGCCACACGCCCACGCGGACATCGTCTCGATTGAATCGTCCGCGGCAAAGCGTGCGCCCGGCGTCTTCGCCGTCCTGGACGGCGAGGACGTCAAGGCGCTGACCGCGAGCCTGGTCGTCGGCGTCAAGGCGCCAGTCGAATGCTGGCCGATTGCGGTCGGGCGTGTGCGGTATGTCGGCGAGCCGGTGGCCATTGTGGTTGCAACCGATCGCTATCTGGCCGAAGACGCCGCCGATTTGATCGAGGTGCAGTACCGAGTACGGCTGGCGGTTGTCGATCCGTTGGAAGCATTAAGAACGGATGCACCGGTTCTGCACGACGCTTTCGAGGGTAATGTCGCCAGCGACCGGACATTTCGTTACGGCGATCCGGAGCAGGTCTTTGCGTCGGTGGCGCATCGGATCAGCTTGGACATTCGCTATCCGCGCAATTCCTGTACGCCGATCGAAACCTATGGCGTGGTTGCCGAATACGACCCGAGCGATGATGCGTACGATGTGCTCGCCAATTTCCAGGGTCCCTTCAGCATCCATGCGGTGCTGTCACGGGCCTTAAAAGTTCCGGGCAATCGCCTGCGTCTGCGGACGCCGCCGGATTCCGGCGGCAGCTTCGGGGTCAAGCAGGGGGTCTTTCCCTATATCGTTCTGGTCGCTGCGGCGGCGCGCGCGGCTGGACGCCCGGTCAAATGGATCGAGGATCGGCTCGAACATCTTGCCGCTTCGGTCTCCGCCACCAATCGGACCACAAAGCTGAGCGCAGCCGTCGCCGATGACGGCCGTATCCTCGCGCTCGATTGGGATCAGGTCGAGGATTGCGGCGCGCATTTGCGCGCGCCGGAGCCGGCGACGCTATACCGCATGCACGGCAATCTGACCGGCGCCTACGACATTCACCATCTCGCGGTGCGTAATCGTGTCGTCGTCACCAACAAGACTCCGACGGGGTTGAACCGCGGCTTCGGCGGCCCGCAAGTCTATTTCGCACTTGAACGACTGGTTCAGCGCATCGCGGTCGAACTTGGTCTTGATCCCCTCGACGTCATCAGGCGCAATCTGATCCCTGCTGATGGCTTTCCCTACCGGACGGTCAGTGGGGCATTGCTTGACTCGGGAAACTATCAGGAGGCGATCGAGCACGGCGTCAACGAAGGTGGGCTCGCGGAGCTCAAGTCGCGGCGCGATGCGGCGCGTGCGCAGGGGCGTCTCTACGGCATCGGTTATACCGCCGTGGTTGAACCCAGCGTGTCCAACATGGGTTACATTACGACGGTGCTGACGCCGGTCGAGCGCCGCAAGGCCGGCCCGAAGAATGGCGCACAGGCCACCGCGACGGTCGCGATTGATCCGGTTGGAAGCGTCACCGTGCATGTCGCCTCGGTGCCGCAAGGGCAGGGGCATCGCACGGTCCTGTCGCAGGTCGTTGCGGATGTGTTCGGCCTCACCCCTGCCGATATCAGGGTCAACACTGAAATGGATACGGCGAAGGATGCCTGGTCGATCGCCTCGGGCAATTACGCCAGCCGTTTCGCGCCCGCCGTTGCCGGCACCGCCAAACTCGCCGCCGGGCGCCTTGCCGAACGGATGGCGCGGGTCGCCGCAAGCCAGTTGAACACCGAAATCGACGATATCGCGTTCGCCGGTGGCAGCGTCGGCTCGAAACGCAATCCCGACAACAAAATATCGTTTTCCCGCGTCGCGGCGCTCAGCCACTGGTCGCCAGGCGCATTGCCGGACGGGATCGGACAGACGATCCGCGAAACCGTTTTCTGGAGCCCGCCGGAGCTGACCGCCCCGGACGAAGAAGACCATATCAACTCGTCGCTCTGCCACGGCTTTATCTTTGATTTCTGCGGCGTCGAGGTCGATCGCACCACCCTGCAAACGCGGATCGATCGCTACGTTACCATGCACGATTGCGGGACCATTCTGCATCCGGCCATGGTCGATGGCCAGATCCGCGGCGGCTTCGCCCAAGCCCTCGGTGCGGCACTCTACGAGGAATACGCCTATGCCGCCGACGGCAGCTTTCTGACCGGGACCTTTGCCGACTATCTGCTGCCGACGACGGCGGAGGTGCCGGATCCGCTGATTCTCCACATGCAAACGCCGTCGCCGTTCACGCCGCTCGGATCGAAGGGCGTCGGCGAGGGCAATTGCATGTCGACGCCGGTCTGCATCGCCAACGCCGTCGCCGATGCGCTCGGGGCAAAAGACCTCGAATTGCCACTGGTGCCGGCCAAACTCGCGCAGATCGTGCGCGGCGTCGAACTCGGGCCGCCGAAAGGTCGCAGGCTCGCGGCGACCGAGCAGCGAAGCGGCGACCGGCGTCTGCACGGTCAAGGCGAGGCTGTGGTTGGCGCGCCCGTCGAGCGGGTCTGGGCCATGCTGCTCGACCCCGCGACCCTTCAGGCCGTGATTCCCGGCTGCCACAATGTCGATAAAATCTCGGACACGCATTTCCGCGCCGACGTCACCATCGGCATCGGTCCCGTGAAAGGTAGATACCGCGCCGAGGTGAAATTGTCCGACCTCGATCCGCCGCATGCGGTCACCCTCGGCGGGTCGGCCGAAGGGGCCCTCGGATTTGGTGACGGCGAAGGACGCATCACCCTTGTTCCGGCCGAGGACGGCGGCACCGCGATCCGCTACCTCTACGAGGCGGCAATCCGCGGCAAGATAGCCAGCACCGGCGGCCGTCTGCTCGATGGCGCCGCCCGCGTGATCATCGGCCAGTTCTTCTCGGCGCTGGCCCGCCAGGCAGCCGGCGGCGCAGCCGCGCCATCGTCTCCGTCGTTGCTTGCAAAACTGCGACGCCTGTTCGGGAGGCGCCGATGAAGCCCGCCGCATTCGACTATGTGCGCGCCGAACACCTCGACGAGGTGCTCGACGTGCTTGGCCGGGAAGGCGGCGATGCGCGCATCATTGCCGGCGGTCAATCGCTGATGGCAATGCTCAACATGCGGCTGGCAAAGCCGAGGACGCTGATCGACATCATGCGCCTTCCCGAGCTTGCGCGTATCGAAAGCAAGGCAGGCAGGATTACGATCGGGGCCGGTGTCCGCCAGGCCGCGTTGCTGGACTGGCCGGACCTCAGCCTCAGCCTGCAACTTGTGGCGCTGGCGCTGCCGTGGACCGGTCATGCCCAGACGCGAAGCAGGGGAACCGTCTGCGGTTCGATCGCGCATGCCGATCCGAGCGCCGAATTGCCGCTGGTGCTGCAGGCGCTCGACGGCGAGGTGCATCTGCGCAGCGCCAAACGGCGCCGGCGCGTGGCGGCGAAGGATTTCTTTTCCGGCATGATGGCAACGACGCGCGCCGACGAGGAACTGATCGAAGCCGTATCATTTCCTGCCCTGCAATCGCGCTGCGCATTCCGTGAAGTGGCGCGCCGTCACGGCGATTTTGCCATTGTCGCGTGCGCCGCCGTGGCGACGGCTGGCGGGGTTCGGCTCGCGATCGGTGGGGTTGCGGACATGCCGGCGGCGCGCGATTTCCCACGCCTTGACGGCGGCGCTCTCGACGACGCCCTGAATGAATTCGCCTATGACCTTGACGCCCGCGACGATGTCCATGCGACGGCGCGATACCGCCGCGACCTCGTGCGCATGATCGGTCGCGACCTGATGCGGGAGGTGCTGCAATGAGCCGATTGCAGGCCGGGCGGCGACATTCCGTCCGCTTCTCCCTGAATGGCAAGCCTTGCACCGGCGAGGCGGAGCCGCGGTTGCTGTTGACGGACTTCCTGCGGCATCAGATCGGCGCGACCGGCACGCATGTCGGCTGCGAACATGGCGTGTGCGGCGCCTGCACCGTCAGCATCGACGGCAGGCCGGCGCGCGCCTGCCTCACGCTCGCGGTGCAGATCAACGGTTCCGAGGTCCGGACCGTAGAAAGCCTNGCGCCGNCGCCGGACCGTCTCGGCATTCTGCAATCGGCATTCAAGCGAAATCACGCGCTGCAGTGCGGCTTTTGCACNGCCGGAATCCTGATGTCGCTCGACTGCTTCCTGCGCGAGCACCCAAGGCCGGATGAGGAANGCATCCGCGATTTGCTGNGCGGNCACCTGTGCCGNTGCACGGGNTATACGCCNATCGTGCNCGCGGCAATCGAGGCNGCGGCGGAANTGGCAGATCNGGGCAGAGAGAAANCAGATGCTTGATCTTGGAACCAGCTTNGNCGCCAGCGTAGCACGCGACCCCAACGCTCTGGCGATCGTCGACGAGGGCGTTCGTCTGACTTACGCGCAATGGTATNCACGGATATCGTCGCTCGTTGCTTCCTTCGACCGCATCGGACTGAAACCCGGCGATCATCTGGTCACGGTACTGCAGAACTGTGAGGCCGCCGCCACGCTGCACTGGGCCTGCCAACTGGCGGGCATTGTGATCACGCCGATCAATTGGCGCGCCAAGGCCGATGAGCTCGATTTTTGCATCGAAAATTCGGAGTCTTGCGCCGTCGTCTACCAGGATGCCTCCGCGCAGGCCGCCGAAAAATCCAGGCGCGCGTCGAGTTTGCCGCGGATTTACGCTGGGCCCGGCGATGCGGCGGGCGCGTTGGGGTTTGATCGCCTGGTCGCAGAGCCGGCGCCCGGCGTGACGCCCCGGGTGAGCGCCGAAGCCTGGTCGATCATGCTCTATACCTCCGGAACCACGTCGAAGCCGAAGGGCGTGCCGCGGCGTCATCGCGCGGAGCGGGCGGCCGGCATCGCCCATGTCGCGCAAAATCTCTACCGGCGCGGCGAACGGACGCTCGGCGTGATGCCGCTCTATCACACCATGGGCGTGCGCTCGCTGATAGCGATGTCGCTGATCGGCGGCACATTCGTTTGTCTGCCGCG
>JGI12635J15846_10002959_pt1 | contig 14820 bp, 11 predicted proteins | sample BlaSpr_A8_OM2_M2_FD_15846 | JGI IMG/M metagenome (IMG submission 15846) | reverse complement strand
CATATTCTCCGACCTCAAGGAACATCTCGGCATCGGCAACGACGAGACCACTGCCGACGGCACCGTCACGCTGCAACACATCGAATGCAACGCCGCCTGCGACTTTGCACCCGTGGTGATGGTCAACTGGGAATTCTTCGACAACCAGACGCCGGAATCGGCGCGCGAACTCGTCGACTCCCTGCGCTCGGGTGACCCAAAGGCCCCCACCCGGGGCGCACCGCTGTGTGGCTTCCGCCAGACCTCGCGCATCCTGGCGGGCCTGCCCGACGAACGCCCCGACCAGGGGCAGGGCGGTGCCGGTGCAGCAACGCTGGCCGGTCTTCAGGTGGCAAAAGAACACGGCATGCTGGCGCCGCCGGATACCACATCGGCCGGGGAAGGACAGTAATGGCCGCCCCTACCGCCCCTAAAGGCCAAGCGACACCATTGACCCCGGTGATCAGCCGCTTCTGGGATGACCCCGAGTCGTGGACGCTGGAAACCTATCAGCGCCATGACGGCTACAAAGCACTGAAGAAGGCCCTGGCAATGGAGCCCGATGCGGTGATCGGGACCGTCAAGGATTCCGGACTGCGCGGGCGGGGCGGTGCGGGCTTCTCCACCGGGACGAAATGGTCGTTCATCCCGCAGGGCGACACCGGCGCAGCCGCCAAGCCGCACTATCTGGTGGTCAACGCCGACGAGTCGGAACCCGGTACGTGCAAAGACATCCCGTTGATGCTGGCCACACCGCATGTGCTGGTCGAAGGCGTCATCATCGCCGCTTATGCGATCCGGGCCAGCCATGCGTTCATCTACGTGCGCGGTGAGGTGTTACCCGTGTTGCGCCGCCTGCACAATGCGGTGGCGCAGGCCTATGCCGCCGGCTACCTGGGCCGTGACATAGCCGGGTCAGGCTACGACCTGGAGTTGGTGGTGCACGCCGGCGCGGGCGCCTACATCTGCGGCGAGGAAACCGCACTACTCGATTCGCTGGAAGGCCGGCGCGGGCAACCACGGCTGCGGCCGCCATTCCCCGCGGTGGCCGGGCTTTACGGCTGCCCTACCGTGATCAACAACGTCGAGACGATCGCCAGCGTGCCGTCGATCATCCTCAACGGCGTCGAATGGTTCCGGTCGATGGGCAGCGAGAAATCGCCTGGCTTCACGCTGTATTCGCTGTCCGGACACGTCACCCGCCCGGGCCAGTATGAGGCCCCGCTGGGAATCACGTTGCGCGAGTTGCTCGCTTACGCGGGTGGGGTGCGCGCCGGGCATCAGCTCAAGTTCTGGACGCCGGGCGGATCCTCGACGCCGCTGCTCACCGACGAGCACCTCGACGTGCCGCTGGACTACGAGGGCGTGGGCGCGGCGGGCTCGATGCTGGGCACCAAGGCGCTGGAGATCTTCGACGAGACCACCTGTGTGGTACGTGCGGTGTGGCGCTGGACTGAGTTCTACAAGCACGAGTCGTGCGGGAAGTGCACGCCGTGCCGGGAAGGCACCTTCTGGCTGGACCAGATCTACGAACGGCTGGAAACCGGCAAGGGCACCCTGGAGGATCTCGACAAGCTGGTGGATATCGCCGACGCGATCCTGGGGAAGTCGTTCTGCGCGTTGGGCGATGGTGCGGCCAGCCCGGTGACGTCCTCCATCGCGCTCTTTCGCGACGAGTACATCGCCCACGTCGAAGGAGGCGGGTGCCCGTTCGACCCGCGAGACTCCATGCTGACTGCGAACGGAAAGGCATGACACCCGGATGACCAGTGTTTCCGACGCGGCCAAACCGCAAACCGGCGACGGCGTGAGGCGGCCGGAGATGGTGACGTTGACCATCGACGGCATCGAAACCAGTGTGCCCAAGGGCACTCTGGTGATCCGTGCGGCCGAGTTGGTGGGCATCCAGATCCCACGGTTCTGTGACCACCCGCTACTCGAACCGGTCGGCGCGTGCCGGCAATGCCTGGTCGAGGTCGAAGGACAACGCAAGCCAATGGCGTCGTGCACCATCGTCGCCACCGACGAAATGGTGGTGCGCACCCAACTGACCTCGGAGGCGGCCGACAAAGCCCAGCACGGCGTGATGGAACTGCTGCTGATCAACCACCCGCTGGACTGCCCGATGTGCGACAAGGGCGGCGAATGCCCACTGCAGAACCAGGCAATGTCGAACGGCCGCGCCGATTCTCGCTTCGAAGACGTCAAACGCACGTTCGCCAAGCCGATCAACATCTCATCGCAGGTACTGCTGGATCGGGAGCGCTGTATCCTGTGCGCCCGCTGCACGCGGTTCTCCGAGCAGATCGCCGGGGACCCGTTCATCGACATGCTAGAGCGGGGCGCCCTGCAGCAGGTCGGTATTTACGCCAACGAGCCGTTCGACTCTTACTACTCCGGCAACACGGTGCAGATCTGCCCGGTGGGCGCGTTGACCGGCACCGCTTACCGTTTCCGGGCCCGGCCGTTCGACCTGGTCTCCAGCCCCAGCGTGTGCGAGCACTGCGCAGGCGGGTGCGCGGAGCGCACCGACCACCGCCGTGGCAAGGTGCTGCGCCGGTTGGCCGGCGACGACCCGGAAGTCAACGAGGAGTGGAACTGCGACAAGGGGCGGTGGGCGTTCAAGTACGCGACTCTGCCTGATGTGATCACCACTCCCCTGATCCGGGACGCCGACGGCACGCTTGCGCCCNCGTCCTGGTCGCATGCGATGGTGGTGGCGACCCAGGGACTCGAAGCCGCCCGCGGGCGAACGGGTGTGCTGGTCGGCGGCCGAGTGACGTGGGAAGATGCTTACGCNTACGCCAAGTTCGCCCGAATCACGTTGGACACCAACGATATCGACTTCCGGGCCCGGCCATATTCGGCCGAAGAGGCCGACTTCCTGGCGGCCCGCATCGCGGGACGGCCGGTGACAGTCAGCTATTCCGATCTGGAGTCGGCGCCCGTGGTATTGCTGGTCGGCTTTGAGCCCGAAGAAGAGTCACCCATTGTGTTCCTGAGGCTGCGCAAAGCGGCCCGGAAACACGGCGTGCCGGTGTACTCGATCGCCCCGTTCGGCACCCGCTCGCTGGGCAAGATGTCCGGCCGGTTGCTCAAGACCGCTCCCGGGGCCGAGCCGTCGACGCTGGACGGATTGGCCACCGGTGAAGTAGGCGATCTGCTGGCCACGCCTGGCGCAGTCATCATGGTCGGGGAACGCCTGGCCACCGTGCCGGGCGGGCTGTCGGCCGCGGCGCGGCTGGCGGACGCGACCGGCGCCCGGTTGGCGTGGGTGCCGCGACGGGCCGGGGACCGCGGAGCATTGGAGGCCGGGGCGCTGCCGGGGCTGCTGCCCGGTGGCCGCCCGGTGGCCGACGACGCGGCCCGCGCGCAGGTCGCCGCGGCGTGGCACGTCGACGAATTGCCTTCCGCGCCGGGACGTGACGTCGGCGGGATCCTCGCCGCCGCCACCGACGGCTCACTGGGCGCGCTGGTGGTCGGCGGCGTCGAGCCCGCCGACTTTGCCGACCCGGACGCGGTGCTGGCCGCGCTGGACGCCGCCGGCTTCGTCGTCAGCCTGGAGCTGCGGCACAGCGAGGTCACCGAGCGCGCCGACGTGGTGTTCCCCGTCGCGCCGACGACGGAGAAGGCGGGCGCCTTCATCAACTGGGAGGGGCGCTTCCGCCCGTTCGAACCCGCCCTGCACGGCACGACCCAGCGGGCCGGCCAGTCCGATCACAAGGTGCTCGACACCCTGGCCGACGAGATGGGCGTCTACCTGGGCATGTCCGGCGTCGAGGAGGCCCGCGCCGAGATGTCCGCGCTCGGCTTCTGGGCCGGTAAGCACGCCGCGACGCCGCAGGTAGCGGCCCCGGAGCCGGCCAAACCCGGTGCCGGCGAAGCGGTGCTGACCGGCTGGCGCCTGATGCTCGACAACGGCCGCCTGCAGGACGGTGAACCGCACCTGGCGGGCACCGCGCGCAAACCCGTGGCGCGGCTCTCCGCCGACACCGCGGCCGAGATCGGGGTGGCCGACGGGGACGCCATCACCGTCACCACCGATCGCGGCTCAATCACCTTGCCGCTGAACGTCACCGACATGCCGAACCGGGTCGTGTGGCTGCCGCTGAACTCGCCGGGCTCGGCGGTGCAGCGCCAGCTGGGCGTGACGACCGGCAGCGTCGTGAAGATCGGAGTGGGCAAATGACCGCCGGCGACGATGCAGAGCGAAGCGATGAGGAGCAGCGGCGCATATGGACCGCCGGCGGCGATGCAGAGCGAAGCGATGAGGAGGAGCGGCGCATATGACCGCCTTCGGGCACGACCCATGGTGGCTGGTGCTGGGTAAAGCCCTGGCCATCTTCGTGTTCCTCATGCTGAACGTGCTGGTCGCAATCCTGGCCGAGCGCAAGATCCTGGGCTGGATGCAGCTGCGACCCGGCCCCAACCGGGCGGGGCCGTGGGGCACCCTGCAGAGTCTGGCCGACGGGATCAAGCTGGCGCTCAAAGAAAGCATCACCCCCCGCGGTGTCGACTGGTTCGTGTACATGGCGGCGCCGGCTATCTCGACGATCCCCGCGTTCACTGCGTTCGCGTTCATCCCGTTCGGCCCGGAGGTGTCGGTGTTCGGCCACCGGACGCCGCTGCAGCTGACCGACCTGCCGGTCGCGGTGCTGTTCATCCTGGGGCTGTCGGCGATCGGCGTCTACGGCATCGTGTTGGGCGGCTGGGCATCCGGTTCCACCTATCCCCTGCTGGGCGGGGTGCGGTCCACCGCCCAGGTCATCTCCTACGAGGTGTCGATGGGGCTGTCGTTCGCGGCCGTCTTCCTGTTCGCCGGCACCATGTCGACGTCGGAGATCGTGGCCGCCCAGGACCGGCTCTGGTACGTGTTCCTGTTGCTGCCGTCGTTCGTCATCTATCTCATCTCCATGGTGGGTGAAACCAACCGTGCCCCATTCGACCTGCCCGAGGCCGAGGGTGAACTCGTCGCCGGCTTCCACACCGAGTACTCGTCGCTGAAGTTCGCGTTGTTCATGTTGGCCGAATACGTCAACATGATGACGGTTTCGTCGCTCGCCACGGTCATGTTCTTTGGCGGCTGGCATGCGCCCTGGCCGCTCAACATGTGGTCAGGAGCCGACACCGGCTGGTGGCCGGTGCTCTGGTTCACCGCGAAGTTGTGGACCTTCCTGTTCATCTATATCTGGCTGCGAGGCAGCCTGCCCCGATTGCGCTACGACCAGTTCATGGCGCTTGGCTGGAAGTTGCTCATCCCGGTGTCGCTGGTGTGGGTGCTGATCGCCGCCGTCATTCGCTCGCTGCGTGACCAGGGTTACCAGTACTGGACCGCGGCGCTGGTGATCAGCAGCATTGTCGTTGCNNTAGCCCTGGTGCTGTCACTGCGAAGGCCGTTCAGCGNCCCAAGTGCCCGCGCGCTCGCGCGGCAGCGCCGCCAAGAGCNGCCGGAAAGTATCGGCACCGATCCNGCATTCCCGACACCACCGCTGCCGGCGTCGGTCGGNGCGAGCAAGGAGAACGGACGTGGCTAAATTCTTTGACGCCGTCGCAGGATTCGGCGTGACGTTCCGTTCCATGTTCAAAAAGAGGGTGACTGAGGAGTATCCGGAGAAACCGGGTCCCGTCGCGGTCCGCTACCACGGCCGTCATCAACTCAACCGGTACCCGGACGGCCTGGAGAAATGCATCGGCTGCGAGTTGTGCGCCTGGGCCTGCCCGGCCGACGCGATCTACGTCGAGGGCGCGGACAACACCGACGAGCAGAGGTTTTCGCCGGGCGAACGCTACGGCCGCGTCTACCAAATTAATTATCTGCGGTGCATCGGTTGCGGTCTGTGCATCGAGGCTTGCCCGACCCGGGCGCTGACGATGACCAACGTCTACGAGATGGCTGACGACAACCGCGCCGACCTGATCTACGAGAAGGACCGGTTGCTGGCCCCCCTGCTGCCGGAGATGGCCGTGCCACCGCATCCCAGAGCTCCGGGCGCCACCGACAAGGACTACTACCAGGGCAACATCACCGCAAATGGCTTGGGCGAGAGCCACAACGCGGGAGAAGCCAAGTGACCGTGGTTAGCCTGGCGACCGACGCCATCGTTCGCACCTCCACGGGTGAAGCAGTCACTTTCTGGGTGCTGGGTGCGCTGGCGCTGGTCGGCGCGGCCGGAGTTGTGCTGGCCGTCAACGCGGTGTACTCGGCAATGTTCCTGGCGATGACGATGATCATCCTGGCGGTGTTCTACATGGTCCAGGACGCGCTGTTCCTCGGCGTCGTTCAAGTCGTCGTCTACACCGGCGCGGTGATGATGCTGTTCTTGTTCGTGCTGATGCTGATCGGCGTGGACTCCGCGGAATCACTGAAGGAAACGCTGCAAGGACAACGGGTCGCCGGGGTGGCGACCGGCGTCGGGTTCGGCATTCTGCTGATCGCAGCGATCGGCAACGTCTCGACCAGAGGTTTCGTCGGACTGAGCACGGCCAACGCCAATGGCAACGTCGAAGGCTTGGCGCCGCTGATCTTCTCCCGATATCTGTGGGCTTTCGAGTTGACCAGTGCGCTGTTGATCACCGCGGCGGTCGGCGCCATGATCTTGGCCCATCGGGAGCGTTTCGAGCGCCGCAAAACTCAGCGCGAGCTCTCCAAGGAGCGCTTCCGCATCGGCGGGCACCCGACCCCGATGCCCAGCCCGGGTGTTTACGCGCGCCACAACGCCGTCGACGTGGCCGCGATGCTCCCCGACGGTTCCTATTCAGACCTGTCGGTCTCTTCGATACTGCGTACCCGCGGGGCCGATGGCAAACAGACGCCCAACACGCGCGAAGCTGTTAACGGCGGTGCGTCATGAACCCGTCCAACTACCTCTACCTTTCGGCGCTGCTATTCACCATCGGCGCTTCGGGAGTGCTGTTACGGCGCAACGCCATCGTGATGTTCATGTGCGTCGAGCTGATGCTCAATGCCGTCAACCTGGCGTTCGTCACCTTCGCGCGGATGCACGGCCGTTTGGACGGACAGATGATCGCGTTCTTCACCATGGTGGTGGCCGCCTGCGAGGTAGTCATCGGCCTGGCCATNATCATGACGATTTTCCGTGCCCGCAGATCGGCGTCCGTCGACGACGCGAANCTACTCAAAGGCTAAAGATTGCTGCGATGACACACTTCACCTGGCTGCTCGTCGCACTGCCGCTGGCNGGCGCCGCNATCTTGCTGTTCGGGGGTAGACGCACCGACGCGTGGGGCCATTGGCTGGGCTGCGCCGCTGCGCTTGGTGCGNTCGGGGTGGGCGCGACACTGCTCGCCGACATGCTCAGCAGGGACACGGCTGACCGGGTCATCCACCAGAAGTTGTTCACCTGGATCCCCGTCAACCAACTTCAGGTCGACCTCGGGCTACAGATCGACCAGCTGTCCATAAGCTTCGTGCTGCTGATCTCCGGGGTCGGGTCCCTGATCCACATCTATTCGGTCGCCTATATGGCCGACGACCCGGACCGGCGCCGGTTTTTCGGCTATCTCAACCTGTTCTTGGCCTCGATGCTGCTGCTGGTGGTCGCCGACAACTACGTGGTGCTCTACGTCGGCTGGGAAGGCGTCGGCCTGGCGTCCTACCTGCTGATCGGTTTCTGGTATCACAAGCCGTCCGCGGCCACGGCGGCGAAGAAGGCGTTCGTGATGAACCGCGTCGGGGACGCCGGGCTGGCCCTGGCCATGTTCCTGATGTTCAGCACGTTCGGCACCCTGTCCTACGCGGGAGTGTTCGCAGGCGTGGCGTCCGCCTCGCACGCAACGCTGACCGCGATGGGATTGCTGCTGCTGCTGGGTGCCTGCGCCAAGTCCGCGCAGGTTCCGCTGCAGGCCTGGTTGGGTGACGCCATGGAGGGTCCCACCCCGGTGTCCGCGCTGATCCACGCCGCCACCATGGTGACCGCGGGCGTGTACCTGATCGTGCGGTCCAACCCGATCTACGACCTGGCGCCCAACGCTCGGCTGGGCGTGATCATCGTCGGCGCCGCCACGCTGCTGCTCGGAGCGTTCATCGGCTGCGCCAAGGACGACATCAAACGCGCGCTCGCGGCGTCAACGATGAGCCAGATCGGCTACATGGTGCTGGCCGCCGGCCTTGGTCCGGCCGGCTATGCCTTCGCGATCATGCATCTACTCACCCACGGCTTCTTCAAGGCCGGCCTATTCCTCGGGTCCGGTGCGGTGATCCACGCGATGCACGAAGAGCAGGACATGCGACGTTACGGTGGCCTGCGCGCCGCCCTCCCCATCACGTTTGTCACCTTCGGGCTGGGATATCTGGCAATCATCGGTGTGCCGCCGTTTGCGGGATTCTTCTCCAAGGACGCGATCATCGAGGCTGCGCTGGGTACTGGCGGCGCCGGGGGGTGGGTGATGGGCGGGGCCGCGCTGCTGGGCGCGGGCCTCACCGCGTTCTACATGACGCGGGTGATGCTGATGACCTTCTTCGGCGAAAAGCGCTGGGCCCCAGACGCCCATCCGCACGAGGCGCCGGCTCTGATGACCGGGCCGATGATCCTGCTTGCCTTCGGCTCGGTGTTCGCCGGCGGCCTGTTCGCCATCGGGGGCACCTTGCAGCACTGGCTGGAGCCCGTCGTCGGCGCTCACGAAGAACCCAAATATGAGGTTGCAGCCGGGTTCAGCACCACCATGGCGTTGACGGTCGTCGCGATCGGTATCGCGGTGGCTTACCGCATGTACGGCGGCAAAGTAACCATCCCCGAGGTGGCACCCGCCGAGGTCTCGGCGCTGACGACGGCCGCACGCCGCGACCTCTACGGCGATGCCTTCAACGAGGAGGTGTTCATGCGCCCTGGCGCGCAACTGACCGACGCGCTGGTAGAAGTCGATAACGAGCTTGTCGACGGCTCGGTCAACGCGCTGGCCGCTCTGGTCAGCCGCACCTCGAATCGTCTGCGGCGACGGCAAACCGGCTACGCCCGCTCCTACGCGTTGTCGATGCTGGCAGGTGCGACACTGCTGGTTGCCGTGATCCTGGCGGTGCAGCTGTGGTGACGGGCGGGCCGTGGCTGAGCGTGCTGTGGCTACTGCCGCTGGCGGGATCGCTGCTGATCATCCTGCTGCCCCCCGGGCTGGGAAAGGTCGCCAAGTGGACCGGCCTGGCCGTCAGCGTGGCGGTGCTGGTGGTGGCGATCATCATCACGGCGGGGTTCAAAACCGGCGGCGCGCCTTATCAGTTCACCGAAAGCCGCAAGTGGATACCGGCTTTCGGCGCCGGCTACACCCTCGGTGTGGACGGCATCGCGGTCGTGCTGGTGCTGCTGACCACAGTGCTGATTCCGCTGTTACTGGTCGCCGGCTGGAACGACGGCGGCGAGCGCACCCGCGGCGTGCAAGCCTACATCGCCTTGACGCTGGCTATCGAGTCGATGGTGCTGATCTCGGTGATCGCGCTGGACGTGTTGCTCTTCTACGTGTTCTTCGAGGCAATGCTGATCCCGATGTACTTCCTGATCGGCGGCTTCGGGCAAGGTGCAGGCCGGTCGCGCGCCGCGGTGAAGTTCCTGCTGTACAACCTGTTTGGTGGGTTGATCATGCTGGCCGCGGTGATCGGGCTGTATGTGGTGACCATGCAGCACGGCACCGGCTCGTTCGACTTCCGCGACATCGTCGCCGGCTTCGCGTCCGGCCGCTACACCGCTGACCCCGCGATGATCAAGGCGCTGTTCCTGGGCTTCATGTTCGCCTTCGCCATCAAGGCCCCGCTGTGGCCGTTCCACCGCTGGCTGCCCGACGCCGCCGTCGAGGCCACGCCCGCGAGCGCGGTGCTGATGATGGCTATCATGGACAAGGTCGGGACCTTCGGCATGCTGCGCTACTGTCTGCAGCTGTTCCCAAGCGCCTCAACGTATTTCCGACCACTGATCATCGTGCTGGCCGTCATTGGGGTGATCTACGGCGCGGTCGTGGCAATCGGCCAGACCGACATCATGCGCCTGATCGCCTACACCTCGATCTCCCACTTCGGCTTCATCATCCTGGGCATCTTTGTGATGACCAGCCAGGGACAGAGCGGGTCGACGCTCTACATGCTCAACCACGGCCTTTCCACGGCGGCGGTATTCCTGATCGCGGGCTTCCTGATCTCCCGCCACGGCAGTCGGGCCATCGCCGACTACGGCGGCGTGCAGAAGGTGGCCCCGATCCTGGCCGGCACCTTCCTCGTTTCAGCCATGGCCACCCTGTCATTGCCCGGTCTTGCCCCGTTCATCAGCGAATTCCTGGTCCTGTTGGGCACTTTCAACCGCTACTGGCTGGCAGCGTCCTTCGGGGTTACCGCGCTGGTCCTCTCGGCGGTCTACATGCTGTGGCTCTATCAGCGGGTGATGACCGGGCCGGTGGCCAAAGGCAACGAACGAATCACCGATCTGGTGCCCCGCGAAATCATCGTCGTAGCGCCCCTGATCGCGCTGTTGTTCGTGCTCGGGGTTTACCCCAAGCCAGCGTTGGATCTGATCAATCCCGCGGTGCAGAACACCATGACCACCATCGGCCAGCATGATCCCGCGCCGAGCGTGCCAGCAGGTACCCCCCGGACTGCCGAAGGACCGCACCGATGACACTGCCTACCCCCAGCGTCGAGTACTTCCTGCTGTGCCCGATGCTCATCGTCTTCGGAATCGCGGTATTCGGCGTGCTGGCCGAAGCTTTCCTGCCGAGGGGAGTTCGCTACGGCGCGCAGGTGACGCTTGCCCTCGGCGGTTTGACCGCAGCGTTCGTCGCGGTCGTGGCGGTAGCCAAGTCGATTCCGGCTTCCGGCCGCAGCGCAGTACTGGGCTCGATCGCCATCGACCGAACGACACTGTTTTTACAGGGCACCGTGGTGCTGGTCGCGGTCNTGGCGGTCATCTTCATCGCCGAACGCAGCACCGCCGGTCAGGCCGACAAAGCCAAGGTGGCTGCGATGGCCAGCCGCGTTGCGGGATTGGATTCCTTTACCCCGCAGGCGTCGGCGGTCCCGGGCAGCGAAGCCGAACGTGAGGCGCAGCGGGCGGGCGCCAGCCAGACAGAGCTTTTCCCGCTGGCGATGCTGTCCGTCGGCGGCATGATGGTGTTCCCCGCGTCCAATGACCTGCTGACAATGTTCGTTGCGTTGGAAGTCTTGTCGCTGCCGCTGTACCTGATGTGCGGACTGGCCCGCCATCGTCGCCTGNAGTCGCAGGAAGCCGCGATGAAGTACTTCCTGCTGGGTGCGTTCTCCTCGGCGTTCTTCCTCTACGGTGTGGCGTTGCTNTACGGCGCGACCGGCACTCTGACTCTTACCGGCATCCGCGATGCGCTGTTGNNGCGTAGTGACAACTCGATGGCGCTGGTCGGCGTCGCGCTGCTGTCGGTCGGCCTNTTGTTCAAGGTCGGCGCGGTCCCGTTCCATTCCTGGATTCCCGACGTCTACCAGGGCGCGCCCACCCCGATCACGGGGTTCATGGCGGCGGCCACCAAGGTCGCGGCGTTCGGCGCGCTGCTGCGCGTGGTCTATGTCGCGCTACCCCCACTGCACGACCAGTGGCGGCCTGTGCTGTGGACGATTTCGATCCTGACCATGTTGGTTGGCACCATCACCGCGGTCAACCAGACCGACGTCAAACGAATGCTGGCCTATTCGTCGGTCGCGCACGTCGGGTTCATTCTTACCGGTGTNATCGCCGACAACGCGGCGGGTCTTTCAGCCACATTGTTCTATCTGGTCGCCTACAGCTTCAGCACCGTCGGCGCNTTCGCCATCGTGGGTCTGATCCGTAACGCCGACGGTGTCGAAGACGCCAACCTCTCCCACTGGGCCGGGCTCGGGCAGCGTTCACCCATTGTGGGCGTGATGCTTTCGATGTTCTTGTTGGCCTTCGCCGGTATTCCACTGACCAGTGGATTCATCAGCAAGCTCTCGGTGTTCAAGGCCGCCGCCCAGGGCGGCGCGGTGCCACTGGTGATCGTCGGTGTGATCTCCAGCGGGATCGCCGCGTACTTCTACGTCCGGGTGATCGTGTCGATGTTCTTCACCGAAGCAACCGATGACACCCCACAGGTGGTGGCGCCCGGAATCTTGAGCAAGGCCGCCATCGCGGTATGCGCCGCAGTCACAGTGGTTCTGGGGATCTTCCCGCAGCCGCTGCTCGAGTTGGCCGACCACGCCGCCCAGCTGCTGCACTAAATCAGCCGCGAGCGCGCCGCTGAACGGCGTGCCTGACTCGACCGCGGCTGCCAACAGATCCGCATCCAAAGGCAAACTCTGGTCAACGATCTCGCCCCGGACTGCGCCACCAGAAAGCCGCCGACGGCCACGCCTCACGGGCTAGTTGAAGGCACCCGACTGGTCGTTGCTCACGTTGGAGAAGCCCGAGTCATTCATGCCCGAGTTCATGACGCCCGAGTCCATCATGCCGGAGTTTTGTATACCCGAGCTGCCGCTGCCCGAGTTCATGAAGCCCGTGTTACCGCCGGCGCCCGAGTTGAAGAAACCCACGTTGTTGCCGCCGGCGCCCGAGTTGAAGAAGCCCGTGTCACCGCCGGTGCCCGAGTTGAAGAAACCCGTACTTCCCCCGATGCTGTCCGAGTTCATGAAGCCCACGTTCTCGGTGCCGCCCGAGTTCATGAAGCCCACCTCGAACTCACCACCCGCCGCGTTCATGAAGCCCGAGCTGTTGTCGGCCCCATTCGCACGGCCCGAGTCGAAATTACCCGTGTTGAAGAAGCCCGAGTCGTTCGTGCCCGTATTCCCGAAGCCCGAGTTCGAGACGATCCCAGTGAGGTTGGCCGTGTTGCCGACACCCGTGTCCAGGGTGCCCGAGTTCCAGAAGCCGGTGTTGATGTTCCCCGAGTTCCCGGAACCAGTGTTGAGGGTGCCCGAGTTAAAGAAACCCGTGTTGCCGGTGAACGTAGAGGGGACACCCCCGGACATGCTAGTGCCGCCGGAGTTGAAGCCGCCCAGGTTCAAGATGCCCGAGTTGAACATGCCCTCGTCGAATTCGCCCGAGTTGAAGCTACCCAGGTTGCTGAAACCCCCGTTGGAGACGCCCACGTTGCCCTCGCCCGCGTTGAGGGCGCCCATGTCGAAATTGCCCGCGTTAAAGGTGCCCAAAGTCTGGAAGCCCGTGTTCCCCACACCCATGTTAGAGGTGCCCGGGTTGAACAAGCCGGTGTTAAGGGTACCCGCGTTCCCCACGCCGGTGTCGGTCATGCCGGTGTTCAACAAGCCGGTGTCGAAATGGCCCGCGTTCGCTATGCCCGAGTCCGCTACGCCGGTGTTGAACATGCCGGAGTTTCCGGCGCCCGAGTTGAAAAAGCCGGCGTTGTTGGTGCCCGAGTTGAACAAGCCGGTGTTGCCGCTACCCGAGTTCAGCCCGCCGAAGCCAATCTGGTTGTTGCCGGTGAGCCCGATGCCGAAGTCGTTGTTGCCGGTGTTCGCAAGGCCGAAGTTGGCGCTGCCGGTGTTGCCGAAGCCCAAATTGAAGCTGCCGTTGTTCCCCAAGCCGATGTTGAAACCACTTCCGTTGGCGTTCAGCCCGCCGATGCCAATCTGGTTGTTGCCGGTGAGCCCGATGCCGATATCGCCGCTGCCGCTGTTGCCAAAGCCGAAGTCGCTGCTGCCGAGGTTCCCGACGCCGACGTTGTTGTTACCGACGTTGCCCATGCCCACGTTGAGGTTGCCGATGTTGCCGGCACCCAGGTTGGAGTTGCCGACGTTGCCGCTGCCCACGTTGCCGGAGGACGCGATAGGCGAACTGCTTCCGTTGGCAGCGACTGCCGATTGGCTTCCGTTGCCGAAACCGAGGTTGTTGCTGCCGAAGTTGCCGGAGCCCAGATTGCTGCTGCCGAAGTTGCCGCTGCCCACGTTGCTGCTGCCGGTGTTTCCGCCGCCCACGTTGGTATTGCCGGTGTTTCCGCTGCCCACGTTGGTATTGCCGGTGTTTCCGCCGCCCAGGTTGAAGCTGCCGATGTTGCCGAATCCTAGATTGATGCCGCTGACCTGGCTGACCTGGCCCGGCAAGCTCTGCACTGCCTGCTGCCACGACGCCAACTGCGCAACCGCCGCCGATGCCCCGCCGTGATACCCCACCATCGCAGAGACGTCCTGGGCCCACATCTCCTCGTATTGGCTCTCAGCAGCCGCAATCGCCGGCGCGTTCTGCCCGAGCAGGTTCGAGGTCACCAACTGCATCAAGCCGAAACGATTGGCCGCCAACGCCGTTGGATGCACCGTGGCCGCCAACGCCGACTCAAACGTACTGGCTACCGCTTTAGCCTGTGCAGCTGTCCGCGACGCCTGAGCCGCTGCCGCACTCAACCATCCCGAATACGGGGCGGCCGCGGCCACCATCGCCGCCGACGCCGGACCCTGCCAGGCCTGACCCGCCAACCCCGCCGTCACCGACCCAAACGAGTCCGCCGCAGACCCCAACTCGGAAGCCAACCCATCCCAGGCCGCCGCAGCCTCCAATATCGGAGCCGAACCCGCGCCAGAAAACATAAGCGCCGAATTGATCTCCGGCGGCAACGTCAAGAAACTCATCCGCTTGTCCTCCCCATGGATCGAACAGCACGTTCTCCGCAGACCCGCACGGCCCGCACGGCCCGCACGGCCCGCCAATAATTCAGGCGATCCGGTACGTCACTCGACCAGCAGCACGGGACTATATACGATATGGAAGTCGCGGCTCAAATCCGAGGTCTCCCAAACCTTTACGGAAATCAACAGGAACCGGATGGATCCCACGGTAAACAGCGGGTCAGCCCAAGAACGGGCGTGTGGCCAAGACGTAGATCGCCAGCACCCCCAACGGCGCCGCCAGCGGC
>JGI12635J15846_10002958_pt1 | contig 14822 bp, 10 predicted proteins | sample BlaSpr_A8_OM2_M2_FD_15846 | JGI IMG/M metagenome (IMG submission 15846) | reverse complement strand
GGACGCCGACACGATCGCCGCCGTGAACGGCAAGATCACCGCCATCGGACGGGCCAAGGACATCGATGCCGAAGGCGCGACCACGATCATCGACGCCGACGGCACCACCGTCGCACCCGGCCTGATCGACAGCCACGTTCATCCCGTCGCCGGCGACTGGACGCCGCGGCAAAACCAGATCGGCTGGATCGACAGCTATNTGCANGGCGGCGTCACCACCATGATNTCGGCCGGCGAGGTGCATANGCCCGGCCGCCCGCGCGACGTCGTCGGCCTGAAGGCGATGGCGATCTTTGCGCAGCGCGCGTTCTGGACGCTGCGCCCGGGCGGCGTCAAGGTTCACGCCGGCGCGCCGGTGATCGAGAGCGAAATGGTCGAGGAGGATTTCAGGGAGCTGGCCGCGGCGGGTGTGAAACTGCTCGGCGAGGTCGGCCTCGGCGGCGTCAAGGACGGCCCGACCGCGCGCCGGATGGTGGGCTGGGCGCGCAAATACGGCATCCAGAGCACGATCCACACCGGCGGCCCCTCGATTCCCGGCTCCGGCCTGATCGACAAGGACGTGGTGCTGGAGGCCGACACCGACGTGGTCGGCCACATCAATGGCGGCCACACCGCCCTGCCCGACGACCAGATCCGCTGCATCTGCGAGGGCTGCAAACGCGGCCTTGAGCTGGTGCACAACGGCAATGAGCGCTCGGCGCTTTATACTTTGCGGATCGCGCGCGAGATGGGCGACCTTTCCCGCGTCATCCTCGGCACCGATGCGCCGGCCGGCTCCGGCGTGCAGCCGCTCGGCATCCTGCGCATGGTGTCGCTGTTGTCATCGCTCGGCGAGGTGCCCGCCGAGATCGCGTTCTGCTTTGCCACCGGCAATACCGCCAGAATGCGCGCGCTGGACTGCGGCCTCATCGAGGTCGGCCGCTCCGCCGACTTCGTCATCATGGACCGGGCGCAGCATTCGCCCGGGAAGACCATCCTCGACAGCGTGCGGCTCGGCGACTTGCCCGGCATCGGCATGACCATCATCGACGGCATCGTCCGCACCCAGCGCAGCCGCAACACGCCGCCGGCGACGAAGGTGCCTGTCATCGTCGGACATTAGNTCGGCGGAACTAGCGCAGCTTGCCGAGCAACGCCAGCAGTGTCTCGCGCTCCCTTGCGTCCAGCGGCGCCAGCGTTTCCCGGGTGATCAGAAGCGCGTTCGGCACCGCCTTTTCGGCGAGTTGCTGACCGGCGCGCGTCAGGCTGACCAGGAGGCGGCGGCCGTCTTCGGGATCGGGGCTGGTCTCGGTCAGGCCGCGCGCGGTGAGCCGGTCGATCACGCCCTTGATGGTGGCGACATCCATCGCCGTCAGCCGCCCAAGCTGGTTCTGCGAACACGGCCCGGTCTCGGCGAGCTTTGCCAGCGCCGCCCATTGTGTCGGCGTCAGGTTGATGCCGATTTCGCGGGCAAAGATCGTGGCGTGGCGCTGCCACACCTGACGCAGGATGAAGCCGATCTGCTCCTCGAGCACGTAAGCCGGCCGNGACGGTTTCACGCTTCGTCTGGCCGAAACAGTTCTGGTCATTGGCGCTCCCCGCCCCTCGTATTCACAGCGCCAGATGCGCGTCCCGGATATCCGGACGCGCGTCAAGCTCGCTCATGGTGCCGGCAAAGCAGATGCGACCGCGCTCGATGATGTAGGCGCGGTCGCAGATCAACCGCGCGAAATGCAGATTCTGCTCGGACACGATCATGCTGACGCCTTGCTGCTTCATGGTCAGGATCGCATCCACCATCTGCTCGACGATCCTGGGCGCCAGTCCCTCCGACGGCTCGTCGAGCAGCACCAGCGACGGGTTGCCCATCAACGTCCGGGCAATCGTCAGCATCTGCTGTTCGCCGCCGCTCATCCGCCCGCCGGCGCGGCCGCGCATTTCAGCCAGATTTGGAAACAGCGAAAACAGTTTTTCGCGCGTCCAGTGCGGCGCGTTCGGCCGCATTGGCTGACGGCCGACTTCCAGGTTTTCATCGACCGTCAGGTCGGTGAAGATGCGCCGTTCCTCCGGCACATAGCCTAGCCCGCCGCGGACGATCGCATGCGTCGGCTCCGCCGACACATCCCTGCCCTCGAACACGATGCGCCCGGTCCGCTGCTCGACCAGGCCGACGATGGAGCGGAAGGTGGTGGATTTGCCGGCGCCATTGCGCCCGAGCAGCGCCACCACCTCGCCATCGCCGACTTCCAGCGCGATGTCGAACAGGATGTGCGCGGGGCCGTAATGGCTGTTGAGCCCCTCGACCGAGAGCTTCATGAGGGCGCCCCCTCACGATGTCGGGCGTCGTAAACCAGTCCCTCGCCGAGATAGATGGCGCGCACCTCGGGGTTACGCCGGACTTCTTCGGGCGAGCCTTCCGCAATCAACGTGCCACGATTGAGCACCAGGATGCGGTCGGCATGCTCGAACACCACGTCCATGTCGTGCTCGGTAAAGAGGACACCGATCGACCTTTCGCGGGCAATGCCGGCGGTGAGCCGCATCAGTTCGATCCGCTCGCGCGGCGCCATGCCGGCGGTCGGCTCGTCCATCAGGAGCAGTTTCGGTTGGTTGGCAAGCGCAATGGCAAGCTCCAGCCGCTTGAGATCGCCATAGGCGAGTTCGCCGCAAGGGCGTTCCGCATAGCCGCCCATGCCGACGAGTTCCAACAGGCGGTTGGCTTCGTCTTGGGCGAACTTTGGCGTCGAGGCCCACAGATTGAACAACTGCCGGCCATACGACACCAGCGCAACCTGGATATTCTCGCGCACCGTCATGGTCGGGAATGTCGCGGTGATCTGGAAGGTGCGGCCGACGCCGAGCCGCCAGATCGCGCGCGGCCGCTTGCCTGTGGTGTCCTCGCCGAGCAGGTTGATCCGGCCCGCACTCGGCATCGTCTGACCGTTGAGCATGTCGAAGCAGGTGCTTTTTCCGGCGCCGTTCGGACCGATCAGCGCCAGGATCTCACCGGCTTTCAGCGAAAATGACACACCGCGCACCGCATGGACGCCGCCATAGGATTTGCTCAAGGCTTCGACCGACAGCAATGTGGGCGCCATGCTCATTCGGCGGTCTCGATCCCGGAGGCGAGGAGGACGGGCTTCTGCAACGGCGACCGGCGGCGGTTGCGGATCGTCGCCAGCGTGCCGACAATGCCTTTCGGGAAGGCGACCACGATCAGGATGATGAATCCACCGAGCACCAGTTTGGACAAATCGGTTTGGCTCACCAGCCAGATCGAGAGCGCCTTGTAGACGATGGCGCCGACCACGGCGCCGGACACTGTCTCGACCCCGCCGAGCAGCACCATGACCAGCGCATCGACCGAAAGCGAGATGCCGAGGCTGTCGGGAAAGACGCTGCCCTTGAGGTAGGCGAACAACGCGCCGGCGATGCCTGCAACCGTGCCGGCGATCACGAAGGCGGTCCACTGGATGCGCTTGCCGTCAATGCCGACCGCCTCGCTGCGCAGCGGCGAGTCGCGCGTCGCGCGCAAGGCAAAACCGAAGGGCGAGAAGACGATGACGCGAAGTGATGCGACCGCGAGCGCGGCCATGCCGAGCGAAAGCCAGTAGAAATGCGAAGGGCTAGCCGCCCATGGCTCGGGCCAGACTCCCAAAATGCCGTTGTCGCCGCCGGTCACCTCGACCCACTGAAACGCGATCGACCAGACGATCTGCGCGAACGCCAATGTCAGCATCGCGAAGTAGACGCCGGACAATTGCACCGCAAAGAACCCGAACACGGCGGCGCCGGCAAGTCCCAGCAGCGGTCCGAGCAAGAGGCAAACGATCATCGGCAGCCCGGCGAGTTTGGCGAGCAACGCCACGCCATAGGCGCCGAGCCCGAAATAGGCAGCATGGCCAAACGAGGCGAGCCCGCCGACCGACATCAGGAAATGCAGGCTCGCGGCGAAGATCACGAAGATCGCAATCTCGGAACCGACGGTGAGAGCGTAATTGCCGCCGACCAGCGGCAACGCCGCGGCCAGCATTAGCGCTGCGATTGCGGCCATGCGCCCGCTCGACCTCAGCGGCCGCCAGGGATTGACGGTCAGTCCCGGCGTGCGCCGTGCGGCAGCTTCCGGCCTGCCGAACAGGCCCCATGGCCGCACGATCAGCACCGCGGCCATCACCAGGAACACCAGGATGATGGAAATCTTCGGAAAGATCAGGATGCCGAACGCATTGAGCTCCGACACCAGCACGGCTGCGACAAAGGCGCCGATGATGCTGCCGAGACCGCCGATCACCACCACCACGAACACGTCGACGATGATGCGCAGGTCCATGGCGTGATGCACCGCGTCGCGCGGGATCTGCAGCGCCCCGCCGAGCGCCGCGAGAAAGACCCCGAGCGCGAACACGCTGGTGAACAGCCATTTCTGATTGACGCCGAGCGCCGCCACCATGTCGCGATCCTGGGTCGCCGCGCGCACCAGAACGCCCCAGCGGGTGCGCTGGAACATCAGCCACAGCATGGCGAGCACGACCGGACTTAGCCCGATCAGAAAAAGATCGTAGGTCGGAATGTTCTGGCCGAAGAAATCAAGCGCGCCCTTGAATCCGGGAGCACGCCGGCCTAGCAGGTCGCTTGGGCCCCAGATCAGGACCACGAGGTCTTCGACCATCAGGGTCAGGCCGAAAGTGGCCAGCAGCTGAAACAGTTCGGGCGCATGATAAATCCGCCGCAGCAACACCATCTCGACCAGCACGCCGACGGCTGCGACGATCAGCCCGGCAGCGACAATACCGCCCCAAAACCCGATCGCGCCGGAAAAGCGTTCGGTCAGCGTGAACGCAACATAGGCGCCGAGCATGTAGAATGCGCCGTGAGCGAAATTGACGATGCGCGTCACGCCGAAGATGATCGACAGCCCTGAGGCGACCAGAAACAGCGACGCCGCGCTGGCAAGGCCGGTCAGGAACTGAACGAAGTAGAAGGCCATTGGCGGTTCCGCGCTTGCGCGCTTTTCAGTGCAGTCGCTTCATCCTTCGAGACGCCCGNCTTCGCCCTGTGGGCTACGGAGGGCTCCTCAGGATGAGGTCTTCCTTTCACCTCGCCCCGCTTGCGGGGAGAGGTCGGCGCGTAGCGCCGGGTGAGGGGGACTCACCGCGAGTCGAACTCGCGGACAGAGCCCCTCACCCGCCTACGCCGCGAGCTTCGGCGGACGGGCCCCAACCCTCTCCCCGTGAAGGACGGGGAGAGGGGAAGTAACCTGACGCCTCACTCTTTCGGGCGCATCTTCTCGACTTCGCCATCGCTCGGCAGATAGTCGGAGCCCTTGCGATAGACGGAATCCACCATGATGCCCTTGCCGTCCTTCAGCGCGGTCTTGCCGGTGAAGGCGCCCAGGGTCGACTGGTGGTCGATCTTGCGGAAGGTGATCTCGCCGAACGGCGAGCCCACCGACAGACCTTCGGTTGCCGCGATCAGCTTCTCCGGATCGTCGGAGTTGGCCTTTGCAAGAATGGCGGCGGCGGCCTTGATGGTCTCGTAGCCGACGATCGAGCCGAGCCTCGGATAATCGTTATACTTCGCCTGATACGCCTTCAGGAACGCGTCATGCTCTGCTGTCTTGATGCTGTACCAGGGATAGCCGGTGACGATCCACCCTTCGGGCGTTTCTTCCTTCAGCGGATCGAGATATTCGGGTTCACCGGTCAGGAAGGACACCACCGCGCGATCCTTGAACAGGCCGCGGGTATTGCCTTCGCGTACGAACTTCACGAGATCGGCGCCGAAGGTGACGTTGAGGATGGCTTCCGGATTGGCGGCGGCGAGCGCCTGCACCACCGGGCCGGCATCGATCTTGCCGAACGGCGGCCACTGTTCGTCGACCCACTGGATGTCGGGCCGCTTTTCCGACATCAATTTTCTGAACACCGCGACCGCAGACTGGCCGTATTCATAATTCGGCGCGATCGTCGCCCAGCGCTTGGCCGGCAGTTTTGCCGCCTCTTCCGCCAGCATCGCCGCCTGCATGTAGTTGGAGGGGCGCAGGCGGAAGGTGTAGCGATTGCCCTTGGTCCAGGTGATGGCGTCGGTCAAAGGCTCGGCGGCGAGAAAGAAGACCTTCTTCTGGTTGGCGAAGTCGCTGACGGCGAGGCCGATATTGGACAGGAACGTGCCGGTGAGCATGGCGACCTTCTCGCTCGACACCAGCTCGTTGGCCGCGGTTTGCGCGTCGGCGGGCTTGCCGCCGTCATCCTTGGAGATGACGACGAGCTTCTTGCCGTTGATGCCGCCCGCGGCATTGACTTCCTCGACCGCGAGCTGCCAGCCCTTGCGATAGGGCTCGGTGAAGGCGGGCAACAATGAATAGCTGTTGATTTCGCCGATTTTTATCTCGCTTTGCGCCATGGCGGAGTTCGCCATGCCGCCGAGCATGATCGCCAGTCCCGCGCTCAAGAAATATCTGCTCCGTCGCATCCCGTACCTCCGATGTCTGAGTAATTATCGTAGACCGTCCTCGCCTTTGACTTCCGCGACCGTCAGGCCGCCCACCCGCGGCAACGGCCTGCCGCTGTCGGTGACGGCGACCGCAACCATGATTTCGTTGGCGCGCGGTGCATCGTTGATCTGCACTTCCATGCCGTCGAAGTGGCTACGCACGAAGGCTGCATCCTTGTGGCCGAGCGGGATATCCAGTGTCGTCCCCGGCCCGCTGCGTTTTTTCGATGACGGTATCAGCGCCGCGCCCTTGCCGAGCACCTTGCGCACCGGCGCACCCATTTTCGGATGCAAGATCGCCGCCGCGTGTTCGAGTTCGCCGTTCTCGCCGACAGCAGCCGCCTTGCCGTAACTCTGCGCCTTGGCACCGTCGATCCCGAGCGCGGCGACGGCCTTTTTCGAGAGCAGATCGCCAAGTTCCTCGCCAATGGCGATCAGCGGCGAGAGATCTTCGACATACCGGCCGGCGAACGGGTTCTCGATCACCGCGATGGCGGCCGCACGCCGCGTCGGCGGCGCGACGGTCTGCCCCATCTCCAGGTGGGTTTCCTCGACCACCGTGACGATCTTGCGAATGACCGCGCTCATCGTTTGCCGCCTTGCTTTCGAACGTCTTCACACATGTACCGGACTTTCTGCTTCACTTCCATGAGGCGCCCGCGAACCTCTGAGGCCGATGCCCCTCGCCCCAACCACGATCATCTCGCCGTTGAGCCGCAAGGCGGCGCCTTCGATCAATCCGGCGGCCAGCAGTTTTCGCGCGCAATCGGCGCCGGCTTCCAGCGCTTCCTCGATTTCACCGATCGACAACTCGCCGACGGCGCGCGTGACAAGTCGCGCGCCAAGATCGCTGTCAGGCTGCAAATCCTGCGCCGGGCAGCGGACGATGGCGGGATGGCCGGGCAAATCGACCGCATTGGCGATAATCGTGGCGGCCGCGTCGGCCTGGGACGCGGTCCGCGCCAGCACGGTGACGGCGTCGGCAATACCGAGTGAAAAGCTGCGGCCGTGACGCCCGCTGGTGGCAACGCCTCGCACCGGATCGTCGCCAGAAATGACCATGGTTCGCATCAGGCCGGGCGCGTCCGGTCGTTCCGCCAGGCCCACGGTAAAATGCTCGCCAGCCGCAAGATGCAGCGCGATATCGCCGCCATTGTTGACATAGGCGCGATCGAGCCCGGTGTTCTTCACCATCGCGCCGAGAATTTCCTCTGCGACGGCGCCGGCGACCGCCGCCATCGGCGTGATGAAACAATCGGCGGCAAACGGCGCCACCGCTTCATGCATGCGGCGGGCTACGTTGCCTTGCAGCGGGCAATGCGCCGGATCGGCGGCCTGGCGCAACAGCGGCAACTCGTTGCAAAGCTCGTCGAGCAGTCCGTCAAAGCGCCGCGCCGCGGCGTCATAGGCCACATGCACATTCGCTTCGGTGCCGCGCGCTTCCACGATCAGGTCGATCGGACCGTCCTGCAGGTGCAGCCGCCGGCCGTCGGCGAGATACGCGATTTGCGGGGCTCTCTTCATGCGCGTTGTCCGGGCGCAAGCGGCTGCGAATGAATTTGCANCGTCTCATTGTCCTTCAACGACGCCAGCGGACGCACGTGATCCATGTGGCCGCCGAGCGCCGCATAATCCGACAGCCGCAGCGTGAATTCGATCGGCGCCACCAGCGCCGGCGTCGGTACGTAGCCGAACGCGCCGGCCGGCAATCGCGTGACGTCGACCATGAAGGTGATGCCGCCGCCCGGCCAGACATAGACCGGCGCGCCGCCAGAGGTGACGCGGGTCAGCGCTTCCTTCACAGACCGTGTCAGGCGAACCGGATTGTCGGTGACGCCTGCCCGCAGCGAGCCTCCGGCTCCGCCCATGAACAGCACGGTGCACAGCGCGGGTTCGCAGTTCTCCTGGATCCGCTCGACCGAGAGTTTGAGATCGGCCGGCATCTGCTTCTCGACCGGCCTGAGCGCCTCGTCGAGTTCGTAATAGGCCGCATGTTCGCCGGTCGTGGAGACCATCAGCATGGTCATGCCGGGACGCGCCTTCTTCGCATCGAACGGGCCGAGCACCGAGAGCGGGTCGGAAATCCTGGTGCCGCCCCAGCCGGTGCCGGGCTCGGCAACCTGGAAATAACGGCCCGGCGTCGAACGCCGCCCCTTCATCTTGATCCCGGTGTCGGGAATATCGAGCAATTTTCCGGCCTGATGTTCCGAGAGCACGCCGGTGATGTGATCGTCGACGACCACGACTTCATCGACCTTGCCGTGCCACTGCCTGGCGAACATGCCGATGGTCGCCGAGCCGCAGCCGACCCGCATCCGTTCCTCGGCGACGCCGTTGACGATGGGGGGATAGCCGGCCTGCACGACGACCGTGGCACCGCCGTCGATCGTGAGCTCGACCGGCTTGCAGTTGCTCAAGTCCATCAGCGCATCGCAGGTGACGCGGCCCTCCTTCTTCGAGCCGCCGGTGAGATGATGGACTCCGCCGAGCGACAGCATCTGTGAGCCGTATTCGCTGGTCGTGACGTGGCCGATCGCCTCTCCTTCCGCGCGCACGGTCGCGGTCTCGGGGCCGAGGTAACGGTCGGTGTCGATCTTCACCTTGACGCCGCAATAGCTGAAGATGCCTTCGGTCACCACCGTGACCATATCGACGCCGTCGATCTCCGAGGACACGATGAAGGGTGCCGGCTTGTAGTCGGGATAGGTGGTGCCGGCACCGATCGCGGTGACAAAAATGCTCGGCTCGTGGACGATCTTGCCGTCCCAGTCGCCGGTGGCCTGGAACGGCACCAGCCGTCCGCCATGCGAAACCGTTCGCTCCAGCACGATATGCGGATCGACGCGCACCAGCTGGCCGTCGTGATTGGCGTAGCGATCGCAGGCGCCCGCCGCGCCCGGCTTGATGTAACACATCACGGGGCAGGCATCGCAGCGGATCTTGTCGTCGGCAGCGGTCGGTTCGGTCAGCATCAACAAGCTCGCAAAGCCAGCGTCAAACTGTCGGACGGCCAATTCAAAACGACGCGTCATCGGATGGCGTCAATCGTCTCAGTCGCCACCTGCCGATATCGTTCGTATACGAATGATGTTGCGCGCGTCGCCGAAACCTGTCAAGCGCCCCTGCAAGCGAAAAGGACCGCTGCCGCATAATAGCTCAAGCTGCCTCGCCGGTTTGTTCACAAAGCGGGCAACCGGCTTCGAGCGCGATGCTCCGCTTGCACGTTTGTATACAAACGGTATCCTCGCAACGTTGAACCGCGATGTTTTGCAGCGCAACCGCCGGGCCGGAACCACTCCGCATGACACAAGCCCCGATCCGCCTGACGGTCAATGGCGGGGTCCATGACATCGACGCCGCGCCCGATACCGCGCTGCTGTACGTCTTGCGCAACGATCTCGAATTAAACGGACCGAAATACGGCTGCGGGTTGGGCGAATGCGGGACCTGCACCGTGCTGATCGACGGCGTCGCCGCGCGCGCCTGCGTGATCCCGATCAGCGGCTGCGTCGGGCGCGAAATTCTCACGCTCGAAGGTCTTGGCTCGCGTGAGCAACCCGATCCGGTGCAGCAGGCCTTCATCGACGAGCAGGCCGCGCAATGCGGCTATTGCCTCAACGGCATGATCATGAGCACCAAGGCGCTGCTCAGGCGCACCCCGCACCCGACCGAGGCGGAAGTGCTCGAGGCGCTGCGCTATAATCTGTGTCGGTGCGGCGCGCATATCGAGATCATGCGCGCGGCGATGCGGGCCGCGGGCCACCTCGCCGGGGCGCAAGATTGATGGCCGCGCCTGACGTTCCGGACGATGCCAGAGTTCGGCCCGGGTCGTTGTCGGTCGTTCGCTCGGGCGGGAATTCGGACTTCGAAACCTTTATCCGGATCACTGCCGATGGTTCGGTCACCGCCTTCAACGGCCATGTCGATCTCGGCACCGGCATTCGCACCGCGCTCGGACAGATCGTCGCCGAGGAACTCGATGTGTCCTTTGCGCGCGTCATCGTCGTGCTCGGCGACACCTCGCTTGTTCCAAATCAGGGCGCGACCATTGCCAGCGAGACGATCCAGATCACGGCGGTGCCCCTGCGCAACGCCGCTGCGCAGGCGCGGCAATTCTTGCTGGCGCGCGCCGCGGAGCGGCTTGAGCTTCCAGTCGACGAACTTTCCATCGAAGACGGCCTGATCCGCGGACGGGACAACCGCAGCGTCAGCTATGGCGAATTGATTGGTGACGAGACCATCCGCCTTGAACTGGCGGATGAGGTTCAAGTCAAGTCCGTCAATGCCTACACCATCGTCGGGCAGTCGGTGCCGCGCGTCGATTTGCCGGCGAAGGCGACCGGCGAGCTGGTCTATGTGCACGATTTGCGCCTGCCCGGCATGCTGCATGGCCGTGTCGTGCGGCCGCCCTATGCCGGCGTCGACGCCGGCGCTTTCGTCGGCACCTGCCTGATCGCGGTCGACGAAAATTCCGTCCGCGATATTCCGGGTGTGGTCGCCGTGGTCAGGATCGGCGATTTCGTCGGCGTGGTCGCCGAGCGCGAGGAGAACGCCGTCAAGGCGGCGGCGCAGCTTCAAGTGACATGGAAGCCGACGCCGACGCTGCCAGATATGAACGATGTCGCGACCGCGCTGCGCACCCATCCATCGACGCCGCGAACCCTGATCGACAAGGGCGACGTCGATGCCGCCATCGGCGCTGCGGCCAAGCCGATGCCGCGGACTTATGTCTGGCCCTACCAGATGCACGGTTCGATCGGCCCGTCCTGCGCTGTCGCGGACTATCAGACCGACAACGTTCGGGTGTGGTCGGGCACGCAAAATCCGCACCTCCTGCGCGCCGATCTCGCGCTATTGCTGCGGCGGCCGGAAGGCGACATCGACGTGATCCGCATGGAAGCCGCCGGTTGCTACGGCCGCAACTGCGCCGACGACGTTTCGGCGGATGCGGTGCTGCTGTCGCGCGCGGTCGGCCGCCCCGTCCGGGTGCAGCTGACGCGCGAACAGGAGCACGCCTGGGAACCGAAGGGCACGGCGCAGCTGATGGATGTCAACGGCGGCCTCAACGCCGACGGCGGCGTCGCGGGCTACGATTTCGCGACGCGCTACCCGTCCAACGGCGCGCCAACGCTGGCGCTGCTGCTGACCGGAACGATCCCGCCGGTCCCCGAAATGCTCGAGATGGGCGACCGCACCGCGATCCCGCCTTACGATTACGACGCCATGCGCGTGGTGGTGCACGACATGCCGCCGATCGTGCGCGCGTCGTGGCTTCGCGGCGTCTCGGCGCTGCCGAACACCTTTGCGCACGAATCCTATATCGACGAACTCGCCACCGAAGCCGGCGTCGATCCGATCAAGTATCGCCTGCGCTACCTGAAGGATAAGCGCGCCGTCGACCTCGTCAATGCGGTCGCCGAGCGCGCCGGCTGGACGCCGCGTCCGGTCTGGAAAGAGCCGACAGCCGAGGGCGACATCGCGCGCGGGCGCGGCTTTGCCTATGCGCTCTATGTGCACAGCAAGTTTCCAGGCTATGGCGCGGCGTGGTCGGCCTGGATCGCCGACGTCGCCGTCAACAAGGCGACCGGCGATGTCAGCGTGACGCGCGTGGTCGCGGGTCAGGATTCCGGGCTGATGATCAATCCGGACGGGGTCCGCCACCAGATCCACGGCAACGTCATCCAGTCAACCAGCCGCTCGCTGATGGAAGAGGTCACGTTCGGCCGCAACGCGGTGACAAGCCGCGAATGGGGCGCCTACCCGATCATCACCTTCCCGCAATTGCCTGAGATCGACGTGTTGATGCTGCCGCGGCAGGATCAACCGCCGCTCGGCGTCGGCGAGTCCGCCTCCGTCCCGAGCGCGGCCGCCATTGCCAATGCGATCTTCGATGCGACCGGCGTGCGCTTTCGCGAGCCGCCGTTCACGCCGGAGCGAATTTTGAGGGGATTGCGCGGCGAAGGGGATGCAGCGGCACGCCCGTTGCCGATCGCGCCCCCCAAACCGGCGGCTTCGACCGATCGATGGCAAAATCCGTTCGTCAAGCGGCGCGGCGCGCTCGCGACCATCGCGGCATTATGCGCGGCAACGATCGGCATCGCCGCGGCCGTGCTGCCGTGGCGCTCGATCGCACCGATCGCGCGGCCGGATCCGTCGACCTGGTCGGCGGCAACCGTCGCGCGCGGCCGGCAGCTTGCGGCGCTCGGCGACTGCGCGGTCTGTCACACGATGCCGAACGGCGCGGTCAATGCCGGCGGCCGGGCGATCGAGACGCCGTTCGGCACGATCTACGCCACCAACATCACGCCCGATCCCGAGACCGGGATCGGCGCCTGGTCCTATCCCGCCTTCGAGCGCGCCATGCGCGAGGGCATCCATCGCGACGGGCGGCGGCTCTATCCGGCGTTTCCCTACACGCATTTTGCCAGGGCAACCGATGCCGACCTGCAGGCGCTCTATGCCTATCTGATGGCGCAGGCGCCGGTGCGCGCCGACAACCGAAAGCCCGAACTCTCGTTTCCCTTCAAACTGCGTCCGCTGATGGCAGGATGGAACGCGCTGTTTCATCAGCCGGGCGCGTTCGAAGCCAACGCCACCAAATCGGCGACATGGAATCGCGGCGCCTATCTGGTCGAAGGTCTTGGCCATTGCGGCGCCTGTCACTCGCCGCGCAACGCGCTCGGTGCGGAAAAGGCAAGCGCTTATCTCGCCGGCGGCTTCGCCGAGGGCTGGGAAGCCCCGCCCTTGACCTCGCTCTCGCAAGCGCCGATCCCCTGGAGCGAGGGTGAACTGTTCGCCTATTTGCGAAGAGGTGAATCCCTCCTTCACGGCGTCGCCGCTGGCCCGATGGCGCCGGTGGTGAGGGAACTCACCGCGTTGCCAGACGCGGACATTCGCGCCATGGCGGTCTATCTCGCCTCGTTCAACGCTAACGCGGTCGACAGGGCGGCAGAGGCGGCGCTCGCCACCAATCTCGAAACCATGACGCGCGGCAGGGCCGTTGCAGCCTCCGCCATCGGCGCGCGCCTCTATGAAGGCGCCTGCGCGGTGTGCCATGCGGTCGGCGGTCCACCCCTGTTCGGCAGCCGGCCATCGCTGGCGCTGAACAGCAATCTGCACAGCGCGGTGCCGGACAACCTGATCCAGGTGATCCTGCACGGCATCGCCTCGCCGGCCTCCAGCGATCTGGGCTACATGCCCGGCTTCAAAGACAGCCTGACCCCCGATCAGGTTACCGAGCTGGTGTCTTACCTGCGGCAGCAATTCGCCCCCGAAAAGCCGCCCTGGACCGGGGTCCGGGAGGCGGTCCGCCGGGCCGGCCAATGACGCGCTGACCTGCCATGCCCGGCCGATAAGCCACTGGTTGCAGGGCCTCTGGCGCGATAGAGTTCCCCCATGGCAGTCACAGACATTGCGTCCCGGACCTACAATCACGGCTGGCGGCTCGACCCGATCGTGCGCAGCCTGCTTGATACCGATTTCTACAAGCTCTTGATGCAGCAAATGATCCGGGAATTTTACCCGGACCAGCGCGTCACCTTTTCGGTCATCAATCGCTCGCGTCATGTGCGTCTGGCCGAGGTGATCGACGAGGGCGACCTGCGCGCCCAGCTCGATCACGCCCGCACCATCCGTTTCAGCAAGAAGGAATTGATCTGGCTCGCCGGCAATACCTTCTACGGCAAGACCCAGATGTTCTCGCCGGATTTCATCAACTGGCTGGCCAAGTTCCGTCTCCCCGAATACGAGCTTCGCAAGGTGGACGGCCAATACGAGCTGCATTTCCACGGGCCGTGGACCCACACCACGATGTGGGAAATTCCGGCGCTGGCCATTCTCAACGAGCTGCGCTCGCGCCAGGTGATGAAAGGACAGGGGCGGTTTGTGCTCGATGTGCTCTACGCTCGCGCCAAGGCAAAACTCTGGAGCAAGGTCGAGCGGCTGCGCAAGCTCGACGGCTTGCGGCTTTCCGATTTCGGCACGCGGCGGCGCCACGGTTTTCTGTGGCAGCGCTGGTGCGTCGAGGCGGTGAAGGAGGGCCTGGGACCGTCGTTCACCGGCACCTCCAATGTCTTGCTGGCGATGGACAACGATCTCGAAGCGATCGGCACCAATGCCCACGAATTGCCGATGGTCGCCGCGGCGCTAGCGAACGACGATGATGAACTGCGCTGGGCGCCCTATCGCATCCTCGATCAGTGGCGTCACACCTATGGCGGCAACCTGCTGATCGCCCTACCCGACGCCTTCGGTACCAAGTCGTTCCTGCGCGACGCGCCGGAATGGGTGGCCGAATGGACCGGCTTTCGGCCGGACAGCGCGCCGCCGATCGCGGCCGGCGAAGAAATCAT
>JGI12635J15846_10002957_pt1 | contig 14826 bp, 8 predicted proteins | sample BlaSpr_A8_OM2_M2_FD_15846 | JGI IMG/M metagenome (IMG submission 15846) | reverse complement strand
GCGGGCGAAGGTGGCGGCGCGCTTTCTGGGAGACTTCTTTCACTATCACCGCGATTTGCGGCGGCTGGAAGTTACCAATGCCGCTTTGGATTCCGTGAACCTGGTGGGAAACGAGCGGTTGCAGGAGCTGTCGCGGGTGAACGGAACGCTGTATGAGTTTCTGCTTCCGGAAGAACAGGGACAAACGGACACGGAAAAAGTGTTGCGCCATGTGGTGCTGAAGGCGGACGTGCGCGACTCGACGCGGCTGACGCGGACGATGATGGAGAAGGGGCTGAACCCGGCATCGTACTTCAGCCTGAATTTTTACGATCCAGTAAACAAGCTGCTGGAAAAGTATGGCGCGCAGAAAGTGTTTTTGGAGGGCGACGCCATCATCCTGGCGATCTTGGAACGGGAAGGCGAGCCTGGGCTGGCGGTAAGCCGCATGTGCGTGCTGGCGCGGGAAATCATCGAAATTGTGCGCGGGTATAACCAGCTGATGCAGCGCTCGGGCATGCCGCAACTGGAACTGGGCGTGGGCATCACGCTGCAGGAGTCGGCGCCGCTGTATCTGATGGATGGCGAGCATCAGATCATGATTTCGGAGGCGCTGAACGAGAGCGACCGGCTGTCCTCGTGCAACAAGCGGGCGCGCAAGGTGATGGAACCGCAGGCGGGACCGTTTCACGTGTATGCCTTCCAGGCGGCGGAGGTGGATGAGAACGGGAACCCGGAAGATGTGATTCTGAGCTTCAACCTGAGCGGGATTCGCATGAATGAAGTGGCCTTTCGCAAGCTGCAGCAGGAGATCACGCTGGAGCCGTTGAAGGTGAAGCTGCCGGCGACGCTGGCTTCGTCGGATAAAGGGGAGTACCGGCTGTACAGCGCTACCGTGCCGGTCGATCGGGATATCTTTCGGAAAATTGTGGTGCGGGAGAGCCGGATTCCGCGGATCGATCCTGCGGATTTTGCGGTAAAGGGATGGACGGAGAGGCCATACTACGAGATCTGCACGGATCCAGCGATTTATGCGGCGCTGGAGAAGAAGAAGGGGGCTGGCAGTCGCTAGTCGTTTGTGATCTGGGGCCGGGTTTCGACTCAATACTCGAAGTACTTTTAACCACAGAGGGCACAGAGTCACACAGAGGGTTTCTCTGTGGAACTCTGTGGCCTCTGTGGTTTTAGTTTTTTCCCTGCAGGTAATTCTTGGATTAGAAATTGATGCCCAAATGCGATGGGCGGAAGGGGATTTGGAAGGTGGCTTCGACGTCGACAGGAGATCCATTCTTCATGGCTGGCTGGAATTGCCATTGCGCGATTGCCTGGCTCGCGAAACGATCGAGGCGGTCGTCGACGCTGCGGAGGACGCGCACGTTGCCAACAGTGCCATCGGCGTGAATGATCGCGTAGAGGATCACCGTGCCGGAAACATTCTCGCGCATGAGTTGCAGAGGGTAGGCGGGATCGACCTTGCGCGTGGCGGCGGGTTGGGAGAGATCTGCAGCGGGCGAGTTCTCGTCGTGATTGCTCGAGTCGTGATTCAGTTCGGCGAAGCGGATCACCCAACTGCCGCCAGCCGAATTCAGGTTCGGCATGTTCAGGGTAACGGAATAGAACTTGCGATTGCCGAAGACGGCACGTTCAGGTTCCGAAAGTTTGGTTGTGCCTTCGGGCTGCATGGTTCGTGGAGGGGCGCTGCTCACGCGCGGCGGACGCACGCTGGCCATTAAGTTCGGGTTGACCGAGTTGGTTGAGGATTGGCTCCCCGCCACGGGCGAGGAGTTCGGCGCTGTGCTTCCCACGTAAAGGCCCGCGGGAACATCGGAGGTTCCCTTTCGAGTCGATCCCGTACCGCTTTCTTTGCCTCTGCCGCCGGAACCCGCTCCGCCCGTCGTGTTTGCAGAGTTAGCGCCGGGCGAGCCCGACGCTCCAGCATGGCCTTCGGGCGTGGCGGCGAAAGTGCCGCGCCGGTTCCCTGCCGGTGGATCCGGTGGCGCGCTTACGACGGGATGCAGATTGAGCGCGATGATGCGTCCGCGCCCGCCAAACGCCGCGGAGGATCCTGACGCAGAAAGCGACGGAGGCGGAGCCACCACCTGCGGAGTTCCGACCGCCATGCTCGTTAATTGAGATCCTGGAGCCGCACGTTGTTCGGCTACCGGAAGGCGGGGTGCGGGAGCAATCACGGAACTCGGCCCGATGTTCAGATCGCCAACGGGACGACTGGATGCGTTCTCTACATTGGGCGGAGGCGCAATCAATGCAGGTTGCGAGGTCTGGAAGGCAGCCGGGTTCGACGCGATGACGTCGGGCGGGGGGGCGACTACGGCGTTCTGGGGCGTCGGCGAATTCCGGCGATGCGTGAGATCGGCGGCGTCAGGCGGCGGCTTCACGACGGAGTTTTGCAGTTGCGGCGCGATGCGAGTTATGTCAGCGGCGGGCGTCAACGGGACGGGAGGAATCTCGAGCCGCGGCTTTGCCGGAGTATCCGCCCAGGCGACGATGTTGGGCAGCGCCACATCGTGTTTCAGCTTGATGTTGGGCGGGATGACGATGGTTTGCGAGCGGTTATCGGCCTCGGGTGGAACAGAAATGATCGGCTGAGGCGAAAACTCTGGATCGGCCTTCGCGGGCTGCGTTGCTGTTTCGCTGCGGGTATCGAGCGGGGGAAGGTATTCCGACGGCTGGTAATAGATGACTTGCGCACGATCGAAAACTGGCGTCGGTACCACTTGAGGTTGGAGAGCCAAGAAGCGGGTGACTCCAATCAGCAGCACGAACGCGAGGGCGTGGCAGGCGATGGACTGGAGGAAGCCGTACCAGGGCAAGGGGCGCTTCACGAATACGTCGGGCCAGAAAGACGCAGGTGTGGAACGGAGTTCTAGCGGCGAAAAACGGCGCGGGAAAACCAGATCACGCAGATTGCCAAAGAAAACTCGCGGCCGGGAGGGAAGGTCGACCAGAAGCCGTGGAACGGACACGGAGTCTGAGACTTCGTCGAGGGGGAGAATTGCGGGCATTGTATTTATAGTAGATGCGCGGAGAAGAGTTGGGATAGCCGGGAGGACATGGGGCGGGGCACTTAATCGTAAGTCGAAGGGAATCTGCGCTGGTAGCACATTGATCCGCGTGTGTGCGGGCGAGGACGCCCCCACGACAGTCGCTGGGACGGCGGCGCTACTTTGTGGCGTGACTTGTGGCGTGACGTGCGGCGTGACGATGAGACGCTACGATGCGGCGTTGCGGTGCGACGAGCGTTTATAATCTTCTGTTTCGGCACTCTGCCACATTCTCACTGTTAAGGACACACTTTGCTCGATTTCTTAGGAGATCTACGACGGACTCAGATGTGCGGGACGTTGCGCGCCTCCGATGCCGGGAAGAAGGCTGTGCTGATGGGATGGGTGAACCGGCGGCGAGACCTCGGGAACCTAATCTTTATCGATTTGCGCGACCGCACGGGCGTGACCCAGGTGGTGCTCAACCGGGAAGCGGGCGCGGCGGCGCACGACAAGGCGAACGCACTGCGCAACGAGTATGTGATCGCCGTAATCGGCACGGTGAAAGGGCGCGACGCCGACACGGTGAACAAGAATATTCCTACGGGAGAAGTGGAACTGGTCGCGGATGAGATTCGCATTCTGAATGAATCGAAGCTGCCGCCATTTTTGCCGTCGGACACGGCGCTGACCAATGAAGAGACGCGGCTGAAGTATCGCTATATCGATTTGCGGCGCGAGGTGATGCAGTTCAACATTGAGATGCGGCACAAGGTGGCGAAGGCGATCCGCGATTATCTTTCGGCGCAGGGATTTTTTGAGATTGAAACGCCGTTCATGACGCGGTCGACACCGGAAGGGGCGCGGGATTATCTGGTGCCGAGCCGGGTGCAGCCGGGGACGTTTTATGCGTTGCCGCAGTCTCCGCAATTGTTCAAGCAGATCCTGATGATCTCTGGATTCGATAAATATTTTCAGATTGTGCGCTGCTTCCGCGATGAGGACCTGCGGGCGGACCGGCAACCGGAGTTCACGCAGATCGATCTGGAGATGTCTTACCCGCAGCCGGAACGGGTTTGGGAAGTGGTCGAGGGATTCTTGACGGCGGCGTTCCAGGCTGCCGGAAGCGCCATCAAGACGCCGTTTCCGCGCATGGACTATGACGAAGCGATCCGGCTGTATGGAATCGACAAGCCGGATTTGCGGCTGCCGGAGTTCACCGAGGTGCGGGAATGCTTTACGGCGGAGAATCTGCAGGAGCTCGCAATCAACGCGAATCTGCCGGTGATTGCGATTCGCACGCCCAAAGTCGGAGAGCTTTCGCGTAAGGAGCGCGACGACATCAAGCCGATGTTCCATGCCAAGGGCGGAGCGAAGCTTTTCGAAGACTTCAAGCGCATCGGCAACAAGTTTCCCGAGGCGGCGGCTGCGATTGCGAAGAAGACCGGGATGGAGGAAGGCGATCTGATCGTGCTGGTGGCCGGATCGGCGCAGGCGGGGCCGCAGACGGCGATGCCAACACATCGCAAGGTCACGCCCGCGGAGCTGGCGATTTACGCGTCGGCAGGGCTGCTGCGGCTCGCTCTGGCGCAGAAGTATGCGGAGCGGCACGGCATTTTCAAGAAGAGCGGCGTCGCGGCGAAGGATTTCCGCTTTTTATGGGTCACGAATTTTCCCATGTTCGAGTGGGATGAAGGCGAAAAGCAATGGATGGCGGCGCATCATCCGTTCACCTCGCCGCACGAAGAGGACATGAAACTGCTGGAGGCGGGCGTGGAGTCGGTGAACGATCCGCAGTCGCCGTTGAGCGCGGTGCGGGCGCTGGCTTACGACGTGGTGCTCAATGGAACGGAATTGGGGTCGGGATCGATTCGTATTCACCGGCAGGACATTCAGCGAAAAATCTTCCGTGCGCTGGGCATGACGGAGGAGGAGGCGAAGTCGCGCTTCGGATTTTTTCTGGAGGCGTTGGAATATGGCACACCTCCGCATGGAGGGATTGCGCTGGGACTGGATCGCATTGTGATGATTCTGGCCGGGGCCGAGAGCCTGCGTGAGGTGATTCCCTTCCCGAAGACAGCGCGTGCGGTGGATTTGATGTGCGACGCGCCGACGCCGGTGAATGAGCGGCAGTTGCGGGAGTTGGGGATTGTGGTGAAGAAGTAGGTCGTGCTGCACGCGGGCGGGCGCCCCAAAAACCACGCGGGCGGGGGCGCCCGCGCCACACCTGAGTTCGCGATCCATCATTATGGGTGTGCCCACTCTCATCGGAATTCCCTTTGACGGCTACTCCTCTTACCTGCGCGGAGCGGGGGACGCGCCACCGAAAATCCGCGAAGCGCTGCGCTGTGATGCGTCGAACTCGTGGACGGAGACCGGCGTGGATCTGGGCGTTGCGGGAGCGTACGAGGATGCGGGAGATCTTGCGTTTACGGAGCAGGACGCGTTCGCGGCGATCGAGTCGCGAGTGGGAGCGCTTCTGGAGCAGGAGAAGCGTCCGGTTTCGTTGGGCGGGGATCATTCGATTACGTATCCTCTCGTGAAGGCGGTTGCTCGGCGGCATCCGGAGCTGACGATTTTTCATTTCGATGCGCATCCGGATCTGTATGAGGAGTTCGAGGGGAACCGGCTGTCGGATGCCTGTCCGTTTGCGCGAATCATGGAAGCGGGGCTGGCGAAGCGGTTGGTACAGGTCGGGATTCGGACCCTCAACCGGCATCAGCGGGAACAGGCGGAAAGGTTTGGAGTGGAAGTCGTGGAGATGCGAGGCCTGCCTGCGTATGAAAAATTGAAGGCAGCGGGACCGGTGTATATCACGTTCGATATGGATGCGCTGGATCCGGCGTTTGCGCCAGGGGTTTCGCATCGCGAGCCCGGCGGGATGTCGGTGCGGGAGGCGATTGCCCATCTGCATGCGATTGAGGGGGAAATCGTGGGCGCGGACCTGGTGGAGTACAACCCGGTGCAGGATGTGGCGGGCTTGACGGCGACGGTGGCGGCGAAGATTCTGAAAGAGATTTTGGGGAAGATGAGTCACAGCACTTAACCGCAGAGGGCGCCGAGGACTCGTGGACAGCGCGGAGAGAAGCTCTAACCACAGAGGGCACAGGGGACACAGAGGCAGGAAGAGATTATTTTGCGTCCCCGTCGGCGGTCGGGGAATCTTTATCAGTGAATACTTGTGCTTTGGGCACTTATCTGCTTTTGCACGTCTGATTTTTGGGAAAAATTAGTCGCTGACCCTTCACGCAGGAAGCAAGTCGGTTACAGTATTTAGGTGCGACAGGCTTATCACTTATGGCGAATCATTTTCAGGGCTACATAGCAAAAGGCTTACTGGCAGCGGCTTTGGCCGCGAGCGCGGCCACGGTGGGCTGCTCGGGGAACGCGGCACAGAATCCTCACGCCAGCGGCCCCGGTGCAATGCCGGTCAAAGTGCTGGAGGCGAAAGCGGTGCCGGTCGACGATGCGTCGGAGTACGTGGCAACGCTGAAGTCTCGGGACTCGGCGGTGATTATGCCGCAAGTCGAGGGGCAAGTCACCCAGATTTATGTACACTCGGGCGAGCGGGTTGCGGCGGGCAGTGCATTGATCGAGATCGATCCACTGAAGCAGCAGGCTACGGTGAAGAGCCAGGAGAGCGCGCGGGCGGCGCAAGAAGCGAATCTGGTCTGGGCGAAAAAACAGTATGACCGCGCCGTGGGGCTTTCGTCCGCGGGCGTGGTGAGCAAACAGGATCTGGAGCAAGCGAAGGCGACTTTGGACGCGGCCCAGGCGCAGATGGAATCGCTCGATGCCCAGTTGAAGGAACAGCAAGTCCAACTTCACTACTACAAGGTGGTCGCGCCGCGCGCCGGTGTCGTGGGTGATATTCCGGTGCGTGTGGGAGACCGGGTTACGACCGCCACGATACTGACGACGGTCGATCAGCCGGGAAGCCTTGAGGCCTATGTGTATGTGCCGATTGAACGTTCCCCGCAACTCAAGATGAATCTGCCGGTGCAAGTGCTGGACAGCGAGGGCAAAGTGCTGGCCGATTCGCGAATCAGTTTTATCTCTCCGCAGGTGGATAACACGACCCAGACGGTGCTGGTGAAGGCGCGGATCACGAATGGAAATGATGCACTGCGGCAATCGCAATTCATTCGGGCGCGCGTGGTTTGGGGAACGCATCGCAATCCGGAAGTTCCCATCCTCGCGGTCTCGCGACTGGGAGGCCAGTATTTCGCGTTCGTTGCCGAGGCGCAGAATGGCGGCGCATTCCTGGCGCGGCAAAAACCTCTGAAGATTGGACAAACGGTGGGCAACGACTACGAGGTGCAGGACGGTCTCAAGGCGGGGGACAAGGTCATCATCTCTGGAACGCAGTTTCTGCGAGACGGGGTACCGGTAATTCCGCAGAGCTGAGGGCGGCGTTCGGCTTTCGGCGTACGATTCGAAATGTTCAACAACAGCATCTGAGATTGCATTCTGCGGCTTAGCGTGTCCACCGGAAGCCGGGTAGCCAGAGCCGGCAGCCGCAAGCTTTATTCACTAGAGTTGTGATTCTTCATTGAGCAGCGAAAGCTGCACACGGGATTCTTCATGTTTGTTAACTTCTTCATTCAACGTCCGGTATTTGCGACCGTATGCGCGCTGCTGATTGTTCTGGCAGGGACGGCGGTATTGCCTACGTTGCCGATCGCACAGTTTCCGAATCTGGCGCCGCCGCAGGTGGGCGTCTCCAGCTTCTACATTGGGGCAAGCGCGCAGACGGTCGAAAGCGCGGTCACGATTCCCCTTGAACAGCAGATCAACGGCGCGGAAGGGATGAAGTACATCACTTCCACGAGCGGCAACGATGGCAGCAGCAGCGTGATCGCCACGTTCGACCTGAACCGGAATCCGGACCTGGCGACGGTCGACATTCAGAATCGGGTGAATACGGCGCAGGGCCGACTGCCGGCCGCGGTGAAAGCCGTCGGGGTCACGACGGTGAAGACTTCGCAGAACTTTGTCTTCGGTTCGGCCATCATTGGCGACAACAACCAATATTCCACGCTGTTCATGAGCAACTATCTCGACGTGTATGTGCGGGATGCGCTGAAACGTATTCCGGGCGTCGCGGACGTAATCATTTTCGGCGAGCGCAAGTATTCCATGCGGCTGTGGCTGGACCCGGTGCGGATGGCGGGACGCGCGCTGACGGCGCCCGATGTGGTAGCCGCGCTGTCGGAGCAGAACGTTGAGGTCGCGGCCGGGCAGGTCGGTCAGCAGCCAGCGATGTCTGGGCAACAGTACCAGGTCAGTGTGCGGGCGGTGGGAAGGCTGAGCGAACCCGCGCAGTTCGACAACATTATTTTGAAGTCGAATTCCGACGGCACCATTGTTCGCCTGAAAGATGTCGGGCACGCAGAATTGGGCGCAGAGACTTACAGCTCGGATCTGCAATTCAACGGGCAGGATGCGGTGGGAATGGGAGTCACACAGCTCTCGACCGCGAACGCGCTGGATGTGGACCGGCGGGCGATTGCGGAACTGGACCGGTTGTCGAAGAACTTTCCTCCGGGCATGCACTACAAGGTCGCGTTCGATACGACGGACGCGGTGGGAGAATCGATTCGGGATGTCATCTATACGGTAGGTTCGGCGATCCTGCTGGTCGTCCTGGTGATCTTTATCTTTCTCGGCGACTGGAGGACGACGATGATTCACTTTATCGCCACTCCGGTTTCGCTGATCGGCACGTTCGTGTTTGTGAAGTTACTCGGCTTCTCGATCAACACGCTTACGTTGTTCGGCATCACCCTCGCGGTCGGCCTGGTGGTCGACGACGCCATCGTGGTGATTGAAAACATTGAGCGCCATATCGCTGAGGGCGAAAAGGACTCCCGCAAAGCGGCGGCGGCAGCCACCGCCGAGATTACCAGCGCCGTCATTGCCACCTCGCTGGTGCTGGTTGCGGTGTTTGTGCCGGTTGCGTTCTTTCCCGGGACGACCGGCATTCTGTTTCGCCAGTTTGCGCTGACCATCGCATTTTCCATTGCCATTTCCGCCTTCAACGCGCTTACTCTGGCGCCGGTGCTGGGTGCGATTCTGCTGCGCGACTCCCACCGACAAAAGTGGTGGTGGCTGCGAAAGTTTGATGATGGCGTCGTTGCCGTCACCCGTGGGTACCGTGTCCTGCTGCATCACGTACTGAAACACAAGCTGGTGATGGCGGTGCTGTTTTTCGCCGGCTTGGGGCTGACGTATTTTGTATTCACGCGCGTGCCGACCGGGTTCGTGCCGGATGAGGACCAGGGATATTTCATCATCGTGATTCAGGCGCCGTCGGGAGCTTCGCTGGAATATACGAAAGCAATCGGGAAGCAGGTTTCGGCTTTGCTGGCCGATGTGCCGGAGGCGGAAGGAACGTTCTCCGTGGCGGGCTTCAGTTTCACGGGCGCGGCTGCGAATCAGGGAATTATTTTTGTTCCCTTGAAGCCGTATTCCCGACGCAAAGGGGACGCGCATTCCGCGAAGGCCGTTCTGACCCGTATTGCCCCGCGGATGTTCGGAGTCTCGGGAGCGATCGTTTTTCCGACACTGCCTCCGCCCATTCAGGGGCTGGGACAGTTTGGCGGGTTTCAGTTCGTGATTCAGGACCAAGCTTCGCACAAGCTGGAAGAACTGGCAGGAACGGCGGGGAGCCTGATGCAGCAAGCGGCACAACGCAAAGACCTGACCCGGCTCTTCACTTCGTTTACGGCGAACGATCCGCAATACATAGTGACGATTGACCGCGAGAAGGCGAAGAGCCTGCACGTGCCGCTGTCACAAATTACGGATACGCTGGGCGTCTACATGGGCTCGGCTTATGTGAATGATTTCGACTTCAATAACCGGTCGTACCGGGTATACGTGCAGGCGGACAAGCAATTCCGGGCGCAGGCCGAGGATATGAAGCGGTTTTACGTGCGATCGGATAGCGGAGCGATGGTGCCGCTCGACAATCTGATCAGCGTCACGCAGACGACGACTCCGCAGGTGATCAGTCATTACAACCTGTTCCGGTCGGCCGAGATCGATGGGTCACCGGCGCCGGGATATAGCTCCGGGCAGGCGATTGCGGCGATGGAAGATCTGGCGAAGAAGATGCCGCAAGGTTTTGCCTACAGTTGGACGGGGCTGTCGCTGGAGGAATTGCAGGCAGGCGGGACGTCGCTCATCCTGTTTGGACTGGGTACGTTGGTCGTGTACCTGACGCTTTCAGCGCAGTATGAGAGTTTTGTGCTGCCTTTCATCGTGTTGCTGGCGGTGCCCATGGCGCTTTTGGGAGCGCTGGGAGCGCAGTGGATTCGCGGACTGCAAAATGATGTGTTCTGCCAGGTCGGACTGGTGATGCTGGTCGGGCTGTCGAGCAAGAACGCGATTCTGATCGTGGAGTTCGCCGAGCAGCTGCGCGGGCGTGGAGTTCCGCTGATGGAATCGGCGGTGCAGGCGGCGACGATTCGTCTGCGGCCGATTCTGATGACCTCGTTCGCATTCATTCTGGGCGTAGTGCCGCTGGTGGTCGCTACGGGGGCCGGCGAGAACGGACGGCATTCGGTGGGAACGACGGTGTTTGGCGGGATGATTATGTCGACCTTTCTCAATCTGTTCTTTATTCCGGTGTTGTATTTGATTATTGAGGGATGGCGGGAGCACGGGAAGGTGCCGGTTCGTGCGACTGTGGTTACGGAGGGTGAGGGGTAGCGTTTCTTTCGCCCCTCCGGGCTTGTTCTCATCTCTCCTGCGTACCACCCGCGGCTTGCGCCCCTTCGGCTAGCTCAGGGCAGGCCGTGGGCTGTATTCTTTCGCCGCTTCGCGGTAGGGTGTCGTACTGACCGCAACAGTACCAGGCGAGACGTAGCAAGCCAGGCCTCTACGCGTCTATTTATATGTTATATGCCGCGGTCGCGTTTAAAGCCGCGGCTTCACGGCTGGTCTTCGTCTTCCTACCAGGGCTCCGCCTCTGCGCGGCAGACTTTTGCTTCTTCTTACGGGCTTCGCGGCGACGCATCTTCGCCATCCACTCTCTCGAATACATGGTGCCGCGGCACTTAGGGGAGCCGCAGTGGCAGGGCGCGGGGTCCTCGTCGTCGTAGAGGTTGTAATCCCAGACCAGTTCTTCGCCGGCAGCGATGTCGCGAATGGCGAAGAGCCAGACGCGGCCTTTGATCTCGTCGACTTCACAGTTGGGATTGCAGGAATGATTCAGATAGGCGCCGAGTCCATGGCCGTCGATCACGGTCTTGCCATCGTCCAGTCCATAGAGGTAGGTGCGGGAGACTCCATCGTAGCGGCGGTCGGCCTCCTCGGCAGTGATGCGCTCCCCGGCATATTCGACCACGCGAGTTCCCTTGCGGATCGGCTTTGAGGTGTAGACGCCGACGGAATGAATGGGTGAAGGGCGAACGACTAAGGACATGAACTAATTTCGCATGGATTAGTAGTTTTGGGGAATCTGAAAAATGGCGGGGGCAACCGGTGCCGCCGGATGGGCGGGGCGCCCGGTGCGAGGGCGAGGCGCCCTCGCGACAGCCGGCAAGATGCCGGCGCTACAACTTCGCTACGGGTTACGGCTCGTAGACAGAGCTTCCGAAGCCCTGTTTGCGAGCGGCCTCCTGCAGCTCTTCCAGGCGTTTTTGTTGTTCTGCCAGTCGTGCCTGCATCGATTCCAATTGCTGTTCCTTCGCTCTCTGGCGTTCCACCCGCTGGGCGCAATCGACGACGCAGGCTTCAGGATACCGAATGGAATTCTTTAAGCGATCCATGGCGCGCTGCATGGAAGCCAATATCTTTTGTTGCGCCTGAATTAAGGTCTTCCATTGCTCGGCGGAAAGCTTTCGTGGTCCGGAGCTCGACGGAAGAGGAGTGGGGCCTGACGTCGGGATCGACGCGACGCTCTCGGGAATGTCGTCGTTGGTGACGACTTTTTTGGGCGATTTGTCTGGGTCCGCGCTACTTGCGGCGGTGCTGTCAGGCTTGGCGTTTTTTTGCTTCTGAAGGCGGGCCTGGCGAGCCGCATCTCCGAGAGATGGCGAATCCTGCGCGAAGGCTACGGTCAGTGATACGAGAGCGGCGACCGCCAGTAATACGACACCTCTCGGCACGTGCATAGAAGCGCCTCGCAGCAAGCTTTGTAAGTCCGTCTCGAACCATAATATGGGTGGCCTTGGGGTGATCCGAGATTACGTTCGTACACGCGCCTAAGGGCGACGGACGCAAAAGCTTGAACCGCTGAGTTCGCTGAGAGAACGCGGAAAACGCAAAGACCAGCTCGGGCTACTATGCGAGGCGGGAGATCAGGGTGTCGAGCTTTTCGAGGAGGGCTCCGTTGCCTTGCCGCGAATATTGTGCCAATGCTTCGCGATAGTGCGGCAGATTGTAGAGGAAAGAATCGACTCGCTCTTTGTTCAGGTCCTCCCAGTACGCGCCGTAGCCGGACTTCTCCAGCCAGTATGCATTGAAGATCTGCTCGAACTGATGGCTTACGGGGACGGCCAAGTAGGGTTTGCCCAGATGCAGGGCCTCGGTGACCAATGAAAATCCGGAATTGGCGACGATGGCGCTGGCGCTGGTGAGATCCGCGAAAAAACCGTCCACCGAGGGTTTCTTATAAAGAATGTTCCCTTCTACGCCGTCGCGCCCGAAGCCATAGGCAATAAAGCGGCAGCGGACCGAAGCTAGCAACTTTACCAGCGCGGGCGCGGGTGAGGTCACGTAGACCAGGACGTGGTAGCCTTCTGTGGGAGTGGCATCGAGAATTTCCTGCCGCAGGAGCGGAGGAAACAGGAACGTGTTGCGCTTGCGGATGGGCGCGGTGAAAAAAGAAATCACCAGGTAGGCATTGGCGTGCGGAGTCATGAGGCGGGTGACTAGTTTGGTCGCAGCGGCGTCAGCGCGATACTTCCTCGGATAAGACACCACTGTGTTGGTAAGGCAGTGCTGGTTATCGATGGAGATAACCGGAAGGCGCTTCTTGTGGCCGACGTGACAGGTGAGCGGCTCGAAGTCAGTAATGATCAAGTCCGTCTTCCATTCGTCGACCAGGTCTTTCAGGCGGGAAAGACTGTAGGCAGCTTGCGGGACGGTGATCAGGTTCTTGGCGATGGTGCGCTTGTAGCGCACGCGATTGTTTACGTAAGCGAGGCGGAAGCCGTAGATCTCGGTAACGTCGAAGTGCGGCTTCAGATTCTGCAGACCACGATCGAAGGAAGCGACGTGGACGGTGTGCCCCTGAGCAACAAGGTGAGATAGGACTTCCTTGGCACGGGTGGAATGACCCGCGCCTTCGCCGTTGACTCCGTAGAGAATGTTGGCCATGAGATTGAAGGGCGAGTATATCGCGTCGCGACGGAAACGAGAGGGACCACGCGAGATCCCTCCCTTCGCCTGAAAACCGGCTCCGGTCGGGATGACTCCTCTACGGTTGGGCGGGCAGCACGGGCAGCGTTACCGTATCGATGGTGCCAGGGTGGTCGCGAAGTTTGATGTAGAGCGTTTTTCCTTTAGGCGGCGGAATCGCCAGTGCATCCTCCACAAAACCTGCCGGGACAGTGACCGGGTTGGCAAAATCTGCATTCGTGCTTACCGAGTCGAGCAAGAAAAGTTTGTCGCCGCTGAGAGTGCATTCCTTTTCCGAGTCAGGCACACAACGAATTCCGGTCAGTAGGGGGACGCGCACCAAATCGACCAGAGGCTGCCAATCGCCGTCGACGCCGTCGGCTGCAACGGGACGGAACTTCAGAGGTCCGAACGCAGAAGGACCGAGGAGTTTCATGGGATCGAGAACTCCGAAAGCCGTTTTCGAATCTTGCAGCGTGAGATTGCCGTCTTTAAAAGTGAGCAGCACGCGGAAGGATTCATCAGCGGTGGCAACTTCAATTTTTTCCGTGGGAGGAAAGGTTTCGGGCACTTCCGTCTTGAGGAAGAAAACCAGTCGACCATCCTGCGGCAATTCGTCCTGACTGCCGAGACGAACGGTGGGTGAGGGCGCGGTCTGATCCGTTTGCACGCTGTGGCTGAGCACGCTGACCGCCGGGCGCGGAGTCTCGACTTCCGATTTGAGATCGAGGACCCGGCCATCTTTGAGGGTCGCGTGGACGACGATCGACTCGCCAGGCTGGAGCTTCGTCCTCGCGGATGCATCCTGCGTAGCGAGCTTGAGTTCGTCCTGCTGGTGAGCGCGGGTCAGCGTATCCGAGACGAAGCGAAGGCCATCCACTTCCAGAGTGGCGACGTTATCAAGGCGTGTGCCTTTGAGAACGCCGTCGGCATCGCCGGCATGGATGCTGAAACTGTCGAGGCGAGCCGCTTCGGAATAGGTGTGAAGTGGAATCTCGTCAGCTTCCTGCAGTCCAAATTTTTTGACCAGCATGGTGACCGATCCCGCATTGGCGTTCTGCAGCGGGACCTTGATTTCGAGTTCGTCTGCCTTGGAGTTCTTCCACTCAGTCTCCAGCAGTTTTCCCTGATCGTCCTTGAGCTTCACTTCGCTCACGCAACATACGTCAGGAGATTGCAGGTGGAGGGTGTCCTCGCGACCGACGATCAGAGCGCTGGCATCTTTGGAGGCGACAATCCATCGTGCGGGTTTCGAGGGGCGCAGCCGGTAATGCGGGCCCTCGAAGGAGTGGAAACCCCAAGAGCCGCGGAGAATCCCGGTGACTTCGCCGTCGAGATCCGCCGACTGAAGAGGTTGGGTGTCGACCGAAAATCCTCCCTGCAGGGGGTCCGCTTTCGCGGGCAGATCGATGCTCGGACCCGACTTGGCTTCGACATGGAGAACGAAGTTGTGCGCGAGTTCTGTGGCATACACCAGGGGAGCGCCGTCGGCGGG
>JGI12635J15846_10002956_pt1 | contig 14832 bp, 8 predicted proteins | sample BlaSpr_A8_OM2_M2_FD_15846 | JGI IMG/M metagenome (IMG submission 15846) | reverse complement strand
ATCCTGGCCTCCGCGGGCGGCGCGCTCGACGCGAACGGCCCGCGCCTGCCGAACGCGACTGCGATCCAGCGCGAGGACGAACGCTGGCAGGCCGCGCTATGGCGTGCGCTGCTCGCCGATCTTGCGCAGGACGCCGACGCGCGCGATCCCACGCCGCCAGCGTATCGGTTCCTGACTGAATCGCCGAAACTCGATCTCGACTCCGTGATGAAAGCCGAGTGGCCGGAGCGCGTGAGTGTGTTCGCGTTGCCGACCATGCCGCCGCTGCATATTGCGCTGCTGCGTGAACTGTCGCGCTGGATCGACGTGCGTATCTATGCCATCAATCCGTGCCGCGAGTTCTGGTTTGACATCGTGAGTGAGGCGCGCGTAGAGCAACTCGAACTGGCGGGGAAGCGGGATTTTCAAGAGGTCGGTCATCCGTTGCTCGCCGAATGGGGCCGTCAGACGCAGGCGCAGTTGCACATGCTGCACGAGTTGACGGAGAGCGCGGCGTCTCGGGAAGCCAGTCATTTCGAAGAGAATCCCGCGCCAACGTGGCTTGCGCACGTTCAGAACGCGATTCTCAATTTGAATGAAATTTCCGAGCCGGATGAAGCGCTTGAACCCGGAATCGAAATTCATGTGTGTCACAGCTTGTCGCGGCAGCTCGAAGTGCTGCATGACCGTTTGCTCGGCTGGTTCGACGAGATGGACGGGCTCCAGCCGTCCGACGTGCTCGTGGCGTTTCCGGACCTCGCGGCGGCGGGTCCGCTGATCGATGGCGTGTTCGGCACCGCGCCCGCAGGCGTGGCGGGTGAGCGGCGGCGGATTCCGTACCGGATCACAGGCTTGCCGCCGTCGCAGGCGAATCCGGTCGCGCGCGTGTTGCTCGACTGGCTGGCGTTGCCTGATCGCAGCGTCGGCGCGCCCGAGCTGATCGAGTGGTTGCGGGTCGATGCGGTCGCGGCGCGTTATGGCATCGACGCCGTCGCGCTGGAAACCGCGCAGACATGGCTTGCCGCAGCCGGCGCGCGGCGCGGGCTCGCGCCCTCGGCAGTAACCGGCGTTGACGTACCCGCAGCCCGTCACACCTTCTCCGATGCCCTCACGCGGCTTTTCCTCGGCTACGCGCTGCCCGATGGCGGCGCGCCCGTGGACGAGTGGTTGCCGGTTGGCGGTGCGCAAGGGTCGGATGCGGAATTGCTCGGCCGGCTGACGCGGTTTATCGACGATATCGATGCGTTCGGCGAGCGTATCGCCACGCCGCGTACGCCCCAGGCCTGGACGCAATTGCTGCTCGACGCGCTCACGCAATTCTTCGACGCCGGTCTGCCGTTCGCGGATTCAATCGCCGACGTTCGCGCGACGCTCGACTCATTGATGCTCTCGATGAGCGAAGGTGCGGTCGACACGGAAGTTGCCGCCGATGTCCTGCGCACTGCGCTCACCGATGCCCTCGACGACGCCGCGCGTGGTGGCGTGCCATGGGGCGGCGTGACGTTTTCATCGTTGACGAGCTTGCGTGGCTTGCCGTATCGCGTGGTCTGCCTGCTCGGCATGGACGACGGCATGTTGCCAAGTCTCACGCGTGCCGACGAGTTCGACCTGATGGCGAGCTTTGGAAAATTAGGTGACCGTCAACGCCGTGACGATGAGCGCAATCTGTTTCTCGACTTGCTGTTGTCAGCGCGTGACCGTTTGTTGATCGCGTACACGGGACGCAGCATTCGCGACAACTCCGCCCTGCCGCCCGCCGCGCTGATCGACGAGTTGCTCGACTATCTGGCGGAAACGGTGGCGGGCGAGGGCGCATCGCCGAAGGAGCTTGAGAACGCGCGCAGCCGCTTCGTGTTCGAGCATCCGTTGCAACCGTTCGCACCGGAATACTTCAGCGCACCGTTGTTCACCTACGAGCCGGAGCGCGCGGAACTTGCGCGAACCTTGGCCCTCGGCAGGATCGAGCCATCGATGAAATTCTTCAGCGCACCGTTGCAGGCCGAAGAGGTGGGGCCCGTCGCGTTCGACGACTTCGAGCGCTTCTGGCGTCATCCGGCACGCGCGATATTGCGCGATCGGCTCGGCATTGCGCTCTTCGACGCTGAAACCGAACTCGGCGATACAGAACCGTTCGAGCTTGAATATCCAGGCCGTGCCGCGCTGGCCGATCGCGTGTTGCCGTCGTTGCTCGCGCTCACTGCGGACGACGAATCCCGTGCGCTCGATCGTGCGCGGCGCGTTGCGCGGGCGAGTCCCGAAATGCCGGGTGGCGCGACGGGCGGCGTGTGGCAATCGCGGGAAATTAGCGCGTTGCATTCGCTTGCCAATCGCGTGCGTGTCGCGACGGAGGAGGGCGCGGCGCGCTTGCCGTTCACGCTTGATATCTCGCCGCGTTGGCCGGACGCCGAACTGTTCGGCCGCTACGACGCCGCGTTGCAACCCGATGCTTTGCAGCCGCTACACATCTACGGCACCTTGAATTTACTCACCGACGAAGGCCAGATCATCTATCGATACGACGTGCCGCGCGCCCGCGACTATCTCTCCGCATGGCTCGCGCATCTCGCCTACTGCGCCGCTTTGCCCGATGGCCCACGACGCACGGTGTGGCACGGTCGCGGTGCGCAATCGAGCGGCTTTGAACTGATGCCCGTCGACGATCCTTACGCGCATTTGGCGACGCTCGCCGCGTTGTATCGCGCGGGGCGGCGATTGCCGTTACGGTTCTTTCCAAAGAGCGCCTGGACGTGGGTCAAGGAAAGCGAGTCGAAGGCGCAAGGTGTGTGGATATCGGATAGAACACGCGGTGAATCGGACGATCCCGCGTTGCGTATCGCGTTTCGCGGCGCTGAACCAAGGCTCGATGAAACCTTTGCCACCCTGGCCAGAATCGTCTTCGAGCCGCTGATCCGGCACATGCGGAGCGACGCATGATGCATACGCAGACAATGGCAACGACTGCCGCCGAACTCGACGTCTTCGAATGTTCACTCGATGGCGTGAATCAGATCGAGGCATCGGCCGGAACGGGAAAGACATGGAACATTTGCGCACTCTACGTGCGCCTTCTGCTCGAAAAGAGGCTCGCCGCCGACGCGATTCTCGTCGTCACGTTCACGAAGGCGGCCACGGCTGAATTGCACGAACGGATTCGCTCGCGACTCGTGCAGATCGCGCACGCGATGGAAACCGGAGACACCGCGGGCGACGCGTTTCTCGAGCGCCTGTTCGACACAACGCTTCAACGCATCGATCCCGATGAAGCGCTCAAGCGGATCAACATCGCGCTGCATACCTTCGACCAAGCCGCCATCCACACTATCCACGCGTTCTGCCAGCGTGCGCTGCAGGAAGCGCCGTTCGCTGCAACCATGCCGTTCGCGTTCGAACTTGAAGCCGACGATAGCGCGCTGCGTTTCGAGATGGCAGCGGACTTCTGGCGTGAACGGATCGAGCCGGCGGCGGCGCGCGATTCATCGTTTGCCGCGTGGCTCGTGAGCAAGGGCGCAGGACCGGCATCGCTCGATGCGCAGCTTTCGCGCCGATTGAAAAAGCCGCTCGCTACGCTGCGCTGGGGCGAGCTTGAAGTGGGCGCTCGCGAGGACGCGCAAGCCTTGTTCGATACCGCCTGCGCGTTGTGGCACGCTGAACGCAGCACCATTGTTCAGTTGCTGATCGACGCCGAAGCGAAGCTCAGCAAGACCACGCACAAACGAACTTTGATCGATGCCGCGATTGCCGCGTGGTCCGACTATTTTGCCGACAACGACCGTCACGCCGCGCCCCCGAAAGAAGCACTGAAGCTCACGGCGAGCGCATTGAAGAAAGGCACGAAGGTGAAGAACGAGCCGCCTTCGCACGCTTTCTTCGATCACGCCGAGACGCTTGCCGCTGCTGCTGCCGCCGCGGAAGCAGCGCAGCGTGCGGCCTGGCTTGGCATCGTGCGCGAGTGGCTCGACTACGCGCCGCTGGAACTGGCGGCGCGTAAGCGGGCAAGGCGCGTGGTGTCGTTCGACGATCTGCTGTCCAACCTGTATCAGGCGCTGGCCGCGAATCCGTGGCTCGCCGACGCCCTTCGTGCACGTTATCCAGCGGCGTTGATCGACGAGTTCCAGGACACCGACCCGCTGCAGTTCGCGATCTTCAATAGCATCTTCGCGCCGCAAGGGCCGTTGTTTCTGGTTGGCGATCCGAAGCAGGCCATCTACAGTTTTCGTGCTGCTGATCTGCACACGTATCTGCAGGCGCGCGAGCGGGCGTCGGCGCGATATACGCTTGCGGTCAACCAGCGTTCGACTGCGCCGATCATCGATGCCTGTAATCGCATTTTCAGTGCGAATCCGGCGGCGTTCATCCTTGATGGATTGACGTACCAGCCGGTGCGCGAAGGCACGCGTGAGCGTAAGCCGTTCAGCGACAACACCGCGTCGGCCGCGTATTCCGATACCGCCGATTTTTGCGTGTGGTTATTGCCGCAAGGCGATTCGGCGCTGTCGAAAACGAACGCGAATCGTCAGGCTGCAGAGGCGTGCGCGGCTGAGATCGTGCGTTTGTTGCGCGGCGCTCAGAACGGCGAAGTCACCATCGGCGAGAAGCCCTTGTCGCCTGGTCAGATAGCAGTCCTTGTGCAGACACATCGGCAGGGAAGTCTGGTGAAGCGCGTGCTCGCGAGCTGGGGCGTGGGCAGCGTGGAACTGGCGCAGGCGTCGGTGTTCGGTACGTTCGACGCCGAGCAGATCGAGCGTTTGCTGGCCGCTATCGATACCCCCGGCGACTTGCGCCGTCTACGCGCGGCGCTTGCAACGGACTGGCTGGGACTCGACGCCGAAGCCTTGTGGAACCTGGAGCATAGTGAAGCCGTAGAGGGTTCCGCCGATGCCATGAGCTGGGTCGAGCGTTTCTCGCGGTATCGGGTGCTATGGCATGAGCGCGGTTTCGCGGTCATGTGGCGCACGCTCGCGCGTGAGTTGTTGATTGCTCAGCGTCTGGTCGTTGGTCCCGACGGCGAGCGCCGCCTGACGAACGTCAATCATCTTGCTGAGTTGATACAAGCGCGTGGCGCGGTGCAGCCCGGCATTGCGCCGACGCTTCGCTGGCTTGCCGCACAACGCGCGGAGCAGGGCGGCGGAGAAGACGCACAGTTGCGGCTCGAGTCCGATCGCAATCTGGTGCAGATCGTCACGGTGCACAAATCGAAGGGACTCGAATATGCGGTCGTGTTCTGTCCGTTCCTTAACGACGGCGCGTTGCGCGATTCGCCTTCCTCTGGACTGCCCGATGCCCGCGAATATCACGACGATGGCGCGGCCGTGCTGCATTACGGCTACACCGACGAAGAGGGTGAGCGCGCGGCCGGTTTCGCCACGCGCGAACAAGCGGCCGAGCGCGCGCGGCTCGTGTATGTGGCGCTGACGCGCGCGGTGTATCGGTGCTACGTGGTCGGTGGCGTGTATCTGATTGGTAAATCGGCGAAGGAATCGCGGCGTAGCGTGCTGAACTGGCTGATCGTGGGTGCGGGTCGCGAGTTCGGCGACTGGCTCGCCGAGCCGCCCGAAGAAGACGATGTGATCGGAAGTTGGCAAGCCCTTGCCACTGGGTCTATTTCGGTAGAACCCTTGCCTGTGATCGACGTTCGCGAACCGCTGGTCGTGCGCCGTGATACGGCGTTTGTGCCGCAGCCACGAACCAGTCGACGCGTGTTGCGGGACAGTTGGCGAACCGCGAGCTTCAGTTCGATGATCGCGGCCGGCGCGCGCGAGGAATCGAACCAGCCGCAGCCCGCCGATGAACGTCCTGACCACGATGGTCGTATCGATGCAATAGCACCGGTTACGCCGCTCGAAACGCCGTCGCCCGTGGCTCCGATCCAACTCGATGCCGACGATATCCTCGCGTTCCCGCGCGGACCGTCGGCGGGCGAATGCCTGCACCGGATGTACGAACTCGCGGATTTCACCAAGCCCGCCACGTGGCCCGAAGCGATCAAGCGCGCGCTGCATGAACATCCCATTCCCGTTTCCGCGTCCGAAGCGCTGGCCGCCAACCTGCCCGCGATGATGGCGCGCCTTCTCGCCGACACGGTCGCGACCGAACTCGTACCCGGCATGCGTCTGGACGCCATCGCCACGAAACGGCGCATGAACGAACTCGAGTTCCTCTTCCCGGCAGAATCGCTCGATTTCGCGGCGTTGCGGCGCGTGCTCGTTGCACACGGTTTCCCCGACGTCGCACTCGAAGCCGGAAGTTTGCGCGGCTTCGTCAAAGGATTTATCGACATGATCGTCGAACATGAAGGGCGCTTCTGGATCGTCGACTGGAAGTCGAATCATCTGGGGCTGACGCCGGCCGATTACAACGAGCTGTCGCTCAATGCCGCGATGGCCTCGCACGCTTACCATTTGCAGGCGTTGTTTTATGTTGTCGCGTTGCATCGTTATCTACGCATTCGGCTGCGGGACTATGCGTTCGAGCGGCATATCGGCGGTTATCTGTATTTGTTCGTGCGCGGCGTACGGCCCGATTGGCGCGATGGTGACCGGCCGGCGGGCGTGCATGTGGGCAAGCCATCGCTGGAACTGATCGAGGCGCTCGACCGCCTGATGCAAGGAGTCGCCGCATGAACGCGCCCGATCCAACTCTCATCCCCGACGAAAGCGTTGCGCTCGCCGACGGTTTCGCGCGCCGGATAGGCGCGTTGTCGAAGCGCCTTCAGGGCGATGCCAACAATGTGCGCTGGGCACAGCGCGCCGCGTTCGCAGTGAGCCGCGCGACTACGCAAGGACACGTGTGTATCGCCCTCGATGCGCTCGCGCAGCGGTACGGCGAAACCGCGGGCACGGTGCACACCGCGTTGATGGCGAGCGGCGTGGTATGTGACGGTGAAGCAGCGGCTGCGGATTTGCTGCCACTCGTCATCGATTCCGGCCGGCGTATCTATCTCGCCCGATATTTCGACTACGAACGGCGGCTCGCGCGAGCGCTGGTCGAACGTGCTCAAGTGTCTCCCGAGGTGATTGATCCGGCTGAATTGAAAGCGCGTGTAGGGCGGTATTTCGCGGCGTCAAAGAATGACGAAATCGACTGGCAACGTGTTGCGGCATTGGTCGCGTTGACGGGGCGTTTGACTATCGTGAGCGGAGGGCCGGGAACGGGGAAAACGACGACGGTCGTCGGCGTGCTCGCGTGCCTGCTCGACGAAAATCCAGCTTTGCGAATCGCGCTCGCGGCTCCGACCGGCAAGGCGGCGCAGCGCATGCAGGAGGCGCTGGTCGAACGGGCAAGCATTTTGCCGCCCGAGCTGGCCGCACGCTTGCCACGCACGTCGTTCACGCTCCAGCGCCTGCTCGGCACGCAGGCGAACGGGCGTTTCCGGCATCATCGCGACAATCCGCTGCCGTTCGATGTGATCGTGATCGACGAGGCGTCAATGATCGACGTCGCGCTGGCCGCGCATCTTCTCGAAGCGGTCGCGCCTGGCGCGCGGCTCGTGATGCTCGGTGACAAGGATCAACTCGCTGCCGTGGAAGCGGGCGCTGTATTCGCCGAGCTAAGCGCGCGGCCGGTTTTCAGCGATGCAGGCGCGGCGCGGATCGCCGCGGCGTTGTCGATGCCGGTGGATCGGTTCATCGCAGAACTGCCGAACGATGGCGAAGATCGAGCGGCGCCGATACAAGAAACCGAACCTTCATGGCTCGACGAGCCCGGTTACCTGATCCCCGATGACGGCATCGAAGCTTACGAAGCGTTCGCCAACCTGCCCGAAGTCGACTGGCATCCAGTAGCACCTATAGCGCCCGATCAAACCGCGGCAAGTCCGTTGACCGATTGCGTCGTGTGGTTGCGGCGGAATTACCGGTTCGGCCTGGATTCGGATATCGGCAGGTTGTCGGTCGCTATCCGGCGTGGTTCCGCGGACGAGGCGCTTGCGGCTTTGACGCCCGCTAGCAAGGATGACAAAACGAAAGCAGCAATACTCATCGACGACGCCGGCCCCCATCTCTCAGACCGCACGCTCGCGCGCTTGAATGCCGGCTTCGAACCGTACGCGCAGGCGCTTGCCGAGACTCTCGAAGAGGGGACCGGCGCAGCGCCGCTCTTCGATGCGCTTAATCGCTTCCGCATCCTCGCCGCGACACGGCATGGACCGCGCGGTGTCGATGAAATCAACGCGCGTGTCTCGGCGTGGGTTCGCGCGGCTGCATCCGTTACGCTGGGCGCGGGCGCGCAATGGTTCGCGGGCCGGCCGGTCATCGTCACGCGCAACGACTACGCGCTGGGCGTGTTCAACGGCGATATCGGCATTGCGCTGCCGGCGCCGGGCGGTGCAATGCACGTCTGCTTCCGCATGGCCGACGGAACGTTGCGAACCCTTTCGCCCGCCGCTTTACCACCACACGACACGGCGTTTGCGCTGACCGTCCACAAATCGCAGGGCTCGGAATTCGATCACGCCGCGCTCGTGTTGCCGAGCGCGTTTGGCCGGATGTTGTCGCGCGAACTGGTTTATACGGCGATTACGCGGGCGCGCAGCCGCGTCGATGTGATCGGCTCGGCGGCCGTGTTCGCGCAGGCCGTCGGAACACCTACGCGGCGTGATTCGGGTCTGGCCACGCGCATTGTGGAGGCGGCATCGTGAATCATTCGATCGAGTATGTGATCCAGCCGAACGAGGTAGAGCTGACCGCCGTGCGCGCGCAGGGTGCGGGCGGGCAGAACGTCAACAAGGTGTCGAGCGCGATTCATCTGCGTTTCGACATTCACGCGTCGTCTCTGCCGGACACGATCAAGATGCGCCTGCTCGCGTTACGCGACGGCCGAATCACACGCGACGGGGTGATCATCATCAAGTCGCAGGAGCACCGCACGCAGGACATGAATCGTGCGGCGGCGCTTGCACGGCTGGACGAGATGATCCAGCGCGTCAGCGTGACACGCCGCACGCGCGTCGCGACGAAGCCGACACGGGCATCGCAGATGCGAAGAGTGGAGGGGAAAGTGCGGCGAGGAGCCGTGAAAGCGACGCGGGGACGGGTAGTGGGGGAGTGAGGCTCCCCCGGTCGCCTTCAATGCGGAATCATCCACGTCAGCACATTCTGTTGCAGCCAGACCAGCACACCGAGCAGCACCGTCAGCAGAATGGAATGCTTGAACGTCTTGGCAAAAACCACCCCTTCCTTGCCTTTGAGTTCGGTAGTAGCTACGCCCGTCGAGATGTTCTGCGGCGAAATCATCTTCCCCATCACGCCGCCGGATGAATTCGTGGCGGCCATCAGGATCGGATTGAGATTGAGCTGCCGCGCCGCCACTACCTGCAGGTTGCCGAACAGCGCATTGCCGGACGTATCGCTGCCGGACAGGAACACGGCGACCCAGCCGAGGAACGCCGACACCAGCGGGAAGAACGCGCCCACCGACGCCACGCCCAGGCCCAGTGTGTAGTTCATCCCCGAGTAGTTCATCAGGTAAGCGAGCCCCACGATGGTCGCAACCGTGAAAATGGCGATACGCGTCTGCACCCACGTATCGACAATTGCTGCGCCGAATTCGCTCACCGGCAGCCGCACGATCAACGCAGTGATGATCGACGCAACCAGGATCGCCGTTCCGGTCGCGAGCGGCTGGAAGTCCCAGATCGCGCCGTACGGCTGGTTATAGAGTGTGATGAAAACGGCTTTGTCGAGGCCGGGCCACGGCACTTTGACATCGCCGATAAGGAAGATCTTCGCCACTGTCCACACGATCACGACCACCGATACCACGATCCACGGCACCCAGCCGTGTCCGCCGGAAAGTTGCCCGCGGGTTTGCGCCGTGCGATCCACGTTGACGGCGAAACGCTCGTCCGGCGCAGGTTTCCAGACGCGCAGGAACGCGATCGTGAGGATGAGCGACACGAGTGACGAGAGCACATCGGTGAGCGCGTAGCTGATGAAGTTCGACGTGACGAATTGCGTCAGCGCGAACGTCCCGCCCGCCACCAGAAGCACCGGCCATATCTTGAGCATGTTGCGAAAGCCCGCGTACACGCCGATCACGTAGAACGGCAGCATCAGCGCGAAGAACGGCAGCTGTCGGCCGACCATCTTGGCGAGGGCATCGGTGGGCAGATGGGTGACTGCACCAAGCACGGTGATCGGCACGCCGAGTGCGCCGAACGCGACCGGTGCGGTGTTGAAGATCAGCGTGAACGTGAGCGCTTCGAGCGTCGGGAAACCGAGCAGGATCAGCAGTGAACTGGTGATCGCGATGGGCGTGCCGAAGCCGGAGATACCTTCCAGCAGCGCGCCGAACGAGAAGCCGATCACGACCAGCACAATGCGCCGGTCGTTGGGCAGGTTATCCATCATCCAGGTCCGGAACGCTTCAAACCGGCCCGAACGCTGCGCAATGTTGTAGAGCAGGATCGCCGCGAAGACGATCCACATGACCGGCCATACGGCGAACACGGCGCCCGCCGCGACGGAGTTGATTGCCAGACCCACGGGGAAATGCCAGACGGCAATGGCGATCACGATGGCGATAATCAATCCGGCGAGCGACGCTTGCCAGGCTGGCCGGCGCGCCCAGCCGAGCAGCACGAGCACCACGGCAATAGGCACCGCGGCGACGAGAAAGGACAAGCCGAGTGAGCCGCCGACAGGCGTCAGAATCTGATGAAACATAGTGTCTCCTGCTTCTTATTTTGATGAACGCATGGCGTTCTCCGATCTTGGGCGACCGGTGCCGACAGCCCCGTGAGCTTATTCGGTGCGCAATAAGCGCGCCGCCGCCCGACACATAGTGCGAAGTAAGCGCTTGCCTAATGTGTCTGGACTAAGAATAGAGCGAGTATGACCCGCGTCAAAGAAGGGAATACCCATAGTCCTCCGGCTGCACGGAGCGTCAGCGGGCGGTGGGTTCCTGCGTCTCGGAAGAATCTTTTGCGGGAGCGTTGCGAAACACCCAGACGGAGAGAACACCGAGACAGGCGGCGAGCCACAGCAGGATCAGCGCGAAGACCAGCATGGTGAGAAATCCCCCAACGGCAGCGCGCGGAGCGGCGCAGCGACGGGGAATTTCAGCGAAAATCGTGCCAGATCAACGCGATTGCCACAACGCTTTCCGCGACGGGCTTTTTACAAGGCTGGATATCGCGCAGATGAGGGTGCAAAAAAGACAAGCCTCGCGAATTCAGCGCGGCTTGTGTGGAAGCGTTACATCGAACGGGTAAGGCTCGCTCGGGCGGTAGCGCCGAGGGGCGTTATCGTCACTGAGGCTCAGTGGTGATGTCCGTGGCCACCGCCGCCCCACCATCCGAAGCCGATCGACAACGACGGTCCGTAATACGCGGGATAACCGTAATAGGCAGGATAGGGCGCGTAGACCGGATAACTCGGGTAATAAGCGGGATACGGAGCGTAGACGACCGGCAGCGCGGCGGCGTACTGCGTTGTCGTCGACGAATACGCGGGCGGTGTGTTGTCGTAACTTTGCGCGTAGCCCGTTCCGGAAGCTCCTACGGGCGCGACCGGGATCTCACGCTGCGTTTGGGCTGTGCTGACCACTGGTACGTCGGGGTAGGCCGGATAGGCCGGGTAATAACCGTACGGCACGTAGTAACAAGCGCTTAAGCTCAAAGCGCCCACGAGGGCGGATAGTGCGAGCTTCGGGCTCATGATGCGACTCCTGATTGCGTCGAAACGCGACCGCTCGAATAAACGGCATATCTAGAGCCTAGCGCATCGCTGAAACGCGGGAAAGCGCTGGTGCTTACCTCTATGTTTCGATCTGTTTCACCACCTGGCATTCACGTCCGGCCGCCGTGTTATCGAGAGAGAGCGCGCGAATGAGAGCGGCCGGGCGAAGCGATCGAAGAAAAGCCCCCGAAACGCTTAAGTTTTGACCGGCTTACTTGCCGACCTGATTACCAATCAGGCCGCCCGCGGCTGCGCCGCCAAGGGTCGAGAGCGCATTGCCACCGATTGCCGCACCCGCGACGCCGCCGACGCCCGCGCCGATGGCCGTATCGCGTTGGCGCGTTGTCATGTTGTCGCAGGCAGACAGGCCGCCGAGAAGTGCGGCGATGAGAGCAGCAGCGCCAATCTGTTTGATCTTGTCCATTTCAACTCTCCAAATCGATGACTCACGAAGGTGTGACGGGTTGTAGCTGAAAGCTGAAACGGCTCGGCTCCTGATCACGCCGGGATTACCCTGAGCGGATGAGCCTGACTGTCCACGTCCAACCCGAGGCGAAAGACAGCTTCTGCCGATCCTTCCAATATGAGAGCAGAAACAGTGCCCGACCGCGGTATTCGGCAGACAAATACTGAATTGAGCGCTTGTCTACGCAAAACGGCCTGTCGCACATGACATGCGACAGGCCGTTTTTACTTGCGCGCGAGATGGGTCGTTCTTACGTGCGCTGGTAAATCTCCGCGCCCTTCTTCACGAACTCGATCGCCTTCGTTTCCATGCCTTGCTTCAGCGCCTCGATATCCGATACCCCTTGCTTCGCCGCATATTCACGGACGTCCTGGGTGATCTTCATCGAGCAGAAGTGCGGGCCGCACATCGAGCAGAAATGCGCGACTTTGGCGGAATCCTTCGGCAGGGTTTCGTCGTGGAATTCGCGCGCCTTGTCAGGATCGAGACCGAGGTTGAACTGGTCGTCCCAGCGGAATTCGAAGCGCGCCTTCGACAACGCGTTGTCCCGCACTTGCGCCCCCGGGTGGCCCTTCGCCAGATCGGCGGCGTGCGCGGCGAGCTTGTACGTGATGATGCCGGTCTTCACGTCGTCCTTGTTCGGCAGGCCGAGATGTTCCTTCGGCGTGACGTAGCAAAGCATGGCGGTGCCGAACCAGCCGATCATAGCGGCTCCAATACCCGACGTGATGTGGTCGTAACCCGGCGCAATGTCCGTGGTCAGCGGTCCAAGCGTGTAGAACGGCGCTTCGTCGCACCAGTCCAGTTGCAGGTCCATGTTCTCTTTGATGAGCTGCATCGGCACGTGGCCCGGACCTTCGATCATTACCTGCACGTCATGCTTCCACGCAATCTGCGTCAGCTCGCCGAGCGTCTTCAGTTCACCGAGCTGGGCTTCGTCGTTGGCATCGTAGATGGAGCCGGGACGCAGGCCGTCGCCAAGCGAGAAGCTTACGTCGTAGGCCTTCATGATTTCGCAGATGTCTTCGAAGTGCTCGTACAGGAAGCTTTCCTTGTGGTGAGCCAGACACCACTTCGCCATGATCGAGCCGCCGCGCGAGACGATCCCCGTCATGCGGTTCGCGGTCATCGGCACGTAGCGCAGCAGCACGCCCGCGTGGATCGTGAAGTAATCCACGCCTTGTTCGGCCTGCTCGATCAGCGTGTCGCGGAAAATTTCCCAGGTCAGGTCTTCAGCCTTGCCGTTGACCTTTTCGAGCGCCTGATAGATCGGCACCGTGCCGATAGGCACCGGGCTATTGCGGATGATCCACTCGCGCGTCTCGTGAATATGCTTGCCGGTGGACAGATCCATGACCGTGTCGCCGCCCCAGCGGATTGCCCACGTCATCTTGTCGACTTCTTCGCCAATCGACGACGTCACCGCCGAATTGCCGATGTTCGCGTTGATCTTCACCAGGAAATTACGGCCGATGATCATCGGCTCGCTTTCCGGGTGGTTGATGTTCGCAGGGATGATCGCGCGGCCGCGGGCGACTTCCTCGCGCACGAACTCGGGCGTGATTTCCTTGGGCGCGTTCGCACCGAAAGCCTGGGCGCCGAACGCTTGACCAGGATGCTGACGACCCATCATCGCGGCGAGCTTTTCGCCGTTCGGGCCGCTCGTACGCAGCGATTCCAGGTATTCGGCGCGGCGCTGGTTCTCGCGGATCGCGATGTATTCCATCTCCGGCGTGATGATGCCTTGCCGCGCGTAGTGCATCTGCGAGACGTTCTTGCCCGGCAGCGCGCGGCGCGGCGTGCGATGCAAACCCTTGAAGCGGAGGTCGGCAGTGGCCGGATCGGCGGCGCGCTCGCGGCCGAAATTGCTCGAGAGACCACCGAGCGATTCGGTATCGCCGCGTTCTTCGATCCAGCCCTGACGCACGGCCGGCAGACCCGAGCGAATATCGATTTTTGCTTCCGGGTCCGAATACGGGCCGGAGCAATCGTAGACGTACACCGGCGGATTCTTCTCGCTGCCGAAGCTTTCGTTGGTATCCGATTGGGTGATTTCGCGCATCGGCACGCGGATGTCGGGACGTGAGCCCGTCACGTAGATCTTGCGCGAATTGGGCAGCGGCGCGATCGCGGCGGCGTCGACGACAGCGTCGTCGGACAGGAATTTCGGATTTGCGTTCATGCGGCTCTCCTGTGGGGACGGGTGTTTCCCAGCCGGCCCGCGAAAAACGCATAGGCGCGCGGAATCGGCTGAGTCAAACGCTAGCTACGGGAGACCGAAGAAAAAGCAGAGAGAGAGAAGGCGGGCGGATTTGGCGAGGATGCGCGAGAAAGAGAAAGACCCCAGCGCGGCAAAATCCGAACGCTTCCCTGCGCTGGCATTATCCAGATCAGGTTCAAAGGGTATATCTCACCCGCGACACACGGACAATCCAGCAGCAGATTGCGATGTGCAGCGCAGGACCCCCGCGTTAGCAGCCGTCACAATACACCGCGCCGTAGCGTGTTGGCAACCATCTGTAACACTCCCGGGTGTGCGCGCAGCGCTTACTGCATAATGGCGACCACCGTGTTTTCCCGGATGCGTTCCGACATTTTTCGCCTGATCGCTCCGGCAAACTCGCGGCGGCTCGATGCCGGCTTTTGAAGCCGGCATCGAGCTTCGGCACATTGTTGCCCGACCCTTTTTTCTGCTTCCGACATGTTGTCCTG
>JGI12635J15846_10002955_pt1 | contig 14836 bp, 7 predicted proteins | sample BlaSpr_A8_OM2_M2_FD_15846 | JGI IMG/M metagenome (IMG submission 15846) | reverse complement strand
CATCTGGACCGTCGGCCGCCACACCGTCACCTTCGGCGGCAGCTTCGCTTACACCCAGCTCAACACGCGCGATCAGCGCACCGACAAAGGTGTCATCGCCTTCGCCGACTTTTCTCAATTCGTGCAGGGACTCGAAACTTCCTACAGCCCGAACGGCTTCGTCACCAGCACCTTCATGCAAGGCGACGCCAACCGCTACTACCGCTCGAAAGAATCCGGCGCCTACATTCAGGACAAATACCAACTCCGCTCGAATCTAAGCGTCACCGCCGGTCTGCGTTTCGATGATCACGGTGGCCTCACCGAAAAATACGGCCGCCTCTACAACTTCGAGCCTTCGCTCTACAGCTACGACGCCAGCACCGACACAATCGCCACCAACGGCCTCATCATCGCCGGCAACAACAAACTATTTCCCACAAAAGGTGTCAGCGACTCGACTCTAACCGGCCGCCAATGGGCGCTGGCTCCGCGCGTCGGCCTCGCCTGGAGCCCGAAGCTCTTCAACAACAAAATCGTCGTTCGCGCCGGCTGGGGTATGTACTACGATCGCGGCGAATTGTTCACGTATCTCTCGCCCGGCGTCGCCGCCGGCGTCATCACGGGTGGACCGTTCGGCGTGAACCAGACGCTCCCGTTCGTCAGCGGCCAGGTCTGCTCTTCCATCGGCTCGTTTTACGAAGGCTTCATCGCCACATGCGATCCCAATTCCCCCACTGGCGGCTCGTTCAACAATCCTTGGGGCGCCACTCTCGGTCCCGCGCCGAGTGGCAATCCGGCGTCGGTCGTGCTTCCCAACGCCGCTGCGATTGAAGGCGGCGCGCAGCCGTTTTCTTTCGCCGATTACAACCGCAAAAACAAGCTGCCCTACACGCTGAATCAAATGCTCGACATTCAGTGGCAGCCCCGCAACGATCTTTCGATCGAAATCGGTTACGTCGGAAATTTCGGCCGCCACGAAGTCATCCCTATTCCGTTCAACCAGGCGCAGATCGCGACGCCTTCTCATCCAGTTCATGGGCAGAACTACACCTACGGCTACACCGTGCTCGCCCCAACGGGATGCAATCCAACTCTGAATCCCGCTGCGTGCGCCTACACAACCGGTTGTAACGCCTCTTCCACCCTGGGCTGCTCGTTCATGGGACTTCCCGATGGATCCTCGATGATTCAAACCTACGAAGGCGGCAACGTCGATCTTCGCGTTCCTTATCTCGGCTACTCGTCGGAAGCCGAGTCTTACACCGCCGCAGGTATCTCCGCGTATCACGCGCTCCAGGCGCACGTCGAAAAACGCTTAAGTCACGGCTTGCAGGTTGGATTTTCCTACACCTTCTCGCACGCCACCGACGAGCAGAGCGCNCTCGGTCTTTTTTACAACGGCAACAACCCGCTCGATCTCCGCAGCGGCTATGGTCTGTCCGATTTCGACCGCACCCACGTCATCAACTTCACCTACCTCTATCAATTCCCGAATCTCTTCCAGCAATCCACGTTCGCCGGCAAAGTCGCCGACGGCTGGGCCATCGAGGGCGTCGGCATCATTCAAAGCGGCCAGCCCTACAGCGTCATCGACTATTCCGGCGCCGTCGGCAGCATTTTCTACGGCACATCCGACGGCATCACCAACCCCATCGTTCCGCTCGGGTCGTGCACGCCTTCGCAAGCTCTCACAGGCCACAGCGGCGCAACCGATGGCCTCCCGGCGCTCAATGCGTCGTGCTTCACGCTTCCGCTCTTGAGCCCCGGCGATCTCGGCGGCGGTATCGCACCGGGCGACACGTTCGAGACCAACTTCACCACCGGTCAGCGCAACATCTTCCGCCAGCCTTGGCAGAAGCGCACCGACGTCTCCGTCGTCAAGCTGACGAAACTCAACGAGCGCTTCTCGCTCAAGTACACCTTCGACGTCTTCAACCTGACCAACACGCCAAGCTTCGACGTGCCCGTCGATAACGTCTCGCAAAATCTTTTCTTCAACGATTTCCCGCTCTACGGTCAACCTTTGTACTCGTCCCCAACCGCCAGCGGCCTCGGCGTCGTCAACAAAACAATCGGCGGCCCCCGCCAAATCCAAATGACCCTGAAGCTCAGTTTCTAGCAGGGTAGCGCCGGCTTGCCCTGAGCGAGAGCGAAGGGTATCTCGCCGGCGGTTTTACTGAGCTATAGCCACAACTCGATCCCTGGCACGCCCTCAGCCGTGTGTCTATCACGCACCGGCAGGACATGTTTTTGGTCGTGCCGTGATCGCGTGCCGGGTGGGCACGACTTCAGTCGTGCCGGAAACGGCGCAAACAAAAAAGGGGCTTTAGCTCCTGCGGTCCCACTACCCAAATTGTCATCCCGAGCGTAGCGAGGGATCTGCTTTTTCTTAGGCGGGAACTTTCGCGGTCGATCCGCGCAAAATCAAACTCGTCTCCAACTCAACTTCCTTCCCATTCTCCGAACCATCCCGCCCCTCAACCTCACCGTGCAGCGCCTGAAACGCGTATTCCGCAAGCTGCTTTTGCGACATGCGCACCGTCGTCAGCGGCGGCGTCGTAAATTCCGCCAAGCGAATATCATCAAATCCGATCACCGACAATTCGCGCGGAATCGTAATTCCACGATCGTACGCCTCGCGCATCACGCCCACTGCCGTCATATCGTTCGAGCACAAAATCGCCGTCGGTCGCTTTGGCAACCCCGCAAGCTGCGCAAGCGCAGCAACGCCGCCTTCCACTTTGTGATCTCCGGTAACGATCAATTCCGGCTCGACCGTCAGCCCGTTTTCCTGCATCGACTCTTCAAATGCCGTGCGTCTCGCCATTGCCGACTTCAAATTTGTCGGGCCAGCCACAAACGCGATCCGCTTATGCCCGAGCTTCGCCAGATGTTTCACCGCTTCGCGAATGCCTTGCTGATAGTTCACACGAATATTGGTGACGCCGGCCAAGTGCGGACCAACGTCGACGAACACAAGCGGCACTTTGCGAAAGCGTAAATCCTCGATCAGCGCGTCTTCCATTCCGAACGTCAGGATCGCGACACCATCGACGCGCCGTTCGATCATGCGCCGGACAGCCAATTCCATGCGCTTCGGATCGTGTACCGTCGAAGTCAGCAAAATTTCGTAGTGATTCTGTACTGCGAGGTCTTCAAACGCCTGCACGATCTCCGGAAAAAACGGATTCGTAATCTCTGAAACGATCAGCCCAAAAATTCGACTTTTCCCCGAAACCAGCGCGCGCGCCGCGGTGTTCGGGTAGTAGCCCATGTCCTCGACGACCTTCATCACCCGCTTGGCTAGCGCGGGATCAACAGTCGGCACGCGATTGATCGTCCGCGAGACGGTCGCGGTCGATACCTTCGCTCGTTTGGCGATTTCTCGAATGTCCATGGATTGCGATCTGGACCTGGTCCCTCAAGTTACATATAGATACGAATTTCCAACCAGTCTAAGTACAAACGCTCTTGCGTCCCAATCAAAATTCAAATCGTGCCCGCTCGTAAATTGATGCGCTTGGTGTGATGCAAGCGAGGCTCACCACGTCACTCGAATTAGCGATACAGCCTGCCTCGGCAGCTCAAATCTCAGCGTCAGCGCGCCATTCGCCGCAGTCACCCATTCTGGCGAAGACAGCAGTTGCAACTGTCCGGCTGCTTCCAACTTGCGAAGTTGCTCGTCCGAAGGTTGCACCGGCGAACCCGTGGCTTTCCATACTTCAAACGCATTACTATGCATCGCGTCGATACGAAAATGTTCGACCAGAGCGCGCTTTGCCGATGCCGGGATGCCGTCGATCTTGAGTTCAGTCGGCGCGCCCGGCGCCGCGACGTCGTCGTCGTGATAGTTCCACGCCAGCATATCGATCTCATTTGATTTGCGCGTCGCCACCGCCGAAATATCGGCCTGCCCGCGAACACCCGACTTCAAGACTTCGTCCGTGGTCAATGCCGCTGAACTCTGCGCATCGACGCGCTCCCCACCGAGCAAGCCCATCATGCGAAACGCGTTGAGCACAGGCTTGTCGATGCCGTTCGTCGCCATCTCGCGGAATCCGGCGAATGGTGGCTGATCCTCAAATTCAAACGACCAATTCACCGCCGCCCGAAACTGTACGCCGCGCTGCGCGGCCAACGCTTGCGTTCTCGCCAAGACTTCAGCCGTGTATGAAGCGTACAGCGGACCGTTGCGATATCCGTTCTGCGGATTCTCCTGCGCCGAGCATGCTGCGCAACCTTCCGGATCCGATTCACCGAGAATAATCGGCGTCGCCTTCCACTCTGGAAACGACGCGACAATCGAAAATCCTTGATCGACTGCGGCGAGTTGTTTCGAGATCCCCATCTGCACGTGATCGCCGAGCCATTTCGGCGATCCTTTCGGATGAAAACTCACAAAATCAAGCCGCGTCCCCGTTTTGCCGTTTGCGAAATTCTTTCCGTGCGCGCAATGCTCCAGAAAATCATGCAAAAACGCGATCGCTTTCGGCGACCCAGGGCCGGTGCTGTCTGGTCCGCCAACGCGCGCTTGCGGCACCGCGCGCAAAACCGCATCGACCGAGAGGTCGTACAGTTTGAAATATTCCTCCGGCGTCCCGTGCCAGTAGTCGATGTCCGGTTCGTTCCACACTTCCCACAACCACGATTTCATTTCGTCGTCGCCGTACCGCTCGCGCAGATGCTGCGCGAAACGAAGCACGAGTTCCGCCCACTTCGCATAATCCTTCGGCGGATAGGTCCACCCAGTAAAAATATTTCCCTTCGGAAACGTATGCCGATACGGCTGTGGATGCATCGAGAGCGCCTCCGGCATGAATCCAAGTTGCACTAGCGGCTTCACCCCGGTCTCGCGAAATGTATCGAAAATTCGATCGACGATCGTCCAGTCGTAGACAGGTTTCCCCGACGCGTCTTCCGTGTAAACATTAGTCGATCCCCATTTCAGTGACGCGCTGCCATCCCCGCTCGTAAATAAATTGTGCACGCGAATGTAGACGGGCTCCGGACTCATCTCCGCAAATTCGCGCAGCAACTTCTTGCCGTTTGCCGCGTAGGTATAGTTCGGCTCGTCGTATCCCCAGAAATTCCAAATATTCCGCCACGGCCCATCGCTGCGATCGGANTGCACTTCGATTTTTACAGTCGTAGCGGCGGATTGCTCTTCCGCTCGCAAGAACACGGTCGCGACGAGACACGCCGCAGCGATCCCGAGTGCAAAGCCAACGACTCCACCTATGTTAGTTTTTGATCGCATATGCATTTTTGGTTTCTAGGCCGTCCCTAGCATCTCCGCGCTCCTCAGCGAACTCAGCGTCTCTGCGTTAGCTTTTCGCTTTCCTCTTCTCCGCATCGACGACTGCATTCTGGCATACTAAAACGAGCCGATTCATACCGAATGAAACTGACCCGCCGCGCTCTGCTGCAACTCTCCATGGGAGCCCCACTGCTCGCTTCCGCCTCTCGTCTTTTCGGCCANGGCATGTCCACGCACACTGCAAAGGCCCAAGCAAAACTCGCACCTTCCGGCAAACCATTCAACGCTCATTTCACCGACGTCGCCGCAAAAGCAGGACTGACCGCGCCCACAATCTACGGCAATCCGCTCAACAAAGACTACATTCTCGAAGCCGCCGGCTGCGGCTGCGCATTTTTCGACTACGACAACGACGGCTGGATGGACATTTTTGTTTTGACCGGCACGCTACTCACCGGCGCGCCACCGAACACCACCAATCGTCTCTACAAAAATAATCGCGACGGAACTTTCACCGACGTAACGCTAAGCTCCGGCCTCACCGATGTTGGCTGGGCGTCGAGCGTTTGCGTTGGCGACTACAACAACGACGGCTTCGAGGATCTGTTCGTTACGTACTGGGGACAAAATAAACTCTACCGCAACAACGGCGACGGAACTTTTACCGATGTAACGCAGTCCGCCGGATTGATCGGCGAAAAAACGCGCTGGGGCGCCGGCGCAACGTTCGTCGATTACAACCGTGACGGCCACCTCGATCTTTTTGTTTCCAACTATGTCGATTTCGATTTCAAGCGCGTGCCCAAGCCCGGCGACAACGTCGACTGCAATTGGAGGGGCGTCGCGGTCGAATGCGGTCCGCGCGGGTTGGTGCACGGAACGCATTCGCTCTATCGCAACAACGGCAACGGAACTTTTACCGACGTCTCGAAAGCATCCGGCATCGATAAATTTCGCGGTAGCTATGGAATGACTGTGGTTGCAGGCGATTACGACGAAGACGGCTGGCCGGATATTTTTGTGGCGTGCGATACGACGCCGAGTTTGCTTTTCATGAATAATCGCGACGGGACGTTTCGCGAAGAAGGAGTGATTCGCGGCGTTGCGCTGAGCGAGGACGGACAGGAACAAGCAGGAATGGGCGTCGGGATCGGAGATTACAATCTCGATTCGCACATCGATCTATTCAAGACGCACTTCGCCGAAGATTCCAACGGTTTGTACAAAAACGACGGGAAGGCAAACTTCGAGGATGTGACGCGGGCGGTGCGCATCGGCGTCGAAACGCGTTTCATCTGCTGGGGCGCGGGAATCGTCGATCTCGACAACGACGGCTATCCCGATATTTTTCTGGTGGCGGGGAGTGTGTATCCGAACGTCGAGAAGAGTTTGCCGCAGTATCCGGACAAGTGTCCGCGGATGATTTTCCGCAATCTGGGGAATGGGACGTTTGAGGAGTTAGGGGATGAGACGGGGCCAGGAATTTCGACTCCGCATTCGAGTCGCGGTTGCGCGTTCGGAGATTTCGATAACGACGGCGATCTCGACGTCGTTATCGTTAATTTGAACGAGCCGCCATCGTTGCTACGCAACGATCTGAAGGGAAGCGATCACTGGCTGAAGATTAAATTGATCGGGACGAAATCCAATCGCAGTGCGATTGGCGCGAGAGTTGTCGTGCGCTACGGAAAAAAAGTGCAAGCGCAGGAAGTTGTGAGTCAGTCGAGTTTTTATTCGACCAACGATTCGCGTTTGCATTTCGGACTCGGTGCGGAGAAAGTTGCCGACATCTCGATTCATTGGCTCGGCGGTGGTCACGAAGAGTTGAAGAATGTTGCGGCCAATCAGTTGATTGTGGTGAAAGAAGGCGCGGGAATTCAGAAGGGCCACGATTGGTCCAAGGCGTATGCTGCTCGCAAAGAAAGCGTGACTCCGCCCAAGCGAATTGATGCAAAATAGGCGCGATTATGCTGGTGACATGACGAGTTGAATCTGGAAGATCGTTCGACGAGATTTGAGCTCGATACGAAATTAGTTCGGTAAGGGGAGACGGTCCATGACGACTTCCAATCCTGTTTCGCGTCGCAAATTTATTGAAGCGGCAGCGGCGACAGCCGCTGCGTCGTATGTTGCGAATCCGGCGCTCGCGTTCGCACTTGGCAAACCGTCAGCCGCGACGGCCGGCGTCGATTCCACGCAGGTCCCGTGGCGCGATCAAGGTGTTCTCAACTTAGCGAATTCACCGTACGCGAAATTGCATTCGGTGCCGGTGCACGCGGTCACGATCGAGGAAGGATTCTGGTCGAAGCGGCGCAAGACGAATGTCGAGAGCAGCATTCCGACGATGCGCGACCAACTGCTCGAGCACGGGCGTATGGACAATTTCCGCCGGCTCGTCGGAAAAAGTTCGGAACCGCAAAAAGGTCCGGTTTACTCCGACTCCGACATTTATAAATGGATGGAGGCGGTCGGCTTCGCGCTCCAATCCGGCGAACTTCCCGAAGTACACAATCAAACCGCGGCGATGATCAAAGAAGTCGTTGCGGTGCAGGAGCCGAACGGCTACATCAACACGTACTACGTTCAGGATCGCGCGGAGCAGCGCATGCTTCAGAAAACGCAGCGAGACGGCCATGAACTGTACTGTCTCGGTCACATGTTGCAAGGCGCGATCGCGTACCACCGCGCGACGGGCGATACGACGCTGCTCGATGCCGGCGCGAAAATGGTCGATGATTTTCTGATTCCGAATTACGGGCCTGGGCCGGATAAGAAGCCGATCGTGGCGGGACATCCTGAGATCGAGATGTCGCTGATCGAGCTGTATCGCACCACGGGTCGCAAACAATACGTCGACCTTGCCGGTTACATCCTTCATGGCGACGATCGTTTCAAGTTTGAGCCGAGCCGTATCGTTTATATGTATTGCGGCATTCCGTTCACTTCACGGACGAAGCTGGAAGGGCACGCGGTGCGCGCGATGTATGCGTGCTGCGGCGCGACGGACTACTACCTCGAGACCGGCGACGAAACGTACTGGAAGACGCTGACGACGCTGTGGACCGATTTGTCGCAGCGGCAGATGTACATCACCGGGGGCGTTGGGGCACGCAGCGACGGCGAATCTTTTGGCGATGCGTATGAGTTGCCGAATTCTCAGGCTTACGGCGAAAGCTGCGCGGCGATCGGAAATATGATGTGGAACTGGCGCATGCTCGCGGCGAGCGGGGAAGCGAAACACGCCGATGTGATCGAGCGCGCGCTTTACAACGGAATCAATTCGGGCATGTCGCTGGATGGAACGACGTATTGCTATCGCAATCCGCTGGCGTTCAATCCGGAATCGGGCGAGCAGATTCGCAATCCGTGGTACGACACGACATGTTGCCCGCCGAACCTGGAGCGGACGTTTGCGTCGCTGCCGGGATATTTTTACAGCACGAGCAAGGATGGGTTGTACGTGCATCTGTACGACAATTCGACTTTGGACTGGCATCTGGAGAATGGGACGCCGCTGAAAGTTGTGCAGAAAACGAATTATCCGTGGGATGGCGATGTGAAGTTGACGGTGTCTCCTGCAGAGCCGGCGGACTTCGCGGTGAATGTGCGCATTCCGGGTTGGGCGAAGAGCGCGAAGGTCGCCGTGAACGGGAAATCTGTTGAAGGCGCGAAGCCGGGAGAATATTTGACGATCAAGCGGCGATGGTCGCCGGGCGATACGATCATGCTCGCGTTTCCGATGGCGGCGGAGATTGTGGCGTCAAATCCTCGCGTGGAAGAAAACCTCGGGCGCGTTGCCATGCAGCGCGGGCCGATCGTGTATTGCATGGAAGGGCTCGACCAAAATGCTGCGGCGGCGGATTTTTCGGAGGTTGCAATTGTGGTGAATCCGAAGTCGCTGAAGGCGTTCGAGGTTGAGCATAAGCCGGCGTTGCTCGAAGGCGTCACGGTTTTGAAGCATAGCGGCGCGATTTACGAGAGTGCGTCGGACAAGGGGCCGCTGTATGCGGATGCGAATGGTGCGGCGCCGAAGATTCGGGCGGAGAGTTTGACGCTGATTCCGTACTACGCTTGGGCGAATCGGAAGCCGACGGAGATGCAGGTTTGGATTCCGTTTACACGGCCTTGAAGGTTCGGTTTCGTTTGTAATTCCCGAATTGGGACCGTCTGGGGTATACCCCCAAGTTTTTGAAAGAGCGCGCAAGTCATTGTTGTTCAATGACTTGCGAGGGCGTTCGTTTGAAGAGTGTGTAGGTTGTTGATTTCGTTGGAGTTGGAGTGGTCTTGTAATTCGCTATTTGTTCGTTTTTGTTGACTAAGTTATAACGCTTAGCCCCTCCATCCCACTTCCGAATGAGAATTATGGCCCGGTCGGGGCGTTGCATGATCGTCGGTTGACGTGCGCCATTTCTTCGGCAGAATGGCAATTCCACCGAATCCCGATTCCATCATCACGGTTGATCGTTGGTTTACGGACGCGCGCGCAGGTACGAAACGGGTGACGGTCGCACCCCGTTGTGGCTGAGTTTGATTTAGGTGGTTGCGGCGTTCGTGGGAACTGAACGCAATTTTCTGAAGGGCAAGTATACCACATGCGAAATTGCGGGCCAACGCGCATACACGGTCGCGCATGAATGCGACGGAGGCGAGATCTTTGTTTTGGGCGGCGCCGACTTTAAACCCGCACCCTCTGAAAGCTGAGGGTGCGGCACCCAAAATCAACTTTGTTCTTCGCAGGTGGTCGATGGGGTGGAACCTAAACCCCGCGATCTGGGGAACGATCGCGGCTACAGGGCGGCGGCGTAAGGTTGCGAGACGGCGGATTATTCGTAGTGGAAGTTTACGTCGGGGAGAGCAAGCCCCGCCCCTACACGATCGCGATTGGGGTGCGATCGTGTAGGGCGGAGAGTTTCGTCTACTCGATGAAGATGCGGACGAAGCGCGGTTAGAAGGTGATGACGAGTTTGCCGACGAAGTTGGAGGTGGTTTGGTGTTGGTAGGCTTCGAGGGCTTGGTCGAAGGGGAACGTGCGGTCGATGACGGGCTTGATTTTGGATTGGGTGAGGGCGCGGGTCATGTCTTCGAACATCTTGGTGGTGCCGACGTAGATGCCTTGAAGGTTGGCGCCTTTCATCATCATGGTTAGAGGGTTGGTGTCGCCTTTGTGGCCGGCGACTACGCCGATCAGAGCGATTTGGCCCTCGGGGGCTACGGCTTTGTAAGATTTTTGAAGAGTGCCGGGGCCGCCTACTTCGACGATGTGGTCTACGCCGCGCTTGTTGGTTAGCTCGGCTACCTTTTTCTCCCAGTCGGGGATTTCTTTGTAGTTGATGCCTTCGTCGGCGCCGAGTTCTTTGGCGCGGGCGAGTTTTTCGTTGCTGGATGAGGTGATGATGACGCGGGCGCCTGCGGCTTTGGCGAATTGGAGGGCGAAGATGGAGACGCCGCCGGTGCCAAGGCAGAGGACGGTTTGGCCGGGTCTTACGGGATTGCGGGTGGCCGTCAGGGCGTGCCATGCGGTGACGGCGGCGCAGGGGAGAGTGGCGCCTTCTTCGAAGGAGTAGCCGTTGGGGAGGTGGACGACGCCGTCTTCATCGAGCGCGACTAATTCGGAGAGCATGCCGTTGGTGGAGCCGCCCATGGCGGGGCGGGAGTATTGCATGGCGCCGTCGTACCAGGTTTGGAAGAAAGTGCCGGCGACTTTGTCGCCTTGTTTGAAGCGCTTTACATGCGTGCCGATGGAGACTATCTCACCCGCACCGTCGGAGAGAGGGATGAGATCGTTTTTCATGGGGCCGCCGAAGTAGGCGCCGTTGGCGACGAGGTTGTCGCGGAAGTTGAGGCTGGTGGCGTGGACGCGGATGAGGACCTGGTTTGCGGTCGGTTGAGGTTCGGGGAGGTGGGTTTGTTTCAGGCCGTCGAGGGTGGAGGAGCCGGATTGGAGGATGTAAGTTTTCATGGGTGTCCGGGGACAGTTTAAGAGTGGAAGAGGTCTACAGTCGACAGTTGAAAGTCGAAAGTATAACAGGGAGGAGAAGCGGGATCTTTGACGGCGGACGGAGGGGAGATTTGGATCGGTTGAGGTCCTTAGTTGTCCGTCGGACGGCTCAGGATGACAAGTATTTTAATTTTGGGCAAAAACGAAGGGCACTACTCGCGAACTGTAGCCGCGGCGGATCGGTTTGGGTGGGGCTGATGTCTGAGATCCTTCGCTGCGTGAGCCGACGCGTTCGCTCGGAAGCGAACGCGAAAGAAAAGGAGTCGGCTCACTTCGCTCAGGATGACAAGTATTTTAATTTTGGGACGAGATCGAAAGGCATGGCTCACGAACAGTTGCCGCAGGAAAAAAAGAAGGGCACGGCGGTGCCGTGCCCCTACGGCTTGATTAGCCGATCGATCAAACATCGAGCGGCGTTGTTCGTGAACCGCCGCCGCTGACTAGAGGGCGGCGCAGACGGATTTTACTTCGGTGTAGTGTTCGAGGGCTTCGTGACCCATTTCGCGGCCCCAGCCGGATTGCTTGTAGCCGCCGAAGGGGAGGGCGGCGTCGAAGACGTTGTAGCAATTGATCCAGACGGTGCCGGCGCGGAGTTTGTTGGCGATCTTGTTGGCTTTCTTAATGTCGCGGGACCAGACGCCTGCGGCGAGGCCGTAGATCGAGTCGTTGGCTTTCTTCACGATTTCGTCGAGATCCGAGAAGGGAGTCGCGACGACGACTGGGCCAAAGATTTCTTCCTTCACGACTTTCATATCTTCGGTGGCGTCGACAAGGACCGTCGGCTTGACGAAATAGCCCTTGTCGCCGTGGCGTTCGCCACCGGCGATGGCCCTCGCGCCGTCCTTTTTTCCGGAATCGAGGAAACCCACGACGCGATTGAGCTGCTCCTCGGAAACGAGCGGGCCCATATCGCACTCGGGATCGAAGCCAGGACGGACGCGGATTTTTTGAGCGGACTGCGCCATGCCATCGACGACCTTGTCGAAGACTTTCTTGTCGACGAAGAGGCGCGAACCTGCGCAGCAGCATTGGCCGTGATTGAAGAAGATCGCGCTGGCGGCTCCGGGGATGGCGGTGTCGAGATCGGCGTCGTCGAGAATGACGTTGGGGGATTTGCCGCCGAGTTCGAGCGAGACTTTTTTGAGGTTGCCGGCGCTGGCCTGGATGATGAGCTTGCCGACTTCGGTCGAGCCGGTGAAGGCGACCTTGTCGACGTCGGGATGCGCGGCGAGTGCGGCGCCGGCGGTTTCACCGAAGCCGGGGACGATGTTGATTACGCCTTCGGGGAAGCCGGCGGCTTCGACGAGTTCGCCGAGGCGGATCGCGGTGAGTGGAGTCTGTTCCGCGGGCTTTAAGACGATGGTGCAGCCTGCGGCGAGCGCGGGGCCGAGCTTCCATGCAGCCATCAAGAGTGGGAAATTCCAGGGGATGATCTGGCCGACGACACCGACGGGTTCACGGAGCGTGTAGGCGAGGAATTTGTTCGGCGGGGCGCCGGTCAACGGAATCGTGTTGCCTTCGATCTTGGTGGCCCATCCGGCGTAATAGCGAAGATTTTCGATGGCGAGAGGAACGTCGGCGACCCGCGCGACGGCGAGAGGCTTGCCGTTGTCGAGCGATTCGATTTGCGCGAACTCTTCGAGATGTTCTTCGAGGAGATCGGCGAGCTTCCACATCATACGAGCGCGAGCGGCGGGCGAAGTCTTGGACCACTTGCCGGTTTCGAACGCGGCGCGGGCAGCTTTTACGGCGCGGTCGATGTCTTCGCGGTCGCCTTCTGCGACATTCGCGAGGACTTCGCCGGTAGCGGGGTTATAGCTGGCGAAAGTCTTGCCGGAGGCAGAATCGACCCACTTGCCGTTGATGAGCATTTGCTTTTTTTGGGTGATGAAGGATGCGACNTTGGAGTTGATTGAGGGGGTTGCGACTGCCGTTGCCATGAGAGCTCCTTTTCGACGGTGAATGAAGCGAATCTCGGCCAGGATTTCGTGTGGGCGCTCGATTTTTGCGCGGTTTGCGCGGAGCGAGCCCACTTTGCTTGGGAAGGGTGAAACGATGACCTGGTTGCCTGCCCTTGCAGGGTGAAGATAGTCCCTTAGTTGGGGGAATTCAAGGGGACGTCGGGACAGGGCTCGGCGATTCGGTGTTTTCGTCGAGATTTGGATAGGTTGAGGACGGGGATTTGAAATTTGGGACGGGAACGGACTGGGGCGACTGAGGCGACATCTTTGTTTTGGGCGGGGCTTCATCTAAACCCGCACCCTCGAACAGCTGAGGGTGCGGCACCTAAAACCGACTTGTTCCGTGGAGGTGGTTGATGGGGTTGAATCTAAACCCGGCGATCTGGGAGGCGATCGCGGCTACAGGGTGGCGGCGATCACGGTTAGCCGGCGGCGGTCGCGGAAGGGTGGCGTTGAGTTGCGCTGGTGTCCGAGGAGTTGGCGGTTGCGGCGGCGGTTAGGTCGGCGTGGAGGAGGCGGTGGAAGAGGTGTTCGCCGGCTTCGCGGCGGACGCTGAGGCGGCCGGCAACGTAGGCGCGGGAATGCAGGCCGCGCTGGACGGCGTCGCAGATGGCCATGTCTTCGTCCTGGACGATTTCGCTGACGGCGATGCTTTCGCGATTGTGCTTTTCGGCGGCGGCGCTGATGTCGCCGAAGTAGTAGTCGAAGACGACGGCGCATTTGTCGGGACCGAGCGGAAGGACGAGGTTGGCGTCCATCACGCCTTCGTAGGCGTTGACCATGAAATTGGGATAGATCCAAAGATAGAAGGCGCGGCCCTGGCGCGTGGCGCCGACTTCGGCGCTGGTGTCTTCGCTGGACGAGAGCGGGCTGGATTGCAGGCAGGAGCGCTCGAAATTTTCGATGGTGTACTTGGTGTATTCGATGACGCTGCTCAGGCCTTTGTGCGCGTGGGGGACGTGGTAGCCGCCGTCGAGATAATTGTCGACGTAGACCTTCCAATTGCAATTGAGCGGGTAGATGCGGCGATCGAAGTAGTTGAGTTTTTTTGTGAGTTGGAGCGGGGCGACGAGTTCGGGGACGGCGCCGAGGAATTTTTGGAGCGGCATGGCTTTGCCGTCGAGGTTGACGAAGACGAAATTTTCCCAGGTGTCGAGGCGGATGGGGACGAGGCCGTTGTCGGCGCGATCGAAATTGCAGACGCCGTCGAACTCGACCATTCCTTTGAGCGCGCCGTCGATGCCGTAGGTCCAGCCGTGATAGGGGCAGCGAAATTGNTTGGCGCAGCCGTGGGATTCGGGGACGACGGCGGCGGCGTGGTGGCGGCAGACGTTGAAGAAGGCGCGGAGATTGTTGTCATCGCCGCGGACGACGACGATGGGTTCGCCGGTGATGTCGGCGGTGAAGAAGTCGCCTTTGTTTTTGAGTTGGTCGAGGCGGCCGACGACTTGCCAGGTGCCGGCGAAGATGGATTGTTTTTCGAGGGATTCGATCTGAGGGTCGCGGTACCAAGGGGCGGGGATGGTGTAGGCGCGGTCGAGGGGGGCGCTGGGGTTGTAGAGGGCGAGGAGGTCGTGGATGGTGGGTGGCATGGGGGATTTTTATCGCGAAAGGGGTGGGTGGGGGAAGGGAGAAATT
>JGI12635J15846_10002953_pt1 | contig 14838 bp, 17 predicted proteins | sample BlaSpr_A8_OM2_M2_FD_15846 | JGI IMG/M metagenome (IMG submission 15846) | reverse complement strand
GGGGAGCGGTCCCGGCTCTTACCTCGCCCCGGCCCGCCGCATCGCGGCGAGCGGTGAGGGTTCTGCGAATCATCTGATATCCCGAAAACTGTAAGATCCATAACCCTGAAAGATTTACCCAGAAGAGCTGCTTCTTCAGCCAGCAGTATCAGGCAAATTGTATGGATTCTCAGATGGCCGGCTTCTTGCTGTTCTCCAGTTATGTACCTGATGGAGGCTACAAGAATGCGATCTATCAAACGTTTGGCAATTATCCCGGCGGCTATCGCCACCTGTGGAATCGTGGCTGGCTGCTTCTCGTACCACCGGACCGTGGATGAAACGACGACTCCGGCCCCTGTGGTCGAAACGGTTCCCGCGCCGGCGCCGGTAGTGGAGGTCAGTCCGGCTCCTGCGGTAGTTGAGGCTCCTGCGACCGAGAGCTCGACTACAACCACCACGACCGAGGGCCCCGGACTGGTGGAGCGGCAGAAGACGACCACCTACACCTCGCCTTATTAATTTAGTTTGAGCGAGACTGACCGTCGGCGGCGCGCGTACGACTACGCGATCGAGCACATCAGCGAATGGCCGGTCACGGAATCGACGCGCACGCTGACGGTATCGCCCGCGGCTATGGCCGCGTTTCCGGCAAAAATTGCAGTTTTGAACTGCGGCGTCTTCCCCGCCATCATGCCGCCGCCGCGCCGTGCTGGTCCTTCGACCAGTACTGGAAACTCGCTGCCCACCATCGCGCGATTGCGCGCCAACGACACGTTCTCCTGCAACTCTATTAGGCTCGTCAGTCGGCGGCCCTTCTCGTTTTCGCTGACGGAATCGCCGAGTCGGAATGCGCGCGTATGCTNACGCACTGAATACTTGAACATGAATGCGGAATCGTAGCTGACCTCGCGCATGATCGCCGTCGTCGCCTCGAAGTCCGATTCTTCTTCGCCGTGAAAGCCGACGATGATATCCGTCGAAAGCGCGACGCCGGGAATCGCCGCGCGCACGCGCACCACCAGCTCGAGATATTGTGCGACCGTGTAGCCGCGTTCCATCGCGGCCACGATTCTGTCGGAGCCTGACTGGAGCGGCAGATGCAGATGCGGCTGGACTTTGGGCTCGGTCGCCATCGCCTCGATAATCGACTCGCTCATGTCGCTCGGATGGGGCGACGTGAAACGAATCCGCTCGATTCCGTCGATCGACGCGACCATCCTGAGCAGCGCGCCGAAATCGGTGTCTCCGAAGCGGTAGGCGTTGACGGTCTGCCCGAGTAGTACGACTTCCTTCACGCCGCGCTCGGCCAGCTCGCCAATCTCGCGCATCAAATCGGCGGGCGGGATCGAGCGCTCACGCCCGCGCACGAACGGCACCACGCAGAACGCGCAGAATTTGTCGCATCCGCGCATCGCGGTCACGTACGCGCGCACGCCGCTGGCGTATTCGGGCGTGATGTCGGCGTAAGTTTCGGCCCGATCGAGCCGGACATCAATCGAGGCGTCGAAGCCGGCGCGGCGAATCAAGTCGGGCAGGCGGCGGTAACTGTCAGGCCCTGCGACCACGTCGAGGAACGCGGCCTTCTCCATGATCGCGACGCGATTATGCTGCGCCATGCATCCGAGCAGCCCGAGCTTCACCTCCGGCCGCGAATTCTTCAGGCGCGCAAGCTCGCGCAGCCGATGCAGCACCTTCTCCTCGGCATGCTCGCGAATCGCGCAAGTATTAAGCAGCACGACGTCGGCATCTTCGACCCCGTTCGCGGTTACATAGCCGGCGCCGCGCAGAACGGCGCTGACCGTTTGCGAGTCGGCGACATTCATCTGGCATCCGTAAGTCTCGAGATAAACCCGCGGATGCGCCGGAGTTGGAGCGTGATCGTTCATTGGACGAAAAGAAATCTTAGGCCACGCCGCCCCGTGGATACAACGCGAGCCTTGCCGGAAATCGTTGCGAGTCTTAAATTCCCGGAGAGACTTGTTCAATGAACGCAGATGACAGCGTAACCCTCTACCGTCCCGTTGGTCCCGAGGAACTCGCACTCATTCGGGAGAGTGGCTTTCGTCGCTTCCCGCCCCGTTTGCCTCAACAGCCGATATTCTATCCGGTGATCAGCGAGGCCTATGCAACCAGGATCGCGCGCGACTGGAACGTAAAGGCGTCGGGTGCGGGTTATGTAACACGCTTTGCGGTTTTACGGTCTTTTCTGGATCGCTATCAGGTACAGGTTGCCGGCGGCTCGAAGCACCTCGAGTATTGGATTCCGGCATCAGACCTTTCCGAATTCAACGAGAACATAGTCGGCCCGATTGAGATAATTTCCGAGTTCTCTTCTTCCGAGACTCGTTAGATGAGCTGATCAAACCCACGACTCCTATGCCACAGAATCGCAGGCCATCGTTCGAGCGGATGGAAGCCACGTTGCTGGCGTGTCCGCAATGCAAGCGCGCAGTGAAGGTACGTAAGCGGCTGCTGCTCGTCCTGCCCAATGGCGACAAGTATCTCTACGTTTGCCCTGATTGCGGATCTACTTGCGGGGAGACGATCGAGACGCCATCGCCAATTGGGCGATGATTCAATAGACCACACGCGCCTTCTAAGAATCGGTGCTCGATCCGAAGAACCTAACCCCTTTCCCATAGTGGGAAGGGGAACCGGATTATTGGGTAACCTCTTCCCGAGCAGGAAGGGGAACCGGATTTTTGAGCTTCCCCTAACCCCTTCTAACAGGGACGAAGTCCCGCATCTTCTCTTTCTGAATACTGGGTGCAGGGGTCACCCCTGCCGAAGGAGGTGTGGAACCCATCGCGGGTTCCACATTCAATAAAGTGATTTCCCCTTCCCCGATTCCCACCTACGGCTTGTCGCCGCGCATTCCATCGAGATCGCGCATCGCGCGCTCGAGGATCTCGCGCACTTTGTCGATTCGCTCTTGCGACGCCGACTCGCCCGCCACCGCGCGAAATGCGGCCTTGACCAGGCGCTCGGCGGGACCGCGAACCTCAGCTGCGTCCGGGTCGTTCGCATGACGCCATCCGGCCCATCGCCGCGCTCGCCACCAGATTCGCCGGACGGTCTCGTCCTCGCGCTTGAGCTCGGCGGCGCCGGCGTCGGTGATTGCGTAGACGCGCTTGCCTTCTTTCGAGTCTGACGAAATCAGGCCCTCATCCTCGAGTTGCTGGAGCGTCGGATAAACGGTGCCGGCACTGGCGCTGTAGATTCCGCCCGAGCGCTCTTCGAGCTGACGCATTAGCTCGTAGCCGTGCTTGGGACCGTCCGCGATCAGCGACAGTAACGCGAGCCGCACTTCGCCGGGGCCGAAGAATCGCGCCCGCATGCCCATCATGCCGAATTCGCCCCAGTGATGACCGCGCCTTTGAAATCGTCGAGTTCCACAAACCATCATGAATGACCCTCCGAAACACCGTAATACATACTGGAAGGTATATCGTACGATATAGCAACAGTCAACGTGGTGAGTGCAAGTGTAAGGATGGAGTCGGCCTGACCTTGTATTGCGCGGCCGGTAGTGTGGTATGGTCTTCGCGAACAAATCACCGAAGCCCGGAGAGAGCGAAATGACAACGTCCATGTCCATTCAGAGAGCGGTTTTAACCCATCAGAAGGACATGGTGTTTCATGCGAAAGCTACTTTCCGGGGGTGCTGCGCGCACAACCCCCAATAAAACCAGGGCGCCCGAGCAGGCTGCAAATCGATTCGCCGCCTCGCGAGCCAAAAAGTTCCTCTCCTATTACAAGCCGTATCGAGGTCTGCTCTTCGCGGATCTCGCCTGCGCCGCAATCATATCGGCGGCGGCACTTCTGCTGCCGGTCTGTGCGAATTTCATCGCCAAGAACCTGCTGGCAAAAGAGGGGGCACCCGCTGCGCTGCACAGGATCTACGGATTGGGCGTTGCGATGCTCGCGCTCGTCGCTCTGCAGACCCTATGTACGTTGTTCGTCGACTATCAGGGACACGTGATGGGCGCGAAGATGGAACGCGACATGCGCCGAGAGCTGTTCGAGTACTATCAGAAACTCTCGTTCAGCTTTTACGACCGGCAGAGAACCGGTCAGCTCATGGCGCGGATCACCAACGATCTCCTTTCGCTCGCCGAGCTCTATCACCACGGACCCGAGGATCTGGCGATCGCGAGCCTCGAGCTGATTGGAGTGCTAGTCATCCTCGCGCATATCGACCGGACGCTCACGCTGGTCGTGTTCTGCTTCCTGCCGGTGATGTTCATTTACGCGCTGCATTTCAGCCGGCGCATGATTGCCGCGCTCAGATTGAGCAAAGACCGCATCGGCGACATCAACGCACGAGTCGAAGATTCGCTTGCGGGAATACGGGTGGTTAAATCCTTCACCAACGAGGCGTTCGAGACCGCGCGCTTCAACTACGAGAACGATCGCTTTCTTGCGAGCCGGAGCGAGGGCTATCGGAGCGAGGCATGGTTCTCCGGCGGGATGGCCGCGTTCACGCAGCTCATCACGATTGCCGTGATCGTGTTCGGCGCAGCGGGCATCGCGCGGGCGTCGCTCGACCTCGCCGACCTGCTCACCTTCCTGATGTGCGTCGCGGTGCTGGTCGACCCGATCCGCAGGCTGGTGAATTTCGCGCGGCTCTATCAGGAAGGGAGCACGGGTTTTGACCGGTTCTTTGAGATGCTGCAGATGGAGCCGGAATTGCCTGACCAGGCTGGCGCCGCGGAACTGCCGCGGGCGCGTGGAGATATCACGTTTCGCAACGTGAGCTTCCGATACGGCGACGATTCGCCCTTCGTGTTGAAGAACTTGTCTCTGCAGATCAGAGCAGGTGAATTGGTCGCTCTGGTCGGCGCTTCGGGCGTCGGCAAAACGACGCTCTGCTCGCTGATCCCGCGTTTCTACGATGCGACCGAGGGCGACATCCTCATCGACGGCCGCAACGTCAGGGATCTCCGTCCGCCTTCGATCCGGCAAAATATCGGCATCGTGCAGCAGGACGTTTATCTGTTCGCGGGCACCGTCGCGGAGAATCTTCGCTATGGCAAGCCCGGCGCGAGCTTCGACGAAATCATCGAAGCGGCGAAACTGGCCCATTCGCACGATTTCATAATGGCGCTGCCCAACGGCTACGACGCGGAAATTGGCGAACGCGGCGTGAAGCTCTCCGGCGGGCAAAAGCAAAGGCTCAGCATCGCCCGCGTCTTTCTCAAAAACCCGCCCATCCTTATTTTCGACGAGGCGACCAGTGCGCTCGACAGTGAAAGCGAACGAGCGGTGCAGGAATCGCTGTACCGGCTCGCGAGCAATCGCACGACGCTGGTCATCGCGCACCGGCTCTCGACCGTGAAAACCGCAGGCAGAATTCTAGTGCTGACGCCGACCGGCATCGCCGAAGAAGGCACGCATTCCGAGCTGGTCTCGTCCGGCGGCGCATACGCGCGGCTCTACAATACTCAGGCAAGCATATGAAAACTCTGGGAATCAGTCCGGTCGCGGAATCAGACAAGTAGGCGCTTTGGGACTCGCTCCAGAAGTATCTGGCCGAACTGTCAAAGGTGGGTGGAGGGGCGGCCGTTAACGGCGTCTTTCCGTATCGGTACTTCGATGCCTATTGGATGGAGCCCGAGCGTTGGCCGTTTTGGATCAAATGGCAGACGCAAGTCGCTGGGTTCGCTCTGGTTCGCCAACGTGAAGACGGGATTTTCGAGATGAGCGAATTCTATATCCATCCCGAACATCGCCGGATCGGGATTGGTGCGGCGAGCGCGCGCGAGCTGTTCGCGCGGTTTCCCGGCCGCTCGCATCTCCCGGAGTTCAAGGAAAACACGACCGCCATCGCGTTCTGGCGCCGGTTCCTACAGGGCTTTGCCGAGTATCAGGAAACCGTCGATTCGCGCGTCGCACAGAGCTTCGAGATCGTCGCGAGCCGTTGAGCCCTTCTTGCGAGCGGCCCGCGACGATCTCGTCGATCGGCTCCTTAGCCCATGACGTGCACGGATGCCGGCTCGATCACGTACGTCACGCGCTTCTCGCCCGGCGTGCGGAACGGATACTTGTCCTGATTCAGGTATTTCTTCGCGAGGCTGTCGATATGCGCGTCGGCCTGCTTTTCGTCTTCGGCGATCACCGGACCGCGGATTCCGATGTACCGGTAGGCATTATCGGGATCGACGATCGCCAGCGCGACCTTCGAACCGACTTTAATGTTTTTCGCCTTCACCCGCCCACGCGCCGTGTTGATGCGGATTTTTCCGTTGGTGTAATCGAACCAGACCGGGGTCACTTGCGGCGATCCGTCGGGCATTGTCGTCGCGATATTTGCCAGCGGTTTCTTGACGGTTAGGAGGTCGAGAAATTTCTCGGGAATCGTGCTCGAGGCCATCGGGTGGTACTCCTTACAGTAGTGACGGTATCGATTCAGATTAGACGATCGCTCGCGTGAGGCAACCGCCTGTGCGTGGAACCTTCTCATGAATTTGACACCTACATTTGCATGCGTTAATAGCCAAGCTTAAGCTCGAAGTTATGGAATGCGGCGCGGGGGAAAGCCCGTTTGCGCCCAGGAGTGTTTTAGATGGCGCTGTTCAATAAAGAGCCCGAAAAGAATCCAAAGATTCAACCCACCACCACCACGCCGCAAGCTTCAACAGCGCCCGCGGCTGTTTCATCGACTTCTCCGTCATCTATTTCCCCGCCGGCTCCGACGCGAGCCAACGGGCCCGCTCCGGCAGAAGGCCGCGCGTATCTCGATCGCGGCTCGAAAATCTCCGGCAAGATCTCCTTCGAAGGTCCCGCGCGAATCGACGGCGAGGTCGACGGCGAGATCAATGCCAAGGACAGCCTGACGATCGGCGAGTCCGCCGTGATCACCGCGCACATCCGCGCCGCGTCGGTGTCGGTCGCGGGCAAGGTCAGCGGCGACATCGTCGCGACCCAGCGGATCGAAATCCGTCCATCGGCGAAGGTCAGCGGAAATATTACGGCGCCGGTCTTGTCGGTGCAGGAAGGCGCGCTGTTCGAGGGACATTGCTCGATGCAGCCCGAGGCCAGCCGCGAAGACCGCAAAGTCACCGTATTCCCCAAGGAGGAACGCGTGCCGAAGGAAGAGCGCGTTCCGCAGGCCGCTGGCGGAGGGCAGAAGCAGGCCTGAACTGCCCGGTCCGGTGGAGCTCGTATAGTCCGCGTTCCTGGTTTCCGATGATGGAGCTAACTTCGAAGATCCCCGCAGGGGAGACGCCGTAAAATGCATATCCCGCCGAATTGGGGGACGTTCTTTGCGCTGATTGTTTCGTTCCTGGTTTTCTGGTTTATATTCAGCCGATTATTTTTTCAGCCTTTCCTGAACCTGCTGTCCGCGCGCGAACGCAGATTCAAGGAGTTGAACGATCGCACCGAGGAATTGATCAAACAGGCGCGCCTTGCTGAAGAGGAACGCGAAGCGCGGCTGGACGAGGTGCGCAAGGGCGCTTTAACGCGGCGCGAGTCCGAGCGCCGCAAGGCTGAAGCCGACGCCGCGCACATGATGGAAGCGGCCAGGGCCGAGGCGCGGGAGACGCTCGAGCAGGTGCGGGTCAAAATCGAAACGGAGCTGAAAGCGGCGGAGAATGAACTCGAGCAGATGGGACATAGCCTTGCCGGCGAGCTCGCCGAGCGCGTGCTGGGCCGGCCATTGAACGGTGGCGCGGCGACGGGCAAAAACAATTAGGCACGACTGATTCAACCTCAAATGAAGAAGTGGCTCACATCGGCGGCGATTCTCGCTGCCGCTTTTTTTCCGCAGGCCGCCCATGCCGCGGACGACGCAGGCGCGGATCACGGCTCATGGCTGCTGCTGATGTTCTTCGCGATCAACTTCGCACTGTTCGTTTTTGTGCTGGTCTATTTCGCGGGTCCCGCGCTGCGGAAATTCTTCGCCGATCGCAGTGTCACGATTCGCACCGCCCTGTCCCGCGCGCAGAGCGCGCTGGCCGAGGCTCAGGATCTGGCCAACAAGGCTGCGGCGCGGATGGCGGCGCTCGCGTCGGACTTGAAGAAGCTCTCGGACGAGCTCGAGCAGGAAACCGCTTACCAGGTGGGCAAGGTCGCCGAGCTGGCGAAATCGACCGCCGAAAGAATCCATCGCGACACCGAGATGCACGGTTCGGCGCTGTCGGAAGCGGCGCGCCGCCGGGTGCGCGCGCAGTTGGCTGAATCCGCCGCGACGCTTGCGCGCGATCTGATTGGGCGCAATTTTCAGCCGAGCGACCAGGGCCGGCTGCTCGACGGTTTCATGGACAAGCTCGGACAGGGTGACCGGCAATGAAAGGTTCGCGCGTCGCCAAGCGCTACGCCCGCGCCCTGCTCGATCTCGCCGACAAGGGAACCGAGGAGAAGTGGGGCGCCGAACTCGAACGGCTGGCCGCGATGGTCGAGTCGCCCGAGTTGCTCGAGCGCCTCGCGTCGCCCGAGCTGTCCGAACAATCGCGGCAGGAGGCGATGGCGAAGATTGCCGAGCGCCTCAATCTGAGTTTCCCGGTGCGATCGTTCGCGGTGGTGATCGCGCGCCACGGACGGATCCGCGAAATCGGCGCCATCGCCGAGTCGTATCGCGACCTGCTCGACCAGGCGATGGGACGTGAGCGCGCGACGCTCACGTTTGCGCTCAAGCCGTCGGACGCGGAAGTCGCGCGCGTGGTCGGCGGACTCGAGACAATCGCCAAATTGAAAATCATCCCGACGGTGAAAATCGATGCCTCGCTGATCGGCGGCGTGACTGCGGAAATGGGCGGAAAAATCTACGACGGCAGCCTGGCAACTCGGCTCGCGGAGGCAAAACGCCGGCTCGCGGGCTAGGCGGAAACAGACGACATCTATATGGCAGAAATCCGACCATCAGAAATCAGCGAAATCCTCAAAAACGAAATCAAGGGTTTCGAGGGCAGCATCTCGGTGCGCGAAACCGGCCGCGTCCTCTCCTGCGGCGACGGCATCGCCCGAATCTACGGCCTCCAGAACGCCGCGTTCGGCGAGTTGCTCGAATTTCCGCATCAGATCTTCGGGCTGGTGATGAACCTCGAAGAAGACAACGTCGGCGCCGTGCTGTTCGGCGATCCGCAAGCCGTCCAGGAAGGCGACGAGGTCAAGCGCACCGGCCGAATTGCCGAAGTCCCCGTCGGCGAAGGCCTGCTCGGNCGCGTCGTCAACGCACTCGGCCAGCCAATCGACGACAAGGGTCCCATCCAAGCGACTGAGACGCGCCGTATCGAAATCAAGGCGCCCGGCATCATCCGCCGCCAGCCCGTCAAGGAGCCGGTGCAGACCGGCATCAAGGCGATCGACACGATGCTGGTCATCGGGCGCGGACAGCGCGAGCTGATCATCGGCGATCGCCAGACCGGCAAGACCGCGATCGCGATCGACACGATCATCAATCAGAAGGGCCTCAACATGCATTGCTTCTACGTGGCGATCGGGCAGAAGCGCTCGACCGTCGCGCAGGTGGTCGAGAAGCTCACCAGCTCCGGCGCGATGGAGTACACCACCGTCGTCGCCGCAACCGCTTCCGAAGCTGCCCCGCTGCAATACATTGCCCCCTACACCGGCTGTACGATGGGCGAATATTTTCGCGACACCGGCAAGCATGCGCTGCTGGTGTACGACGATCTCAGCAAGCACGCGCAGGCCTATCGGCAGTTGTCGCTCCTGCTGCGCCGGCCGCCCGGCCGCGAGGCGTACCCCGGCGACGTCTTCTACCTGCATTCGCGATTGCTCGAGCGCGCCGCCAAGATGAGCGACGAGGCGGGCGCTGGCTCGCTCACTGCGCTGCCGATCATCGAGACCCAGGAGGGTGACGTGTCGGCGTACATTCCGACCAACGTCATCTCGATCACAGACGGTCAGATTCTTCTCGACAAGGATCTCTTCAACTCGAACGTACGCCCGGCCGTCAACGTGGGTCTCTCGGTTTCGCGCGTCGGATACTCGGCCGCAATCAAAGCGATCAGGCAAGCTGCGGGTTCGCTCAAGCTTGACCTTGCGGCCTACCGCGAGATGGCGGCGTTCGCGCAGTTCGGTTCCGACCTCGACGCGTCGTCGCAGCGCCTGCTTGCCCGCGGCGCGCGGTTGGTCGAGATGCTCAAGCAGGGTCAGTACAGTCCGCTGCCGGTCGAAAAAGANGTGCTGATCACCTTCGCCGCAAAAGAGGGTTACTTCGACAAGCTTTCGGTCGAGCAGATTCGGCCGTTCGAGGAGGGACTGTACGCCAACTTCGATTCGCGCCACGGCGACCTGCTCGCTGAAATCAGGGACAAGAAAGATCTTTCTGACGATCTGACCAAAAGGCTCAAGGCCGCACTCGACGACTACGAAAAATCGTTCCTGGCCGAAAATAAAGCGGCCGCGCCCGCGACGGCGGCGTAGCAGGACCCGGACCCTCGATGGCATCACTGAAGACAATCCGGCGCCGGATCTCGTCGGCCAAGTCGACCCAGCAGATCACGCGCGCGCTCAAGCTGGTTTCCGCCGCGCGGCTGCGTCGCGCGCAGGAAGCACTCGTCAATGCGCTGCCCTACAGCGAAGCGCTCGCGCGCGTCGCCGATTCCCTGCTCACCTCGGAGGGGATTTCGGTTGACCCGGTCGAGGGCGCGCAAAAGCGATCGCTGCTGGTGGTGGTTGCGTCAGATCGCGGGCTGGCCGGCGGTTACAACTCGTACCTCTTCCGCCAGGCCGAAGCGACGCGGCGCGAAATCAGCGGCAACGGACTCGACATCGAGCTGTTCGCCGTCGGCAAGAAAGCGGTCGACTATTTTCGGCGCGCCAACGTTGCCGTCGCCCTCTCGCGAGTCGATAATTTTCCGCGCCTCGCCACCATCGCGCTCGCGCGCGACATCGCCGCCAAGATGCTCGCCGACTACAGCAGTGGCGCCATCGACGAAGCCGGCATCGTCTATACTCACTTCCAGTCCGCCATCGTGCAGAAGGCGATTTACGAGCGCCTGCTGCCAATCAAGCCGCCGGGCGACGCCGGCATCAAGGAAGGCGCGAGCGTCGACGCCGCCGTATCGAAATCCGAAGCCGGTAAAATCGATTACCTGGTCGAGCCGTCGCGCGAAGAACTGGTGCCGGTCGTGCTGCGCGGATATCTCGAGGCGAGCGTTTATCACGCGCTGCTCGAAGCCGAGGCCAGCGAGCAGGGTGCGAGAATGACCGCGATGGACGCGGCGACCAATAATGCCAATGAAATGATCTCCTCGCTCACGCTGGAAATGAACCGCGCCCGTCAGGCCCAAATCACGCGCGAGCTGATGGACATAGTAGGCGGCGCCGAGGCCCTCCGCGGATGATGCATCGGAACCTAACCCCTAACCCCTTCCCGAGCGGGAAGGGGAACCGGATAAGAAGTTAACAGGACATCACCACTTATGAGTACGCAGACCGTTCCAGGACATATCAACCAGGTGCTCGGCAACGTCGTTGACGTCGAGTTCAGCGCCGGCACGCTGCCGCCAATCTTCTCCGCCCTGCGCGTCAGCAACCCCTCGATCAGCGACGAAGCCGGCAACCTCGTGCTGGAAGTGCAGCAGCATCTCGGCGAAAACAGCGTGCGATGCATCGCGATGGACTCGACCGACGGCCTCGTGCGCGGGATGGAAGCCGCCAACACCGGCGCGCCAATCTCGGTGCCAGTCGGCCCCGGCACGCTCGGCCGCATCATGAACGTCACCGGCGCCGCGATCGACGAGCGCGGTCCCATCACGGGCATCTCGACGATGCCGATCCATCGCGACGCGCCGCCGTTCGCCGACCAGGCCCCCGAGGCGGAAATCCTCGAGACCGGCATCAAGGTGCTCGACCTGATTTGCCCGTTCGCGCGCGGCGGCAAGATTGGCCTCTTCGGCGGTGCCGGCGTCGGCAAGACCGTCACCATTCTTGAACTGATCAACAACGTCGCGAAGCAACACGGCGGCGTGTCGGTGTTCGCCGGCGTCGGCGAGCGCTCGCGCGAGGGCAACGACCTCTATCGCGAGCTGACCGAGTCGGGCGTCATCTCGAAAACCGCGCTGGTGTACGGCCAGATGAATGAGTCGCCCGGCGCGCGCGCCCGCGTCGCGCTGACCGGCGTGACCGTCGCCGAATATTTCCGCGACGTCGAAGGCAAGGACGTCATCTTCTTCATCGACAACATTTTCCGCTTCGTGCAGGCTAACTCGGAAGTCTCAGCGCTGCTCGGCCGCATGCCCAGCGCCGTCGGCTACCAGCCCACGCTCGGCACCGACATGGGCGAGCTCGAGGAGCGCATCACCACCACCAACAAGGGCGCGATCACGTCGGTGCAGGCCATCTACGTGCCCGCCGACGACCTTACCGACCCCGCGCCCGCGACCACCTTTACCCACCTGGACGCCATCTGCACGCTGGATCGCAAAGTTTTCGAGAAGGCGATTTTCCCCGCCGTCGATCCGCTCGGCTCGAACTCGCGAATTCTCGATCCGCAAGTCGTCGGCGAGGAGCACTACCGCGTCGCGCGCCGCGTGCAAGGTATCCTGCAGCGCTACAAGGACTTGCAGGACATCATCGCGATCCTCGGGATGGAAGAACTGTCGGCCGACGACAAGACTACCGTCTCGCGCGCACGCCGCGTCGAGCGCTTCCTGTCGCAGGCGATGTTCGTCGCGGAGCCGTTCACCAACCAGCCCGGCAAGTACGTCAAGCGCGAGGACACCGTGCGCGGCTTCGCCGAAATCCTCGACGGCAAATGCGACGACCTGCCCGAGCAGGCGTTNTACCTGGTCGGTACGATCGAAGACGCGCGCGAAAAAGGCGAACGCCTCGCCCGCGGCCAATAGCTGGTATCTATGGCTTCGACGTTTCCATTCAGACTGCTGACCCCCACCGGCATCGTCTTCGAAGGTGATGCCGCCGAAGTCTCCGCGATAGGCCCGCTGGGCGAATTCGGCATCCTGCCCGATCATATAAATTTCATAACGTCGCTGGTCCCCGGCGTGCTCGAAGCCCAGTTGCCCGACGGCACCAAGATGCACTGGGTAGTGTCGGGCGGCCTGGCCGAAGTGAAGGACAGCGTGATGACAGTCCTGGCCAACAGCGCCGAATCGCCGGCTACGGTCGACGCAGGCGAAGCGAAAGCCCAGGTCCAGGAAGCCGACGAGAAATTCTCAAACATGAGTTTCTACGATCCGGACTACGCGGCCACCCAGGACGCCCTGAAACTCGCACAAGCCCGAGTCGAAGCCAGCGAACTGAAACCCGCCGCGCGCTGAGTTGAAATTTGAAATCCGCGGTGGGTTTCACGCTTCCTTCGGCAGGGGTGACCCTGCGCCCAGTATCAGGAAAAGAAAAATACAAGATGCGGGGCTGCGCCCCTGTTAGAAGTTTTTAGGGCGGAGACGTGTCCCAAGTGATCCGGTTCTCCTTCCCGCTCTGGAAGGGGTTGGGTTGTTCGCATCATTTAAGATGTTAGCGCAACTCCTTCTTCCCCTCTCCCTGTTAGGGAGAGGATGAAGGTGAGGGTCCGATTACAGCGCGCATTTTTTCGCGCGCGATTCACGATTCTGCTACGTTGCTCATCGACAATCCGTGAACAATGAAAATTCCCGATAGCATAAAAGCCGAACTCTCTGCATTGAACGACGGAAAGGGAGTCGACCTCGAATCCTGGATCCGATGGGAAGGAAACTTTTCTCGGGCGGTTGGCTACGCAACTATCTTCTGGCCCGAGTTCGTCGAGTTCGATGGATACATATTGCGCGAGGGATTCTCAGAAAATTCGCTCAGAGGCTTCGAAAAGCAGCAAGTCGATAGTCGCAAGTCCATCGAATGTGTCATGAACCATTTGCACATTCTCGACATCCATTATCCCGCCGCCATCCATTACTCTGTCGATGACGCGTCGAAAGACAAAATTCTTCTACTCGGCAATGTGCTCAAGGAAATTTATCAGGCGAAGCTGAAATGGCAGTTTCCGGATCGGCCATGCACCGTGGAATTCTCTATACCGGATGATCCGGAAGATCTAATAGGTTACGAACTCTCATTCTGGCAAAAACGCCACGAGTAGTTGGATCTCTGACAGCGGAGCGCGCCCATCTAAACCCTTCCCGCCGCGCGCAGTACATACAGCGCATCCGCGCTCACCCACTCGTTCACGCGAGCGTTTCCCGCGCCGCCCCAGTCCACCAAAGATATCGATCCGAACTTGGCGCTCCCGCACAGATCAACTGACGCTTCATCTTGAGTCTTCTCACTCGCATCAATGCTGCTTTTGCCGATGAAGAATCTCATCCCGCTGCGATCGTGCGGCGAGTGCGCGCAGCTTGATCGTGCCGCATAATTGCCCGTCGCCTCGAGGACAATGTCGGTCGGCGTTTGCTACGACCAGATCCAGGTCGTGATCGTCAGTAGTCGCGTCGATATGCTGGAAGACGAATTTGCCGAACCGCTTATCGCGATCTACCAGGGTCTGAAATGTCGGAAGCTGGTCCCAGCGGTCGGCGAGCATCCTGACGACGGCGTCCGAATATCCCTCAGCTGGTGCGCCTTCATTGCACGTAGAGTAGTGCTCAAACCAATCGTAAATTTGTTCCCAAGTCTTCAAATGGTCGGCCTCAACCTCAGCACGTCGCGCCAACGCGTCGTCGCAATCCGGTGTCTGAGCAGGGACGGTTCGTGGCGAACCGAATACGAGAAAAGTCATCGCTAGAATCGTGGACGCCGATGTCTTGTAACCCATGGTGGTAGGCAACGCTCACACCCTTCCCGCCGCGCGCAGTACATACAGCGCATCCGCGCTCACCCACTCGTTCACGCGAGTGTTTCCCGCGCCGCCCCAGTCCACCATAGATATCGATCCGAACTTCGCGCTTGTATCCA
>JGI12635J15846_10002949_pt1 | contig 14844 bp, 12 predicted proteins | sample BlaSpr_A8_OM2_M2_FD_15846 | JGI IMG/M metagenome (IMG submission 15846) | reverse complement strand
CCGCCTTCGTCGAGGTATCACGCGCGGCGCCCGCCTCTCGATGTGCCGCTTTGGCTGCCGAGCCGGCATTGGCGCTGGCGCTTCCGCTTACATCGCCGGCCGCATTGCCTGCGAGGCTGCCGAAACTTCCCATGCTGTTGCCGCTGAGGCTGCCGTTCAGGCCGCCGTTCAGTCCGCCTGCCAGTGCGCCGCTGGCTCCGCCGCCAAGCAGTCCGGCCTGCGCCACGGAATTCAACCCCAGAATCGCTGTCGCCGCCAATGCGGCGCGAAGATGACTCGTATTCATGTGCCTTGCTCCAGCTATGGCCGCAGCAGATAGCGACCTTCACAGAGCACAACGAATCCGCAACCGATTTTCTTCCCTGGCCAACTATTGCCTTTCCCGGTGTGCCTGCATTATGTCAGGTGCCACGCGCAGATCTTGCGCCACCAGGCCCAGCCCGTAGGTTGCATCGCGTCCTCTGGCGCCCAGATGAATCGCCTCACGCGCCAGAGATTCGATCGCCACACGCGCTGCCTCACGATCCGGCGCCATCAAACGCGGTGCCAGCAAACCGGCGACCAGCGGTGCGGCAAACGAGGTTCCGCGCACCACGCTATAGCCCTCGGGGTAGCTCGCGGCCGCCATGTCGGCGCCGGGAGCGGCAAATTCGACCTGGCTACCGCGCTCGGCCTCTATCAGCGCACGGCGGTGCGCATCAACGGCGGTCACACCGACCACGTCCGGATACGCCGCTGGATACAGCGGCGGTGCCGTGGGACCGTCATTGCCGACCGCCGCGACGATGATGTGGCCGCGCGCGATCATCTGCTTGACGACCTGTCGCAGGATCAGATTGTCCGGTCCCACCAGGCTGATGTTGATGACCGCGACCTGATTCGCGTGCAGCCAGCCGAAGGCCGCAGCGATCGCATCGACCGCCCCGCCGGTCGGCTGGCCGCAGTAGACATCGGCGGCGTAGAGCCGTGCGCCTGGTGCCGCGCCACGAAACGGTGCCGCGTCGCCGACCAGCAGCGAGGCGACCGCGGTGCCGTGCATGCTCGCTACCGGTTGCCCGGCGCAGCCCGACACCTCGATCGGGATACCGTGAAATACGCTATGGGTGACTTGCACGCCGCCATCGATCAGGCCGACGCGCGCATTGTTGCGGTGTTCGCCGCGGCCATCCGGCGCCGGCGCAGTGTCCGCCGTCTCCGGCGTGGACCTAGCCGCACCGATGGCCGACACGCTGTCGCCATAGATATGATCGTAATCAAACACCGCACCGGGCTCGAGGCCACGCAGTTCGCGCAGCGCGCGCCGTGTCGACATGCCGTGCGGCGCGCGCAACACATCGATACTGGTGTCGGCGGCTTCGAGCCGCTGCCCGCTCACGCGCACGAAACCTGCTGCAACGATGCGCTCGAGTGCCTCGGCGCTCAGATCGAGCGCGAGCAGCTGGCCGCGCAGCATGGGCTCGCCCTTAGGATCGGCTTCGATCAGCTGCCGATTCTGTCGGATCAGATTCTGGCCGGTCCCGCGGCGCAGCGACGTGAGCACAGCCGAGCCCAGATTAGCGGCGCCGGCGGCCGACTGCTCAATCGGACTGGTCAGCCCGGTGGCGGGCAACTGCGGCAAGCGCACCGGGGGCAGATTGATCTGTGCCGGCGCACTGCCCGTCAGGGCAGCACAGCCGAGTGCGAACAGCCTGGCTGCGGTGCGAAGTGTCATAGCGCTACGTCCGTCGGTAACGATGCTAGCATTGCCTCAAACGAACGCCCGGCTGCGTTTCGCGCCCGCTCACGAAATAAATCTTTGCCGCTCCATGGAAGAACCCCCCACCCCAGCGCGTTTCACCAGAGAGACATGAGCAGCCCGGCCGATCTGCTGCAAAGCCGGATCATCGAGCTGCTGCCGAAGTTGCGCCGGTTCGCGCGCAGCCTGACTCGAAACGCTCATGATGCCGACGATTTGCTGCAAGGGGCGCTCGAGCGCGCACTCACTCACCTCGAGCAGTGGCAGTCGGATACACGGCTTGACAGCTGGCTCTACACCATTGTTAAGCATGCCTGGATCGATGAGCTGCGCTCGCGGGCACGCCGCGAGCGCACGTTCGAGGGGGCCGAGCAGGCCGAGGCGGTTGCCGACCATCGGGGCGACGCCAGCGGCACCCTGTCGGTTGACCAGGCGCTGGCGTGCCTGCCGGAGGACCAGCGCCTGGCGGTGGCGCTGGTGCTCATCGAGGGCTTGCCCTATAAGGAAGCGGCGCAGATTATCGGGGTTCCGATGGGGACGCTGACCAGCCGACTCGCGCGCGGACGCCAGGCGCTGCAGCAGTTGCTGGGGCCGGGAGATAGCGCATGATTATTCCGGACGAGATATTGGCCGCCTATGTCGACGGTGAGCTCGAAGGCACCGAGCGAGCGCGCGTCGAACAGGCGATCGCGCAGGATACGCAGCTGGCGCAACGCGTCGCGCAACAGCGCGCCCTGCGCGGTCGGCTGCGCGACGCCTTCGACGGCGTACTGCAGGAAGCCGTGCCGCAACGCCTGGCGCAGGCCGCCAAGCTCGGCGCGCCGTCGGGTCCCGCTCAGGTGATCGATCTGGCCCGCGTTCGCGCGCAACGCACGCGTCGCGGCAACGGCCAGCGCCAGATGAAAGTGCGCCGTTACAGCATCGCGGCCAGCCTGGTGGTTGGACTGGTGGTGGGTGTTTTGATTCAGCGCCTGTCGGCGCCCGGCGCCCTGACGGAATTCCACGACGGCTCGCTGCTGGCGCGCGGCGCTCTTGCACGTGAGTTGAACGAGCAGCTCGCCGGCAGCGCCCCGTCCGGCGTGCAGGTGCGCATCGGACTGACTTTCAGGGCCAGGAGCGGCAGTTACTGCCGCACCTTCGCGCTCAGCGGCAGCCGCTCGCTCGCGGGCATGGCCTGTAGGGAACAGGAGCAATGGCAGGTGTTGAACCTGGTCGGAGCCGAGGGCCCCGGCGCCACCGGCAACGGACAGAATTTGCGCATGGCCGCGTCGAACCTACCGCCTGCGCTGTTGCAGGCAGTCAACGAACGTATCAGTGGCGAGCCGCTGAATGCGGCGGCCGAAGCGAAAGCGCGCAGCAATGGCTGGCACTGAGGCGCACGANGCCCACTANTCCTCGCCTCCCGGAGCCGGCTTGGCCGCATTGCCGACCAGCTCGCCGCCGCGCACGCTGTCGTACTGTCGTCCCAGCAGATAGGCGATCGGGAACCAGATCGCCGAAGTGACGATGCCGAAGATCGCCAGTCCGGTCACGCCGTGCGGCTGAATCAGGGAACTGACCCAGGCGTTACTGAAATCGCCAAATCGATACACCACCGTATCGATGACATTCTTGGCCTTGTACCTGCTCTCCTGATCGACCACCGTGAACAGCATTTCACGCGTCGGTTTGGCGAGCGCATATTCAGCCACGCGCCGCACGATCTGAATTCCGGCGAGGATCAGCAGCACCGGCGAGAACGCGATCGCCAGAAATGCGATCACCATGATGATCGGATTGAGCAGCAGCCCGGCCTTGACACCGAAGCGCCCAATGATGCGTCCGGAGCCGAACAACTGGATGATGAGCGCGATGCTGTTGACCGCCAGATCGATCACGCCGTAGGCCTGGGTGCGGGCGTCGCGACTGGTAAATGCCTTGGTAATGAGATCTCCAAGCTGGAAATAGACGATGGTCGATATCCAGGTCATCAGCAGCAGGAACAGCGCCAGCAGCAGCAGATAGCGCGATCGCAGCAGCAGCACGAAACCGTCGAAGGGATTGCCCGGCAGGCGGCGGTCGAGGCTGGTAGGCTGGACTTCGACCCCGGCTGCCAGCAGCCGCTGCTTTTCGTGCGCCAGCACGCGCACCAGCACGGCGGTCACCACAAATCCCGCGGCCGAGATCAGCATCAGATTGTTGTTGCCCAGCCCCTTGGCGAGCAAGGTCGCGATCGCGGGCCCGACGATGCCGCCGACAGTGCCGCCCGCGGCGACAAATCCGAACAGGCGCTTGGCCTGGGTGCGCGAGAAGATATCCGCCATGAAGGTCCAGAACACCGAGATGATCAGCATGTTGAAGGTGCTGACCCAGACGAAGAAAGCGGCCGCGATCCAGCGATCCTGACCGCTGACGCCGACAAAAAGCGCGTAGAAGGCGACAATTGTGATGGCGACGAAGCCGTAAACCCACGGCAGAAAGTTCGACAGTTTGATGCGCGCGGCGAGACCCGAATACAACGGCGCGAATAGCAGGCTTGCGATCAGCGTTGCCGTAAACAGCTGTTGATAGTGATCGACACCGTAGATTGTCCCCATGGCGTCGCGCACCGGCTTGACCACCGAGTAGCTGCCGAACAGAAAAAAGAAATACAGCATGCTCAGAACGACCGCTCTGAGCTCGTAGGGCTCGATCGCCGCTACGGACTTGAACAGCCGAGCCAACAGCGACCGACGCGGCGTCGATGCGGTCGGTGGGGTGGAGGCACTCATCGCTGCTGCTTGCAAATCTGCTCGTAGCGTCGGCCGGCATAGCGCGCCACCCCGCCCCACGCGACGCAGGCACCGATGCCCACCACCACCGCGCCGCCAAGGCCCAATCCCGCCGCACGCAATCCGGCCTGCATCCACGCCGAACTGACGTCACCGAAGCGGTAGACCACGGTATCGATTACGTTTTTCGCCTTGTAGCGACTGCTCTGCTCCACCACCGTGAAGCAGATTTCCCGACTGGGTCGGGCGACGGCGTACTGCGCTACGCGACGCACCACCTGCAGCGCCTGAATGACATACAGCGACGGCGAGATCGCAACGACCACGAAGGCGATCAGCATGATGAATGGATTGAGAACCAGCCCGGCCGTGACTCCGAATCGCTGCACCAGGCGTCCAAGGCCGAAAATCAGGATCACAGCGGTGGCCACATTGACCACCAGATCGATGTCGGCAATCGCCTGTGCGCGGCCTTCCACGGCCGCGAACGCGTGCGCGATTACATCGGTCTGCAGGAAATAGGCCGCCGTATTGGCCCAGGTCATCAGCAGCATGAATGCGGCCTGGCTCGTTACATAGCGCGACCTGAAGATCTGGCTGAAGCCCTCAAACGGGTTGCCGGGCAGTCCGTGATCCAGCGTGGTCGCCTGCACCTGTTCGTGGCTGGCGCGCAGCCGCTCCTTCTCGCGCATCAGCCGGTACACCAGCACGATCACGATCAGGAAACCCGCGGCCGCGACCAGCAGCAGGCCACTGAGCTGCAGCCGGTTGACCAGCAGCCGCGTCAACAGCGGGCCGCCGATGGCACCGATGCTGCCGCCGGCCGCAATCAGCGCGAACAGGCGCGTCGCCTGGGCGGCGGTGAAGATATCTACCATCAGGCTCCAGAACAGCGAGATCATGAACAGGTTGGCGACGCTGAACCATACGTAATAGGCCGCAGCCACCCAGACATTCTGCGGAGCCAGCGCGAACAGCAGCTGGAACAGCAGCACATTGAACAGCCAGAACCAGAATACGCCGGGCAACAGTCGCGTGAGCTTGAGCCGCGAGGCCAGCATGGCGTAGATCGGCGAGGCCACCAACGTGCCGATGAAGGTAGCGGTAAACAGGTTCTGCAGCTGACCGACGCCGATCACGGTTGCCATCGTGTCGCGCACCGGGCGCAGGATGTAATAGCTGCCGAGCAGTACAAAATTGCACATGAACGCCAGCAGCACCGCCCGGCGCTCCTGCGGCGCAACCTGCGCTGCTACATCGAGCAGACGCGCCAGCCACACTTGCAGGCACCTGGAAAGCCAGTGCATTGCGGCTAGCGCACGCGCCACATCATCGTCGCCGTGACCAGCGCCAGCAGACCGGTGGGCACCCAGGCCAGCACCAGCGGGTCCAGATTGAACACCTGCGTGCCGCTTTCGACCAGCCGCTGCAGAAACACGTACACGACGCCGAGCGCCACGCCGAACGTGATGCGGGCACTCAGCGAGGCGGTGCGCAGCGAACCGAATCCAAACGGCAATGCGAACAGCAGCGCCACCAGAATGCCGACGGTACGCGCTACGCGTGACCAGAACGCAATCTCGTACTGCTCGGTTCCGAGATTGTTCGATCGCAGGTAGCGTATCGCCATATACAGCGTGCGCAGCGACAGCTCCGAGGTGTCCGTGTTGACCAGCCGCAGGAAGTCCGCGCCGGCCGCGGTATGCAGCGGTCGCTGCACCGCCCGCAGGCTCGTGACCGAGTCACCGACGAAGCGCGACTCCACGTAGTTGCGCAGCTGCCATGACTGCGATCCGGCCGCCGTCGCGTGTTCGGCACGCGCAATGGCGGCCAGGCGATTATCCGGCGTGAGTTCGAAGATCAGCATTCCACCGAACTCGGCGGCGCTCGAACGATCCTGTACGTTCAGGATAATGTCACCATCGCGGATCCAGGCACCGGCGCCGGCGAAACTCATGTTCGAGTACTTGGCATAGGCCTTCTGCTCATCGGCCAGCTGGCCCAGCGGCTGCGCCAGAAACTCACCGACCAGCAGCGCGATCGCCACCAGCACCGACGCGCTGATCAGCATCGCCGCGCTCAGGCGCAGCTTCGACATACCCGAGGCCCGCATGACGGTCAGCTCATGACTGCGCGCCAGCACGCCAATGCCGAGCAGCGCACCAATGAGCGCGCCGGCGGGAAAGGATTCGAGCGCGAATTGCGGCAGCGTCAGCGCCGAGTACTGCAGCGCATCCAGCATGCCGTAGTGACCGACGCCGATATTGCCCTGCTCGCCTATGAATACGAACAGCATGCCGAGCATCAGTAGCGCCACCATCACCAGTGCCACCGCGGACAGCAGCGTGCGCGCGATGTAACGATCGATCAGTGTCATCGCGCACCTCGCCGCGCGCGATGCGCGCGCAGCAGACCGGGCCCGAGCATCGCTGCCAGACTGATCGCCAGGAACAGCGCATGCAGCCACCACAGTCCGAACGCGGCCGGGATGATGCCTCGTTCCAGCCAGGTGCGCGCCGCGAGCGCCAGGTTGGCATACAGCGCAAACACCAGCACCGCGACCCAGACATGGGCATAGCGCCCCTGCCGCGGGCGCAAGCGTCCGAGCGGCACGGCGAGCGCCGTCAGCACCAGGGTCATCACCGGCAGGCCAAGACGCCAGTGCAGCTCAGCCAGCTGTTTTAGATCGCGACTTCCCAGTAGTGCCGAGGTACTCAGTTCGCCCACCCGCGGCGCCCGCGCGGCGGCCTCGGGTGTCTGCACCGGTATCAACTGCTGCTCGAAACGCATGATGCGGAAACGATTGCTGCCCGGCGTGCCCTCGATGCGCTCGCCGTCGAACAGCGTAATGGTCTCGGCCTCACCCTCGGCCGACCCCGTGTAACGGGCGCGCCGCGCCACCGTGGTCTCCACTGCCAGGCCGTCGCTGCGCTTGACGAACACATCCGTCAGATCGCCGTTGCGCTCGGCGGCGCGTGCGTACACCACGATGCGCCCACCGCTGAAGCTGCGGAACTTCCCGGGCTCCACCGGCGCGATGATGCTGGCGCGCAGCGCCTCGTTGCGCAGCGCCGCTTCGGCCGCGGCCGCGCGCGGCGACAGATCGAAATTGAGCCAGCCGATCAGCGCCGTGACCGGCAATGCCAGCAGCCACACCGCCGCCGCCACGCGGCCGACGCCAACGCCGCAGGCCTGCGCCGCGGCCATCTCGCTGTCGTGGTAGAGCCGGCCGAAGGCCAGCACGATGCCGACCACCAAACCGAACGGCAGCAGGATCGCCACGTTCTGCGCCGCGCTCAGCCCGATCAGCGCGAGCACGAAGCCCTTCTGGTACTGCAGCTGGGCTGCGCGCGCGAGCACCGAGCCGACCTGGTTCACCAACAGCAAGGCGAACGCTATGAGCGTCACGCCAATGAAGTTGACGGTCATCTCCCAGAGCATATAGCGCTGCAGAATTCGCAACGGGTCCTCATCCTCCAGGCGGCTTCGGCTACACTTGCAGCCGATTATCGCTGCCGGGCGCAAGCCGGCGTATCTGCTCAATACCGCCGAAGACCGGGGTTTGCGCCGCAACGGGCGCTACGTTATACGAATATTTCGCGGGCAAACAAGGATTAAGACCATGCGATTCGAAGCTTTCAGCCGCCGGGCCGCCGTCCAGCGCGGCGATTGTCTGGTAATCGGCGCTTTTGAGCGCGGCGAGCTGGGCGCCGAGGCTCAAGCGCTGGACCGCAGTCTGCGCGGTCGCGTGCGCCGCCTGCTCAGCAGCGGTGATTTTTCCGGACGCACCGGTGAGACGCTGCTGCTGCCCGAGGTGCCTGGACTTGCCGCCGGGCGCCTGCTGCTGATCGGCCTGGGCAGCAAGGTGCAGTACAACCGGCGCGGCTGGCGCCGCGCGCTGCACACCGCGATCACGGCGCTGGCCCGAACGCGCATCGCCTCGGCGGCGATCGCACTCGAGCGGCCCGGGGCGCGTGAACTCGATGACTATTACTTCGGCCGCTGCGCCGCGGAGATCACCGGCGCGAGTCTCTACCGCATCAACGATCTCAAGACCGAGCGTCGCGCGCGCGCGCCGGCCCTGGGGCGGGTACTGGTGGGGCCGGTCGACGCCTCCGCCGTCGCCGATGTACGGCGCGGACTGGCCGCGGGGGCGGCGGTAAGCGAGAGCGCCAGGCTGCTGCGCAACCTGGGCAATCTGCCGGCCAATGTCTGCACGCCGCGCTATCTGGCCGCGCAGGCGCGCGAACTCGAACGCAGCTATCGGCGCCGTTTGCGCGTGCGCATATTCGATGAGGCCGGAATCCGGCGGCTGAAGATGGGATGCCTGCTGGCCGTGACCCGCGGCAGCGCCGAGCCGCCGCGCTTCATCGTGCTCGACTACCGCGGCGCGCGCCGCAACCGGCCGCCGCTGGTGCTGGTGGGCAAGGGCGTGACTTTCGATACCGGCGGCATCTCGCTGAAGGACCCGCCGGCCATGGACGAGATGAAATTCGACATGTGCGGCGCCGCCACGGTGCTGGCGGCGATCGATTTCGCCGCGCGCGCCGAGCTCAAGCTCAATCTCGTCGGCCTGATACCGACCTGCGAGAACATGCCGGACGGCCGCGCAATAAAACCGGGCGATATCGTCACCAGCGCTTCCGGGCAGACCGTCGAGATTCTCAACACCGACGCCGAGGGCCGGCTGATCCTGTGCGACGCGCTGAACTATGCGCGCCGCTACCAGCCTGAGGCGGTGGTCGACTTCGCAACCCTGACCGGCGCCTGCATCATCGCACTGGGCAATCATCACAGTGGCGTGATGGCGAACGACGATGCACTGGCGCGCGAACTGGTCGAGGCGGGCGTGCGCACCGACGATCGCGCCTGGCAGCTGCCGCTGACCGAGGAGTACGGCGAGCAGCTGCGCAGCAACTTCGCCGATATGGCGAACATCGCCGGCCGCGAAGGCGGCGCGATCACCGCTGCCGCATTTCTGGGAAAGTTCACCCAGGGGATGCGCTGGGCACACATGGATATAGCGGGCAGCGCCTGGGCCGGCGGCGCCGCCAAGGGCGCCACCGGTCGGCCACTGTCGCTGGTGGCCGATTTTCTGACCCGGCGCGCCGCCGGATCCAAGACTTAGGTGCCGGCAGCAGCGGCGCCAAGGGTGGACTTTTACGTGCTGGCGGGCAGCGAGGCGCGTGCACGTCTAAAGTTCGCCTGCCGGATTGCCGAACAGGCCTGTCTGGCGGATCAGCGCGTATTCGTCTGGCTCGACGATGCCGCCGAACTCCAGAGCTTCGATGAGCTGCTGTGGACCTTTGCCGACCGCAGCTTCGTGCCGCATGAGATCTTCAGCGATGCGCAGCAGTGGCGCGACACGCCGGTATTACTGGGCTTTCAGGCGCAGCCGCTGCAGCCGTTCGACCTGCTGTTGAACCTGGGCAGCGAAGTACCAGCGGCTGCCGCGCGCGCCGGCCGCATCGCCGAGATCGTGGACGCGGAGGAGCCGCGGCGTCGCGCCGGGCGCAACCGCTTTCGTCATTACCGCGACCTGGGGCTCTCGCCTGAAACGCACAACATCGCGGCCAACGATACGCCTTAACCCGCGCCTTAAGCCCTATAATTGCGGGGTTTCTGGCCACCTCATTCCCGGATGGAAAAAGTCTACTCGCCCGCCGATATCGAACAGCGTCTGTATCAGCGTTGGGAGGCGGCCGGCTATTTTGCTCCGCGGCCGGGGCAGCGCAGCTACTGCATCGTGATTCCGCCGCCGAATGTGACCGGTACGCTGCACATGGGGCACGCGTTCCAGGACACGATCATGGACGCATTGATACGCCAGCACCGCATGCGCGGCGAGCAGACCCTGTGGCAGACGGGCATGGATCATGCCGGCATCGCCACCCAGATGGTGGTCGAGCGGCAGCTCAACGCCGAAGGCAAGCGGCGTACCGAGCTGTCGCGTGAAGCCTTCGTCGAGCGTGTCTGGGCCTGGAAGCAGCAGTCGGGCGGCATCATTGCGCATCAGTTGCGCCGCCTTGGCGCCTCGGTGGATTGGACGCGCGAGCGCTTCACGATGGATCCGGATCTGTCGCGCGCGGTCATGGAAGCTTTTGTGCGGCTGCACCAGGAAGGGCTGATCTACCGCGGCCAGCGGCTGGTCAACTGGGATCCGGTGCTGCGCACGGCGCTGTCTGACCTGGAAGTGCAGTCCGAGGAGGAAGACGGGCTGCTGTGGCATCTGCGCTATCGGCTCGCGGACGGCAGTGGCGATGTGGTGGTCGCCACCACCCGTCCTGAGACGATGTTAGGCGATGCCGCGGTCGCGGTGCATCCGCAGGATGAGCGCTACCGAGCCCTGATCGGCCGCAGGCTGCTGCTGCCGCTGACCGGACGCGAGATCCCGATCATCGCCGACAGCTACGTCGATCCCGCCTTCGGCACCGGCTGCCTGAAGATCACGCCGGCGCACGACTTCAACGACTACGCGATCGGCGTGCGTCACGCCCTGCCGCTGATCAATGTGTTCACGCCCGAGGCGCGCCTGAACGACAACGCGCCACCGCATCTGCGCGGCCTCGATCGCTTCGAGGCGCGCGAGCGCATCGTGGCCGAGCTCGAAGCGGGCGGCCAGATCGAACGCATCGAGCCGCACAAGCTGATGATCCCGCGAGGCGATCGCACCGGTGCGGTGATCGAGCCGTATCTGACCGATCAATGGTACGTGCGCGTTGCGCCGCTGGCAGCGCCGGCGATCGCTGCGGTCGAGTCCGGCCGGGTGCGCTTTGTACCCGAGAACTGGGACAAGACCTACTACCAGTGGATGCGCAACATTCAGGACTGGTGCATCAGCCGCCAGCTGTGGTGGGGTCACCGCATTCCGGCCTGGTATGACGAGGACGGTCAGATCTACGTCGCGCGCAGCCAGGCCGACGCCCAGGCCCAGGCCCGCGCTCGCCACGGCCGTGAGGTGCCGCTGCGCCAGGACGAGGACGTTCTCGACACCTGGTTCTCGTCGGCGCTGTGGCCATTCTCGACCCAGGGCTGGCCCGAGCGCAGCCCGGATCTCGATCGCTACTATCCGACCAGTGTGCTGGTCACGGGCTTCGACATCATCTTCTTCTGGGTCGCGCGCATGCTGATGTTCGGCCTGAAGTTCATGGGCGAGGTGCCGTTCCGCGCGGTGTACCTGCATGGGCTGATCCGCGATGCCGAAGGCCAGAAGATGTCGAAGTCCAAGGGCAACGTGATCGATCCGCTGGACGTCATCGATGGCATCGACCTTACGGCGCTGGTGGCCAAGCGCACCTCGGGGCTGATGCAGCCACATCTGGCCGCCGGCATCGAAAAGGCCACGCGCCGACAATACCCGCAAGGCATCGCGGCCTACGGCACCGACGCGCTGCGCTTCACCTTCGCCTCGCTCGCCACGCAGAGCCGCGATCTGCGTTTCGATCTGGGCCGAGTCGCCGGCTACCGCAATTTCTGCAACAAGCTGTGGAACGCCGCGCGGTTCGTGATGCTCGCGCTCGAGGAGGCAGCGCCGCCGGCCGCCGCCGCATCCTCTGCGGCCACCGCGTCCCGTGCGTCCACTGCGCCCGCGGATCGCTGGATTCGCTCACGCCTCGGTGCCACGATCGGCGCCGTCGAGCAGGCCTTCGACGACTTCCGATTCGATTTTGCCGCCAGCGCGCTGTACGAATTCACCTGGTACGAGTTTTGCGACTGGTACCTCGAAATCGTCAAACCGGTGCTGCAGAATCGCGGCGATCCGGCCGCGCAGCATGCCGCGCGCCGCACGCTGCTGGAAGTGCTGGAGGCACTGCTGCGCGCGTTGCACCCGCTGATGCCGTTCATCACCGAGGACATCTGGTTGCGCGTNGCGCCGCTCGCCGGCGTNNCCGGCCCGAGCATCATGCTGGCGCCCTGGCCGCAGGCCACGCAGTTCGTACACGATGCGGGCGCCGAAGCCGAGCTGCGCTGGGTGATGCAGGTCGTGCTCGGCATCCGTCAGATACGCGGCGAGATGGATATCAGCCCCGCCCGCCGTCTGCCGCTGCTGTTGCAGCACGCCACTGCGGGCGATCTGCAGCTCGCACTGCGCCATCAGGCGTTGCTCTCGCGCCTGGCCGGCCTCGATAGNNTGCGGCCGCTAGCGAGCGGTGAGACCGCCCCGCCCGCGGCCGCGGCGCTGGTCGGCGAGCTCAGTCTGCTGGTACCGATGGCGGGACTGATCGAGCCTGCGAGCGAATTGCAGCGCCTCGACAAGCGCCTGCAGAAAATCGAACAGGAGCTGAAAAAATCCCGCGGTAAGCTCGCCAATGACAGCTTTGTCCGTAATGCCCCCGCTGACGTGGTCGAGCAGGAACGTTCACGGCTGGTCGAATTCGAGCGCACGCGCGCCGGACTGACGCGGCAGATCGAGCAGGTGCGGGCGCTCGCCCAGGAGCGTGCGTGAACCGTCTCATCGAGATCGTGGCGGCGATCGAGCGCGTCATCTTCGGCAAGGGCCAGCAGGTGCAGCTGTGCCTGACCTGCCTGATCGCGCGCGGTCATCTGCTGATCGAGGACGTGCCTGGCGTGGGCAAGACCACGCTGGCGCATTGCCTGGCGCGCGTGCTGGGCCTGGAATGGACCCGCGTGCAATTCACCAGCGATATGCTGCCCGCGGACATCATCGGGGTGTCGATCTTCGATCGCGACACGCACAAGTTCCAGTTCCGGCGCGGCCCGATATTCACCCAGCTGCTGCTGGCCGACGAGGTGAATCGTGCCAGCCCGAAGGCGCAGAGCGCGCTGCTTGAAGCGATGGAGGAGCGTCAGGTCAGCGTCGACGGCGTGACCTACCCCCTGCCCGAACCATTCTTCGTGGTCGCTACCCAGAACCCGCACGAGCAGGTCGGCACCTACGGCCTGCCGGAGTCGCAACTCGATCGATTCCTGATGCGGGTAAGTCTGGGCTATCCGGATCGGGCGTCCGAGCGGCGCGTGCTGCTGCAGGGCGAGCGGCGCGAGTTGCTGAACGATATCCCGGCCGTGCTCGGCGGCGCCGAAGTGCTGCACCTGCAACGCCAAGCGCGCAGCGTACATGTGGCCAGTGCGCTGCTTGATTACGTGCAGGCGTTGGTGGCGCATACGCGCCTGGAGCTGGACCTCGGTCTGTCGCCGCGCGCGGCGCAAGGACTGCTGCGCGCAGCACAGGCCTGGGCGCTGATCCAGGGCGAGAAGGCGGTGCTGCCCGAACACGTACAGATCGTGTTTCCCGCGATCGCGGCGCATCGCCTGGAGACGCGGCAGGACGACGGCGGCTCTCATAGCAACGAACTCGCCGATGCGCTCATCAAGGCCGTTCCGGTTCCTATCTGAGCCGCGCGCCACACTGGCGGCGGCGCTGGCGCGCTGGGCGCGCGCACGCCAGGGCGATGACACACTACCGGTAACGCTGCAGGCGCGACGCATCTACATCCTGCCGACCGGTGCCGGCGTCGCGGCGGCGGCTCTGCTGTTTGTGATGCTGCTCGCCGGCATGAACTACAACAACAGCCTGGCGCTGCTGCTGTGCTTCCTGTTGTGCGGCGTNACGCTGGTATCAATGCATGAATGCCACGGCATGCTATCGGGTCTGAAGCTGCTACGCGCCGCGGCCGACAATACCTACGCCGGGCGACTGGGCGAGCTGCAGCTCTGCTTCGAGAACGCACAAGAGCGCGCGCGCAGCGGGCTGCAGCTGCGCTCCCCCGGCTGCGCACCGAGCCGCTTCCAGCTGCCGCCGGCCGCTACCCAGTTAGTACGGCTGAAGTATCAGGCCGGCGCGCGCGGCCGGCTGCGCATTGAGCGGCTCGAGTTGTCGAGCAGCGCGCCATTGGGCCTGTTTCGGGCCTGGACCTGGCTGCACCTGCCGCTCGATGCCATCGTGTATCCGGCGCCCGGCGGATCGCGCGCGTTGCCGGTGCGCAGCGGCGATCCGCGCCCCGGTCAGCGACGATCGCGGGTCGGCGGCGACGAAGAATGGGCCGGCCTGCGGCCGCTGCAGGAGAGCGACTCACCGCGCAGTGTCGCCTGGAAAGTCTATGCACGTGGCGGCCCGCTGCTGGTCTCGCAATACGATGCGCCCGCGGGCATGCACCGGCTGCTCGACTTCGTGCCGCTGCAATCCTTGCCGCTCGAGCAGCGGTTGTCACAGCTGGCGCAATGGGTACTCGACTGCGAACGCCTCGGCGAGACCTACCGCCTGCAGCTGCCGCAGCGCACGCTGCCGGTCGGGCACGGCATCGCGCAACAACGCGCCTGCCTGGAAGCCCTGGCGCTCTACGGCACGTGATCGCACCCGCCGCCATCGCCGTTGAATCCCCGGCGCTGCCGGCACCTACC
>JGI12635J15846_10002948_pt1 | contig 14847 bp, 17 predicted proteins | sample BlaSpr_A8_OM2_M2_FD_15846 | JGI IMG/M metagenome (IMG submission 15846) | reverse complement strand
CCTTCTACCTTTCGCTTGGGGGTTCGTCTGTTCAATATTGAACAGACTTTGTCAGGCCCTACCGTTAACCTTCGCCTCAACCTGTCCCCATTTATGTGCGGAGCGTCTCTCTTTTTAGGGCGAAGAGCCTGAGTTACGCAGGTAGCACGCGCCAGAACACATGAACCTGGGCTTCGACATTTTCAGACGTCTTGACGACGGCAGCCCGCTGTGGGTCGCTCAGGCAAACTCCATTGCCGAAGCTCACGCAAGACTCACGGCTCTGCGACAGTTTTCTCCAGGCCACTATTTCGTCCGCGACGCGGAAACCGGCCAATCGATTGGAGCTGAGCTGGGCGAAAATCCAGACGGAAAATCACAAAAGACCTAGCAAACGAGCTAACAAAGCAGACCCAAAACGATCGGTCGAGGATCATCCTAAGACAATCCTGAATACTGTTTGAATTCCCGAATAGCCCTAATACCGCTGCCAAGATCTTGTAGAAAAGCCCTAACCCATACACGGTTTCCGTACTTTCGGTCAGGGCATGGCTTTAGCCGTGCCGTTGCCGACGCTACAGGGAAAAATTGTCAATCTGAAGGCATCCGCCGAGGCGCTCGACGGGATCCGGAGCCGAAGGAAGAATCCCACCCACGGAGCTCGAGAAAATCCGTCGCGGACTTTTTCCCTCGCTTCCCAGCCAAACTTATCGCCCGAATCATTCACAATTGACTACTTCAAACTCTGCACCTAGCATGCTGCCAGCACAAACCTGCCGGGCGCTTTCNGAACGCAAATCACAGCAGCCGCCGGCGGGGCCTGTGTTTCCAACATTTCCACAAGCGCGGGAGGTTGAAATGCAACCCGGACTTATTCGTTCGATCGTGCTTTGCATATTCTGCGCACCATTGTTTTGTGGGCTCGCCCTTCCCGCATTTGGCGCAGACCCGCCGGTTCATGGTCTCTGGGTGTGGAAGAGCCCCACGGTACTGGAAGCATCACGAGCCGCCGAGGCGTTGCGGGACTTCTGCCGGTCCGAAGGCATCAACGAGGTGTACGTATCGGTCTCGGCGCGAACCGAGGCGGCCGAAGAAAGTCAGCTGGTTCAGCTCATCACCCTGCTTCACCGTTCTAACGTTCGAGTCGAGGCACTGTTGTCGAGTGCGGACGCAGACGAGCCTGGCAAGCACCGCGAGAAATTGCTTGATCACGTCCGCGAAATCCTGCAATTCAACCGGCAGCATTCTGGGGATCGCTTCGACGGCATTCACCTCGATATCGAACCGCAACAACGACAGGAAAACAAAGGACCGGGCAATCTTCGATTTCTGCCGGGCCTTACTGACGCGTTCCGCGAGGTACGCGCGCTGACGGACCGAAATCGGTTGACGGTAAATGCGGATATTCAGAACAAGCTTCTTAAGGGGGACCTCAGCGAGCGCAAGATGCTTCTGTCCGCTCTCCCGCGCCTGACCTTGATGCTGTATGAGTTGAGCAGTACGGCCGATGGCGAAACCTTCGAAAAACAGGCCGACAAGCTTCGAAACTCCGCCCAAAAATTTCTCGACATGGCTTACGACGGGTTGGACGGTCGAAACCTCGCGAAGATGAGCATCGCGCTACGCACCCCGGACTACGCCGACCGCCTTCCGGCTATGCTCAAAACGCTCGACGCCTCATTTCAAGAGAACCCGCACTATCTAGGATGGGCCCGCCATTCCTACAACGATTATCTGAAGGCCCCCCATTAAGGGGTATTGCGCTTAATCGTCTTGCTCATCAACTTCCAGAGTCGCGACTTTCCTCAAGGGTAGCCGATCGAAATTTGTTTGCTTCTACTTCATCAGCCCCAGTTTCTGCGCATGCTTTGCACATAAGAACAAATTCAAATACGGATCGAGCCGCGAATTCCAATCCTTCCATCGGCTTTCCCAATCCGGTCGCCGGCAGTCGCACATGCATTCACTCAACACCTTGATCGGGCGCGAAGCATTTCCTCGGGTTCGTGTATCGAAAATAAACTCCGCGCGGCAATTGAGGCTGGATACTTCGGTGTTTTGGGTCTTGACCATGGGTTGGACCTGGGTCTTTTTTTGTCACCTACGTCTGGGATCACGGAGATTACAAAGTTTGGGAACACAACGCCGTTCCGCGCATGAGACTCCTGGTTGTGCCGGGCAACGGTCGCGTGGAAACATCGCCGTGAAAACCCGCAGCCAGCGAAGCGCTATCCTCAACTCGCCTTCCGCTTGCCGTGGGCGCTGATCCTTGTCACGCATCACGCCCTGGAACGAGGCAGTTCGTTGTATGTGAGGTGAGATCGACCAGTTGAATGGTCACTCTTGCCGGATTGGTGGCGTCAGGGCCGATCGACGAGTCGACTTCGAGTTTTGTGAAATGCGGCTTAACGTAGGTGCGCTTCATGCTGCAACCGCAAAAGCATGTCGGACTGCCCCGGTGTAGTGCTTTGTCGAGCATTCGAAACTGGATTCTCTGTCCGCAAGCGCCGCTTGTGCATTCCCACCACTCTTCGTTTCTGTTCACAAACGTGTGCCTCCGTAGATTCTTGGCGCTACGCCGATACCCCTTTCCGCTGCGCGCGCTGCGCCTCCGAACCGCACCGCGTCGAAATCGACGCCGCTTGCCCTGGAGAAGCAAAGAACGTACCACTCCAATTTGAAACCGTTGGAATTTTTGCACAAGAGAAAAAAGCCTTCGCTTGCTTTTGCAACCGCTGCGTTTTGTCGGCCCTTCACCGGCACTTTCGTTTCCCGGGACGAATGTCTGGGATCTGGAATCTGCGCGTCCGGATGACAAAATTTCACGTGCACGCGACTGATTCAAGGACATTTTCAGCTTCTAACCTTTATTTTCGAGTTCTTATGCGAGTTTAATCCACGGCGCTCCGGTCGGCTGGAATGTCTCCTCAGCCACGTTGTCAGGTCCGACGGGGGATCGCTCTTCGCCAGCGTCGTGCCGCAATCGTCTTAGAATTGCCTCTCCTCTAGTTCGCTGCCTTTGCTTTCTGGTTGGAATTCCGACCACCATGCCGCTCGATTCGGTTCTTTCCACGTTCTCTTTTAGGCTTCCCGCACTCGCGTGCTAGTCCTCGCGAGGTTATTTCCAGGTCCCAAATCTCTTTGAGGAGGATTCATGCGTTCGATTAAGATTGTTTTCTCGCTTTGCGTAGGGCTATTGCTAGCAGGTTTGCTGTTGCATTCGGGCATCCTGACTGCCGATGGCGGCAAACCACTTCCTGATCCCTGGTCGCTGGTAGCCGACGGTGGCAAGCCACTTCCTGATCCTTGGATCATCGCCGATGGCGGCAAACCGCTTCCTGATCCTTGGCTCATCGCCGATGGTGGCAAGCCACTTCCCGATCCTTGGGTTGGCGTCACGTCCTAGAAAACAGGCGAGCACCGGGGAGAGATGCTCTGCATTTTTCCCCGGACTCGTGTTAGCATTTGATTCCGCGAAGTCGCTCGAAGCGAATCCGGAGGGGCATGCTCAACCAGCTGGTTTCATGGAGCTGCATTGCGCTGGAATCAGTCCTGCTCTTTCGCGGACTTCGTTCAAAGCTCGGGTCTCGTTATCCCGCCTTTTACACCTATATTTCTTTCGTTCTACTTCAAGACCTCCTTTGCTATTTCGCTTTTCGCTGGATTCACCCTCTGTACACCTATATTTACTGGACAACTGAATTTCTATGTATCCTTTTCAGTTGCGGCATCGTTTTGGAGGTCTATCGCGTAGGCCTCTCTGCGTATCCGGGTACCGCGCGCATCACCCGTAAGGTTCTCGGGCTTGTGTTCGCCTTGGCATTGGTGAAAGCCCTCGTCAGCGCTGCCAATGACCCCCGCTGGTGGTTGGAAGCAACTGCCAAAGACGTCGCGGGAACCTTGCGAGCAGTTCAGGGCATCGCGATTATCGCGTTGGTCTCCTTGTTTTTGTTTTACGCAATTCCGTTCGGAAGGAACCTACGTGGCATCCTTGTGGGATATGGGTTGTTCGTTTGCTGGACGGTAATTTGCCTGACGCTTTCTTCGTCTGTTGGCGATAACGTCCACGCGTTCTTGAAGAATCTATATCAAGTTTCCTATCCAGTCTTCCTGGTCTTCTGGCTGGTGCACTTGTGGTCCTATCAAACCAACCCAGCTTCCGAAGTTGAGGTACCTCTTGAACGAGAATACGAACGTATAGCCGCTGCGACTCGCCGCCGCCTTCACGATGTTCGCGGCCAGCTGGCGAAAGTGGTGGGTTCGTGATTGGAATTCCCACGGCCCTGCTGCTTGGCACGATTCTCCTGCTTTTGCTTCTTTTTGTAGCGGCGCGCGGCTCAGTGGGCGCGCGGGAATCAACGTCGCGGTCAGACGTGCCGTTGCTCGACGACGAAGCCGCGCTCGATCCGTGTCCGCCCGAATTTGTCGCCAGAATCTTTTCTCCGGACGATTGGAAATTCGTCTCCGAAACTGGGTCGGCTCAATTGGAGAAACTATTCCGCCGGGAACGTAAGGTTGTCGCGCTAGCTTGGGTTCATCAGACTTCCTTGGCTGTTCGACGCATCATGCGCGAACACACCCAAGCTGCGCGGCACAGCCACGATCTGCAGTTCGCGACCGAATCGAAACTCGTCTTGCTCTACGCTGAGCTGATGTTGCTCTGCGGCATGCTATTTCTAGCGATCCAGTCGGCCGAACCGCAGCGCGTACGCGGCTTGGCCGTCTATGCGGGTACCCTCTCGCAACGCTTGGCGCAAGCTCAACACGACTTGAAGACAATTACCGCCGGCCGGGAGTTTCACGGCGCCAGCTGATCCTGATCCCCAAGCTGCTTGAGGCCACAATCACCGAAGACCATGAATGCCGCCGCCAGACTCGTGCCAGTGCAAGCCGCCTACGACGATCTCCTGCAACGATCGCTATCGAAGATTTCCTGCGACCTGGCCCGGCTGATTTATCTCGCGTCTACGCGCGACTACAATTCGGGCAACTACCACCACGACGGGCTCGCCGCCCGCTTTCGGCCGGACGTCGCCGGCAAAGCCCTGGAAATCGCCCACCGGCAGGTTTTTTACCAGCTTTCGGCGTATTCGCTGGAGGAATTGGTGGAGCAGTTGAGAATTTACTTGGATAGTTCGCACGAGAGAGCGGCGGATGTTCTGCGCATCTGGCAAAAGCTGGAGCCTTATCGGGTTGCGATTCCGTTGGAAGTCAATCCTGCGGTAGCACGCCTATTTCTCTCGAACGTCAGACTCGCTTTGGCAATTTGGCGGTTCCGTCAGGAGCGGGCTCCGAAAAATCCGTGAGGCGCATCGCGACTGCGGTTACCTGCCCCACGATCTCCGCTTCCGTGCCGTAATTCAACCTGCGCACGCTGCGCGCCGACAGTGGGTGCGGAAGCAGCAGCAAATGTCCATCCTGCATCTCGCACCACGAACACGCGTAGCCGTCACGCAACTCCACAAAGTAAATCGGTCGGTCAAATTCCGTTCGCCACCGCAGTGGCTGGATTTTTCGCACGTGCGGATCGATCTGCACAAACGAACCCGGGCGAAGCAGCGGCGACAGCGTGTTGTCCTGTAGCCCGATATACCCATACAAGCTGTGCCGGATATCCAGATGCTGAATCAACGCGATGGGAACCTCACCCCAGATCTCCACCATGCGTGACAATAGATTCGTGTTGTCTACATCGAACGAGCGGTCAAAGCGCACTGGGAACGACAGCGTCTTTTCTGTGTCGTAAACCTCCAGCGTCGTCAGGTGCGTGTTCGGAAGGGGCGCGGCCATCTGGTGCTTGGTCAAGTTCTGCAAGTCCACCCCGTATAACAGCAGGATGTCACTGAACTTGATCCGATAGATTGAACTCAAGCTGTAAAGCTTGAAAATGCTCGGGACGGAGTCCGAATTCTCAATCTGGGTCAGCCAAGCGTTGGAAATATGGTATTCCGGGTTGTCTTCGGCCACCGCAATCTTCTGGCTGAATTCGGCGACGTCGCGCGTGGTAATCCCAAGGCGGTTGCGAATGTCCTTGAGCTGTTCACTGGGAGGGAGAGCCAGGGCCATGCGGCATTCTACAACACACGCCAATTGAACTGCCAATCCGTCCCTTCGACGCCACGTTTTTAGTTCATTAAATATTCAACAGCTGTTCAACATACGTTTCACTTTTCCGCACTGCACGTTTTGCTTCTCTTCTGCACGCGGTCCGTCTGTTTTGGTACACTCACTCTCGCTTTTGCGAGGAGACCCTGCCTCCATGAACTCGATGAATTCGCCGCGATTGTCTTTCCGAAATTTAGCGCTTAAAGGATTTCTCTGCATTAGCGTGGCGATTACCGCGAGCCTGGCGATCCTCTCAGCCCGCGCTCAATCCCCTGCCGCACAAGCGCCGGCTGCNTCGAAACCCGCTGAACAGCAATTCAAGAACATCAAGGTTTTGAACGGTATCCCCGCCGAGCAATTGATTCCGGCGATGCAATTCATCGCCGCCTCCCTGGGCGTCGAGTGCGACTACTGTCACGTCTCCAAGGATCACGTGGCCGGGTTGGCTTTCGAGAAAGACGACAAGAAGCCGAAACTCATCGCCCGCAAAATGATCCAGATGATGTTCGCCATCAACAAAGACAATTTCGACGGCAAGCGCGAAGTCACCTGCTATTCCTGCCATCGCGGCGCAGCCGAACCGATAGGTACGCCCCTTGTGGCTACCGACGAGTTGCCTGCCGGTGCAGGAGCGGAGAAAAAGCCCGGGGCTCCGCCCCCCGCCTTGCCCACCCCGGGCCAGCTTTTCGACAAATATCTGACTGCCTCCGGCGGCGCCGAAGCTGTGCAGAGAATCGCCAGCCGCATCGAAAAAGGGACACTGACGGCGTTTGGCGGACAGCACTTCCCGGTGGATATCTACGCCAAGGCTCCTGACAAGCGAGTTTCCGTAATGCACATACCCGGCGGCGACAGCATCACCGCATTCGACGGTCACTCCGGTTGGCTCAGCGTTGCGGGACGCCCGCCGCATATCATGACGCTGGAAGAAAACGCCGGTGCCCGCATCGACGCTGATTTGCACTTTCCGGTAGACGTCAAGACGTTGAGCCAGAAGTGGGTAGTGCAACCTGGCGAAAAAATCGACGGCCACGACACAACTCTGGTTGCCGGCAGCAGCGAAAACGCGCCGCCGCTGCGGCTTTACTTTGATGTGCAAACCGGTCTTCTGCTGCGCTTGATACGGTATGCGGAGACGCCGCTGGGCCGCCTGCCGACCCAGATCGATTACAGCGATTACCGGGATGCTGACGGCGTCAAGGCTGCTTATCGCTGGACGCTTGCACGGCCCGGCAACCGGTTCACGATTCAAGTCGATGAGCTGCGCCAGAATGTGCCGGTTGACGATGCCAAGTTCGTGGCCCCTGCTCCGCCGCCAGACCAAAAACCGCCCGCGCATTGAGGACCGCTTCCTCGCTTCCTGATTAAGCAGGCGCTTGGCTGGTGGATCTCAAGAGAGTCGATCCAACGAAGCCTTATGACCCGGAGGCTTCCCCTTTTGATCCGCACGGGTTAAATGATCAATCCAGGGACAGAAATGCCTCTGCTGCACGCAATACTTTGCGCAGCCTGCCAACCGTTCGAACGCAAATAGATCCACCGAGCAACGGCCAGGGACCCGAACCGGTGGAGTCTTGCGTCAGGGTTTTGCGGCTAGTGTTGCTGCGGCGAGCTTTTGAGCGGTTGAAAGAGCGTCGGCTGCGGGGACTTTCACGTCGGGCTCGACGCCGGTACCTTCCCAGTTGGTCTTGGAAATGGGGTTGATGGCTCTTGCAAAGGGCACGCTAATCGCATCCAATCGGCCGCGAGTAATTTTGCGAAGGCTTCTCGAAATGGTCGATGAAGAGAAGGTCTGCGGGGTTGCCAGAGGTTCCACTGTCAATTTCAGTCCGAGATGTTCCTGAACGGCGGCTGGCGAAGGCACGTGGTTGGGATTTGGCGGGCCCGAACCGAGCAGACTTGCCGACTCGTGGGCCTTATGGAATTATTCGTGCTTGCAGTTCGTACCTCGAGCTACGTAGAGGTCCTGTATGAAGTCGCTTTGGAACGATGTCCGCTATGCGCTTCGCGTACTGGTGAAAGCGCCTGGTTTCACGGTCGTTGCCGTCCTGACGCTTGCACTCGGAATCGGCGCTAACACCGCGATCTTTACCGTCGTCTACGGAGTTTTGCTTCGGCCTCTTCCCTTTCCCCAGCCTGACCGGCTCGTGCAGCTCGCTGAGAGTGACAAGAGGCAGACCGACGAAATGAGCGTTACGTCGGAAGAACTGCGACGCTTGAACGAGTACGGCGCGCTGTTCGAACACCTGGCGGGATACACGCAGGTTGGGTACAACCTGGCGGCGGGGAATGGAGCAGAACATCTCCGCGGCATGTCTGTCGGGGCGGATTATTTTCGGGTGCTGGATATGGCGCCATACCTGGGCCGCGACTTTGTGGCAGCGGATGACGCGGGCGACGGCCAGCGCGTGGCGATTCTGACCTACAACCTTTGGGCGCGGCGTCTTGGCGGAGATCCTGGGCGGATCGGGCAGACTATTTTGCTGAATGGCGAGCCGTTTACAGTTATTGGCGTGATGCCCCGCGGTTTCAGCGCGCTCGGGCAGGCAGGCGCACCCGATCCCGGCGCGCCGGATGTCTGGACTCCGCTGGCGCTGGTGGCCAAGACGATGGGGAGCGGGGAGAACGTGAGCGTCATTGCGCGGCTGAAGACCGGGGTTAGGCGGGCGCAACTTGACGCGCAGATGAGCGTGGTGACGCAGGATTTTCGTCGCGAGCACCCGCAATCGATCGGCGAAGGCCTGGAGATTAAGTTTCTGCCCTACCAGTTGTTGATCGGCGCGGACGTTCGGCCATATCTTTTTCTGCTGCTTGGCGCCATCGGATTCGTGTTGCTGATCGCGTGCGCGAACGTGGCGAATCTACTGTTGGCGCGGGGAGGACTGCGCGCACGGGAGATTGCGGTGCGGATTGCGATGGGGGCTTCGCCGCGGCGAATTTTCCGGCTGTTGCTTACCGAGAGCATGCTGGTGGCGCTCGGAGGCGGGCTGCTGGGATTGTTGCTCGCCGGCCTGGGATTACGTTCGCTGCTGGCGGTGGCGCCGGTGGACTTGCCACGCGCCGGCGATATTCATCTGGATGGCTGGGCGTTCGCCTTTACCTTTTTTGTTGCGGTTGCTACCGGCGCGCTGTTTGGCTCGGCGCCAGCGCTGGACGCTGCGCGCGCGAGCCTCAACGACTCGCTGAAACAGGGGGCCGGACGGTCCAGTGCCGCGCCGATGCGGACGAGGTTGCGGGAGGCGCTGGTGATCGGAGAATTCGCTCTTTCGCTGGTGCTGTTGACCGGCGCGGGGCTGATGATCGCGACGTTTTCAAATTTGCTGCGTACCGATCCCGGATTCAATCCGCATCCGGTGCTTTCCGTACAGTTCTGGCTGGTGGGATCGAAGTACAATTCTTCGCCGCAGGTGGAGAGTTTCAATCGCGCGATTGTGCAGCGGCTGGAATCTCTGCCGGGAGTTGAGGGAGCGGCGGTGGTCGCTGCGGGACTGCCGCTGGAACGCGGAGGCAACAACGGCGTGCAAATCGTCGGCTCCAGCGATTCCGAGTGGCACAGTATGGACTATCGAGAGATTACGCCCGGGTATTTCCGGACTTTGCGGATCCCCCTGCGGCAGGGACGCCAGTTTTCGGACGCAGATTCAGACGTGTCGGCGCGGGTGGTGATCGTCAACGAGGCGTTCGCGCGCCAATATTTTCCGGATCGCAGCGCGCTGGGCCAGCTTCTCGACGCAAGCCACGAGCGTTGTGAAATTGTCGGCGTGGTGGGAAACGTGAAGTCCTATCTGGATCAGCCGGCGCCGCCGACGATGTTTGTTCCGGCGTCGCAGGCGGCGTTTGGCACGTCGCAGCTTTTCGAGGGGTGGTTTCCGCGGAGCGTGGTGGTGCGCACCAGCGTGGATCCGCTCAGCTTCGGCCGCGCGGTGCGCGACGCGTTCGCGGCGGTCGATCCGCTGGTTCCGACCGGGCCGATGCGCTCGATGGAGCAGGTGATGTCGCGTTCGCTGGCGCTGCGGAATTTCATGCGGCTATTGCTGAGCGTGTTCGCGGGATTGGCGCTGCTGCTGGCCAGCGTGGGCATCTATGGGGTGATTTCGTACGCGGTGTCGCAGCGCACGCGCGAGATCGGTGTGCGCATGGCGCTGGGAGCGCGGCCGCGCGACGTGCTGCGGTTGATTCTCGGCGAAGGATTGAAACTGGTTTGCGCCGGGGTCGTGTTGGGAATTGCCGCCGCGCTGGCGCTGACCAAGCTCCTGGCTACCTTGTTATACGGCGTCAGCGGGACCGATCCGCTCATCTTTATTGGCGTGACGGCGCTGCTGGTAGGTGTGTCGCTGGCTGCGTGCTTCGTGCCGGCGAGGCGGGCCATGCGGGTGGACCCGATCGTGGCCCTGCGGTATGAATAGGGCGACAGAATTGCCTCGGGATGGCTCGGTGAAGTTTGGCGAGGTGCTCGGGACCTGGCTTGGCTGGTTCGCACGGCAAGGCGCAGCAGCAAACGGCCAGTTGGCACACACTTCCGGTGATCTATTCGGNGGCTTCCGATGTTGAGAGCGCAGGCCGAAGGCGCTCAACCGGCCACGCGAACAGGCAGCGGGGAAAATTCTCTTTGGGGATTCTCCATTCCGCGGCGTAGCGGAATTCTTCCAGCCAGGCCTTAATGCTGTCCGCAGCCTGCTGGTGATGAACTTCCGCGATGATGAGCGGGCGGTGCTTCGCGAACACGCCGGCTCCGCCGCACAAGACTTCGTACTCGCCACCTTCCACATCAATCTTGACCAGTTGAGGCACGGGGCCGCCGCGAGTCACAAAGTCATCGAAAGTCGTCACGGGCACGGAGATGATCTCGCCTTTTGCAAGCACAGGGTGTTGTCCATCCGATTCGACTCCGCCCTGTGATGTCTGGTTTTTCCCCCGGCGAAACGAAATGCCAGCTTCACTCCGACGCGACCACACGGCAGTATGGATCGCCTGAATGCATGAGCCGAACTGATTACGCTGAATATTTTCACCGAGGCGCTCGACGTTTTCGGGATCAGCATCAAACGCCACCACGCGCCCTGAAGCTCCCACAAGCCGCGCCGCACCGAGTGTGAGCGATCCCAGGTGCGCGCCCACGTCGTAGACGACATCACCTGGACGGACCATCGCGGTGATGGCGCTCTGTACGCCAGGTTCGTGCTCACCGCGCCAGAAACCGGCTTCTTCCGGGATACGCAGGCGCATCCAGAGCCCCCGAGCAAAACCGGACTGAACCTGCACCCAGGAGGTTCGGCTGGGCAAAACGCGGCGCTTGAGGAACGCCTTGGCGCCGTTGAACCTGGCCTCTGCGTGCGGCCAACGACGAAACGCCGGTGCGATGACATGTTTCTTGAGAACGAGATAAACGCGATAGACGAGGAGGTAGACAAAGTTCAAGGCAGTCGTGACGCGCAGAAAAACGCTAAATGCGTCACCCGAATGTACCTCGTCTATCGAACAGAAGGCAAAAGGCACGCCCCGGAAGCTCCCTGGTCGGCAAAAGGCGCTGGGGCTCTAGGGTCGCGCCAAATGCCCCACACCTGGGATGTCTTGCCGAGGCTAGCCTGCGGCGCCCGGCCTCAATACGCCAAGTTGTGTATTTGCAACGAAAGAAGGCGGAGCGGGCGCCGCAGTGTGTCGCTTGCAAAGCCTGCATGCGGCAAATCTTGCCGAACGTTAGTCGCGTTTGTAAATGTCTGTCCAGGGCTCAATAAAGTTGAGCGCGGATTGTGGAGAGTCCACATTAAAGCGAATGGTCAGCGTCTTCCGGTCGCGCGATAGCTCCCATTTCTGTTTGGTGTGAATTTGGACGAGCGGACTGTTAAGGTCTGGACGTGTCGTAACGAAAGTTTCCAAAATAAGGTAATTCTTCTTGGACTGTCCCTTGCAAGTTCCCTTCACTCCGGCGGAGTTTACATAGACACCCTCCTTGCCGTCGAAAGGATAAACGTTCGTATACGGATGCCCGTCAATCGTTTGCGTGACTTCAATGGAAGCATCGGTCTGAACCACGCGGAGTCTCTGAACCGTTCCTTTCTCGAATTTTGGCCCCTCAGTGCCGGTGAGCGTGTACGAACCGGAAAAGCCCGATCCGTCCGCGGCCGAGATAGTTGCCGCCAAACAAAGGAAACCGGAGAGAAGCAAGCGAACTCGGCGTTTCATAGCTGGGAACGATTATCGCATCTCGTGGAATGCTGGCAACTCCAGAGCGAGCCAGTTCGTTTGCCAACGATCGAGATCCATCTGCATTAGCCTTTGAGCAGAGGAATTAGGCACACTCCGATAGTCACAATCAAATTCCTCGCAACGCTGAGCCATCTCGCGATAGACCACACTAACCCTCGTTTCATGGGCCTATTGTTGGTGGGATCGGTTGGACACGAATCGCGGCTCGACTCGCACATGTTTCATGATCCTGTAGCGGCGCGTGCCAATCTCCCCTTGGGAACTTTCTTCTGGCTATCTGCTCAGTGAGTTATGATTTGCACCTAGTCGGAATTTTCGCTGCTTTTCGATGAGGCCGATATGAAAAAAATGAATGGCATGTCTGGAAGAACAGCGAAATCGCTTTTTGGCGTCTTGGCGTTGATGGCCCTGCTCGTGGCCGTGGCCGCGTCATCGCGGGGACAGGAACAGATTTCTAAGCGCGGTATAGTCACGCCGCTCGCGAGTGCCAATCTCGTTTTCGACGGCGAACCCGCGTGTCTCAAAGTTGCGCGCGAGAACGGCGATCCAGACAAAGGTGCGTCAACTTTCCTTCTCGAAGCTCCTTCCGGGTGCGTGGTTCCCGCCCACTATCACACCGCTGAAGAACAATTGATGGTGGTCCAGGGCGACGTGCTCACCGGGATGGACGGCATGGCGGAAGCGACGCTTGGCCCCGGCGGCTTTGCTGTGATGCCCAGCAAAGCCATGCACTGGTTTACCTGCAAATCAAAGAATACTTGTCTGATGTTCGTGACGTTTGACCGCATGTACGACATCGTGTGGGCAAAGCAAGGGAAGTAATGCTCATCACAGTACGCCGTCAAATTCCGCGTCGTCAATCGCCGTCTCTTTTGTAAGCCCGTTCCTCGTTATCCAAAGTTGGCGATTCCGAGGCGCATCGCTTGGTAGGCCGGCAGTTGCGCCGATCGCGATATGCTTGATCCGTTTCCCGTGCACTCGCGTATTTACTCGCCCTTATCAGTATTGAGGTCCTTGCTCCCAGAGCGTTATTCTTCGCGATATCGGATGCGGTCCGGCTCGACAATCCAAAGCCGATGCTGTGATTTGAATGGTGGGCCTGGGTGGACTCGAACCACCGACCTCGCCCTTATCAATATTGCGGTCATTATTGGTCTAGTAGCCCACCAAGAAATGTCAGTTCTTTGAAGAGCATGGCGTTGACATGTGCCCGACATGAAAGTATGCTTGTAGCATGTCAAAAATGATTCAGCTTCGCAATGTACCCGATGCCCTGCACCGCGGCTTGAAAGCTCGCGCTGCCATGGCAGGCATGTCGCTCTCGGACTATCTGTTAGCTGAGATCAAGGAAATCGCGGAAAGGCCAACGCTAGCAGAATTGCGGGAGCGACTGCACACACGTAAGCCGGTTTCAGCGCAGATCGATACCGCTCAGCTGGTGCGAGAAGAGCGCGAGGCACGGTGATCGTCCTGGATGCTTCTGCTGCCGTTGACTGGCTTCTTCAGACATCTGCGGGGCAGAGCATCGAGAGGCGCATTTATTCGCATAACGAAACCCTGCACGCGCCTCACCTCCTAGATCTTGAGGTCACGCAAGTATTGAGGCGTCTAGCGTTGCACGGAGTGGTCTCTGCACCTCGTGCTGACGAGGCGGTCCACGATCTGCTTGATCTCCGTGTCACTCGGTATCCTCATCTCGTGCTTCTGCCCCGCATTTGGCAACTCCGTCACAATTTTTCACCCTATGATGCCGCCTACATCGTGCTTGCCGAGAAGCTCGGAGCGCCGTTGGTTACAAGGGATGCTCGACTCGCTTCTGTTTCGGGCCATGCGGCACCCATCGAGCTCTTTTGATCGCCGGCGTTGTGGTAGGCCCAGCTGGGGTGCTCACGCTTCACATTCAAGACGTAGTTCTCCACCGGACTGCCGGACATCGACTATCCGCTGCACGACAGGACCATCGTGGTCACGCGTTGTGGCCGCATCTGTCTAGGCAAGAAAAAAATCAACTTCAGCCAGGTCTTTGCCGGACAAGCCGTCGCCACCAAAGAAGTTCACGACGATATCTGGCTGGTGAGCTTTATGGACTATGATCTGGGATACTTCGATTTGGAGACTCGGGTGCTCGAACCGCTCGAAAATCCGTTCGGCCCAAAGTGTTACCTTTGTCTTAGGTACGTTGTGTAACCCATGTCCGGGCCGGACCCTGAATTGAATGGTGGGCCTGGGTGGACTTGAACCACCGACCTCGCCCTTATCAGGGGCCTTTAAGGTGCTATATGCACAGTATTTTCTTCGTGAGGAGAGGCGATCCGCTGTAGCACGGGCCTCCCTAGCGAACAATCCTACGCGGTCACTTTATGATAAAGCTGGTAGTGCTCATCGCCGATTGCGTGCGTCCGCGAGCCTCCTCGATCAAACTCAAGCAGGCTCGCAAAGTGCTTGACCTTCGCGGCGCGTTGACATTCCCTTGGGCTGCACAGAATTAGATAGGAAGAGTATTTTCCCTTTAAGAGGGACGAAGCCAGTTCTCTCGTTGTAGGCCTCGCACCTGAG
>JGI12635J15846_10002943_pt1 | contig 14861 bp, 7 predicted proteins | sample BlaSpr_A8_OM2_M2_FD_15846 | JGI IMG/M metagenome (IMG submission 15846) | reverse complement strand
TCCCAGCCTCGGTCCACTGCGATCGACCGGCCTTCCGCCCGGACACACTTCTGCGTTCGACATGAAGCCCGGCGAGGTCTCTCAAGTCCTCAGCGATTCCACCGGCCACTACATTTACAAACTCGACGCGAAAGCAATCGAACCCATGGATGAAGTGACGCATGAGATCCACAAAACCATGCAAAACCAACGCCGCGAAGAAAGCATCCAAGCTGTAGAGAAACCCGTCACCACAGAGATCAATCAGGCTTACTTTGGAACGGGCGAGAAACCCAGCGTTTCATCGGGTCCGAAATCCAAGTAGCTTCGAACTGGTCCACAAATAAACCGTGAGCGACGAAATGGCGAACGCTCCCACCGAGTAAAAGTTTCGCGACCCGGGTTTAATACCCATACTTGCCTATCTTAACGAAGGTGTCTTAGGGAGAAACTGCATGTTTTCAACAAGGATGCTTCTGTTCTGGGGGCTGCTGATTGGTACAGCGGGTCTTCTTTTGAGTTCGAACGCCTGTGGTGGAGGAGGAGGCGATTCCCAAAACGGAGGCGGTGGTACACCTCCGCCGACACAGAAGATTCAGCACGTGGTCATTATCTTCCAGGAAAATCGCACGCCCGACAATCTGTTCCAAGATCCCAAGTTAGTTGCGAAAGGCGCAGACATTTCGAGCACCGGCCTCACTTCCGCGGGCAAGGTCGTCCCTCTCACCCCGATGTCGCTAGTGACCGACTACGACTTGAGCCACGCGCACAAGGCTTTCGTGTCCATGTACGACGGCGGGAAGATGGATGGGGCCGACCAAATCGAGATCGATTGCACAAAGAAGAATGAGCCGGACTGTCCGTCCCCCACTGCCTGGTTTCGCTATGTGAATCCGTCGGAAGTTGCGCCTTATTTCCAGTTGGCCGAAACGTATACCTTCGGTGACCGAATGTTTCAGACCAACCAAGGCCCGAGTTTCCCGGCGCATCAATTCATAATTTCCGGGACTTCGGCCCCGACTCCACCGGGCCAACCGAACAGCGATTACTTCGCGGCGGAAAACATGACCTACCCGACCCCTATCTCCAATATTCCCGCCGGATGTATCGCGCTCCCGGGCACGACCGCTGCATGGATTGACCCCACCGGCGTCGAGATCAATTCCTCGCCAGCGCAGTTTCCCTGCTATGAGCATCCCACGCTGACTGACTTGCTGGACGCCAAGGCGATCACTTGGCGTTACTACACTCCGGCCGCGGCATCGATATGGACCGGGCCCGCCGCGATTCAGCATATGTGCGTCCCCGATTCCAGCGGAACCACCTGCACAGGCTCCCCTTGGGTCACTGGCGTCGTCATTCCTCAGACCGGGGTGCTGACGGACATAACCAACGGCCAACTGCCCAGCGTGAGCTGGGTCATTCCGAGTGGGCAGGCCTCCGATCATGCTGGAATCAACGATGGTTCGGGACCCTCCTGGGTTACGTCCATCGTCAATGCCATCGGCAACAGTCCCTATTGGTCGAACACGGCTATTATTTTGACATGGGATGACTGGGGAGGTTGGTACGATCACGTTCCACCGCCCGCCATTCTGAACTCCTACGAATACGGTTTTCGTGTGCCGCTGGTCGTAATCTCTCCTTACGCGAAAGCGGGATACATTACGCACACCTTTTATGACTTTGGCAGCATCTTGAAATTCATCGAAGGCACGTTCGGCTTATCGACGATCGCACCTGGAGCCGCGACGCCCTACGCTGACACCTTCACTGCCACCGGCAATCTTTCGGATTGCTTCGACTTTACCCAGACGCCGCTGACGTTTCAAACGATTCCAGCGGCGATGGACGCCGCCCATTTCCTGAACGATAAGACGCCGCCGTTAGATCCCGATGACGACTGATGACTGAGTTTGACCCGTGGTATGCCCCATGAGACTTGGGTACGCGGGCCCCCTAGGAGTTCGCCAGCTATTTCGCTCCGCAAGTCGGTATTTTGAAGTTCGCGATTCGCGTCTGCCAATCGAGGGTCGTAGTCTGGTTCTTGGTGAAGTATTCGTTCACATACCAGAAAGTGCATCCGTCGACCGGGTCCACGGTCATGCTTGTGTAATCGCCCCATTGACCGGAATTCTGCTCGTCTCCGGTTCCGCTCTGAATCAGCAGCTCTGCCGGCTTGGTTTTGCTCGGCAGGTTCCACCAGGAGGCTCTGATTCCAGGATGGGTGGTTGAACTGGACGCGCTGTAACCGACCGCAGCATTCCCGTCCTGATCCTGCGCGATGCTCGGCATGAAGCGAAAATTGGTGTAGTCCGGGCGAATGGTGCCGCTTTGATAAACGGTGGGTAACCCTTTGTCGTGACTACGCAGCTCATACCAACGGACGCCGGTTTGCTTGGCTTTGGTTCCGGCTTGGATGGTATGGCTCACCACCAATGACTCGTACGTACCGAAATTCCGGTAGGACAAACGAGGCATGAGCCGGTCCCCTACCGAATCGACCTCATAGTGATAGCCATTTGCCGGATTCGTCGACAGTTCGGGAACGCAAACCGTCCGAAGAGGAAAACTCACGTTGTAGCACCCCGGAGTATAAGCGGGAACTGTGCGTAACGTATCGGTAAACGTCGATTTGGCTGGATCGGTCCAATCCACATGAAAAGCCCACACGTTGATTGAGTTTGATGTCGTGCTCTCTCCATCGTTGGGAGGATTCTCGATGCTAACCATAAACTCATCCCGGCCGGCTGGAGGAGGAGTCGTGCCTTCTACATCAGCCGGAATCAGGCTGTGCTTGAGATATAAACTTCCGACCGTCGGAATCGGCTTGGGATTGCTAAAACACTGCATCGGGTTCGGCGTCGATCCGGTCAGCATATTCGTTCGATCCAGAGCGCATGCGACGACGCCGATCGGTGTGTACTTATTGTCGACGTCCAGCAGATCGAAACTCACATAGTAGCCGTCCGCCCAAGTGCCAAACTTCGGCCAGTCGGGAAAATACACGTCGCCCTTGGAGTTCTTTCCCAGCACGGGAGTCAGAGGAAATTCGTAGGTATACCAACTGAGGCTGCTGGAAGTCAGGTCGTCGGTATTAGAGATGGCCACGCAATAGTAATATTCGCCTCCTCCGGGCAATCCGTGCGCCGCAACGATCCAGCGCGACGCGAGACGATCGAACATTACCAGACCATCACCACTAAGGTCGTAACAGTTCTTCATCACGCTGAGTTGCCAGGGCAGGTTGCCGGGCTGAGGGGTGGCCCACACCGGAGCGAAGGTTACCTTGTCGTACGCTTGATAGTAGACGTTTACCCACTGCATGTACTGCTTCGTGCCCACCGCTCCATTCGGATCAAAGTCGAGCAGCGGGTGCGCCAAGTGAGAGGCGTCCGCACCCTCAAACGAGGTAACTGTCTGGGCTCGCAGAAAATAAGGTGTCAGCACAACCAGCAGTGCCAGGATTGCTGATTTCATTGCAGCAGGTATCTCCGATTGAATTTCTCTATGGAGCAGTGCTTGAGGGGGCGAGCGCTGCTCAAAACCTAACATGAATTCAAGCTTTTGCAACAGAGGCAAAAGTCTGTATGCCGAACGGTGTTAACCATCTGGATAACATGAAAGAATTTGCAGGTATGGGATCGCTTCGGCCTCTGGTGGTCATCTCGCCACGCGAAGGCGGGATGCATTTCACACGCAGTCTAACTTTGGCAGCATCTTGAAATTCATCGAGGCGACTTTCGGCCTGTCCACAGTCGCGCCCAACGCGTCTCCTGCACGCACGCATTTCCTGAACGATAAGTCGGCGCCCTTAGATCCTCACGACGATTAATTTCTCCCATAAAGATTTCGACCGCCTCATCGGGATTAACGGGGCGGTCGAAGACTTGACTCGGAGATGAATCGCGGGACCGGTCAGTGGGTAATTCTGAACACCGTACCTACCTTCGGACCGCCGCCAAGCGAGGTCGTGCCGTAGAGTTGACCTCCCTTGCCGAATGTCAGCCCCGCCTGAGGCAAGCTGCCATCGTGGCCACCCGCAAAGTCGTAGAGCGTGGTTTCGGTCCAGGGGTCGCCCTGCGCGGCCGGCGGCGAGAGTTCGAAGGCTGAGCCGTTGTTATTCGTGCCGCCAGAGGTCGCCGTGCCGTAGAGATTACCCGCTTNGTCCCGTAGCANGGCTGCGGCCGGACTTGCACCGTCGCTGCCGCCGGTGAAGTTGTAGATCACAGTTTCCGTCCAGGTACCGAACGCAATTTCGAAGACGGTTCCGAAGCCCGTACCGCCCGCAAAGGTTGTGCCGTAGAGATTGCCAGTTTTGTCGACGACCAGAGCTGCATTCGGACCACCTCCATCGCTGCCGCCTGTGAAACGATAGAGCACCCCCTCGGTCCAGGAGCCACCTTGCGTCGCCGGCGGTTTCAGCTTGAACACAATGCCCGCAAGGGCCTTGTCGTTACCGGTTGGGGTCGTCCCGAAAATCGCGCCATGCAAGCCAAAGGTTAAGCCGGCCATGGGATGGCTACCATCGCTGAACTTGCCGAAGGCATGGATCACGGTTTCGCTCCAGGAATCGCCTTCGGCAGCTGCCGGCGCCAGCTCGAAAACGGTGCCACACGTGGTAGCTCCGCAGCTCACGCCCCCTCCGGTTTGGGTCGTGCCATAAAGATTGCCCTTGCTGTCCATGATCAAGCCAGCGTAAGGATTAGCACCGTCGCTTTGTCCCGAGAAAGTGTAAAGCACAGTCTCCGTCCAAGCGGCACCCTGGGTGGCTGGCGGGGAGAGTTCGAAGACGGTCCCGCATCCGCCCGTGCAATTCGCGCTTGCCCCGCCGGAAATAGTCGTGCCATAAAGATTGCCAGCTTTGTCGAAGATGAGGTTGCCGTAGGGATTGGCGCCATCGTTTCCGCCAGCGAAGCTGTAGAGCACAGTCTCGGTCCATGCCGTCCCCGGCGGCGAGACTTCGAACACAGTGCCGAGATTTGACGTTCCGCCGCTGGTGGTTGTGCCATAAAGATTGTGCGCCGAGTCCTCAACCAGGCTCGCTGAGGGAGTAGCCCCGTCGCTGCCACCTTCGAAGCGGTAGAGCACGCTCTCCTTAGGGCTGGTGGCAAGAGCGGTGGAGGCAAGCATCACAATCACAAGGATTGTGAAGCAGAGACCGGCGAGTGGGAACTTGTGGCGCTTCATGAGACATCTCCTCGATGAACTCTCTGCAGGGCGAAGGCCGGACCTTCGGAGATACGGTGCCCGGCATTCTACACCCGTTCCTATGGCTTGCGGCAAAGATTCTCAAGCTTCATCAAAAGCCAGTTTTCCGTAGAAAAGAACGTCAGCCCTAGGTTCACTCCGAGATAGTAACTACTTCTAAACCACCCCTACGTCGCGGCGAAATAAGCCCAAAATTCCTTCCGCCTTCTTACCTTTCCTGTTAACGTGTCTCCGCACAAAATATTGCCGTTCATGAATTGCATTGTATTGAGTGGCCCTCAATGAGGCCCCCTCCTACGGGGAGACTTTTGTCGAGATCGGTGGGAAACCCCTGGGGAAAGCGAGCTGCTTCCGTTACTTGTCATGTACTAGTGTGATCTAGTTTGTTGTAGCAGAAGAGCTAGAGTTCAATTAAGCCCTTGGGTCGTGGGATCCAAATTCTAGTTTCAAGGACACGCAATGTCCCCCTTTTTGTATTCTGCCCGGCTGCGCCGGAGCTGGTCGATTCTAGTCACGTCGATTGCACCCGTCCTAATCAGCCTTTTGCTTTTATCCAGCTCCGCGCAAGTAACGGCCGCACAGGTCTCATCCACGGGAAGCGAAGGTGCCGTAGCGGCGAAGATGCCACCTCACGTCCCTTCTGCGGATTTCTACGTCGCGACAGACGGTAACGACTCCTGGAGTGGGACCCTGCCCGCTCCCAATAACCAACATACGGATGGACCTTTCGCTTCTGTCGCCCGGGCTCAGATCGCCGTGCAGAAACTTCTCCAGTCCCATCCCAAAAAGACCATCAGAACCATGATCCGGCAGGGCTCTTACTATCTCCCGTTAAGTCCGACCAATCCTGGTACTCTGCATTTTTCGTCAGCTGATTCGGGAACTCCCCAGACGCCCGTAACCTGGGAAAACTATCCCGGAGAAACTCCCACGGTAAGCGGAGGCGAAGCGTTAGGCGCTGGCGGACTCCAACTTTCCTGGACCAATTCATCCGGCAATCTGTGGCAAGTGCAATTGCCCAAGAACACTCAGCCCTTTGAGTACCTGTTCTACCAGCCCAGCACCAGTGGACGCCGCTTTCGCTCGCGATTGCAATCCGCTTCCGGTACGGGCTACTACATGAATAACGGATCTTGCTATTCCACCGTCACCGGACAGACCGTCGCGATTGGCGAATGCAATCTCGCCACGTTTCTCCGCATCGCCGCTTCGGTTCCTCCCGGCAACACCGGTTGTCCCACTGTGCGCAGTGGAAATCAGTCCAAATGCCTCGACCGTTTTAAATATAATCCTGACGATCCGATCACGAATTGGACCAACTTGAACGGGATATATACCGGAGATCCCTCGAAGCCCTGTCGCGCCGACAGCTCCAATCCATATCCCGTCGGTGATATTGAACTCACTCTGTTCAACGCCTGGACTGTCGACGTCATGCGCATTAACTGCGTCGACACTAACAACCACATTATTTATCTCACTGGTCCCACCCAGGGAGCTGCGGGCGAGTACAACTATTTTGGTCCTTCCGCGGGTCACCGCTATATCATCGAAAACACGAAGGACGCTTTCAACCGGGAAGAACAGGACGGTCAAACCGGAATCTGGTTTCTTGATCGCTCCAGCCTGCCGTGGACGCTCTCCTACATCGCCAACAGCGGTGAGAATCCCAACACCGACAATGTCGTCATTCCCCAACTTCAGCCCGCGACTGCCATCGGTGGGAGCATAGTCTCAGCCAAGGGGCTTGACTACGTGACCTTCCACGGCATCACCTTCGAAGTGGATGACTTCATCCCGCCGTCGTATGGGTTCAACGACGATGACAATGGGGAGAACATGTTGCCGGCAGCCGTCGACTGCGAGAATTGTCAGCACGTCACCTTCGACGGCATCAGCGTACGCCACACATCGGCCTCCGGTCTTCAGATCGCATCTCTGGATTCACACTCCGGACCGTCGGCGTCCAACGATCTGATCCAAAATTCGGCGTTCTACGACCTCGGCTCCAGTGGCATTCACATTGGACATGCACCGTCAGGATCCGACGTCACAAGCAGTGTCGTACACTCCGTCACTGTGCAAAATAACATCGTCCAAGGCTACTCTCGCATCTTTGCCGATGGCGAAGGTCTTGCCCAAGGCGACGGCAACAACATCGTCTACCTGCACAACGACATTGATGATGGTTACCACGCCGGCATCTCAATCTGCCAAAGTGGGTGTCCGGGCGACAACGGCAATAACATCGTTGCCCAGTACAACCGAATTTGGAACATGATGCAGGGCATCACATCCGATGGCGGGGCGCTTTACTATGACATTGGAAATCTGACTAAGAGTGGTACGGGGAACCAGGTCCTGAATAATCTGATCCACGATGTGACTGATGCTTCGATCATCGATCAGAAAATTCTAGGGACAGGGTACGGAGGGCACGGCGTATATTTGGACGCGCAGACGGCGGGCATGAATGTCGAAAACAACGTTATCTATCGCGTCTCCTCAGATACAACCATGATGGCGCAGGGACCGGCCGATGGGCAGCCGCCGAACACGTTTAAGAACAACATCCTTGCGTACGGGCGAAAAGGAATGTTCGCGGAAGGAAATGCGTGGCCGCAGAACTGCACCAACACTCTGAGGGTCAACCTGGTCAGCAACATCATGTACTTTGATCAGACCGACGCGACTTCGTTTTACGTGGTTCAAGGGTGCGCCGACTCGTGCGGCATGTCGTTCAACGACTACCAGAATTTTCAACGCAACCTTTACTGGAGAACCGACGGCAAGTTCGCCACCTACGACAAAGCATTCCACGTTTTGCCGGACCCGCCGCCTCCGGACCAGGCGAATAGCTGCACCGAGCCTCCGCAACCTGGCCAAGACTGGAGTTTCTTCGATTTCCCGGTCTGGCAGAATGGACATCCTCTGGTTAAAGGCAAACCGATCGCCATGGATGAAGATGCCGAAGGAACCGTGACCGTAAACCCTGGCTTTGGGCATTCCGGCTCGGCCACTGATTTCCTGCTTTCAAAATCTCCAGTCACGGGCTTCGATTTCGCAGAAACCAACTCGACCATCAAGACCGCAGGGCGAATCAACCCCTGGATTCACCCGCCGGCCGTGCCCCCAACGTTTCCCACGTATTACTACACTACTTTCTAGTCGGAGGCTGCCAGCATTCAATTCCTGACGGCAAAGCAGCCCGATGCTGACTACTTGAAACTGATCACGCCGAACAATCCGGCTTTTTCGTCGTTTGGCCCGGCGGCAAAGAAAAGCTGATTGGTCTTGCCATTCTTCGCCGCTCCTCCCCCGAATGTCGTCGCCCACAGTTGGCTCTCGACGATTATTTTCCCGCTAGTATTCGTGAGCGGTCCGATGAGTTGCCCAGTCGTGGCATTGAATGCGTTGATGCGGCCGTTATTCAGATTTCCCACGAGCAACGCCTTGCTCGCCGGACCGAAGTTTTTCGGAGCAAGCGCTAAACCCCACGGCCCGGTGAGAACGCTGGTGCCGGAGATGAGGGTCTTGATCAGGGTACCGCCGAGGCTGAAAATATCCACCGCGCCGCCGACCTTGGGAATCGTGTAGGCCACGAACAGCCGCCCATTAATATTCTGTACGTTGAAAGGGCCAGAGCCCGAGGGAAGGTTAGGATCGGTGAAAGATTTCACGAGGGTGAACGAGTCATCATACATTTCCACTGCGTTGTTCTTGTGGTTGGCAGCGTAGATGTAATTGTGGCCCTTATAGACTCCGATGGCGAGGCCCGTGTACGCTGCGCTGCCGGAGTTGTTTACAGCGATGACTGCAGTGTTGGGATTTACGCTTGCGTTCCAACCACTGATCGTACCGTCGATAGTGTCAAAAATAAATGTGGCCGGGCCAGAGTTTCCGCCTTGAGAGATTTGGAAGTCAGTGGTGCCGTTGTAGACGATGCCGGTCGGTGTCCCATGGTGCTTGGAAGAGACCGCCGGGATTGTAATCGCGACCGACTGCTTCACGCCTTTTGCGTTATAGAATGTCGTCAGGCCACTGCCGGCGTCGGTGACTCCAAGAGCGCCGGATGGAGCATAGGCAATCCCCCACGCATTAATTAGATCAGCATCCTGGTGTTTCGCTTTTCCCGCCTGGCTGGAGACTAGATTGGTTACTGCGTACTGCGCGCTCGCAGGGATTGCCAATCCCACGACAAAAACCAGCACTGCGAGAGCGCTCACTGGAAGACGCAACCGATCCTGGGCAAACATAATTTCCTCCACTTGAGTAATGCCTGTTGTCCTTCTTTCGGAGAGTAACGAAGGGTGTGATGCAGAGTGTGCAGACGCGCGCTCATAGGAGCACTCCACCGCAGTGGAACTCGGTGCGGCAGCCGATTAACATAATCGTGCATCGGCCCAGGCTGGGTGTCAAGCCCGAAAAGAGAAAACCCTTTTCACGGATCTGAAGGGTCCGCGCTCAAGCAGAAATGATTCTGCGAACAGCTGTAATCGGCGCAGGATACATCGCACCGCATTCCTACTGCACAACTAATGTGAGAGAGATCGACTGCTTCGTCGAACTCGAACTGGCGGCGACCACAATCTGATACGTACCCGCCGGGGTGCCGTTCGGATTGTTCTGAGAGCCCGTAGAGCCGCCACCGCCTCCACAAGAACAGACGAACATCAGCAAGAAAATCGGCAGAGTGCGTCGCAAGCGCATCACGCCCCGCCGTCGTCCGCTCACCGGCAAGAAGACGAGCCCAAGAATCGCCAAGGCCGAGAACCATTTCGCAGGAGCGAAGTAGCTCGGAGTAAGGCTGGCAGTAGTTCGCGAGGTCGTCGCCACTGTGGCGTTGAACGCGGTGGCTGCGGTTGCGCTCAGGTTCTCCGTCGACGGCACCGTACAAGTCGCACCCATCGGCGCTCCGGTGCACGTGAGTGTCGTCGCCCCGCTGACGCCGCTGCCACCGATGGTGAGCGAGTAGCTGGCAGTTTGTCCCGCCGTCACCGTCGCTGAACTGCTTCCCCCGGCAGCGACGGCCAGACCGAGACCGGTTCCAACACCAGACAATGCCACCGTCTGCGGGCTGCCCGTCGCGTTATCCGCAATGCTGAGTTGGCCGCTCCGTTTACCGCTGACCGAGGGAGCAAACGTAACCGAGATTGGGCAGGAACCACCCACCGCTATCGTAAGACTACAGTTGTTGGTTTCGAAAAAATCGCCCGAGTACGAGATTTGTGAAATAGTGGCCGGCACCGCTCCAGTGTTACTCAACGTCACGACCTGAATCGCAGATGGCGTACCCACCGTCTGACTGGGAAACGTCAGGCTTGTTGGCGTCAGCGCAACGGCGGGAAACGCTCCCGTTCCCGAAAGCGCCACGGTTTGCGGACTGCCAGGACCGTTGTCTGCAATATTGAGCGTAGCTTGCCGTATCCCCGCGGCAGCAGGAGTGAAACTTATCTCGATGGCGCAACTGCCACCCGCGTCCACACTCCCCCCGCAGGTATTGGACTGAGTAAAATCTTTGCTCTGCGGCCCCGCGATCGTGATGGAACTGATCGTGAGGGCAGACCGGCCAATATTGTTAAGAGTCACCGTCTCGCTCGTGCTGACGACTCCGGGAATCTGAGCGCCGAAGACCAGAGCATTCGGAACCAATATCGGGTCAGGGCCCGATGGGCGGTTGAACAAAAGCGAAATCGGAGAACCTGCCACTGCCAGGTCGGGGCTGAGATCGCCGTTGAAGTCCGCGATGGCAATACCTCCAAATCCGAGCGCGCCAAAATTTACCGGCGTCTGGAAAGTTCCATCGCCATTGCCCAGTAAAACCGACACATCCTGCCAAAAATTGTTAAACGCGGCGATGTCCGGTTTTTGGTCTCCATTGAAATCGCTTACCGCAACAAAATTAGGCGTGCCCCCAACGGGCAAATTGGTCGCGGCTCCGAAAGTTCCATCGCCGTTGCCCAACAGGACCGAAACATTGTCGGAGGAAGAGTTGGCCGTCGCCAAATCCAATTTCCCGTCGTGATTGAAGTCAGCGATAGCCACTGAGATACTTCCCGTACCCGTGGGGTAGGCCACCGCGGTCCCGAAAGTCCCATTTCCATTTCCCAAGAGAATCGAGACAGACGAGCCTGTCGCGACCGCAAGATCGAGTTTGCTATCACCGTTGAAGTCCGCAACCGCCAGGCCATTCGCCATTGCCCCCACTGCGGAAGTCATCGGTGGGCCAAATGATCCATTGCCACTCCCCAGGAATACCGACACATTATTTCCGTCAGACGTAACAATGTCAGGGTTGCCATCGCCATTGAAGTCGCCGACCGCCAAATAAGTGCCGCCTCCGGCGTAGTCTACTTCTGGCTGGAAGGTGCCATCGCCATTGCCCAGGAACACCCCAACATTTCCGTTTACACTAACCGCCAAGTCCAGTTTTCCATCCTTATTGAAATCTCCACTGGCTGCGTAGCAGATGTTGAAACACGGCGCATCGAGGAAAGTCACCAACGGCGACTGAAAGCTTCCGTTTCCATCGCCGAGGAAGAGCGCAAACCAGCCGTTAAATTCCGCCTGCTCCACAAACTGCACCACATCCGATTTTCCATCACCATTAAAATCACCGGCGATGATCGAGGAAACAGTCCGTGCGCCAGGTCCTTCAGAGGGCAGCGCCACAGACGTGCCAACCTGAAAGGTTCCATCGCCGTTGCCCAGCGCGACCGACGCCAGCGGGGTCAAGTTGCTGGACCGCGTGGTTGCGACGTCCAGCTTGCCGTCACCGTTGAAATCTCCAACCGTCGCATCGAGTCCGGGCATTAACGAAAATACCGGATTCTGAAAAGTTCCGTCGCCCTTGCCAAGCAGCACCGCGACACCGGGGACGAGCAAATCAATTTTCCCGTCTCCGTTGAAGTCACCTGCCAACACAGTGTCGGAACTGCCGAGAGACACGGAGGTAGTGACTGCTGGCTGGAATGTCCCNTCNCCGTTGCCTGGCAGAACGGAAGTAGCACCTTCTGCTTGAAACGCCAGATCGAGTTTCCCGTCTCCGTTGAAGTCNGCCAGTACNAAGCCNGTGGGCGCCGTCGATAGCGCGGNGTCNACCGGGGCCTGAAAAGTTCCATTGCCTTGGCCCAGAAAAACCGAGACTGCGGCTGAGTTCACCGCAACTAAGTCAACTTTCCCATCACCATTGATGTCGACGGATTGCATTGCAACCGGCGTCGGGATTGGGCCGGCATTCGCCACGATCGGAGCCTGAAAAGTTCCATCGCCATTTCCCAGCATCACCGTCAATGCCGAATCGCCTTCTTGCGTCACCGCCGCTGGCATAGCTAGATCCAGTTTTCCATCTCCATTGAAATCGCCCACGGTGACGTCGCTCAGCCGATCGGTGACGATATTTGTAACCACTTGGGTTTGAAATGTTCCGTCTCCGTTGCCCAACAAAACTGAGACTGAGAAATTCCCGTTCACGACCAGCACATCTAACTTGCCATCGCCGTTAAAGTCCCCAACTTTCACCGCTACGGGACTTGTCCCCACCGGGTAGCTCACAGCGGATTGGAAGGTTCCGTCTCCATTTCCCAACAGCACTGAGATGTCATTCGAAAGACCATTCGTGGTCACCAGGTCGAGTTTGCCGCCGGAGCTGAAGTCGGCAGCGGCAATCGCTGAAGGACCCTGTCCAACCGGGAGATCCAAGCGAGCAACGAATGACACGGTCTGTGCCGACGCGCCAACCGAGGCCAACAGAACCAAAGCCGTGAAAAGCTGAAGTTTCAGAGATGACATGATTGTACGATCCTCGCGAGTGTCCTCCCGCCTGGGGTAAGAAGCAGATTCGCTTTCTGTAACAAGAGAGAGAGACTATGTTCCGTCAGACCTAGGAACCAAGAAGCGCGCGCAACACCAGTTGGCATCTTTGCGGTTGTTGTCCGCCCCAAGACACACTGTGTTTTTTACACTGCCGCAATACAAACCCTCCCAGAGGCAGAAAGTTTCGTCACGGATAACTTTCATTCCTACGATGTCGACTGCGAAAAAATAGGCACACTCCGTTTACTGACTTTGAGAAATCACCGCCTTCACCCTCCTTACTAAAGGTCCGTCCTCCTAGCTCGATGACGTGATGTTGGTCATGTACGGAGGTTACCTATGTCCATGGTTCGAAACGGGATAGATTCCATTCAGGACTTGACCGGCGAGTCCAATCTTTAAGCTTCGAGGACCCGCAATGTCCCCCGCCTTCCCTGGTTTTGCGTCGAACCGAAAGTCCTTTGCTATTTTCACTCGATGCGCAGTGCTTCTCTTGGCCAACCTGCTCGCGATCCCTGGTAGCGCACAAACCAAGTTGCCTCCCAACGTTCCTTCCGCGGATTTTTTCGTCGCGCCCGACGGTAAAGACTCCTGGAGCGGCACCCTAAGCTCGCCCAATTCCCAAAACACCGATGGACCCTTCGCTTCCATCGCGAGGGCTCAGATCGCAGTGCGAAATCTTATTCAGCACCATCCTAACCGGACGATCGTCGTCATGATCCGGCAGGGTGTTTATTATCTCCCGTTAAGTCCTACCAATCCCGGAACGTTGAATTTCACGACTGCAGATTCGGGGACGTCTCAAATGCCCGTCGTCTGGGAAAACTATCCGAACGAAGTTCCCATCGTCAGCGCCGGCGAGGCGATCACCAAAGGAACCGAACAGATAAACCGGGACGGGCTTGGGCTCACTTGGACAAACACCTCCGGCAATCTGTGGCAAGTGCAGTTGCCGGCGAACACCCAGCCTTTCGAATACTTGTTCTATAAGAAAAATGGACGCGGGCGGCGGCTGCGTTCGCGGCTGCAGTCCGGTAGCGGCGTTGGTTACTACGTGAATAACGGCGCCTGTTATTCCACTGTCACCGGGCAGACCGTCGCATTGGCGAACTGCAATCTCGGCACTTTCCTGCGCGTGGCTGCCGAGGTGCCTCCCGGAAACACTGGTTGTCCCAGCGTCAAGAGTGGAACTCAATCCAAGTGCCTCGACCGTTTCAAATACGATCCCAGCGATCCCATCACCAACTGGGCGAACATAAACGGCATTTATACCGGAGATCCTTCTCATCCTTGTCGCACGGACAGTTCTAATTCCTATCCCGTCGGCGACGTCGAACTTACGCTCTTCGACGCCTGGACCGTCGACGTCATGCGCGTCAACTGCGTCGACACCACGAATCACATCATTTATCTCACCGGCCCCACCAAGGGCAGTCCCGCAAACTACGATTGTTTCGGTCCCGCTGCCGGCCACCGTTACATTATCGAGAACGCTTTGGACGCCTTTCAGCATGAGCAGCAATCGGGTCAGACCGGAATCTGGTTCCTGGATCGCGCCAGCAAGCCTTGGACGCTGTACTACGTCGCCAATGAAGACGAAGATCCTAATCGCGACAACGCGATCATCCCGCAACTGCAACCCGCCAGCGCTACCGGCGGCAGCATCCTGAATGCAACCCTTCTTCAGTACGTGACGTTTCAAGGCATTGTTTTTGAGATGGACAATTTTATTCCGCCTGCCGCCGGATTCAACGACGATGAGAATGGCGAGAATACTTTGCCCGCAACCGTCGATTGCGAGAGTTGCCAGCATGTCACCTTCGACGGCATCAGCGTGCGCCACACTTCGGCGTCCG
>JGI12635J15846_10002942_pt1 | contig 14863 bp, 10 predicted proteins | sample BlaSpr_A8_OM2_M2_FD_15846 | JGI IMG/M metagenome (IMG submission 15846) | reverse complement strand
CCTTTATTTCGGCGGGCTCCGTTTTTCTCCGGACGGCAATTATTTTTATTTTGTACGCAGCGACCCCGGCAATGCCGAGCTGAAGTTTTTGTATCGCGCGCCCCTGTTGGGCGGCACGCCGCAGAAACTGATCGACGACATAGATTCCAATATCACGTTTTCTCCGGATGGAAAGCAGTTTGCATTCATGCGCTATGACCATCCGGAACGTGGCAAATATCAACTCATCATTCACCCGGTGGAGGGCGGAGAAGAAAAGGTTCTCAACAGCGGACCTCGCGTTGAGGCTTTGTACCAACCTACCTGGTCACCCGACGGAAAGGTCATCGTCGGGCAAGTGCTTGATGTGAGCAACGGATTGATCAAACTGGTAGCCGTAGATGCGGCCAGCGGCCAGCGCCGGGCTTTCTTCAGCAGCAACGAGCGTATTCTCGACCAGCCCTCCTGGTTGCCGGATAGGAGTGGCGTGCTGGGGCTGGTGCGCGAACGAAGCAACAATTTTACCCGCAACCAGATTGGCTTCATCTCTTTTCCCAAGGGTGTGTATTCTCCGGTGACGCGCGACACCAATAATTACTCTGATCTTAGCGTTGCTGGTATTGGACACATTCTGGCGACGGTGCAGAATGAGAGCCGTTGGAATCTGCAGGTCATGCCGAGCGGAGGGTCAGGCGCTCAGATAAGGCAAGTGACCTCCTCGGATGCCGACACCAACATTGCCTGGACGCGGAATAATCAACTGATTTCCGATCAGTCGAATGTGCTCAACCTGATCGATCCGGCGACTGGCGGCAAGACAGTACTCCCAAGTCATACGGTAGACGGCGCGCCCTGGGCCTGCGGCGAAGCAGGATCCATCGTCTTTGTCAGATTTGAGAGCGGCATGCAGAAAATTTGGCGCATGGACGGGATGGGGAACAATTTCAAACAGATTACGGACGGAAAGCTCGACACTTATCCGGTATGTCCGCAGGACGGAAAGTCAGTGTTTTTCATGGACCAATCCGGCAACCGGAAGCTGCTCAGGGTTTCGATCGATGGCGGTGAGACGCAAGTCATTACCGAGTTGCCCGTCTCCAACAGCTTCGATGTTTCTCCCGATGGCAAGATCGTCGCCTTCCCCTCGCTGGAACACTCCGGTGAGCACCGGGAAATGTTGGCGATCGTGGAAGCGGATGGCTCCAAGACCGCGAAGATGATGGGATTCGAGCGTCCACGCTTTGGTCTACTGCACTTTTCTCGCGACGGCAAAGGTGTGATCTACCCGGTGCGCGAAGGCGGCGTCGATAACCTCTGGCTTCAGCCGCTCGATGGTTCCAAGGGCAAACAGATTACCGATTTCACTTCCGAACACATCTACGATTTCCACTGGTCTTTCGACGGAAAACAATTGGCGCTGGTTCGCGGTCACACTGATGCGGACGTGGTTTTGATTCGCGACGCGGGGAATTGAGTAATTTTGCAATCGAATAATTGGGCATGTGAAAATCGCCGAGTGCGGCAGAAGGGTTCAAATTACAAAATTACCCGATTGCCCAATAAAAAGGCGGCCATTTCTGGTCGCCCTTTTTTCGGATTGTTCACTGCGAAGCGGTTTAGGCACCCTTCACGTTCTCGGCCTGCCAGCCCTTCGGGCCTTTGACCACGTCAAACTGCACCTGCTGACCTTCCTGCAGGCTGCGGAAGCCGCTTGCCTGAATGGCCGAGAAGTGCACAAATACATCCTCGCCGTTCTGGCGACTGATGAAACCGTAGCCTTTGGCGTCGTTAAACCACTTCACTGTTCCTGTTTCCATGGTGTTGCATGTTCCTTATATTTGATATAGCGCTGAAACTTTGGAAGGGTTCTTTGCAGGCAGGTCACGCGCCGGTAAGCGGAGAAACCGGGTACTGCGAGGAACTCTGAAGTCAAACGCAGCTGCATTGTATTTGAAGCGTCACAAAATAGCTACAGATTTTATTCGCAATCCTAACTAACATACTTATTCTAAATGACTTGCGAGTATGCCAAGACGTCGATGACTCTACTCTGCGGGGAGAGCGCGACCACTAAAAATCGTCTGAAGGTTGTATGATTTAGGACATGCATTTCCGCAAATTTCTGATCCTGATCCTTCTCGTAAATCCGGCCTGGGCTGGAGTGGTGGAGGATGTCCGCAACGCACTAGCGCAGCACAGTTTCGCGACGGCCGATTCTGACCTCAAAGCCTACCTCGCCAAGAATGGCGTCACCGGTGAATATGTTGAAGCCTACTCGTGGATGGCGCGCGCGGCCCTTAGTGACGGCGATTATAACCAGGCTAGCGCTTACGCCAAACAAACCAAGGCTCTGGCCCTGGAGCAACTCAAGCAGCGGCCTTTAGACTCCGAACCGCATCTACCCATCGGTTTGGGTGCGGCGATTGAAGTCGAGGCCCAGTCGCTGGCGGCTCGCGGGCAGCACGCTCAAGCTGCGGCAGTTTTGCAGGTCGCGCTGCGCTCTTATGGCAACACCTCGATCCAGGCTCGTCTACAAAAAAATCTGAATCTGCTTTCTTTCCAGGGCCGGCCAGCTCCCGCGCTCCAGGCGGAACAGTTTTTGGGATCGAAACCACCGGTGCTTGCCCAACTTAAAGGAGCGCCGGTGCTCCTATTTTTCTGGGCACACTGGTGCGGAGACTGCAAAGCGGAGGCTCCGCTCATCACCCAACTGCGCTCCGAGTTTGCCGACAAGGGATTGACTGTCCTCGGTCCAACCCGGCTCTACGGCTATACCGCACAAGAGGAGCATGCTTCGCCGAGCGATGAACTTGCCTACATCGACGCGGTGCGCCATCGCTTTTACGGCGGACTGCTGGACATGCCTGTTCCGATCAGCAAGCACAACTTCGACGTGTACGGCGCTTCGACCACTCCTACGCTGGTCCTGCTTGACCGGACGGGCAAGGTCGCAATGTACCATCCGGGAGCTTTGCCCTACGACCAGCTAAAAGGGGAGATCGAGAAGGTCGTGGCCCAGTAATTGTACGGAGACCGTGTGGCGCGGGCACTCTTTTCGACAGGCTCAGGGCAGGCTATGCCCGCGAAATCCACCCCCAAGCAGAGCCGTTAATGCCTAGTGCACCTCGCTCAATCGCCCCGTCTTCACGTCATAAATGAATCCCCGCACCGGAATGCTCTTCGGGATCCAGGGATGCGATTTCACCCGCCGCACCTGCTCCCGAAGATTGTTTTCGAGGTTGTCGAAGGCGTAAAAATGGGCAGGCTCGCTTGCGATGGCGCTCATCTTGTATGTCAGGTGCGCCCTCAGTTCGTGTTCGTTCACCTTTAGCAAGCCGCAGTCGGTGTGGTTGATGATGATGAACTCCTGCGTATCCAGCAGGTGATGCGAAACGATCAGCGACCGCAAGGCATCGTCGGTGGCGATGCCGCCCGCATTGCGGATCATGTGCGCATCTCCCGGCTTCAATCCCAGGCAGCGTTCGAAGAGGATCCTGGAGTCCATGCAAGCCAGCACCGCCAACCGCCGTCGCGGCTGGACGGCGAGATCTCCCAGGTTGAAGTTCTCAACAAAATGCTCGTTGGCTTTCAGCAGTTCATCGGCGACTGACAAATTTCTGATCCTCGTTCTGAGTTTTTAACGGTCGCGAAAGAGTTGCGCAGGCTACATTTTCGTGCGCTGGTTGTTCCACCAGTTTAACCGCTACAATCGCCCGGTGAACCTCGATGACACCATTGTAGCCATCGCCACCCCATCGGGGCGCGGGGGGATCGGCGTTGTGCGTATTGCCGGATCGAGGGCGCGTGAAATTGCCGAGCCAATTCTGCGCCTGAAACATGAGATGGAAGCCGGCCGGGCGATCTTGGGCGAACTGGTCGACCCATCTCCCGAATATGTGGGAACAGCCACCTCCGGGGGGCGAGCCGAGCGAAGCTCGGCTTTTGCCTCCCGCATCGACGAAGTTGTGGTCACCTACTTCGCCAAACCTCACTCCTACACCACGGATGACATCGTCGAGATCGCAGCCCATGGCGCACCGGTCGTGCTTCGCCACATCGTCGAGATGTGCCTCGCCGCTGGGGCACGTCTCGCCGAACCCGGCGAGTTCACCATGCGCGCATTTCTGAATGGCCGTATCGATCTCACCCAAGCCGAAGCCGTCCGCGATCTCATCGATTCGCAGACTCTTTATCAGGCGAAGATCGCGGCCCAGCAACTGGAGGGAGCGCTGTCCAGGCGCTTGCAGCCCCTCAAACAGAAACTCGTCGAGTTGATTGCCGTGCTAGAAGCCGGCATCGACTTCGCCGAGGACGACGTTTCTGTAATGCCTGACGCCGCCATCCTCGAGCGCATCGCCGCGGTGCGCGAGCCGCTCGAACTGCTTGCCGCTACGTTCGCCTACGGAAAGATTGTGCACCAGGGATTGACGCTAGCCATCGTTGGCCGCCCCAATGTTGGCAAATCAAGTTTGTTCAACCGTTTGGTGGAACGCGAGCGCGCCATCGTCACGGCAACTCCCGGTACCACGCGCGATCTGGTGACCGAAACGGTGGCCATCGGTGGCATTCCGATCCAGCTTGTCGATACCGCCGGCATCCGGCAGGCGCTCGACGAAGCAGAATCCATCGGCATCCGGAAATCCATGGAAGCGCTGGCGGACGCTGATCTGGTGCTGGTTGTGTTGGACACCTCGCAGCCCTCCTCAGCAGAAGAGAAGGAACTACTGCGGCAAACTCGGAATCGTCCGGCAATTATCGTGGGGAACAAATGCGATCTGGGAGTCAGATCTCATGAGGCTGCTATCGGTGGGCCACTCACCTTTATCTATGCCTCCGCACTCACGAGCGAGGGAATCGCGGAGTTAAGAGCCGAGATTTTACGTCACATCGGCGGCGAAACTGGAGGACAGGTGGAAGCCGGGTTCCTTACGAATGTTCGCCACCAAGGACTGGTGAAAGATTCTCTAGCAGCGCTGGGCGCTGCTGCTGCTGCCGTACCGGGTAAAGTCCCGCACGAGATGTTGCTACTCGACCTTTACAACGCGCTTCGGCCAGTGGACGCCATCACCGGCGCAACCACTCCCGATGACATCCTCAATCTGATCTTCAGCACGTTCTGTATCGGAAAGTAGGCCCCTCTCGCTATGCCGAAACCTCTGCCAGCGGCAGCCACACCTGAAAACGCGTGTCTCCGGCTTTCGATGTAACCTGAATATTACCTCTGTGTTTTTTCACAATTCGTTGTACGGTATCGAGGCCGAGCCCGGTTCCTTCGCCCACTGCTTTGGTCGTAAAAAAAGGTTCGAAGATGTGGTTTTCTATCTCCGGTGAAATCCCCGGCCCGTTGTCTCCAATCTCAACCACCACACAACCGTCCTCGCGATAGGTTCGAACTCGCAGCTCGCCCTTTCCTCCCATGGCATCGATCGCATTGTCGATCAAGTTGGTCCAAACCTGGTTGAGCTCGCTGCCGAATGAGTTCACCAAAAAAGGTAATTTCTGGTAATCGCGCTCCACCACAACTCCGCGTTTCAGCTTATGGTTCAGGATGGTAAGAGTTGTCTCCAGGCTCTTCACGATGTCGACGTTCTGCACTGGCGCCTGGTCCATGTAGGTGTATTCCTTGATCGCCCGGACCAGGTCAGAGATTCGCGACGCACTGCTCTCGATTTCGTTCAAAAGATTTGCTATTTCTACTGAAGCAGCAATCCTCACCAGGGCAGCTCGCGCGGTTCCTGCGTCCACCATCGCGAACAACGATTCCAGCATCTCCGGCTGTACATTCTTATGCGCCAGATCCGCCGCCAGTTGCCACAAGTCATTCTGTCCGTGACTGCGCAGCAAAGAATCAAGTTGCTCCTCCAGGTCACTCATGGAGAGCGCGTCGGGCGGGGGCTCGTCCCGCTGAATGAAGAAATTTTCCAGCTTCTCGATTTCTGCTTTTTGCGCCGGGGTAAGGTCACGCCTGCCCAACTCCAGACTCGCGTTTCTGATCTTCTTGATAATGTCGCGCAGCTGGCTTGCAGCGCGCTTGGCCGCGGAAGCGGGATTGTTAAGCTCATGCGCCAGTCCAGCCGAAAGCTTTCCTAACCCCGCCAACCGATCGCGCTGCTGTTCGATCCGCGTAGCTTCGCGGATCCTGTCGGACATCAGGCCCACCAGCCGCTGGGTGAGCTCCGGCATTTTTTGCACCAGCGCTGAAAACAGTGACGCAGGAAATCTCAGGGCGTGGCTGTCAGTCTCGGCTCGCAGGCTTACCTTAAACTGCTTCATCCTCGAAAACGGCAGTATCCCGGTGACGTCGCCCGGGCTCACTTCAAAAGTAATGGTCTCGCCCGCAAACTCGCCTCGTGCTTGAAGCCGCCCTTCCAGAATCACATACATCGCATCCGCCGGATCGCCTTGCCGTATGTAGACGTCCCCCGCCTTGGCACGAACCTCTTGCGATTGGCTGATGAACCAGTCGATCTGGTCATCCGGTAAATCCGCGAAAATGGGGCAACGAAGTAGTTCCGATTTGTCGACCATTTAGACCTTGCTCAAATACTGATGAATGAACTGCACCGCCACCGATCCTTCTCCGACTCCGGAAGCTACGCGTTTCACCGAGCCATGACGCACATCGCCCACCGCAAAAAGACCGGGGACATTGGTCTCGAGCAAGAAGGGATCCCGCTCAAGCGTCCATCCTTTAGGATGTTGCCCATCCCGTATAAGATCGGGACCGGTCAGGATGAATCCGCGTTCGTCTCGCTCGACCATGCCCGCCAGCCAATCCGTTCGCGGCACCGCTCCAATAAAGATAAACATCGAAGTTGCCGGCACGCGCTCGATTTTATCGGTGTCCGAGCACAGTACCGAAATTTCTTCCAGGTGAGTTTCCCCATGCGCCTCGGCCACACTCCCACGCGCCCACAGCTCAATGTTAGGCGTCTCCTTGATTTGATCAATCAGATACTGCGACATGGTGCTCGCAAGTGAATCTCCGCGTACCAGGATTACCACTCGCTTGGCGTAGCGGGCAAAATTCATTGCCGCCTGGCCCGCTGAATTCGCGCCGCCCACCACATAAACCGTTTCACCCTTGCAGGACAGAGCCTCGGTAGCGCCGCCGCCATAGTAAATCCCGGCACCCTGCAACCGGTCGATCCCCGGAGCCCCCAGCCGCCGCCATTGCACTCCGGTCGCAATCATCAATGCGTGGCAGGAGATCTCGTTCCCATCCGCCAGCTTGATGATCCGATAAGATCCTTCGGTTCGCACCCCGACTGCTTCTTGCGGCGACAGAATTTCCACTCCGAACCGCTGCGCCTGCACTACCGCCCGCCGCGCAAGGTCACCACCGCTAAGCCCCATCGGAAATCCCAGGTAGTTTTCAATGCGCGAACTCATCCCCGCCTGCCCGCCCGGCGCTTCCCTCTCAATCATTACCGTGTGCAGACCTTCCGAGGCGCCATACACAGCGGCCGCCAGGCCAGCCGGTCCACCACCTACTATGGCCAGATCGTAAAAATCGGTTTGGGCGCGCGTCCGCAATCCTACCTTTTGCGCCACGTCGGCCGGTATGCTTTCCAGAAGTTTTGTCCCATCCGGAAAAAGCACCACCGGGAGCTGAGCCGCCTCCGGCCCCAAAGCCTCCACCAGGCGCTTGGTGTCCGGGTCGTTGGCCGAGACCTCGACATCGATCCACTGATAAGGAACGTGGTTTCGTGCGAGAAAGTCTCGCAGCTCATACGAGCGCGGCGACCAGCGTGTACCCAGCACGCGAATTCCCTCGAACGTGGGACGATACGAGGCTTGCCAATCATCCAGCAAGTCATCCAGCTGCGGATACAGGTGTTCCGCCGGCGGATCCCACGGCTTGAGGAAAAAGTAGTTAATATTAGCCTGGTTGATAGCGCTGATCGCCGCGCTGGTGTCAGCGTAGGCGGTCAGCAATGCACGCTTTGCTCCGGGGAAAATGCGCATCCCTTCCTGTAGAAACTCCACTCCGTCCATAACCGGCATACGCTGGTCCGCCAGCAGCAGTGCCACGTTATCGTTGCGAATCTTCAATTGCTTCAGAAGGTCGAGGGCTCGCGCCGGAGAATCGCTTCCGATCACGCGGTATTCGGCGCCATACTGCGACCGCAGGTCGCGTTCAATCGTCCGCAACACGTCGGAGTCGTCATCCACGCTCAGTAATATTGGTTTCGCCATGATCTCTATCTGGTAGAGTTTTATGCCCCGGGCCGCGCATGATCGCCTGCGCTTTTGATGCTTAGATGTTCGTCTTCCGTAGGAGGTCGCGTTTTATCTCCAGCCAGACTTCGTGGAATGTCGCCGAACCTCAATAGTGAATGGATCGTTCTTCAGAATGTAAATCAAACTGTTGATTATGAATGCGGCGGATGCCATTCTTGGAGGATGGAGCGGATTTTCCGGGCTGAGGTATAAGTCCAAAAATGTCGGCCAGATTTAACGCAAATAAAAGCTGCATCGTTACATGCATATTGCTAGCTCTCGCAATGCCGTTGCTTTCGAGTTTTGCATCCGCCTATCAATGGCCGCATCTCGGCGGCTCGGACCAATCGTATCCCCCGGCCGCCACCTGTGCCGTACACCCGAGTGAAGTGCTGGTTGGCGATCCCGTCACAGCAACCGTCACGGTCAGCAACTTCAATCCCAAGCATACTCTCGCCTATCTCTGGACCCCCAGCATCCGAGGGGGTAAAGTCATCGGGAAAGACGCGACCGTACAGGTCGGCACCACAAACGCTGCCCCCGGAGACTATACCGTCTCTGTGCGCGTCACCGACGCCAAAGAAAAGAAGAACAACGAAGCGATCTGCTCCGCCGATTTCATAGTGAAGCCGCTGCCGCCGAAACATCCACCGGCTGTATCAATCACGGCCAACCCGATGAGCGTTGCTGCGGGTGGAACCGTGAATTTGTCGGCCAACTGCGCCAGCCCTGACGGAGTTCCGGCTACTGTCTCTGCCTGGACGTCAGTTGCTGGAACCGTTTCCGGCGCCGGCAGTTCAGCCACGCTTGACACCGCTGAAGCGTCGCCGGGGGTAATCGACGTGAGCGCCACCTGCACCGACTCGCGTGGGCTGAAGACCCGGGCTTCCACCGAAGTCACGGTGGAGAACCCGCCTGCGCCAATCGAAGTAGTGGAAGCTCGGCTCGCCCTACACAGCATATACTTCCCGCCGGCTATGCCGTCGGTCACTAAACGCGACGGCGGACTAGTCGTCAGTCAGCGGGGAATTCTCGTTTTGCTGGCGGCGGACTTCAAGCAGTATCTCGAAACTAAGCCTGGAGTGCACCTGATCCTGGAGGGCCACGCCGACCCGCGAGGCCGCGCTCAATACAATCAGAAACTCTCCGAGCGCCGTGTCGACCGGGTCAAGAACTTTCTGGTCGAACAGGGCGTCGCCGAAACCAATATTGAGACCCAGGCGTTTGGCACCCAACACAGTCTGGATGAAGCCGCAGTGAAGGATGCGGTCGAGAACGATCCTCAGCTGAGCGCAGAGGAGCGTAAAAGGACTCTCAGAAACCTGCGGACAATTGTTCTTGCCAGCGATCGCCGCGTGGATATCACGTTAAGCACAACCGGTCAGTCGTCCGTCCGCCAATTCCCATTCAATGCCGAGGATGCTTTGACTCTGATCGGTGGCCGGGAACGCAAGCCGAAGAAGAGGTCCAAAGCGGCGCCCAAAAAGGCTGCGAACAAGCAGTAAAGGCGCCCATGCAGGATCGGCGAACGCAAAGGTCAGATGAACGTACGTAACCGCCGACTGGCACCGAAGAGCCATGTCGAGTTCCGCTCATGAGCATAAGATCGCTGCATGACTTGGCCAGATCTTCAAGACGGGATCCTTCTCACGCTGGTCATTCGCTATGAAGAGGACCATCATCAGTTCGTGACCTTACCTCGGCAGATACTCGATTCCTCTTCCACCCGTGTGGCGGTCGCAGAATTGAGGAATGAAGGGTTTATAGAAGAACAGATCCGGGGAGTGATTCGCCTCACCGCCCGCGGGTACAAGAAATACAAGGCCACGCTTGCCTACGCCTGTGCGAGCTGAAGCCGTACTTCCTTAGGCGGCCTCACCAGACAAGCCCCCGGATCGGAAAACGAAGCAAGATCGAAATCGTATGGCCCGCGCGCGCTCCCCATTTCCCAGGCAACTTTGAACCTCGCGATTACAGTCGTGCCCGTTCCCTCGGATTGAATCTCCAGGCTGCCATCAAGCTGGCGCAAGCGCTCCCGCATCCCGCCGAAGGCGATACCGGCGCGGCCTGATTCAAGCAGCTCCCGCTGCCTCTCCTTCGGAATTCCCTTCCGGTTATCGCGCACTCGAACGGTGAGGCGATCTGCTTCCTTGTAGAGGCCGATGTTGGCCGTAGCGCCTCCGGAATGACGATGGATGTTGGTCAAGCATTCCTGGACGATCCGGAAGATGGCGATTTCAACTTCGTCGGGCAGACGGCCGAAATCGAACGGAATATCGAGATCCACTTTGATCTTGCGGCGTTCGGAGAAACCATCCACATACCAGCGCAGCGCGGAAACCAGCCCAGCCAGGTCGAGCAGCGGAGGATGGAACAAGCGCGAGATGGTGCGAATCTCCCGGGAGACTTCTTCCACCAGCATTGCGTTCTCGGAAATGGCTCTTGCTCCCGCCGAATCGAGTTTGTGAGATTGGGTTTGAACAATGCTGATATTCATGCCGATGGCAGCGAGCAACTGGCCCACGCCTATCGTGGAGTTCGCGAGCGATGCGCTTCCGCTCATCATCCGGCATGCGCTGAAAACGCGAAGCCATTTCCACTGGCTCTTTCCTGCTCGTCAGGTCGGTTACGAGAACTCCGGTTGCCGACTTATCTCGGGACAATAAGCTGAAAGAGCGAGATGAGTGGAAATCGAATTGCCGTCCGGTCGAAGCAGATATAGTTCGCCTTCACTTGATCCTGACCGGGCTGCGCTTAACAATTGCTGGCATGATGGTTGGTCCTCCGCAGCCAGCTTCGGAGCTGACTTGATTGATTCAATCAAGCACAACGACGCGTAGTTCGAAATTCTTCCATGCGGAAAGTTGAGATGAGAAGGGTTGGAAGAGGTTGCCGCAATGATTTATCCGGAACAGCAACGGGAATAAGAATTCTAATCACTTCGAGGTTGGGCTGGCGGAGGCCTTCGCAGCATTGTCCGGCTGGAAGCCGATTTTATCCAGCATGGGTTGAATCTCCGAATTCGACATAAACAGTTTCCAAATCAAACCCGTACGATAATTTTCCACCATGACCACGATCGGTGCCTGGTCGAGCCCCATATAGACCGGCGAGAACCAGTTCCGGGTTAAGTTGAAGGCGTCGCGCGGGCCGTAGACTCCCCAAAGCCGGTCTCCAAGCTGCCGATAAAAAAATTTCAACGCCGCCATCGAAGCCTCGGGAGTATAGGGGAACGAAGAAAGAGCGCCCGTGGGAGTGATCGTGCCATTGTCGCTGGCGGCGTCAGGAGCATGCGCAAGATAACCCAACTGATCGTCGCTCGCCGTCAGGCCCCAGTCGTCCGCGCCATAACCCTGGAAGTGGCCGGGATTGGATTCGCAATAGGCCTGATCGATGAGCGCAAGTTCGCGGTTATTGTTGAAATAATCGGTGTACTTATCGTGGATGCCTTTGGGGTCGAACCCCATAAACGAATACTGAGTGAAAAATAACGGTCCGCCGGTTCCGACCCCCACGTCGAGCTTGATGCCGAAGTAGGAGTGGCCATTTACGTAGCGATCTCCCTCGTTGGAACCCGACCACCCGCTGCGGTATGCGATCGCTGCGTCCGATTGTCCCGCCCAGCCCGTGTAATAAAGGCTGGCTGGAACTCCATGCGTGGGCGATGCAATGGCCAACAGATAGGTGATCATGGTTTCGTTGAATCCAGTAAGCCGGTGATCAATGAACCATGACCATTGTGGAGACCAATGCCACAACAGGGCGTTGCTCTGCGGAGAGCGCCGGTACCAATCCCACTCAACGCCTTCCCAAAGTTTGGTAATCCGGTCATAGATACTTTTCCCAGGCTCGCCATCGTCCTTAAAGTACTGCCGGGCGGCAAGCAATCCTTCCATCAGAAACGACGTCTCCACCAGATCGCCGCCGTTGTCGAACATGCCAAACACCAACATGGTTTGTGCCGTGTCGCCATTCAAGAAGTGAGCCCATGCGCCGTGATAACGCGGCGTTTTTTCCAGAAAATCCAGGATTTTATCGAAACGCTCGATGCCCTCTCCCCGTGTGATGAAGCCACGATCCACGCCCACGATAAGCGCCATAATGCCAAAGCCGCTGGCCCCGGTCGCCACGATTCGTTCATCCCCAGGAACGTTTTCGAGCGTCGCCCCTGCGATGGGATGAGCTCCCTCCCAGTAGTAGCGAAAGCAGGCTTCCTGAAGCATGGTGAGCAATTCATCGTCAGATAACTCTCTGGTTGACCCCGTGGCTTCCGCGGAGAAAGCGGACTGACGGTAGGATCGATCGACCACCTTGACGCGATACGATGCGGTCACTCCCGAACGTCCAACAAAATCCGTGTAGCGATTGATGTCAGCACTCTGAATCCCGATAGGCTGGTACTTGTGCTTTGCGACTGAGCGATAGATGGCGTAGCTTTGCACCTCGCCGTTCGCAACCGGGTCCCAACTGATATCGATATGACGGTCGTAGCCTTTGGCTTGCACATTCTTCGGCGGTCGAGGTGGGCTTCTCACCTCAGCTCCAACCGGCGTGGCGGCACTTCTGTCGTCGATCTTAACTTCGTCAATGATCAGCGTATGAGGCGTATCGTCCGCGGCACCCTGGCTGAAATAAATACCGTGCAGCTCACGCGCCTGAAAGGGATGGACCGAGGCCGTCCCAAACTCGCTGAGCGGCATGCGGATTTGAAACCACCGTTTCGCCGGCACATCGCCGGGGAAGCCGTCGAGCTTTACCGGCGCGGTAAAATCATGCTCCTCATCTTCCAATTGCACGAACGGAAGATCGGCTGCAGGAATCGCTTCCGGTGAATAGCACCACATGTAGAGCGTGTCGCCACGGAAATCCGTTAGCCGGTTGCGCATACTGACCACGCGCAACTCAGTCTCCCAACTTCCTTGCGCAACGGAACGCCACTGCAAGCGCAGAGCGTTCGGAGCGGTAAAGAAGTTTTTCTTTTCGACGGGAAGCGCTCCCGAGAGCAGCTCGACTGTGCTGGGAAATACCGCCCTCCCGCTACTGTAGTAGTAATAATCGGGCGTAATGCTGTTATCGAACACTACGTGGTTGTAGTAGTCCGTAGGCGCAGCTCCGGCACAGGGGGCGACAATCAGGATTGCAAAGCGAAACCAGGAAAAAAGCGACCGCACCACACGCTCCCGCTCTTGGCAGATGGAGAGAGTTTTTTGCACTGAGCCCGCAGTTTAACATAGGAAAATGGCGCCTCGGGGAAAGATGTCAGGACTGGCACGGGAAACGACAACCACCGAGGGATGATAAATTCAGACTTGGCATTCTTGGGTTCAACTTTTGTCTCTATGGTGTTGGCGTTCGGTTCGAGGACTGTGCCCAGTTGACGACGAAAAGCCTTGCCGCAAACTCCGGACACTCCGCCCGGTACCCAGCGGTCCCGAAGATTCAGATGGTGGGCGTGTTGCTTCTATTCACCGTCGCGTATGTCGGATCACTCTTTTCTCCCGGAATGCAGGACGATGCGGATTCGACTCATGCGGAAGCCGCGCGCGAAATGTCAGTCACCCACGACTACGTGACGTTGAAAATAAACGGCACCCGGTATCTAGAGAAGGCTCCGTTGATGTACTGGGCAGTATCGGTCGGCTACTCCTGCTTCGGCGTTAATGAATTCGCCGCGCACCTTCCGGTTGCATCGTCCATGTTGCTGCTTGGGCTGCTGGCCATGCGCTGGGGACGCCGGGCATTCGGCGATCGGGCCGCGGTCTACGCCGGACTATTCGTCGCCACGACGGCGGGCTGCTACCTTTTCACCCGGGTTCTGATTCCGGAGGCCATTCTTAGTTTTTTCATCGCTCTGTCCTTCTATTTTTTCGCCACCGCGCTGGAAGACCGCGATGCCTGGCGCTGGTACGGCGGCTACGCGAGCATGGCGCTCGCCGTGCTCACCAAGGGACTGCTCGCCATCGTTGTGGTCGGACTGGCGCTGCTTCTGTACCTCGCAATCAGTGGGGAGTGGAGGCGATGGCGTGAGTTTCATCTCTTCACCGGCATTCTCCTCTTCCTGGCGATTGCCGCGCCCTGGCATATTCTAGCGGGCATTCGCAATCCGCATTTTTTCTGGTTCTATTTTGTGAATGAGCACTTCATGCGCTTTCTCGGTAAGCGCATCCCGATGGACTACAACAAGCAAACCGGTTCGCTCTACTGGACGCTTCACTTGGTATGGCTCTTCCCCTGGAGCTTCTATCTGCCCGTAGCGCTGCGCCGTCCGATTCAAAATTGGATAACGCGCCGCAAGACGGGAGCGCCCAAACCGCCGCGGCCGCCGCTCAATTTCCGAGCCCGGAGCGAACTGCTTTGCCTAGCCTGGGCGGGAGTCACGCTGGTCTTCTTTTCGTTTTCGACCAACCAGGAGTACTACACGTTCCCGGCTTATTTTCCAATTCTCTTGCTGATTGCAAAAGGACTCGCGAACGAAGAAGAATCGGGTTCGCGAAGCTGGCTGGTCTGGAGTTCGGGTGCGCTTGCTGCAATCTGCATCGCCATCTCCGCGGTGCTGACAGCAGGCTTGTGGAGTTCGCGCCAGTTGCCATTCGTGCCGGACATTGGCACGGTGCTCGCCAAGCCGGACCTCCAAGCCGAGACGCTCGCGATGGGACATGCT
>JGI12635J15846_10002940_pt1 | contig 14871 bp, 9 predicted proteins | sample BlaSpr_A8_OM2_M2_FD_15846 | JGI IMG/M metagenome (IMG submission 15846) | reverse complement strand
CTGATGGACGTCGAGCACGTCGCCGGTGCGGTCCTCTACATGGCCGATTTGCCACTCGATGCGAACGTGCAGTTCATGACCATCATGGCGAGCAAGATGCCGTTTGTCGGGCGCGGGTAGCGAAGACACAACGGGAGCGGGAGCGGGCGCGCCCAGCCCGCACCGTGCAGGTTGCAAGCCCGCTAATCGGCGAACCCGCTCGTCGGCCGGCAACCGGTTTCCGACATGCGCCCGGAATATCGGCACAGCAGGAGGAGTACGGGATTCGTCCAAGCCGGTACGTGCCCTGCGGCCGCCGCGATCCGATAGAAACGAGCAGCTTTCGCTGGATCCGCCGGTTGGTTCCTCTTTTCCGCAACGTGATCGTTAGATCGTTATACAGCCGGGCGTCGAATGCAGCGGGGAGGTCGCCTGTCTCCGCCGCCCGCTCCCACAACTGCAGCGCCCTAGTGAAGTACTGGTCGTCCGCGGGTGTCAAGTTCTTAGGCGGTGCCTAGGCGTGATTCGGCAATCCGCTTCAGATCATCCGGGGTCGAAGCAGATTCAGCCAACTGCTCAAGCAAGTCCGTGGCTCTCTTTTCGTCCTTCGGGCCACCATCGCCGAGCGCCAAACTCGTCGCGAGGTTAAGTATCGATCGGGGCAGCCCTCGCGAGGCCAAAGCCTCGAGGAGGTGACGAGCCACTTCGGGTTCTCGGTTTCGGTTGCCGCTTAGCAACTCATCAGCAATCGATTCCGCAAACCTCAGCGAGCTTTCGTTTTCTGTTCTGTGTATGCCAGTCATGAGCGCTTGTTCGAAGTGGCCAACGGGATGGTGCGCGGCGTGAGTCAACGTGCTTAGCGCCTCTTGAAAACTCAGATCTTCCTTTGAGCCGGTAAACGGCGTTTCGGTCGAGCCCCCGCCCTCTTCTTTCGGATTCGCAGCCGATGGTTGCCACCATCGAACAAAGTCGTCCGCGGATTCACCGTGCAGATCAACTGACGATGCGACCACTTGCGACGCCTGATATACGCGTCTCTCGGTTAGTGTCACGCTGTCACATGCCTCGTCGAGCGCAGAAGCTGCCTTGCTGCCCAACTCGCTGTGGAGCTCGGTCCAGTCTCTATAGCCGAAGACTTCGGAGGTTACCTGTCGCGCCTGGGATTCCTTTAGCGAGAGGCGGTATTTGAGCCGATTGGCGGCCCGCGTCGGGATAGACGCGTTCTGGAAGTACATTCGCATGGTTTCGGTCCGAGTTTCTGTGCCGACGAGCCTCCCCAGCCGGCACGTAATCGAAAGGGACTGTGAGGCGGTGCAGGGAGGTGATACCCGAACAGAAAAGATACCGCCGGTCCCACATGCAGTCAATCCAATTCCGAGAGGTCGTGCCGGCTCTGTCAACTTGGCGAGGCTGTACGCGATGCAGGAGAACAGGACAACGGCTCAGAAGGTAGCAGACGGATTCTGGGTGATGCCGGTGAACGTTCGCCACGCATCGAACCGTGTGCCGCTGACGGAGGTTATCGGCATGCGCTTCACGCCGGATCGACGCACGACGATTTTGACAGGCCGAATTTGACGACGAATTCGTCAAGCTTCCGTTAGAACATCGCGTACTCCACTGGGTAGAGTGCCGCTCTCAAAGCAAGTCCGCCGAGCACGACAAACAAGGTAGAGGCGAGAATATGAATGGCTCTCGTCGGCATGCGGTTAGCCAACGTGTGACCGAGGTAGATGACAGGAATATTCGCCAGCATCATGCCCAGCGTTGTTCCTGCGACGACCCAATAAAACTCGTGAAAACGCGCCGCCAGTGCAATGGTGACGATTTGAGTCTTGTCGCCCATTTCAGCGAGAAAGAAGGTAAGCGCCGTTGTACCAAAGACGCCCATAGGAAGCTTCGTCGAGACCACACCCGCATCACCCAGTTTGTCGGGAATGAGGATCCAGCCAGCCATCACCGTGAACGAAGCGACAATCGACCAGGTAAGGATGGTCGGCGATAGCACGCTCGCCAGCCAGACCCCGAGCGCCCCGGAACACGAGTGATTGACAAGGGTCGCAACGAAGGCCCCGAGGACAATGGGAACCGGCTTGCGATATCGCGCGGCCAGCACCAGCGACAAAAGTTGAGTCTTGTCCCCGATTTCCGCGAGGCCCACCACGCTGGTTGAGACGAGGAAGGTTTGCATGATTTGTATGACTCGGCGGCACCGTTGAGAACATGCCGACACGCGTTCCAGCGGCCCGGCCAGGTTGAAACACATCTCGGCCGCGTCGCCCGGCGTCCGATGCTGTGCGGCGTGGCCTTGGCTTTCGCCAAAAAAGGGTATGAGATTGATGGAAGAACCACGCCATGAAGGACATCACTGGAAAACGCGGCAATCTGTTACCTATACTTACTGATCTTCCTACTCAATGTTCGACTAGTCGGCCACGGGAAATTCCTTTGTGCAATAGGCAGGTTGCCCTTTGCTCAATTTAGTGCATTACGGCCAGGTGATCCTGCACCGCAACGCCTGCACCGCTTTGCGCCTGCCGCTCCCCTGCCGACCTCTGGTTCTGCCGATAAAATACGTCGAAATTTATCTCGGACAGATGCACTGGCGGAAACCCGGCGCGGGTAATTGCGTCCGCAATATTGGCGCGGAGGTACGGATACACGATGTTGGGGCACGCAACACCGAGCAGTGAATCAAGCTGCGTGGAAGGTATATTCCGCACTTCAAAAATTCCAGCTTGTTTCGCCTCAATAAGAAAGGCGACCTTGTCGTCGATCTTCGCCGTGAGCGTGACGGTCACCGTGCTCTCGAAAATATGCTCGTCCTGTTTCTCGGCAATCGTGGAAACGGCAACTTCAATGCTAGGGGATTCTTGTTCAAGAAAAATTGCAGGCGAGTTCGGTTGCTCAAGCGACAATCCCTTAAGGTACACACGTTGAATCTGAAATATAGGCTGCGAGTTCTGGTCAGACATGGCGTCCTCTCATCAGACGTTGGAAATAAACGGAAAGGCGTGGAGAAAAATAGTTTGCACGTCGATGCGTGTGCGCGAATTGCCCTGCCCTCGAATTATCCAGGGTCTGAATCGCACTATGCTTTCGCGCTCGAATGTGTTCAAGCTCGCGGACGACCGTGATCGAACGAAATGGCTCCGATCACGCCAACACAAACCAATAGATTTCTTGATCGCGAGGAGCCGGAGGGAAGCTCCGCCCCCTCGCGCAACTCAGTTGGCTTTTTCCGGCAATGGCAGATGGACCCAATCGGTGTAGAACGCCTCAATATCCGGTTCGAATTCGTGAATCACCGGATACCAGGGAGTGGGCGCCTCGACGTCATGCATGGTTCCGCACTCAGGGCAGTAATACTCGCGGTACACCTGCCAGTTCGTGTCCGGCGCCATGAGTGTCGGATAGACCTCATGCATCGCTTCGGGCGTGTCACGCACGTACACCAGAGCTTCCAGTTTCCAGTTCTTGCGGTAGTCGCCAAACTCGTGACCGCAACTGCATTTGGTGACCCAATTCTTGGTCGCTTTATTTTGAGCGACGTAAAGATGCAAGCTGATCGGAAGAATGATCTTGTCATCCCATGGCACCTTGGACTGAAGTGCATTCAAGTACATGCGGAAGCGGTCGTCGTCCTTGGGCATGGAAAGCATCCGCATGGTGGTTTCCCAGTCCAGCTTGCCTTCCACCAGATAGTTCACTTGCTCTTGCGTATAGACAGACATTTGATATCTCCAATAATTTTTTTGCGCCGGCCGGGGCCAGGCCCCGGCGTCAAATCACTCCTCAACCAGCGTCACGGTGCGCACATCAGGCAGCTTCGACAGATCCATCCGATATTTGGAACCGAATGAAGGAACGCCTAACTCGGACTCCGGCAGCTCCCAGTCGGCCGGCAGGTTCCAGAACGCCTTGAACTCGTTCTTGAACTTGACGCTAAGGTCAAAGCTGGTTGCAAACATGTGACGCACCTGAATCGACGCATGTTTGGTCAGGATCCGTGCGCGCTCTTCCTTCATCCATTCGCGTGTCGGAACAGCTCTTGCAATACGCTCTTTACGGACTTGCTTGCGGCGAACTGCAGTCTTCGCAACGTTGACGGCCCATACCTGATTGTTGTCTTGCAAGATCACCACGCCGTAGACCTTTTCGGCGAACTCGGGCAATACAAACCGATTGTTAAGATCGTGTTCCACGGAAGCACAATCACGATCCAACGGGTCCCCAAAGCCCGGACCACCGCGCATATAGTTCAGGTACAGGTCATGGTTCTCGAAAATTGCCTCAGTCGTAGTGCACTGCTGATCACGCTTCACACGCGCAGTGGCGCTGATGTGACGCTCGTATTCAGTATTCTCCGGATTTCGATCGGCGCCCAGCGGCAGCGACAAGCCTTCGCGGATACGGCTCTGGAGATCCGTCTTGTGGGCTTCGAAACGATACCCGGTAGCCGAGGGGTAACCACCCATCAGACCCCAGTCGCTGTTCATGTAGCCGTTGCCCATGAAATACATGCTCCAGTCTTGAGCTTTCCATACCATGCGCAAGGTCTCGAAACCGCAGCCACCACGGAACTTGCCGTAACCACCGGAGTTGGTCTTGACGTTGCGGCCCAGGTACAGCAGCGGCTCCGCCATTTCCCAAATTTCGATGTCACCCATGTCGCCTTCAGGATTCCACACCGCAGCAGCGTGGTTAAGGCCATCCTTGATCGCGCACGCCCCGGTTCCGCATGCGGCGGGTTCAAAGCTGTTCACCGCATGCGCTTCGCCATCCTGATTGATACCGCCGCCCTGCAGCCAGTTGGAAGTGTTGGCATTGCCCGCGTTGACTTCTTCAAGATAGCCTCGTGCAAAGTAGGATTGGCTCATGCCACGCCAGATGCCGCTCCAACCGGAAACCAGAAAGTGCCAAGCGTAGGCATGAGCAGTACGACGGTCGTCCGGATTCATCCAGGTGCCCTTCGGCAGTTTGAATTCGGTCGCATAGTAGGCGCCATCATTGATACGCGCAGTCGGAACCAGAGTCTGCGTCAGCATGACCCAGATGCCGCTGGTGAACGCCACCTGATTGGCATTGAAGCTGTGCCATCCCCACCGGCTGGCCCCCTCGAAATTGAGTCTCCAGGTGGCGTCCGGGCGGATCGTCATTTCACACGGCGCATGCATGATGCTGTTCATCTTGCCGAACTCTGAAGCGAGGCTCATGTCCTCGTGATCATAAGGAATGTCGACAAATGCGACCCTGCGGTAGACACCCGGAACGGTCATCGCCTTGATCCGTGCCTGCAGGCCGCGACGCCCTTCTTCAATGATTTCGTGAGCAAATTTCATGTAGTTGTCGATCCCTTCTGCCGCAAGGACCTCCTCCACGAGGGCGCGAATCATGTGGCAACCGGCAATCCGGGTACGTTCGTCCAGAATCCAGTATTTGGTCGTACGTACATTGCGCTGGCTCTCGTGTAGCCAGTCGCGCAGCGGAGTGTCGTTAATGCCGGTCTTGCGGCACGTCACCTGCAAGCCGTCGCCAAAGCGCGAGACCTGGCCGGTCGACATCGAGCCCGGTGTCATGGCGCCGAGGTCGATGACATGGGTCACGCCCCCAACCCAGCCGATCAGATTCCCTTCCCAAAAGATTGGCACGATCGTCGCAATATCGCAGGGATGCACATTGCCGATCGAGCAATCATTGTTGGTGAACATGTCACCGGGGTTGATACCTGGATTGATTTCCCATGCATTTTCGATCATGTACTTGATCGCCGCACCCATGGTACCCACATGGATGATGATTCCCGTGGATGTCAGTATGCAGTCGCCAGCTGCGTTGTACAGCGTGAAACACAACTCACCTTCTTGTTCGACGATAGGAGAGGCAGCAATTTTCTTTGCGGTTTCACGGGCATGCACCAAGCCACCGCGAATTCTGGAAAATAGCTTTTCATAGGTAATCGGATCGGATTCCTTGAATTCGAGCTTTTCCAGGCCGTTGTAGAAACCGGTGCTTTTGGTGCGCTCAAGAACTTCATCGCGATGCTCCTTGAGGGTCTTTCCATTACCCAGCAAATCGGCCAAACCCATTTCTCTTCTGGACATTTTGGTCATGATCAGTCTCCTTACTTGACTTCTTTGAGATGGAATAAGCGATGCGTGTCGCAGTAGGTTTCGAATCCCAAAGGCACGATNAAGGTCGTGGAGGGCGATTCGACAATCGCCGGACCGACCACGCGATTACCCGCTTTCAGTGCTTCCATCGACCAGATTTGCGCATCCTGCCATTTCTTGTGGCGATAGAAAGGACGACTACCAATATGCGCTTCCTTAGGAGGAACGGGACCNGCATCCGGCTCTTCGGGAAGTTCNGGCTTGGACGACACCACACTTCCGCGCATGATTGCGCCGGTCACGCCAAAGCCCAACTCCGGTGAGCTTGCTGAACTCGCATAGACACGTGCATAGGTNTCGTCAAAGGCANGCACCATCCTGTCCCAGTCCGCGAGCGNGGATGCATTGGTGACNGGCGAATTGATTTCGAGGTCATTCAGTTGCCCCATGAATTGCATGCGATACCCGGGACGCAGCAANACATCTTCCGGCTTGAATCCGTTAATAACGAATTCTTCGATGACCTTCTCACTCAACTCCGCCCATGCCTCGGTCAGGGTCTTGCACGCCTGAATTTTCTCTTCGTCCGTGGCTTTCGGACCAACGCCTATGTCAACGCTCTTGTCATAGCGGTACTCGTATTCCGCACAGGCGCAACCGAAGGCGGAGAAGCCCGCAGCCCATGCTGGTACAACCACGTCCTTGAAACCCAGACCCTCTGTGTAGCCGTAGGTATGAACGGGACCCGCGCCCCCGTACGAGAAGCAAACGAAATCAGCCGGGTTGTAGCCCTTCGCGCTGATGACCGAGCGCATGTATTCGCGCAGGTTCAAGTCCAGCAGTTCGATAACACCCGCGGCAGCATCTTCCACCGTCAGCTTGAGCGGATCGGCAATTTGCTCCTTCAGATACTTGCGGGCACGCTCGACGTCCAGCTTGATTGCGCCGCCGAGGAAATTGTCAGGGTTGAGATAACCCAGGACAACGTGACAATCAGAGACCGACACCGTGTCCAGGCCGCTGTCAGCCCAGCACATGCCAACCCGATAGCCTGCGCTGTCCGGACCAAGCTTGATCGCTTTGCTATACGGATCAATGCGGATAAAGCTGCCGGCGCCAGCCCCGACTGAATCCATTGCGACCAATGGCAAGGAGAGTACCAAGCGAGCCATGTCCGGATCGGACTGAATGGCGAAGTTGCCTTTGGTAATGATTGCCATGTCGAAACTGGTGCCGCCGATATCGCTGCACGCAATATTCTCGTAGCCCAGTTTTTCGCCCAGGAATTTTGAACCGATCACGCCGCCGATGGGACCGGAGACAATGGTACGGGCAAGCTCCTTTGCCTTCCAGCCGATAGTGCCGCCGTGCGTTGCCATCACTCGAAGATCGAACTTGGCGCCATGCTTCTTGAAGCGGTCACTCACCTTTTTCAGCGTTTCGCGTGAAGGTTCGGCTGCGTAGGCTTCCAGAATGGTCGTATTGGTGCGGTGACTTTCCTTACGCGAAGGATAGTAATCGACGGTCGCGAAGACCGGGATGTCCGCGCCAATCTTCTTCAGTTCTTCGCGGCAGATATCGCGTGCACGCAGCTCGCTCTTCTCGTTCTTGTGCGATTGCAACAGACTGATAACGATCGCTTTCGAACCGCGCGCCACTAACTCGCGAGTCGCCACGCGAACTTCCTCTTCGCGCAACGGAATCACGACTTGCCCTTGAACATCGGTACGCTCAGTGACTCCACGTGTGCGGGAAAGCGGCACCAACGGTTCGTCGTAACGGTGGCAGTTCAAATGAATGCGCTCTTCCAGCGCGTACCCGAGGTAGCTCTGAACCGCACGACCCATTGAATGGATATCCTCGAAACCCCGATTGCACATCAGGCCAACATCAAGCCCTTTGCGCTGAACAACCCGGTTCAACATTGCCGTGCCTGAATAGACACAGGTCAAAAGCTCCGGAAAAACATCATCGACATTACGCTGCCATTCGGCTAGAGCGTCGATAGACGACTCATAGATAGCTTGTGATTCATCCCCCGGATTGCTCTGGGCTTTACCGACGACGAATGATCCATCCTCCCTGACGAAGAAGGTGTCGGTCATCGTGCCACCGGCATCGATACCCATCACCTGCACTCGCGACTGTTGAACTTGCATGTTTGTCTCCTCGATGAATAACTGGCTTCTCAAATCCCGCCACCTGCCGTCAACTCAACAGTGGGTAGCCGCACATTTGGTAATGAAACGACAAAATCTGACCGCACACCGAATATTGCAAGGAGCATGCCAATGATTTCGTAAATCGCTAACAAATAAGTTATCCGAATCAATAATTTTATGAAATACGACTCAACAGCATCGTTGTAGTGAGAGGTGAAATGGCGAACCGAGCTCCCGCATCTTCGGCTCAACGAGTGTGACGCGTGAAGTACGGCTATGCCGCCCGGAGCCCCACCCCTGCTACCACGGGCGAGTTTGATTGGCACTCGTCGCTGGCGGATCTGACGCTCGGCTTGAAGCGCATCTGCATTCGCGATGTAGGCGTGCAGATGATGTCCCTGCATGGACGTTGGCCATGTCGCCCGTCTCTACAAGAAACAAGATAATTCGATCGACCGCCATGCGGCGGCAACTGACAGATCGTCCGTTTTCAGGACGGTCATCTCGAATGCGACCGGGAATCAAACGCTTCCAGCCTCAATGTGATGAATCAATCCCGCGTAAGTAATAACCCGTACTCCGAATCGATTATGATGAAGTTTCCCTCAGTATCGCCAAACAGAATGTGGATAAGGATGTGATGAAGTCGCAAAAAAAATCGCGCACTCGCATAAAACGAGGCTGCGATCAAATTTATTTGGTTTGGACTTCGAACATCGTTGCCAGGCGAACCGGCAGCAGACTTGATTGGAAATCACCTTGGCGCAACTGCTCGCCCCACCCTTATGGATGCAACAAGCTATGGTTCCAGGGAGTGGTACAGAGTCTACGTGACCCGAAGATGGCGCCGGGGCCATTAGCCCGCTGATCCCGGCGTTGCGCCATCATCGTTGCGAGCAGCCGCATTGGCAAATTCCCTATGGCGCTTGTCTCGGCATGTGCTGTAGTCCGCTCAGGCAATGCCGAGACCTGGATATCGGAAAACTAGTCAACTGAAGCTCTGACGCCATCCACGACTTGATCCAGGCCGTATTTCTTGAGCTTGGTGTACAGAGTGCTCTTTGCAATACCGAGATGCTTGGCGACCAGGGTCAGGTTGCCCCGGTCCGCTTCGAGCGTTTCGCGGATGAACGCCAGTTCCGCGCCTTCCAGCTTTCCAATGGGCGCGGGACGGTGCATTTCCGTTTCCCCGCTACCGCAAATGCGTAGCAGTTCGATTTCAGGCGGTAGATCATCCAGACCCAACGAGCCTGCGCTGCTCGTCAAGAGCATGCTTTCGACCACGTTGCGCAACTCGCGCACGTTCCCCGGCCACGCATGGCTTTCCAGCCTGGCGACTACTTCCGGCATGATCTGCTTGGAGTCGACACCGTACTGGTCAGCAAACTTACGGATAAAATATGCCACCAGCGGCCCGATATCCTCTCTACGCTCTCGCAGCGGCGGAATACGGATACTGGTCACCGATACCCGGTAAAAGAGATCCATGCGGAACCGTCCCTCAGCAATCTCTTGCCGGAGATCTCTGTTAGTCGCCGCGATCAGCTTGAAGGTGATTTTTCGCGGCGCAGTTTCACCGATACGATAAATTTCCCCGGACTCCAGAACGCGCAAGAAGTGCGGTTGCAACTCAAGCGGCATCTCGCCGATCTCATCGAGAAACAGTGTTCCGCCGTTCGCTGCCTCGACCTTGCCGACCATGCCACCGCGACGTGCCCCGGTGAAAGACCCCTCGCAATGACCAAATAGTTCGCTTGCCAGCAAATCCTTGGACAGCCCGCCGCAGTTAAGCGCAACAAACGGACGGTCGACCGTTTGTCCGGAACGGTGGATTCCTTGGGCAAAGTTTTCCTTGCCCACCCCTGTTTCGCCGAGGAGCAGAACCGGTACATTGGTTTTGGCAAGCAGCTTCGCCTTTTGGACCGCTTGGGCCAAGGCGTCGCTGCCGCCCACGATGCCCGAGAAACCCATTACGTCGGTTACGTCCGCTACATCCATTACGTCCGTTGCCATCGCCGCTTTCGCGCTTTTTGCCTTCTGGGCGACGCCTAACGAGCTCCTCGTCTGCCTCGGCCCAGGAATCGTCAACAGGGTTCCGATCCGCTCTCCTGAGTCGATAATCGGCTCCAGCCAATTGTCGCGGAGCCATTCTGGCGGCGTGGCGCCCCTGGGGTCCGCAAAGGTGCCCACGCTCAGGCTCGGAATCCGCGCGGTGTTTTTGAGGTCGTATTCAATGCCGCGCGCGAGCAGCACCGCCGCCGCCCGCTCGTTTGCCTTGATGGGATACCCGCGACGATCACAGATGATTACGCCGTCCGTCGCACTGGACATTTTTGCCATGCCCCGTTCCAGCAATTGATACCGGACGCCCATCTCCTGTTTGGCGAGTTGGCTCTCGATCCGGCTGGCGGTTGTGACGGCCAAGGCCAGGCTGTGGGAGCTAAACGTCTTGCCCAGGCCCGAGACATCGATCGCGCCCAGGATCTTGCCGTCATACGGATCGCGGACGACAGCCGCTGAACACGTCCACTGCTTGATCCCCTCACAAAAATGCTCTGCTGCATGGATCTGTACCGGCAGACCGATTGACAAGGCAGTTCCGATTGCATTGGTCCCGCAAATCAGCTCGCTCCAACTGCTTCCTGCAATGAGGTGAATGTCCTCGGCGGCCCCCAACGCCCGAGGATCGCCTTCGACACCCAATATCATTCCGTTGGGGTCGCTAAGGATCATGATTGTCTCGGTTTCCGCGAGGAAATCCTTGGCCATCGCCATGACCTGCTTACCGGCGCTCAGCAACTCACAATGCTGGTGTTGCAGGGAATTGAGCGTGGCCTCATTGACAGGTGGCAATGCCTGCCGGCGTGCGGGATCAACCTGCACCGCCAGACAGCGCCGCCAGGAATCATCGATCAGGCAACGTAATGCATTGGCCTGGGGAGCATGCCCGCTCAGAAATCCCTCCCATGCGGCCATGATCTTCACGTTGTTTTGGGGATTGGATAGCCGCTGGTATTGCTCGTTGGCAATCATGTTGTCTCCTACTGGCTATTCGCCTTATTCCCACAGGGCCCGACTACTCACTTGGCTCCGCTTCGCTGGCGGGCTCTTCCTCGCAAAAATTCTTACCGGGTGTTCGGACTATACACCGTTGATTTGCACTGAAATCCGCCGATGATGCCTGCGTGGACATTTCGGAAGCCAACCGAAACTGACAAGGCAGACAGTTTTAGGGCAACGCGAGCGTGCCGCGCTCATTTGACGTCATTCCTCAGTTATTCTAAATATCCTTAGCCGGTAGCCCGCACTTCCTGTCGGAAACACGGGCCCGGAAGAACGCAGCGCGCGACTTCACCACACACAAGCACAACGCCTACCTAGGTCACGGCCTTCGAAAACATGGTGCTCATGCCGGGTTTCAAATCTCCGTAGTCGTAGCCTTTGAGTTCGTTCACTGCTTTACACCTGTTGAGCCGGGCCACTCAGAACAGTGATTCGTCCAGCGCGAGAGCCGAGCCAGCACCGTTGACAATAGGCTCGCGGTAGTCGTCGTTCGGCTTTACATAGCCTTGCGACGCGAAACCCGCTCAAATAGAAACCCCTCGCTCTTTTTATTGCAGCACAATCAGGACCTCGGGCATTGATCTGTGTCAACCCTCTCCGGCATCTTCACCGGGCACGGCGACGATTCGAGCCCGAACGGCGCGAGCGTTCTGTACTCGTCATGACGTTGGTGTGATAAACCGCGTGGCCTGCGCGGTCGTATGTGTCGAAGCACATCGGCTCGATATTGAAATGCGTACAGAAGCGCTGCAGCGCGACCGGATCGGCGCGGCGTGAACGCGCCGTATATGCGACCCGAGCGACATGATCGAGCACCATAGCGTCAGTGCCTTCCAGGAAGACCCCGTCGTACTCCAGCCCTGAGTAGTCGATCACGTCCTGCACCCGGTAATTCGCCTTGAGCATCTTGATGAGATCCGTGCGGCGCTCGCGCCGACGGTTCGCGCAGTGCATCGGGTACAGCGCAATGTGACCGCCGGGGTGGGTCGAGAACCAGTTGTTCGGGAACACGGAATCCGGCGTCTGACTCTCACCGTGATCGTCAAAAACGTGGGTGCGTACTCCCGCTGCCTCCAATGCCGCCGCAGCGTTCGTGACTTCGTTGCGCGCGGCGGCGGCGATCCCTGCCCTCTCCTCGTTATTATGTTCGGCGCCGCAGCGCTGGAAGGCGTTGTCCGCCGCGGTCTCCGGGTTAGGATGGAAGCAATGCGGCCGGATCATGACGACAGCGCCGGGTGCCTGGATCGAAATAAGACTCATGAAAGTCGAGTAGCGGGAGTAATGGCTCGTTTTGCCAAAGTGGCCGTTACGCACAACATGCGTGGTCGCATCGGGAAAGGAATAGGACGACTTACTTAATTCGACACTAGTCATCGAAGTCTCCGCTGCGAGTTTACCCCGAGGCAAAACCCGTTCCGAATGCCGAACTTGCTTACCTTGATCGCGTTGTTTTGATTAGCTCCTTGTTCGCCTACCCTTCCGCTTTAACCTGAGAATGTCAAGCAGAGTGCTTATAACTTATTCCCGCGACAGGACTTCAGGCATTCGGTGGTGTGCATTTTGCTTAACTGTTGCAGTTCAAGGATTCCGGCATCGGATCGGATTCCAACAAGGAGGAGACAATGCGCAATGACATCGGCCACGACGTTGCCGCGGTAGGAGGTGCCGTCTGGCGCACTCCGTTGATCTGCGATTCGCACGAGCGCTCGGAGGCCTTCGGGCTAACTACATCCAGCCGGCCCGACTATGACGTCTTGCCCGCGTCCGAGCTGAATCTGAAGCTGGAGCAAAGCCGGGTGCTGTACGCGCACGCCATGCCGGTGATGGCGACGCTGCGCGAACAGATTCTCAATACCCAAAGCATGATCGTCCTCACCAATGCAGACGGACTGGTGCTTCATTCGACCGGTGATGATGACTTCCTGAAGCGTGCGGAAAAGGTCGCCCTGCGGCCAGGAGCGAACTGGGCGGAGAATCGCCAGGGTACCAATGCAATCGGTACCGCGATAGCCGAGCGCTGTCCCACTGTGGTCCATGGCGACCAGCATTACTTGGCGGCGAATCGCTTTCTGACCTGCTCCAGCGTCCCGATCCTCGATCCCTATGGTGAATTGATCGGTGTGCTCGACGTGACCGGCGATCATCGCAGCTACCATCAGCACACGATGGCTTTGGCGAAGATGTCGGTTCAAATGATTGAAAACCATCTGTTCGCCAGCATCTTCAGCGAAACGTTGCGAATCCGTTTTCACGGCCGCGCAGAATTCCTCGGCACATTGATGGAAGGAATGGTCGCGTTCACGAGCGATGGTCGCTTTCTCTCTGCCAACCGCAGCGCCCAGTTTCAGTTAGGGCTTCCCCTGACGGCGCTGCGCGCACACACCCTCTCCTCGCTCTTCGGATTGCCCTGTTCGCAATTGATCGACCGCATGAGCAACAATCAGGGCCAGCCCATACCGCTTTGCCTCCACGACGGCGTCGTCGTTAGCGCCAACGTGGAATACCGCCGTCAAGCAGCGGCAGCCGGTTTTGCCGACCGAGAGACACGCGCCGCGCCAAGCGCGGCAATGCGCGCCGCTTCGGGCTCGTTCGCGAGGTGCAGCGGACTGTCAGGCCTGAATAGCCTCGACACCGGCGACCCCCAGGTCGCCGCGGTGATTGCGAAGATCCGTAGGGTTATCAAACGCGACATTCCCATTCTGATCAATGGCGAAACCGGAACGGGAAAGGAGCTGCTCGCGCAGGCCATCCATCAGGATTCACCGCGGGCGTCCGGCCCGTTCGTGGCGGTCAACTGCGCATCAATACCAGAAACGCTGATCGAATCCGAACTCTTCGGCTACGAGGAAGGAGCATTCACTGGCGCACGGCGCAAGGGGGCCTCTGGCAAGCTTCTCCAGGCCGATGGCGGCACCTTGTTCCTGGATGAAATCGGTGACATGCCCTATGCTCTGCAAGCTCGTCTGCTGCGTGTGTTGCAGGAGCGCCTGGTCAATCCACTCGGGTCGACCAAGTCGATTCCGGTAGACGTCGCGATCGTCTGCGCGACGCACCGCGATCTGCGGGAGATGATCGCGGAACACCGGTTTCGCGAGGATCTCTATTACCGCCTGAACGGCCTCGTCGTGAAGTTGCCGCCGCTGCGCGAGCGCTCCGATCTGGCCGCCGTTGCGCAGCAGATGCTTAAGCAGGAGGCGCGTTGCAACGCTCACGGCTTGAACCTTTCGATCGCACCGGACGTGATGCGCCTGTTCGCGCAGTGCCGATGGCCGGGCAACTTCCGCCAGCTCGGAAATCTGCTACGCACGGCCGCTGCCATGGTGGAACCTGACGGGCAAATCACGACCGAGCATCTGCCTGACGATTTCTTCGACGACCTGCGTTGCTGTAGCAACACGCAGAGGACACCGGTCAAGGCAGCGCCGGCCACCGAACCTATCCTTCAGGAGGTCACCGCGATTGCGATTACAAGGGCGCTCGAACGTCATCGCGGTAACGTTTCGGCTGCGGCTCGCGCGCTCGGCATCTCGCGCAACACGATCTACCGCAAGGTA
>JGI12635J15846_10002938_pt1 | contig 14873 bp, 15 predicted proteins | sample BlaSpr_A8_OM2_M2_FD_15846 | JGI IMG/M metagenome (IMG submission 15846) | reverse complement strand
GCTCAATGGCCTGCAGCAATTCTGCCCGGGAAACGGTTGCCGTGCCGCGCTTCATGACAACAATTCCGCCCGCGTAGTTCGCCAGTTGCGCAGCTTCTTCCGTGGTCGCCCCAGCGGCGAACGCGGCGGTGAACGCCGCGATCACGGTGTCGCCCGCGCCGGTTACGTCCGCCACTTGATCGGAGCCGACAATCGGAATGTCCACCGGCTTATGCTTCTGATCGAAAGCCACCATCCCGTCGCGCCCGCGCGTGATCACCAGAGACTGCAGCTTCATGCGCGCCATGATCTGTTCCCCCGCGGCCACAACCTTGTTCCAATCTGGCCCAATTCGAACCCCGAGAGCCTCTTCCACTTCAGGCTCATTGGGAGTAGCCGCTGTTGCGCCGGAATACTGGGTGAGGCGGTAGCGCGAATCGAGGATGATCGGCGTCGATCCGATCTTGCCCTTTTCCCGCAGCGCATTCACGATCGCGGGAGTGGCCGCGCCGTATCCGTAGTCGGAAACCAGCAACGCGTCCGAGGCATGCGCATAGTTCCTCGCCGCCAGATAGAGTTCTCGCGTCAAATGAGAGTTCGGCGCCTGCTGCGGCTCGCGGTCGACACGCACCACCTGCTGTCGCGCCGTGTGCGTCATGCCTGCCAGAATGCGCGTCTTCGTGACCGTGGTATAGCTCTTTTCCTTCAGCACGCCGCTGACGGGAATTCGCTTGTGGCGGAAGTATTTCAGCAACATCCGCCCCGGCTCATCGTCTCCCACAATTCCGACCGGTAGGACGTTCACCCCGAGATCGGCCAAGTTATTCGCGGCATTAGCCGCCCCGCCCGGCACAATGGTTCGTTCACGGTGTTTCAGAATGAGGACCGGGGCCTCGCGTGAGACCCGCGAAATCTCTCCGAACACAAACTCGTCTGCTACCAGATCGCCCAGCAGGGTCACGGTGAGGTTGGGGAATGCCTCGACGATCTTCTTTAGCCGGTCGGCCTCTTTGAGATGTTTGGTCATGTTGAAACGCGTTTGAACCTGCGAGCGCCATTGCTCGTCCGGATGCGCGGGCGAGACGCCCCCGCGACAGCCGGCAGGATGCCGGCGCTACATGGCGCTACGAAGACCGATTCTCTCATGCCTCGCGCTTTCGCTCGCCGATCTTGTGCAGCATGGTATCGAGGGCGTTAGCTGCGTCTGAGAGTTCCATTTTCACGGGTATAACCGCGAGCGGGGCGAGAGCGGATAGATAGCCCCCCAGATTCACCGCGTCCTTCTCGGTGGTTACGAAGCCACCAGCCTCGCTTCGCTGCTTCAGTTCGCGTAAGTCGCGGATGTCTTTCTCGTTGTAGGCATGATGGTCGCGGTAGAAGGCCTCGGCGACGGGCTCAATATTTGCCGCCCGGAGTTGCAGCACAAAATTCTGAGGTCGGGCGATGCCGCAGAAGACCAGAGGCCGAGGTGGAACGTTTAACGGAATGATCCCACGTCGCACGCGCCATATCAGTTTTCGATCGATCGAAAAGGACTCCGCCGAAGCACCGCTGGCGAGCACGATTGCATCTGCGCGCCGCAAGGAATGCAACGGCTCGCGCAAGCGTCCCGAAGGAAGCACCCGGTCGTTCGCATCCTGCGGCGTGACCAGAACAATATCGAAGTCGCGCGCCAATGCCCGATGTTGAAAGCCGTCGTCGAGCAGATGAAGTTGTGCTCCGAATTTTGCTTCGGCGAAGCGTCCGGCCTCATAGCGATCCTCCCCGACGATGACCGGCACCTGCAGTTTGCGAGCAATCAGAAGCGGTTCGTCGCCGAACTCCTGCGGCAGGCCCGCCGGATCGACCAACCGCACTCCCCGCGACCTGCGCCCGTAGCCGCGCGACAGGACATCGAATTTGATTCCGCGCACCTTGAGCAGCTCTCCTAAAAGAATCACGAACGGAGTCTTCCCCGATCCGCCTGCAGAAAGATTACCCACGCTGACCACAGTCCCCTGCAGGCGTCGCGACCGCAGAAGTCCGCGATCATAGAGCTCATTGCGCGCCCGTACCACGCCGCCGTAGATGCCGGAGAGGGGATTCAATCTGTGTGCGCAGCTTGCGCCGATACCGACCGAGGATCGCGGTCCTCTGCAATGAGAGTCGTCAGCGCTTCCAGCGTTCGAGAAGTCGCTCCCATCTGGGAACGCATGGTCTCCTCCGCCCGCCGGCCGAGGGCACGCCGTTCGGCGTCGTTGGCGAGCAGATGCATCAGAGTTAGGGGCAACTCCGCCATGCCAACGATCCGCACGGCGTCGCGGCTTTGAAAAAGCGCCACAATGTCGCGAAAGTTTTCCGTGTGATTGCCAGTCACAATCGCCACCCCGTGCTGCGCCGGCTCGATGATATTGTGCCCGCCGCGTGGAACCAGGCTTCCGCCCACGAACGCAACGTCGGCCAGAGCGTAGAGTGCGGCCAGTTCTCCGATGCTATCCACGAGCAGCACTCCCCCCGCCAGCGCTTCTCCCTGCCATTGCGAACGCCGAAACGAGGGGATGCCCAGCTGCCGCACCAAGATTGCAACCTGATCGAAGCGCTCGGGATGGCGGGGCGCCAGAATCATCACCGCGCGCGGATGCCCCACCCGCAAGTTCTCAAAGGCCCTCAGCAGCAGTGGTTCTTCGCCTTCGACCGTGCTGCCACACACTAGAACCGGCCCGGCGCCTTCTGCTGACAACGATTGGCGGAGGCTTTCCACAATGGGTGGAGAGGAAGGCATACTCATGTCGAACTTAAGATTACCCGTGACCTGCGCGCGTTGGGTTTCGGCGCCAATCGATTGCAGTCGGGTGCTGTCCGCCGGCGTCTGCGCCAGAAATAGGTCGACATGCACGAGCATCCGGCGCAGCGCCCAGCGAAAGCGACGGTAGTTCGGCCATGACCGGTCGGAGATGCGCGCGTTGACGACCGCGATCCGCGCGCCGCTGTCATGCGCCAGCCGCAGGAAGTTCGGCCAGAATTCGGTTTCCGCGAGCACTACTAGCTCCGGCTGCAGAAGTCGCAGATAGGGCCGGATCGCGAACGCAAAGTCCATGGGAAAGTAAAAAACGTTGGCTTCTCCGAAGCGCTGGCGCGCGAGTGCTTGTCCTGTGTCGGTGGTGGTCGATACCAGCACCCGATGCTGCGGGAAGCTACGCCGCATCTGCTCCACCAAGCCGCTTACGGCAAGTACTTCGCCGAGAGAGACGGCATGAACCCAGATAACGCGATCTGGGCGAGACACCTCTTCGGCAAGCTCAGAGCAGGCTCCTGCGACTGCCGCCGGGGCGGCGGCGCTACCAATCAGTCGCGACGGAACTTTGCCTAGGCGTTCGGCCAGACCGCTTCGGTATTTGCCGTGACGCAGGCTCTGGTAGAGCCAATAAGGGAGGCTCAACAGCATTGCCAGGGCCAGGGCCAGACTGTAAACAAAATAGCTCAAGTTGAGCCATTCTAAACCGCCTGATCGCCAACGGGCACCAGTCTTTCCCGAAGGCGAGATACCGTGAGCCGCGCTGCCTTCTATAATTGCGGATATGCTGTCCTTTTCCTCGCGATTCGCCCATCGCTCCGTCGTCGCAGCCGTTTGCACTAGCTTGCTTTTTCCCGTGATGCTTGTGGCAAGCAAGAACTTCGTGAAGCCGGTGGCGCGGACCGCCATCAATTATCCCGCCCACGATTTCCATCGCGACTCGAACGTCGCTATCGCCGCCGATCCCTACGACACGCCGGAGAAGGCCAAGATTTTTTCCGTGGATTTTGCGGCGCACGGGTTCCTACCCGTTTTTTTCGTTGTGACCAATGATGGCGACCAGCCAGTCTCCATCGCCAATATGGAGATCAAGCTGATCACAGCCAATCATTCAAAACTCACTCCGGTTCCGCCTAACGATCTCTACCGCCGGCTGTCGAATCCCCAGACCAGTACCCGGCCCAGTCCGCTTCCTCTTCCGCACAAAGTGAAAGGGACAATCAGCCAGAAGGAAATGGATGAGATCGAGTCGTCGCAGTTTGCGGCCAAGGCGGTCGAACCGCACGGCACGCAGTCCGGATTTCTATTTTTCGACGTGGGCGGCATCTCGTCTCCTTTGCCGGGTGCGAACATCGACATCACCGGCGTCGCCGACGCGAAGGGGAAGGAACTCATGTATTTTGAAATCCCGGTGGACAAGTATCTGGACGCGCCGCAGAGCCCGAAGTAGGGACATCTCCACACTGCCCGTAATCCTGCGCCGCGCGGCCTTTATAATCACTGTCTATGGTCACCACGCCGGCCGATTCCGTTGCCGTCCGCGCCACCTACGAGCCGGTCATTGGGCTGGAAGTACATGTTCAGCTTTTGACGGCGACCAAGATTTTCTGCTCCTGCTCGACGCGATTCGGCGCGCCGCCCAATACCAACGTCTGCCCGGTGTGTCTGGGGATGCCCGGCGCGCTGCCCGTGCTCAATAGGAAAGCCGTGGAGTTTGCCACGCTGGCGGCGATGGCGCTGCACTGTCGCGTCAACGAGACTTCCATTTTCGCGCGTAAGAATTATTTCTATCCCGACCTGCCCAAGGGCTACCAGATCTCGCAATATGACAAGCCGCTGGCCGAGTTTGGATTTATCGAGATTCCCGCTGGAGGGAGCAAGAAGAAAATTGGGATCACCCGCCTGCACCTTGAAGAAGACGCCGGCAAGAGCCTGCACGAAGGCTTTCCTGACGCGGCGGAGAAGACGGCCATCGATCTCAACCGCACCGGCGTGCCACTCATCGAAATCGTCAGCGAACCCGACATTGCTTCACCCGACGAGGCCTATGAATATCTGACGCGGCTGAAAGAGATCATCCTCTATACCGGCGTCAGCGACTGCAACATGGAGGAAGGCTCGCTGCGCTGCGATGCCAACGTCAGCGTGCGGCCACGCGGGCAGAAGGAACTCGGCACTAAGGCCGAAATCAAGAACGTGAATTCGTTTCGCTTCATTCGCGATGCGCTGGAATACGAAATTGGGCGCCAGATTGATGTCCTCGAATCAGGAGGGAAGATCACGCAGGAGACGCGGCTTTATAACGCGAACGAAGGCAAGACGTACAGCATGCGCTCGAAAGAGCAGGCGCACGACTACCGCTACTTCCCCGAACCGGACCTGCTTCCGCTGGTGGTCGACGAAGCATGGAAGGCCCAAATTGCCCAGGCATTGCCGGAACTGCCCGAGGCGCGCCGGGCGCGGATGGTAAAGGAATACGGGATCACCGAATACGATGCGCAGGTGCTGACGTACTCGAAGTCGCTGGCCGATCAGTTTGAGGAGGCCGCGAAGGCGGCAAAGAATCCCAAGCGCGTAGCCAACCTGGTGCAAAGCGAGTTGATGGGCCGACTCAAGGCCAAGGGGATCGAGATTGAGCAGTCTCCAATTTCGATGAAGGGCGTGGCGGCGTCGGCCGATCTGGTCGAGGCCGGCGCGATTTCTGGCAAGATGCTCAAGGATTTGTACGATCTATGCTTCGAGCGCGGCAAGGATTTCCCTGCTGTCTATGAAGAAGAAGGCCGCCCACAACAGTCCACCGACACGTCGGCGCTGGAGAAGATCATTGACGAAATTCTGGCTACCAATCCCAAGCAGTTGGAGCAGTATCGCGCCGGGAAGAAAACCTTGCTGGGCTTCTTCGTTGGGCAGGTGATGAAGGCTTCTAAAGGCCAAGCCAGCCCGCAGGTCGTGAATGAATTGCTGACGAAGAAGCTGGGTTGAGAGAGGTTCTGATCCTAGCTCTGATTCTGCCCCACACAAAACCCAACACGGCCCCACATAGTCACTTGAAGCGTGCACTTTGGTGATCTAACTTTCATCTTGCTTGGCAGCTAGGATGAAACTGGGTCTGCCTGTCTTGGGCTGACCGTTCGGGAAATGTCATGAAAATCAAGCTCGACCGGATCATCAGCATCGCCACGCTGCTGGCGTCATTGGTGGCCATCTTCCTGGTTCTGAAGAAGCCGGCGCCAGTGGCGCAACCGCAGCCTCCTGCGGCCATTGCGGAACATGCGCAGGCATTCGATCAGAAGATGGCCGAGTTCCAGCAGGAAACGCAGCAAGCGCCGGTGGTCATCGGCATCGCTACTTCCACCTCTGGGGCTACACAGGTTGCACCGCCGAGTCCCAAGGCTGAAGTGCACATCAATTCCGACGAGATCAGCGCGGTGGTCGCGCAGTCGCTAGGCAACGCAGGCGGAGCCGGCCTCTCTCCGGACTCCAATATTGGCAGTGCCGCGCCTACGATCAAGGATCAGCAGGTCAGCTTCGATGGCGACCTGGTGCACGGCCAGTTCCTCACGGAAATTGCCGGCAAAGACGTCTGGGTAACGATCTCGGGCCACATCGGAGAGAAGGACGGCTACGCCACGTTCGACCCGACCGATTTCAAAGTCGGTGATCTGAGTGTTCCGGTTTCGCTGGTGAATCCTGCGCTGCAGAAGAAGCTAGGCGAGCAGCGCGACCGGCTGAAGCTTCCGGACAACGTGGGCGCGATGAAAGTGGAAAACGGGGAACTGGTGATGCAACAGAAGTAGAGCGAAAAAATTAGATTTTAGACTGCTGATTTCAGAAGTCAGAAGTCAGAAGTCAGAAGTCAGAATGCAAAATGAAAAGCTTGGACCGATAACGTTGTCATCTATAAATCTTTGACTTTTGACTTTTGACTTCTGCCCTCTGCAATCTTCAACTGCTCACACGATTCTCAGCGGCCACCTTCGCGTACCAATAGCCTGAATCCTTGAGCGTTCGCTTCTGAGTCTTGAAATCTACGTAGGCCAAGCCGAAGCGTTGGCTGAATCCGTCCCCCCACTCGAAGTTATCGAGCAGGCTCCAGGCGTGATATCCGCGAACATCGGCGCCGTCGGCAATGGAGCGCGCCAGGGCCGCGAGATACTGGCGGTGATAGGCAATGCGGCGGCCGTCGTGAATCGCGCCGCTCGCGTCGGGGCCATCGCTGTACGAGCATCCACTCTCGGTAATCTCGATCACCGGCCGGTTGTAGTCGCGCGTGATGCGCAGGACCATGTCGTACAGCGCCTTCGGCCAGACTTCCCAGCCGAAGTCGGTCCTCAGTCTTTGCTGCCCGCCTTCCATCTTTACGGGAAAGAGCCAGTTCTGTGCGTGTCGGACGCGCTCCATAGTACCCGGCGCCGAGGCAATCGTTCGGTAATAAAGATTAATGCCGAGGAAGTCGAGCGGCACGCGGACCTTCTCCATGTCGCCAGATTTGATCCGCATGGCGGTCTCGGGCAAAAACGTGAGCGCGTCAGGATAACGGCCGCGCAATGCGGGTTCCAGGAACCAGATGTTGGTCATGGCATGCGCACGAGCGGCCGCCAGCTTATCTTCCGCGGAATCGGTGGCAGGCTCGCAAGGGGACATGCTGAAAGCCGTGCCCACGCGTGAAGTGGGACGAACGGCCTTGAGCGCGCGGAAGCCTTCGCCCTGCGCCAGGTTTACCACATGGGTGGCGCGCAGAAAATCAAGCAGGCTGCTGCGCCCGGGAGCGTGCGCGCCTTCAAGGTAGCCCAGATCCACAAAGGCTGCCGGTTCATTGAAGATTATCCAATCGGAGATCCGATCGCCGAGCGTCTGGGCCGCCAGTTGCACGTAGTCAGCAAAGCGGGCCGCAGTGTCGCGATTGGTCCATCCGCCGGCATCTTCGAGCGCCTGCGGTAAGTCCCAGTGATAGAGCGTGACCAACGGCCGGATGTGGGCCTCGAGCAACGCATCCACGAGGCGGCTGTAATAATCGACGCCCTTGGCATTCGCCGCGCCCGATCCAGAAGGCTGAATGCGGGGCCACGAGATCGAAAAACGGTAGCTGTTCACATTCATCGCCCGCATCAGGCCGATGTCTTCGCGCCAACGATGATAGGAATCGCAAGCCACATTGCCGGTGTCGCCGTTCCTGACCTTGCCTGCGGTGTGAGCGAAGCGGTCCCAAATGGACTCGCCCTTGCCGTCTTCGTTCCACGCGCCTTCGATCTGGTAGGCGGCGGTGGCCGTGCCCCAGAAAAATCCCTTCGGAAATGTAGCTGGGGAATTTGTGTCGAGCTGCGGAGGCGACGTGCTGACTGCGGCCGCGGTGCTCGCTTTGGAAGCCCCGCTGCACGCCGTGAACGCAGCAGGCAATCCTGCAGCCGCGCTGGCCCCGAGAATCGATTGAACAAACTTGCGGCGTGTCAGGCGCAAACTAGACTCGGTCTCCTTATATTTTCAAGGATTGGTGCGCATCCGAACGGAAGGCGAAAAATGACGCGGTTCGCATGGTCACCCTTGGGTCTCACGAGAGCAGATTCTAAAGGATAAGAGGATCCTGCCGCTTATCACGCTTGATGCGTGAGCGCTGGAGTGACCATACGCGTCCGGATTCTTACTCGGGACTCAAACTATCAAACAACTTCCACAGTTTGTCGGCGGTGACGCGATAGATTCTCCAGCCGTTGCCATTGTCTGTAGTCTCGCGGAAGAGCAACTCGCCGCGGCCATCGCCGTCGGCGTCCAGCGCGTCCACCAATTGGAGGCGCGGCATGATGTCGAGATGATATTTGTCGGTGATGCCGACATAGAGCTTGTGCAGGTTGTTGTAAATATCGGGATCGGCCACCAGCAGAATCGAATATTGAACGTCGGAATCGGCGGCTGCATGCGGACTGCCCGCGGGCGGTGTCGGCATGCGCGCGTCGGCCGTGAAGACAAGAACCGGTTTGTTGTTGTTCCACAGGTCGTATGCCTTCATCTGTACGTTCTCGAGAATCGGGTCATTGGTTTTAGAGGTTTTCGCGGCCGCTGTCTTCGAGGGCGCGGCGCGCCGCGCAGCTTGCGGGCTCGCTGACTTCGGGGCGGGAATGATCTTTGCCTTCGCTCGCGCCTCCACATAGGCGCGAACCTGTTCCTTGGCCAGGGTCGTCATCTGTTGAAGACGCTCTCCCTCTTCATCCTTGAGCCATTGGAACTCAAACGATTTTGGTCCGGGCCCGCTCGCATCCGAAATTGCAGGGAAGAACTGAACAGGACTCTTGTCGGCCGCGGGCTCGGAAGTGTTGCTGGCATTCGCCGGGACCGCGGCGGACGCCGATGTGCCGGGCTTGCTGTAGCCGGGGACTTCATCCTCGGGCAACGGCGCAACGGGCTTCCCGCGCCGCAGCCTCGGCCGGTTGGCTTCGTCGGCTCCACTGTCGGACTGGGGCGCGGAGGGGCGATTTGACGACTTGGAGTCAGTCGCCTTGGAGTCGCTGGGCTTGGAGTCTGGAGACTTCGAATTGTCCGGCGGCGTGGACGAGTTGGGCGCAGGCGAATCGGGCTTCGACCCGTTCGGGGGCGGGCTGGTTTGTCCTGGTCCTGCGGATCCTCCCGGCGGGGCTTGGGAAGCAGGCGTGGTCGCCGGCGGGGCCTCCTTTGGCGCACTCGCACCCCTGGTCAGCCGCGGAGGCGCGTCGCTGGTATCGATTCCCACGGGCGCCGTTTCCGCCTTGAGCGCCGTCTTCGGCTTCTCGGCTCCCGCCGGAAGCCACGCCCCTGTCCCCAGCCACGGAGTCGACACGTTGACGGCGTTGCTATGCAGCGCGCTGTTGACCGTGAACAGCCCCAACGAACTGCCAGCGTGTTCGGCCTCGTACACCGTGCCCGGCTCCAACGCCATGGGAATGGGATCGGCCTTGTAGGCGGTCGCGTCCCAGAACCTTCCGCCAATCAGGATCGCAATCGGCACCAGCGACGCCTTTCCGTTCAGCGCCAACTGGAGCACAGCCACGGCCCGCGGACCCGCGTCTTTCTTTCGGGGGGCCTTGCGTTCCCCGGGCGTGATCTGCGGACGATCTTCCTGCGCGCTCACGAGGGTGGCCGGGAAGGCAACGCAGGCAAACAGCGCGACTAAAAACGATCCTCGGTATAAAATCTTCTGGAATACCATCTTGGCGGAAGCTGCTCCTCTCGCGTTCGCCTTCGATTTGCTCGGAGAAATTCCCATGAAGGTCAATGATAAGGCTCCTGACTTTACTTTGCCGGACGAGGACGGAAAAGAAATTGCGCTGAAAGACCTGCGCGGCAAGACCGTCGTTCTCTACTTTTATCCGCGCGCAGACACTCCGGGTTGAACCATCGAAGCTCGCGGGTTCCGCGAGACCTATAAAAAGATGCAGAAGACTGGCGCGGTGCTGCTCGGCATATCGCCCGACACGCCCAAGGCGCAAAAGAAATTTAAGGAGAAGTACGACTTGCCTTTCACGCTGCTCGCCGACGCCGACAAGGAAGTTGCTGAGGCGTTCGGAGTCATGAAAGAGAAGAATATGTATGGCAAGAAGGTCATGGGAGTGGCGCGCACCACCTTCATCATCGGCCCCGACGGGAAGATCCAGCACATTTTCGAGAAGGTAAAGCCAGAGGGCCACGCGGAAGAAGTGTTGGATTATTTGAAAGAGTCGGCCAAAGGCGTCGTCGCTTAGGCCAGCCCAAACCGATAGCGCGCTGCGGTTAAAATTTCTCTTGATGCGCAAGTCGCAGACCTCGGCACAAGCCGCCCAGATCCGTCCGCTGGATCGTGCCTTCTTCAGTCGCGATCCGCGGCGCGTGGCGCGCGAACTGCTAGGCAAGGTGTTGGTGCGGGAGGCGGAGGGCGCGCCTCTCACCGCTCGCATCGTTGAAGTCGAAGCCTACCTCGGCAAGGAAGATCCCGCGGCGCACTCCGCAGCTGGGAATACTGCCCGCACTGCGGTGCTCTTCGGACCGCCCGGCCACGCCTACGTTTACTTCATCTATGGAAATCACTACTGCCTTAATGTCTCCTGTGAACCGGAAGGCATGGCTGGAGGCGTATTGGTGCGGGCGCTGGAACCAATGTCTGGCGTGGAACAGATGGCCAAGGCTCGCGGGATGGAAATTCACGGTCCTAAAGACCTGGTCAAACTTACGAGCGGACCGGGGCGGCTGGCGCAGGCCTTTGCCATTACACGCACTGGCGACAATGGGTGCGACCTGACCTCAGCCACGAGCAGTCTTTGGATCGGGGAAGACGGATATCGGGCACGGGGCATTCGTGTCACTCCTCGCATCGGCATCACCAAAGCCGCGGATATGCCGCTCCGCTACTTGCTCGCCGGGAATGCTTTCGTTTCGGGGCGGAAAATTCGTTCCAAGTAAAAAACTTTGCGAGGCGTCAAGCACAGCTTGACAGACGGGTGTAGACTTGGTTCCGGGTCGAGCATTCCAAAAGCCTTGCTGGAAACGGTATTTCGGTTCCCACCCCTGTCAAGTTTTCCGCAACCCTTGTAGCGACCTGAATCATCTGATGGCCTAGGAGCCCACGTGCCCCGCCCGGCGCGATGTCCGATTCTGGTTGCGGTTTTTGCCATCTTCTGCGCCGCGGGGCCATGCCTCATGGCCGCCGACGGGGCCGTTGCCAGTCGTCCTTCCGCAACCGTTTCTTATATCCTCATCGGTTTTGCGGGCGGCTTTGAGCGCCGTGATAGTCCGCGCCACGGGCCGGTGAAGCTTGCGCAACGAATTCGGCAGAACCTTCCGACAGGCGACGTAATCGAGGTCTTTGAGAACCGTCGCAGGAGAGCCGCCTACAAGACCATTCTTCGCCTGCTCGACAGCAATCACGATGGCGTCCTCAGTAATCAGGAAAAATCGCAGGCGCGCATCATTCTCTTCGGTCACAGTTGGGGAGCTTCTGCCGTCGTCATGTTGTCGCGCGAACTGGATCGAGCAGGAATCCCTGTGCTGCTTACGGTCCAGGTCGACAGCATCGAGAAACCGTGGCAACGCGATAAGGTCATCCCCGACAATGTCGCCGAGGCGGTGAACTTTTATCAGCCGCATGGCCTGCTGCACGGCCGCGCAAAGATCATCGCTGCCGACGATTCCAGGACGCAGATTCTCGGAAACTACCGCTTCGATTACCGGAAGGAGCCAGTGCAGTGCAGCGGCGGTTCCTGGTTCCAGCACGTGTTCACTCCCAGCCATTTACAGAGCAATTGCGATCCTCACCTCTGGTCGGAGGTCGAGGGTTTGGTGCGCCAGCAGATGGAACCACAGCCCGCTATTGTCGGGGCGATTCCGTTCTTTTAGGGATAAGTCCGACATAGGTTTTCTTCGCGTCCTCCGCCTATTCTCGGCGTTCTTCGCGGTTCAAGCTTTTTGCTGGAGTCGGAAAAAGCTTTTAACCGCTGAGGACGCGAAGACTATGCGAAGATCGCGGAGAAAACCCTTCTACTGAGATCGACTTTTTTTCGGAAGGAGGAGGTTGTCGATCAGCCGCGTGTTCCCCATAAACGCGGCCACCGCTGCCAGCGCGCCACCGGAAATATCCTTGACGGGATCCAACGTATCCGGATGCACGAGTTCCAAGTAATCGAGACGCACGAAAGTGTCCTGAGCAAACTCCTCGCGCCCTGCCGCGACCAACTTGGCCGCTTCCCGTTCCCCCGCTTCCGCCAACTTTTGTATGCGCATCAGGGAATGATGCAAGACCAGCGCCCGTTTGCGCTGCCCGGGATCGAGATAGGTATTTCGCGAGCTCATCGCCAAACCATCGGGCTCGCGGACGATTGGGCAAACCACAATTTCTACCGAAAGATTCAGATCGCGGACCATGCGCCGGATGATCGCTACTTGCGCGGCATCTTTCTGCCCGAAAAATGCCGTATCCGGTTCCACCACGTGAAACAACTTTGCGACTACGGTGGTGACCCCGCGAAAATGTCCGGGCCGCGAACGCCCGTCCAGCTTGTCGCTCAGCCCCTCCACCGTCACCCAGGTCACGGCGCCCGCCGGATACATCTCTTCCACCGATGGGGCAAATAGTAGTTCCACGCCTTCGCGCTCCAGCAATTCGCGGTCGCGATCCCACGATCTGGGGTATTTTGCCAGGTCCTCGTTAGGCCCAAACTGCGTGGGATTGACGAAAATGGACGCCGCCACGACGTCGCAAGACGCACGAGCCGCCCGCACCAAAGACAAGTGCCCCTCATGCAGCGCTCCCATGGTCGGAACAAATCCCAGGCGTTTGCCTGCGCGCCGGACAGCACGCGACTTGGCCCGCATTTCGTGGATAGTTGTGCAGGTTTTCAAGGATGGATCATGCGCCTGTTATCGCGCTTCACGCCGACGGCACCCACTTGATTGCAATATGTGCGCTCTGGAGTATCCCGCCCACAATGCCTTTATTACGGCGAATAGCAATGCTGTCCTGCTCGGAAGACTTTGTGCTATTTTCCGTGGCCGCCACCACGCGGCCGTAGGGCCAATTCGAAGCAGGCAGGGCCGCGAGCGCCGGGAGTAACTCAGCCGGCTTCAGTCTGATTTCAGCACTGTCGGCAGCATCGAGCAAGGCCACGCCGTCGGGTCGGACGATCAGGTAAGGGTTGCGCCAGGTTCGCATGTCGTGGATGCGCTCGAATTGCGCGGAATTCGCTGCGGGAATGGCCTGCAACAAGGTTTCAGGAGCGGGTGGTTGCGCGACCTTCTCCTGTGAACATCCGGCCAGAGTGATCCCATACAACAGAATCAACCCCAGGCGAAGAGACTTGTGGATCACAGGCCGAACTTACCTCACCACCACGGGAACGTCATTTTTTGCGGCCCAGACCAGCGCGACAATCCATCCAATGACGGTCCATCCCAGGAACAGATTGAGCAGGAAGATCGCGAGCAGGTCTCGCTTGCTGCGGGCCAGGGCAATGATCGACGGAAGAAAGTACATCACGAACCCAAAGCCGAAGAACGGGAAGAAGATGAAGTGTGACAAGATCATGACGGCCTCCCCTTTTATAGCCTAGCACTGTCGTTGCGATGCTGCAGCACCGCGATGCCGGCGCGGTTAATGACGTGACTCGACTCCTAGACAGATACGCAAGATCCCCTAGCCGAGTTCCGTGAACCTGCACCTCCGATCCCTAGGTTGCGCGGCCAAGACTCCACTTACCGCCGCATTGCCTGCTTCCGCGCAAGAATCGCATCCAGCCCGGCACCGGTTTCCTTGGATAGATGATACGACTCCTCATCCGCCGGATACTGGTGCGAGCGCACGTCGGCGCGAAAGGCCTGCACCGCATTCGTGATCAGCGCCGCTGCATCGCCGTAACGCCTCACAAATTTTGCCGGAGGTCCGGAGGTCAGATTCAAGATGTCATGAAACACCAGCACTTGCCCGTCGCACTCGGGCCCAGCACCAATTCCGATGGTGGGAGCACTGATCTCGCCGGTAATCATTGCCGCGACTTCCCGCGGAATGCCTTCGAGAAAAAGACAAGCCACGCCGGCGCGGTCCAGGGCTACAGCATCGCGCATGAGCTGCTCGATGCCGCTCAGGCTCTTCCCCTGAACCTTGTAACCGCCCATCACATTTACCGACTGCGGCGTCAGACCGATGTGCCCGGCTACGGGAATCTCGGCATCAATGATCTGGCGAATCAAGTCGGCGCGTTTTTCGCCGCCCTCGATCTTCACCATCTCGGCGCCGCCTTCCTTCACAAAGCGGGCGGCGTTGCTGACGGCGGTCTTGGCATCAATCTGGTAAGACCCATACGGCATGTCCGCCACCAGCAGAGCGTTTTTCAAGCCACGGCGCACTGCCTTTACGTGGTGCAGCATCTCGTCCATGGTGACCGAGAGCGTGTTGTCGTAGCCGAGCATGGTTTGGGCCAGGGAATCGCCCACCAGCACCATGTCGATGCCGGCCTCGTCGACCAGGCGCGCGGCGGCGTAGTCGTAAGCGGTTAGGCAAGTGATGGGTTCGTGATGGAGTTTCTGTTCCCGCAGGTATGCGGTCGTGATCTTATGGCGAGGTTCGCCGATCGGGGTCAAACTCATGATGTCCTCCAGTGCCCCTCCGCCTCGGCGGATAGAGCCTGTA
>JGI12635J15846_10002932_pt1 | contig 14883 bp, 13 predicted proteins | sample BlaSpr_A8_OM2_M2_FD_15846 | JGI IMG/M metagenome (IMG submission 15846) | reverse complement strand
ATGGAGCTGCGAAACCAATATGTCCTCGGCTATCGACCAAGCAACAAGGCTCACGACGCGCGCTGGCGCAAGCTCAAGATCAAGTTGCGCGCACCCAAGGGACTTCCACCGCTCAGCGTCTATTCCAAGACCGGATATTACGCCCCCAGCCACTGAGTTCTTCCGGCGTCTCTTTTCTTCTTTGCGCTATTTCTCTCTCTTGATCTGCGCTGCGGCGGTCCTTGCTTCCGGCTCCTTAGCCCAGATTCCCGTTACCGACCCGGTTCCGCCTCCTCCCGGCCCGGACGCCAACGGCGGCAAACAAGGTTCGATCGTCAAGGTTGACGTTGACCTGGTTGTCCTGCACACGACCGTTCTCGATGATCGTCATCGTTTCGCGGACGGCCTCAAGTCGGAAAATTTTCGCGTCTTCGAAGACAAAGTCGAACAGAAACTCTCCGTCTTCAAGCGCGAGGACGTGCCCGTCAGCATGGGGCTGGTGATCGACAATAGCGGCAGCATGCGCGATAAGCGTCCGCGCGTGAACGAAGCCGCGCTCACTCTCGTCCAGGCCAGCAACCCCAACGACGAGGCCTTCGTCGTCAATTTCAACGACGACTTCTATCTCGATCTCGACAAGGATTTCACCAATAGCATCCCGGAGCTCAAGGAAGCCCTCGAACGCATCGATTCACGCGGCAGCACGGCCTTGCGCGACGCCATCCTCGGCTCTCTCGATCATCTTAAAAAAGCTTCCAAGGACAAGAAGATTCTCCTCGTCGTCACCGACGGCGAGGACAACGCCAGCCGCAATTCCCTCGAGAGAATGATTCGCGAAGTCCAGAAGACCGATACGGTGATCTACACCATCGGACTCCTCGGCCAGGAAAACAAGAAGGAAGCCAAGCGCGCCCGCAAAGCCCTCGAGCAAATCGCGGCGGCCTCCGGCGGCCTGGCCTTCTTCCCGGAAAACGTGGATGACGTGCACAACATCTGCGAGCAGGTTGCTCACGACATTCGCAACCAGTACATTCTGGCCTACTATCCCACCAACATCCGCCGCGACGGCTCCTTCCGAACCATCCAGGTGGAAGTCATTCCTCCGCGCGGCCACGGCAAACTCATCGCCCGCACCCGCAACGGCTACTACGCCCCCACTGAGAAGCCTTCCGCCGTCGGCAACTGACGATTTCGGCTGTTGTTCGGCGGCCATTTCAAGCTTTGTCTTCTTGATCGTCATTGACCTCACAGAACAACAGCAACGAAGGTTCCTGGAACGGCGTTCCAGAGTTGCGTTTCGCGAGTGGCTCCAACTTGCCACCCGGCCAGGTTTCTGTACAATACGTGCAGCGATTCCAGGACTGGACCCAAATGCGCATCATCAATAATATCGATTCGCTTACTGAAGAAGAACTCGTCGAGCTCAATCACAAAATCGTGGCGCGCCTCCGGTTTCTCGGCGAAATGCGTTCCCACGGCGCCATGCTGGATTTCCGCATCGGCGAAAAAGTGAAATTCCGCCCCACGGGGCGGCCTGAGCTGATTGGAACTCTCACCCGCTACAATAAGAAGACCGTGACTGTTATCACGGAAAGTGGCGAACACTGGAATGTTGCCCCGGGGCTACTCTCCCGGCTGGATTCCCACGCGAACGGAAATGCGGACACTTCAAGTACCACCGTCGTCCAGTTTTCGGATCGCGCACCCAAGAGATGAATTCGTTGGCGATCGGGGTGCCCCACCTTCGGTTTTTTGAGGGTGGGGGCTTTGACTTTTACTCCATCATCTTGTCCTGGCATGTGTTTTTTCTCGAAACCCGCTCCGTGACCGCCGGCCAGGGGGAGCTTGTGCGCGCTAGAATGAAGGAATGCAACGCAAGGTCTTCTGGGCTACCTTCATTGCGCTGGGACTGATAGCGGATGTTACCTTGCCCATTGTTTGGTCGCTGCTGGCCACGATTCCCATCGGCATCCTCAGCTGGTGGGTGGCCTACCGCAGCGATTGGTTCTGATGCAGGAATTCTTGGTCGGTCCGATTCCTCAACCCCATTCTTCCTGCGCCAATCTACAATTGTCGTTCGCAACCCGGTCACTACTCCGGTACATTATCCTCGTTCCGTAGTAAGCCTCGCCTTCTGCGAGACTACCTAACAACTTGAATTTTTCTTTTCTGCATGCTTCCACGTCTACCAATCGCCCGGTCCGATCTTCCTTCAGCCACTCTGCTTCCTCAACGCTTCAGACAACGATCAAACCGGCGAAACCGCAAGTCCCGTACTAACTCATTTAGAATCAACACTTATTAAAAATATATAGGGGAGGGAGTGTTATGGTTTACTAGAAATTCCAAACAGGATTTCTATCCTCAGGGAGCCTTGCGATGAAGGATCTCCCTAGCTGTTCGGGTAGGAAATCTGTCCCACTTGCCCGGATCCAGTCGGGATGCTCGGCGGAGCGGAGCACCCCGACGGCGGAATTCGCTTCCACCAGCCACCGTTCACGGCTATTACTTCACCTTACCTCGCTACTTCATTGCTTCGCTGCTTCCTCATTTCACTCAAGAAGCTCATTCCATGGGGAATCGTCCCGTAGAAATTCTCCGCAATCGTTTGCCCCATATCCGCCAACGTGTTCCGCACTCCCAGGTTTACGCCCGCTCCGCCTCCCGGCGAATACGCCAAAATCGGCACATACTCCCGCGAATGGTCCGTCGTCGCCCAGCGCGGATCGGGATCGCATCCATGGTCCGCGGTGATCACCAGCATGTCGGAGAGACTCAGCAGCGGCAAGAACTCCCTAAGCATGCGGTCAAATTCTTCCAGCGACCTGGCAAATCCCACGACGTCTTTCCGGTGGCCGTACAGCATGTCGAAATCCACAAGGTTGCAAAAAATGAGTCCGCTTTTGCGCTCGCTGACCGCCGCCGTCAATTTTTCCATTCCGTCGGTGTTGTTCTTGGTCGTGACGTACTCGTCGACTCCGCGGCCGTTGTAAATGTCATGAATCTTGCCGATACCAAACACGCGGACTTTGCGTTCCGCGAGAACGTCCATCAGCATCGGCTTCGGCGGATCCACCGCATAATCATGCCGCCGCGTCGTCCGAACATAATGTCCGGGCATTCCTGTGAATGGCCGCGCGATCACGCGTCCCACGCGGTGCGGCCCATCCAGCAATTTCCGTGCGATCTCGCACATGTGGTAGAGCTCGGCAACTGGAATCACCTCTTCATGCGTGGCGATCTGAAACACGCTGTCGCCCGACGTGTACACAATCGGCTTGCCCGTCCGCACATGTTCTTCGCCCAGCTCCTTGATAATCTCAGTACCGGATGCCGGCTTGTTTCCGATCGTCTTCTTGCCGATCTGCTTCTCAAACTCCTCGATCAACTCTCGCGGGAATCCGTTTTTGTAAACCGGAAACGCCTGGTCCAGCCACACCCCGGCCATTTCCCAATGCCCGGTCGTTGTATCTTTTCCGGGAGAGATCGTCGCTCCCTTGCCATACGCTCCAAGCGGAGCAGCGGCCGGAGTCTGGTGTTTCAGCGGCGCGATGTTCGCCAGTCCGAGGCGCACCAGATTGGGGATTTCCAGCGGCCGCGATTCCGCGATATGTCCAAGCGTGTTCCTGCCCACGTCGCCGTACTCCGCCGCATCCGGGAGCTCGCCAATCCCCACGCTATCCAGCACGATCCAAAAAATTCTCTCAAATTCCCGCATAAACCGGCTCCTCAAGCGCCGTTCGCCCGCACTTTACCACACTGCTTGCCCAGACAATCCTCCGCGACAATTCCAGTCTTAAGCAAAGGCCGGGATTCAAGCGCAACGCTTCGCGGCGCCGGCTTCCAGCCGGTACTCCGAGTTCTTTCCCGCATCTTCAATGTTGTACAGTGGTACCAGCAGCTCGCTGAACTATTTTCGTTTCGCGCGCGTAGTACAAGATAGCGGAGGTGTGTCATGGCCCAGGACGGCAATCCCAGGAGAGTTTCCCTCGTCTTCCCGATCATCCTCATTGCGGTTGGCGCTCTCTTTCTTTTCCGCAATTGGCATCCCGGCTTCGATCCCGTGCCAATTCTTTGGACCTACTGGCCACTCATTCTCGTCTTTCTCGGTGTCGGAAAGATATGGGATAACGTGCAAAGAAGCCGCAATCCCAACGCGCCTCCGGGAGTTTCCGTCGGCGCCACCCTTGGCACGATCGCGTTTGTCCTCGTGCTGGTCGTTCTTCTGTGGCACGGACGCGGCTATTCCCGCAGCCACGGCTTCTATTCAGGGTCAAAGCACAATACGCAAACTGTGGATCTGCAGGGAGCAAAATCGGCACACGCCAGACTGGAGATGGGAGCCGGGCAACTCACCATCAACGGCGGCGCGAGTCATCTCCTTGACGCGGACTTCACCTACAGCGACTCTTTCGACGCCCCGCGCGTCGACTACAGCGTGGCCGGCGGCGTCGGCCAACTCAACATTTCTCAGGATTCCCACTCCGTTCACTTCGGCCGTTCTCAAAATGATTGGAACCTGCACTTCAGCAAGGACATCCCGCTGGAGTTGAAAGTGGATATGGGGGCGGGGCAGGGAAATCTGCATTTTCACGACGTCCCTCTCACCCGGCTGGATCTGAATCTCGGAGCGGGTCAAATGGATGTCGACTTCACCGGCGACCGCAAGACCGATTTGACGGCCGACATTGAAGGGGGCGTGGGACAAGCCAACATCCGTCTTCCGAAAAACGTCGGCGTCATTGCCCACGCCTCCGGCGGCATCGGCTCCATCGACGTGCATGGGCTGAAGCACGACGGGGACTCCTACACCAACGACGCTTATGGAAAGTCCCCCGCGACCATTCACCTAAAAGTGGAAGGCGGAATCGGCCAGATCACCCTCACCCAGGAGCCGTGAATTCGCCGGGTCAATTCGCCAACGCATACACCCATGCAGATGCGCCGTTTGCTCCGCTTTGACAGCAGACGTATAATTTGAAGTTTAGGCAGTGCGCTCGAAGCGCGCTGTCTGGGCTTCCCCTTGGCGACCAAAGAGATTACCCACGCAACCACGGATGTCCTGCCGGAGCAGGAGTCCATCCGCGTCCGCGGCGCCCGCGTCCACAATCTCAAAAACATCAGCGTCGAAATTCCGCACAACGCCATTACCGTCGTCACCGGCGTCAGCGGCTCGGGAAAATCCTCGCTCGCCTTCGACACGATTTACGCGGAGGGCCAGCGCCGCTACGTCGAATCCCTCTCCGCCTACGCGCGGCAATTTCTCGAGCGCATGGAAAAACCGGATGTGGACGAAATCTCCGGGATCGCGCCGGCGGTGGCGATTCGGCAGAAAAATTCAACGCGGAATCCGCGTTCGAACGTGGCGACGGCGACGGAAATTTACGATTATTTGCGGCTGCTTTTTGCGCGCTGCGGAGAGACATTTTGTATCAAGTGTGGAGCACAGGTTCGAAAGGATAGCCCGGACGAAATCGCTACGCGGATTTTGTCGCTCGCGGCGGGGCGGCGGTTTTACGTTTTGCACCAGTTTCGAATTGCGGCGTCTACAGGGGCGGCGGTTTCGAAACGAGGGGGCAAGAAAGCCGTTAGCGCCGTGCCTACGGAAATCCTTCGTCAGGCTTTGCTCGATCTTCAGAAGCGCGGTTTCAACCGGCTTTACCAGAGGGGCCGAATCCACGAATTCTCCTCGCCGGAAACGCTTCTCGATGTCGATTTTTCGAAACCCGTCTATGTCCTAGTCGATCGTCTGGCAGTCCATCCCGAGTCGCGGGCACGGCTCGTTGACTCCATCGAAATTTGTTACCGCGAAGGGCAGGGCGAAGCCCTTCTCGAATTCGTCGCGGACGATGCGGGGAATCCCGCCGAGCGGCTTACTTTCAACGAACGATTCGAATGCAAGAATGACGGCACACTTTACCAGGAACCGGAGCCCCGGCTTTTTTCCTTCAACAATCCGTACGGAGCGTGTCCGCGTTGCCAGGGTTTCGGAAATACGATCGATTTTGATTTAGATCTCGTCGTGCCCGATCAGAGCAAGTCGCTCGACGACGGCGCCATCGAGCCGTGGACGAAACCTCGCTACCGCGTACTTTTCCAGGAAGCAAAAAAGTGGGCGCGCGGTCGCGGGATTCCGACGAACGTGCCGTGGCGACAACTCACCGCCGAACAGCGCCGCTTGATTCTGGAAGGCGACCCCGAGAACGAGTACGAAGGGGTCAAGGGTTTTTTCAACTTGCTGGAGCGCAAGAAATACAAGTTGCATGTCCGCGTTTTCCTGAGCCGCTTCCGCGGTTATGCGAGGTGTCCAGAATGCGGCGGGACACGTTTGCGCGCCGAGGCCCGAGCTGTCCACGTGGCGGGAAAAGCCATCACGGAAGTTTGTAAGCTCACCGTTAAAGAAGCACGGATTTTCTTTTCCACTTTGCAACTCTCTGAAGAGCGGCTGAAAATCGCGGATAGAATTCTGGAAGAGATTCGAACGCGCTTGCAGTTTCTGGATGAAGTCGGTCTTGATTACCTCACGCTCGACCGGCTGACCTCCACGCTTTCCGGCGGTGAATCACAACGGATTCAGCTCGCAACGTCGCTCGGTTCGCATCTCGTTGGCGCACTCTACGTGCTCGACGAACCTTCCATCGGGCTCCATCCTCGGGACACGCAGAGGCTCATCGATATTCTCAAGTCGCTCCGCGATCTGGGGAATACGGTGCTGGTCGTCGAGCACGATCCGGACACGATTCAGTCGGCGGATTGCATCATCGATCTCGGTCCCGGCGCAGGCGAACTTGGCGGCAAGCTTCTGTTTGCGGGATCCTATGCGGCCATGCTCGAGGAGCATAAATCCCTAACCGGCCGGTACCTCAGCGGGGAACTGCGGATTCCCGTGCCCAACGTGCGCCACAAACCCGCAGGCAGATTCCTGCGCCTCTACGGCGCAAGTTTGCACAACCTCCAGAGTCTGGATTTGATGATCCCGCTAGGAATGCTGACGGTGGTTACCGGAGTCAGCGGCTCCGGGAAGTCCACGCTGGTGCACGAAGTGCTGTACAAAGCGCTGGCTGCGAAGCGCGCGGGCGGCAGCGTCAAGGAATTCTGCGAACGGCTGGAAGGCGATGCGAATGTCCGGGAAGTCGTAATTGTGGATCAGTCGCCGATCGGGCGCACACCGCGTTCGAATCCGGCCACGTATCTCAAAGCGTTCGACGCGATCCGAGAAGTTTTTGCGGATACGCCCGATTCGAAACGGCGCGGCTACGGCCCCGGTCATTTTTCCTTCAACGTGCCCGGAGGCCGCTGCGAAACCTGCCAGGGCGACGGCACGGTCACGGTAGAGATGCAGTTTCTGGCGGACGTCGAACTCATTTGCGAAGAGTGCCGGGGTACGCGCTTCAAGAGCGGAGTTCTGGAAGTCCGGTATCACGGGAAGAATATTCACGAGGTTTTGCAGTTGACGGTCCGCGAAGCGCTGGCGTTTTTCGTCAACGTGCCGAAGATTGTTTCCAAACTCAGAGTCCTCAATGAAATCGGCCTCGGCTACCTGCGTCTCGGGCAGTCAGCGACGACGCTCTCCGGCGGGGAAGCGCAGCGCCTGAAGCTGGCCGCGCATCTCAGCCACACAGACAACGAGGGCTTTCTCTATATCCTTGACGAACCGACGACGGGTTTGCATTTCGATGACATCGCGAAGCTGCTCAGCGCGTTCCGCAAGCTGCTGGAGGGCGGTGCTTCGCTGCTGGTCATCGAGCATAATCTTGACGTCATCAAGTCGGCGGACTGGCTGATCGATCTGGGCCCTGAGGGAGGTGACCAGGGCGGCAAGATCATCGCGACGGGAACTCCAGAGCAGGTGGCGCGCAATACGCAATCGCAAACGGGCCACTTTCTCGCGCGGGTGCTGAACGGAAATGGCCAGGCAAAGCGCCCTGCGAACGGCGCATCCAAGCCGGCAGGCCCTTCGGCTACAATTTCCAACGGAGCCAAGATTCCTCCGTCCGAATCATGAAGCTTGCTCATTTCCGTTCGATTGCGATAGAGACTTTTTTGTGCGGCTTATGCATTGGCGGGGCGCAGCGTTCCCTCGCTTACGCTCCGGATAAAGCAGCGGCCCTGCTCGGCAACCAATCGTCGCCTGACGCGCGGTCCACGAAGCCCAAACCTGCCGTGCAATCAAAGGTTCAAAAAGTTGCTAATCCGCTCAACGATTTGCTTGAGGAAGCTCAGCGCCACATCGACAAAAACAATTTTGAGGCGGCGATCGCTCCACTGCAAAAAGTTATTGCTGATCAGCCTGAATTCGCTTACGCGCACTTTCAACTCGCTTACGTTTATACGGCATTGAAGAGAACTGACGAAGCTCGCGCCGAATACGCGCGCACCGTCGCTATCGACCCAAAAATGTCCGAAGCTTATCTCAATCTAGGCATGCTCCTTCTCGACAAGCAGGAAGATGCCGCCGCCGTAGCACCGCTTCGCAAAGCGGTTGAACTGCTTCCGGCACAAAGTCGGCCCAGATATCTACTGGCAGCCGCGCTTGACCGTTCGGGAGATCAGCCTGGCGCTACGGAATCTTTCGAGGCCCTGCTCCATCTGGATCCCAACGACATCACGGCGATTGATTACCTGGGTTGGGCGGTGCTTCGCAAGGGCAAGCCTGACGAAGCTGAAGCAAGATTCCGGCGCGCGCTGGAAGTTCAGCCGAAGGAGCCTGAAGCGCGCCGAGGACTGGCGCAAAGCCTCGACGCTCAGAAAGAGCCCGAAGCCGCTAGCGCGTACCGAGATTATCTCGAACTTAAGCCCGAAGATTCCGAGGCGCGCGCTCGGCTTATCCATCTTCTCGTTGAACAGAAGCAGAACGACGTGGCCCTTGCGGAACTCGACCGCCTGGACGCCGGCAAGCAGCCCACGCTCGAGTCGCTCAAACTCCGTGCCGACATACTGATTGCCGGGAAGAAGTGGGATGATTCGATCGGCACCCTTCAGCAAGCTCTCGCTCTGTCCCCCAACGACGCGCAACTGCACGGGGGTTTGGGGCGCATCTTGCTCCAGAAACGCGACTTTGCAGCCGCGGAGAAGGAGCTGCGAATCGCGCTGCGTCTGGATGGGAAAAATCTCTCCTATTTCAAAGATCTCAGTTCGACGTTTTTTCTAGGAGGAAATTATCCGGCGGCGCTGGCGACGCTCGATGAGATAGCCAAAGTGGAACAACCGGGCGCGGGCGTCTGGTTTATCCGCGCGATTTGCTACGATAAGCTGAACCAGCCGAAGCTTGCCTTGGAGGCTTACCAGAAGTTTCTCGAGCTCGATCAGGACAAAAATCCCGATCAGGTCTGGCAGGCCAAGGAGCGGAGCAAGGTGCTACAACGCATGCTAGAACGGAAAAGGTGAGCGCATGAGCGCCGGCGGGACGTCCCTGGGTGCAGTGTGCGGTCTGCTTGTTTTTCTTGCGATCCTGCCTCCGGGGGGCACGGAGAGCCTGGCCGATCTTCAGGCGCGCTTCGATCGCGAAACGAACGGGGTTCGCAAGGCAAAATTAATTGAAAAACTTGGGGACGCACAGCTTGAAGAAGCGCGCCGGGCCGGAAAAGCCGGCGACTATAACGCCGTGGGCGTGACGCTCGAAAAATACCGGGACAATGTTCGCGCCGCGCTCGAGGGGTTGAAGAAGCAACACCCCGACGCTGAAAGGCAATCCAACGGTTACCGGCAACTGCAGATGCACGTGCGGAAGGGGATTCGCGAGGTTGATGAAACATTGCTGGTATCCCCCGAAGGCTACAAGCCGCCGCTGCAGATCGTCCGGCAGGATTTGATTGGTATGGAGGAAGAGCTGCTGAAAATGCTTTTTCCCCACCGGCCTGCGGAGCAGCACGCGGCTACGCCTCTGGCGGAGAAACAATAATGAAATTCAAAATACGTCATCTTCTCCTGGCTTCCTGCATGCTGGCCGCTCCGCCGCTCGTTCGCGCGGGGACCCCGCAGCAGAAGGACTATCTTTCGGCGCTGGAAGCGGACAAGATTCGCGATGCGGAGACGGTCAACGAACGTATAAAACTGTTTCTGACGTTTGCCGACGATCGCTTGAAGAAATTTCAGTATGAGCTGGACCATCCATCCACGAACCGCCACGGCGACATGCTGAATTCGCTGATGAATGCTTACGTGGGCTGCGTGGACGACGCGGCGGACCTCATTCAGCTAGGCATCGAAAAACAGGACAATATCCGGCAGGGAATCGACATGATGATTGGACGCACGAATGAATTTCTCGTCGTGCTGGAAAAACTGTCCACCGATGGCGCGGAACGAGAACTCTATAGAGACAATCTCGACGACGCGATCGAGGGCACTCGCGACGCCAAGAATGACGCCGAGAAGGCGAAAAAGAAAGTTGCGCCTCCGCCGGTGCGGAGGAAGAACTGATGGTTTTCAGTTCTAAGTTTTCAGTAAGAGAAGAAGGATGGTTTATTTATTTCCGGGTGCCTCGAGGCTGAATGGTGCCAGTTGTTGGATTTGGGTTCTTAGTCGGAGAAGAAAGATGGTCTAATCATTGCCAGGTTCGTCGAGGGCGAATGTTGCCGGTTGTTAGTTCTGAGTTGTTAGTAGGAAAAGAGCGGCGGTTTATTTATTGCTGAGTTTCTCGAGGCCGAATGTGGCCAGGTTGGGGAAGGTAGAGGGCTCGCCATCAATTGGAACTCTCCAGGAATTTCAGTGAGCGCATGAAATCGAAGGGAAATAGAAGCGGTCTTGTTCCGGGAGGTGGGCCACTTTTTCAGCGAATGTTCACGCGGCTGGGTTGCGATGGCCGGCCGCCGGGCTTCCGAGTGGAGTTTTATCCCTATTCCAGTCTGGTGCTGACGATTCGGCGGCGAGAGGAGGTAGTTTACGTTCGATTCTCCGACCTCTTGCGACGAGCGCCGTTGGCGGTCCTGGAAGGCGCGGCCGCACTGTTACTTGCGCGGGTGTATCGGCGCAAAGCCGCCGGGGCGCTCACCGAGGCTTATCTGGAGTACGCGCGCTCCGATCGCACGCGCAGCCGGATGAACCAAATGCGCCGCCGGCGGGTTCGCCTGGCCGCGACGGGCCCGCGCGGAGACCATTTCGATCTGGACAGGCTTTTCGATGAACTCAATGGAAAATACTTTGCTGGCCAGTTGCAGCGCCCGCACATTGCATGGAGCACGCGGAGCTGGCGGCGGCAATTCGGCTGTTACGATCCCGGGCCCAATCAGATTCTGCTGAATCGCCGCATGGATCGCCCGGGGGTTCCCGCGTGCGCGGTGGAATACGTCTTGTTTCATGAGATGATGCACGTGAAGCACCCGACTCGCCGTTCGGGTTGCAGCATGGTGTCTCATTCGCGGGAATTTCGACAAGAAGAGAAGCGTTTTGCGGAATTCGAACGCGCGCGGCGCGCCCTGGACCGGCTCGCGCGCTGATTTACGGGAGCGAGGCAGACGTCCGAAGGGAAGCCGCGGGATGTTGCGGTGGCGCTACTTTTTCTCCCTTTGGATGTCCTTGTATAGTTTGTCGATTTTTTTCCGCACTTTGTCGCCGTCTTCGGCGTGGGGATACAGATCCAAATAGCGCTGGTAAGATTTGATGGCTTGTTTCTTCAGGCCCTTTTTCTCCTGGGCTTCGGCCAGGTAACGAAAAGGGATGGCATAGCCGGGTTTCGCGGCGGTGGCGTCCTGAAAACGATCGATGGCCGCATCTAAATCGCCCTTCTTCATGTAGTACTGTCCGACTTCGAGATCTTTTTCCGCGCGCAGCGGATCCCAAGCGGGCTGGTCGGGCGCGTTTTGGGTGGCGGTGTCTTTCTTTTGCTTGGAAGGGGACTTTGGTGGCGGGGCAGCCGGTGCGTCGGATGGTTTTGAGGAGGGCTCCGGTTGCGGATCCTGCGCGTGTGCCTGCGATGCGGCAAACGGCAGGAAAACTGCCGCGAGAATCGGAATCGCGCTGGTGAGTCTCAAGCCCTTCACGGAGGTCTCCCAGTACTCCGATTCGGTCTAGTATGATGGAAGTTGTCTGGCGATTGTAGATTTGTGTTTTGAGCGTCCATGGAACCCCGCGAAAAAGCCGCGCAGCTTCCGGAGAGCCCGGGCGTCTATCTCTTCAAGGATGCCGGTGGGGCGGTCCTTTACGTNGGCAAGGCGCGCAACCTGCGCAACCGCGTGCGTTCCTATTTCCTCGAATCGCGGTGGATCGACGCCAAGACCGGGTCGCTGGCGCGAGAGATCGCCGATCTGGAAACCATTGTCGTGGGCAACGAGCGCGAAGCGCTGGCGCTCGAGCATAATCTGATCAAACAGTATCGGCCGAAATTCAACGTCGTCCTTCGCGACGACAAGACTTATCCGTATATTAAATTCACTGCGGCGGAAAAATATCCTCGCGTGTATTTCACGCGGCGCATCAAGAAAGACGGGTCACTCTATTTCGGGCCGTATTTTCCTTCAAGCCTGGCGCGGCGGATTCTGCATTTTGTTCACAAGCGGTTCCTCGTTCCTTCCTGCACGGTCGATCTGACGCGCAGCCATCCGCGGCCTTGCCTGCAGTACTACATCAAGCGGTGTCTTGGACCNTGCGTGGCCGGGCTAACGACGGACGATCGCTATGCGGAAGCCGCGCGCGATGTGCGGTTGTTTCTCGAAGGGCGCCGGCACGATTTGATCAAGAGTCTTGAAGAGCGGATGGGGGCAGCGGCGGAGAAAGAACTGTTCGAACAGGCGGCCGCTTACCGGGATTTGTTGCGCACGCTGGAAGACATCGAAGAACGGCAACGCATTGCCGCAGCGCAGGGAGACGACACGGACGTTCTTGCTTATTACGCCGAACCGCCGCTCGTCGCTGCGGACCTTTTCCACTTGCGCGGCGGGCGGGTAGTGGATCGCCGCGAATTCTACTGGGAAGAGCTGGAAGAGTTTGATCCGCAGGAATTCGTTCCTTCTCTTCTGAAGCAACTCTATCTGGAAGCGGAGTATTTGCCGAAGGCGATTCACGTCTCGGCGGATTTTGAAGATCGCGAATTGCTGGAGGCGACGCTGACGGAGCGCGCGGGACACAAAGTGGAAATTTTCACGCCGCAGCGCGGGACCAAGCGGGCTTTCCTCGACCTCGTGGAGAGCAACGCGAAGCATTCCTTCGAACAGCGATTCCGTGTTTTGAAGCCAACGTCAAAAGCGATTGGCGAGGCGCTGCAGAATGCGCTCAATCTGGCGGAAGAGCCGCGACGCATCGAGAGCTTCGACATTTCGCATATACAAGGAACGGACACGGTCGCCTCCATGGTGGTTTGGGAAAAGGGACGCATGAAAAAATCGGATTACCGCAAATTCATCATTCGTGGAGATGAAGGGCGCGGCGAGGAGGGAGCCAACGGACATGTTCCAGGGCAGAACGACGACTTTGCCAGCATGCGCGAAGCCGTGGGACGGCGGTATCGCCGCTTGCAGGAAGAGAAAAAAGAATTTCCCGGCCTGATCTTGATCGATGGCGGCATCGGACAGCTTCACGCCGCGGCGCAGGCTCTTGAATCGCTGCAGATCATCAATCAGCCGGTCGCGAGCATCGCGAAAAAAGAGGAGATTCTTTACGTTCTTGGCCAGGAAGATGAGCCGATCGTGTTGGAGCGGCATTCGCCGGTGCTTCACCTTATTCAGCAGATTCGCGATGAGGCGCACCGTTTTGCGGTCGCTTTTCACCGGCTGCGGCGCGGGAATCGGCAGACGCAAACAGCGCTCAGCGAAATACCTGGTGTGGGGGTGAAGACGGCGCAGAAACTTCTGAAGGAATTTGGGAGCGTTGCCAATATTCGGAGGGCGGGGCTTGAAAAATTGAGCAGCGTTATTTCACGGAAGAGTGCAGAGAAAATACTTAGTCAGCTTGGTGATACGAACACTCGATAACCAGTTCCGGTGGAGATAGTGGTTAGGGTGTGTTGCGTGCTTACAACTGCTATGCTACGGTTTCTCTGGAGGTTGCTATGGCCGACAATGTTGGTTCCAAGGTGACTTATTTCCTGGTAGGACTGGGAGTTGGAGCGCTCGTGGGGATTTTGTTTGCGCCGAAGTCCGGTGAAGAGACACGCGATTTTCTGTCGAAGAAGGCGGATGAGGGCAAAGATTACGCGCAGAAAAAGGCCCGCGAACTGCGTGAGCGCGCAGATGAGTTAGTCGAGCGTGGCAAGGAAGTTGCGGTGCGCAAGAAAGATTCTATCTCGGCGGCAGTGGAAGCCGGACGCGAAGCGTATCTGCGAGAATCGAAGTCCTAAAGGCGCGGTAAAGCAGTAGCACGAGGTTCCGTCTCTTAGTGGGGCGGATGGGGCAGGTATGCAATTCTGGCTCGAGTTTTTCAGCATCGTCGCGGCGATTGCCCTGGTTGTGCAAGTGGTGATCCTGACGGCGCTGTTTTTTCAGCTTCGGCGCACCACGGAAAATGTGAATCGTCTGGTGGGCGATTTGCAATCGCGAGTCGGCCCCATACTGACGCGCGTGCAGATTCTTCTGGACGACACGCAGCCGAAAATCTCCAGCATGGTGAATGACGCTTCGCACGTCGTGTACTTGGCGCGCGGGCAGGCGCAGAAGATCGATCGCGTGTTTACGGACGCCGCGGACCGGCTTCGCGGACAGTTGGTGCATGCGGATCGCATCTTGACCGGGACGCTGGAAGCCATGGAAGATGCGGGCACGAAGATCAAGCACAGTTTCTGGCGGCCGGTGCAGAAGGCGTCAGCGCTGGTGCAGGGGATTAAGGTCGGGCTCGATATTCTGCGGTCGCGCCGCAGGCGCCGACAGGGTGACGAACCGCGCGAACAGCAGGAAGAAGAACTCTTCATTTAGGGAGTTCTTGGCTGTTAGTTATTGGTTTTTAGTAGGAAAAGAATTTTTGGGAATCATATTT